>ODAI013062150.1_pt1 | contig 10751 bp, 6 predicted proteins | sample 1539321 | NCBI WGS metagenome assembly ODAI01 (sample SAMN02144231, study PRJEB22623) | gut metagenome | biome: sheep rumen | host: Ovis aries | place: New Zealand | reverse complement strand
TTTGATGCCGATGGCCAGCCACATGTTCTCCCGGGCGATGCGCAGGGTGCGGCGGGCGATCCGGATGGCCAGGGCCGTTTTCGACGGTTTGTCGTCCATGATGACGACGTCGGCCGCTTCAATGGCGGCATCCGAGCCGAGACCGCCCATGGCGATGCCCAGGTCCGCCCGGGCCAGGACGGGCGCATCGTTGATGCCGTCTCCGACGAAGGCGACCGGCGTTTCACCCAGCAGTTCTTCCACCCGGCGGACTTTCTCTTCCGGCAACAGGCCGGCGTGGAACCCGTCCAGATGCAGCTGTGCCGCGACGGAGGCAGCGATCTCTTCCTGGTCTCCCGTCAGCATCACTGTCTTGCGGACGCCTTCTTCATGCAGGGCCTCGATGGCGGCTGCGGCGTCTTCCTTGATCCGGTCGGAGATGACGATGTGGCCGGCATATTCCCCGTCGACGGCGACGTGGATGATCGTGCCCACGTGGGTGCAGGGGCGCCAGGCGGCGCCGACTTCCTCCATCAGTTTTCCGTTGCCGACAGCGACGGCCTGTCCGTTGACGCTGGCAACAAGACCTTTGCCGGCGATTTCCCGGAAATCCCGGACGTCGCATCCGTCCTGTTCCGCCGGCCAGGCCTGGCGCAGGGCTGCGGCGATCGGGTGGGTGGAGTGCCGCTCGACATGGGCGGCCAGGTGAAGGAGCCTTTCTTCATTGAGTTTCTCGGGGTGGACGGCCGTGACGGAGAAGACGCCTTCCGTCAGGGTTCCTGTCTTGTCGAAAACGACGGTGCCGACTCGGGCGAGGGTGTCCATGAACGCGGCTCCCTTGACGAGAATGCCTTTGCGGGATGCGCCGCCGATACCGCCGAAGAAAGTCAGGGGGATGGAAATCACGAGGGCGCAAGGGCAGGAAACGACCAGGAACATCAGGGCGCGGTAGATCCAGGTTGCCCATTCTCCGGTCAGGAGCGGGGGAATGAGGGCCAGGGCGAGAGCCAGGGCGACGACGACCGGGGTGTAGATCCGGGCAAAGCGGGTGATGAAGTGCTCGCTGCGGGACTTGTTGTCTGCGGCATGTTCGACGAGTTCGAGGATCCGTGCGGCGGTGGATTCACCGGCGGCCTTGGTCGTCCGGACCCGCAGGACGCCGGACAGGTTGACGCAGCCGGACAGGATTTCGTCGTCCGGGGCGACGCTGCGCGGGACGCTTTCTCCGGTCAGGGCGACGGTATCCAGCGAGGAGTTTCCTTCGAGGACGATGCCGTCTACGGGGATTTTGTCTCCCGGGCGGATCAGGACCGTCTCTCCGGGCCGGACTTCTTCCGGGGCGACATCCACGACCGCTCCGTCGCGTTCGAGGTGGGCGACGTCCGGGCGGATGTCCATCAGATGGGCGATCGAACGGCGGGAACGGCCTTCCGCAATGCCTTCGAAGAGTTCGCCGACCTGGAAAAAGAGCATGACGAAAACGGCTTCGGGAAACTGGGTCTGCGCGCCCGGCAGGAAACCGATGGCCAGTGCGCCGAGGGTGGCGATGCCCATCAGGAAGTTCTCGTCGAGGGCTTCGCCGTGGCAGAGGGCTTCCGCCGCTTCTTTCAGCGTATCCCAGCCGACAAGCAGGTAGGGAACCAGGTAGAGCAGCAGGTATTGCCAGGTCGCCCAGTCCGTCTTCTTCTCGATGATGACGGCGGCGGCCAGCAAGAGGGCCGCGGCGGCGATTTTCAGGATCCGCCCGCGCGCGCCTTCTTCTTCGTGCTCATGGTGATGATGGTGGCCGTGTCCTTCCTCGTGTTCGTGGTGATGGTGGTGGCCGTGTTCCTCTTCGTGGCAGTGCCCGCAGGCTTCGGTATGGTGGTGATGGTCGTGTGACATGGTATCTTTGTTTTACGGTACAAAGATACTCCGGCCTTCGTGCAACCCGGTTGCAAACTCAGATCCGGATCCTGCCCATCTGGCGCATCAGGGCGTCCCACCAGCGGGCGGGAAGCAGGGCATGGCTGCCGACGATCAGGCTGGCGCCTCGCCCGGGACGGTACCGGACCCGGGGACGGCGGCTTTCCACGGCCCGGAGAATGGCCCGGGTCACGACGGAAGGATGGGAGAGGAACGGGGAAGAATACGCCTTGTGGAGGTTCTCCGCCTCACAAGTTCCCGTCTGCGCATAGACGGTTCCTTCGGAGGAAGCGGCCAGGTGGTCGCCGGCGATATGACCCCAGTCCGTGCGGATTCCGCCGGGTTCGATGAGGACGACATCGATGCCGAAGGGTTTCATTTCCATCCGCAGGGCATCGCTCAGGGCTTCCACGGAAAACTTGGAGACATGGTACCAGCCGCCGTAGTACAGGACGGCTTTTCCGGCCACGGACGAAGTGTTGATGATCCGCCCGGATCCCTGGGTGCGCATGACGGGCAGCACGAGCTGGCAGAGCCGGGCGAGACCGAAGACGTTGACTTCCAACTGCCGGCGGGCTTCCTCCAGGGGAACGTTCTCGATGGCTCCGAAAAAGCCGTATCCGGCGTTGTTGATGAGGACATCGATCCGGCCTTCCGCTTCCAGGACGGTCCGGACGCCTTCCTGCAGGGAATCCTCGTCCGTCACATCCATCCGCAGCGGCGTCACGCCGAAGGCGCGGAGCGGTTCCATGTTGGCGAGCCGCCGGGCGGCTGCATAGACGCGGTGCCCTCTGCGGGCGAGGGCCTGTGCCGCATCATATCCGATGCCGCTGCTGGCTCCAGTGATGAGAATGACTTTCATATCTTAAAGGTAACGTCCGGTTTTGCTATCCGGGCAGGCTGCGATGTCGCGGGGCGTCCCTGTGGCGACGATCCGGCCGCCTTCGCGTCCGCCGCCCGGCCCCATGTCCACGATATAATCCGCCTCGCGGATGACGTCCAGGTCGTGCTCGATGACAATGACGGTCGCTCCGTTGCCGACCAGGTGACGGAAAACGCCCAGCAGGGTCCGGACGTCCAGCGGGTGCAGGCCGATGGTCGGTTCGTCGAAGACGAAGACCGAGTCGGACTGGCCCCGTCCCATCTCGCTGGCCAGTTTGAGCCGCTGCGCCTCGCCGCCGGACAGGCTCGGGGTCGCTTCGCCGAGGGTCAGGTAACCGAGACCCAGGTCATGGAGTACCTGCAGCCGGCTCCGGACCAGCGGCAGGTCGTTGCAGGCGATCAGGGCTTCGTCGACCGACATGGCCATCAACTCCGGCAGCGAACAAGATTCCTTTCCTTTCTTTTTCCGGTGGATCCGGTGGGCGAGCCGGCCGTAGCGGGAACCATGGCAGTCGGGGCAGGGGATGTCGACGTCGGGCAGGAACTGCACGTCGAGGCTGATGCTGCCGGTACCGTCGCAGGTCGGGCAGCGCAGGTCGCCGGTATTGTAGGAGAAATCCCCGGCTTTCAGGCCTTTCTCCCGGGCTTCTTCCGACCGGGCGTAGACTTTCCGGAGTTCGTCGTGGACATTGCTGTAGGTAGCGACGGTCGAGCGGACGTTGATGCCGATCGGGGTCGCGTCGATCAGTTTGACCTGGCCGATGCCGTCTGCTTCCATGATTTTGACATGTTCCGGCAGCCGCCTTCCGGCGATGCGGGCTTCCAGGGCGGGAATCAGGCTTTCCAGGACCATGGTCGTCTTTCCGGATCCGGACACGCCGGTCACGACGGACAGGCGGCCTTTCGGAAAGCGGACTTCGAGCGGATGGACCGTGTGGATGGCTTCGGTCTCCATCCGGATGATACCCAGGCGGAACAGGTCTTCCGCCGGTTTGACGGGCAGGGGGGCGGCCGCGTCCAGGAACGGTCCGATGCGGCTGGCCGGGTTGGCTTGTATCTGCGCAACAGTACCTTGTGCAATGACGGTCCCGCCGCCGGCGCCGGCTTCCGGACCCAGTTCGATGATCCAGTCTGAGTGGGCGAGGACCTGGGTGTCGTGGTCGACCAGGATGACGGAATTGCCGTCGGCGACGAGATCGTCCATGACGCCGGTGAGGCCCTCGAGATTCGAGGGATGCAGCCCGATGGAGGGTTCGTCCAGCACATACAGTACGCCGGTCGTGCGGTTGCGGACCGACCGGGCCAGTTGGACCCGCTGCCGTTCGCCGGTGGAAAGGGTAGCTGCGGCGCGGTCGAGGGAAAGGTACGAGAGACCGAGGTCGACCAGTCTTTTGGCCGTGTCCTGGAAGGATTCACAGATGCGTTCCGCCATCGGACGCATCGGCTCCGGCAGGGATGCTGGAACGCCGGCGACCCATTCGATCAGTTCGGAGAGGGTCATCTGGCAGGCTTGCGCCAGGGAAATGCCGCGGAGCCGGGGCGCCCGGGCGGCTTCCGAGAGGCGGGTGCCGCCGCAGTCGGGACAGAGGTCTTCCTTGAGGTATTTCTCGACGCGCTTCATCCCTTTCTCATCCTTGACTTTCGCCAGGGCGTTTTCTACCGAGTAGACGGCGTTATAATAGGTGAAGTCCATCTCCGCGAAGTTGTTGGTCTTCTCGTTCCGGTAGAGGATGTGCTTCTTTTCCGCCGGGCCGTGGTAGACGATTTCTTTTTCCTCCGGGGTCAGGTCCCGGAAAGGAACATCCGTGCGGACGCCCATCTCCCGGGCGATGTCTTTCATCAGGGACCACATCAGGGATCCCCAGGGAGATACGGCTCCTTCGTCGATGGTCAGGGATTCGTCCGGGACGAGGGTGGACTCGTCGACGGTACGGATCGTTCCCGTTCCGCCGCAGGTCCGGCAAGCTCCCTGGCTGTTGAAGGCGAGTTCTTCCGCGCCCGGTGCATAGAAATGTGCGCCGCAGACCGGACAGACCAGTTCCCGTTCGGCTGCGACGTCGAGCGTCGGCTCCAGGTAATGCCCGTTCGGGCAGCGGTGGCTGGCGAGCCGGGAAAACATCAGGCGCAGGCTGTTGAGCAGTTCGGACATCGTGCCGAAGGTGCTGCGGATGCCGGGAACGCCCGGACGCTGGTGGAGGGCCAGCGAGGCGGGAACATAGCGTACGTCGTCGACCTGGGCCCGGGAGGCCTGGGTCATGCGGCGTCGCGTATAGGTCGAAAGGGATTCCAGGTAGCGGCGGGAGCCCTCTGCATAGAGGACGCCCAGGGCGAGGGATGACTTGCCGGAACCGGATACGCCGGCAATGCCGACGATCTTTCCGAGCGGAATGTCCAGGTCGATGTCCTTGAGGTTGTGGGCGCGGGCGCCGCGCACTTCGATATGGTCAGGAGAAGTTTTCATGGAATCGGTTCGGGTTTCAGATCCGGAGCAGGACCAGGCGGTCTCCGGCAAGAAGAACGGTGTCGCCGTTCGGAATCAGGGTTTGGTCGCCACGCAGGATGAGGACGACCAGTCCGTCACCGGGGTATTCGTCGATGCGGTGGCCGACCCGCCGGCTGCTGGGCTTGACGGTCTTTTCATAGAGTTGGGTCTGCGTGTCCTCGAACGGCCTGTCCAGCAGGACCAGGTCGTCTCCGGCCTGGATCAGGGTGCTGCCGCGGGGTTGGATGCGTTCTCCGTTACGCAGGACCAGTACGATCAGGAAATCGTGCGGCAGGGGCAGCTCCTGGATCAGTTTCCCGTCCCAGGCATCGCCTGCATGGATGTGCATCCTGCCGAACTGGACGGGAATATCTTCCGTATAGTCGTTGAATGTCTTGAAAATGTTGACGTGTTCGTCGATCATGCCCAGCAGCCGGGACGCATTCGGAATGAGCGAGCCCTGCAGGGCGATGGAGATGAGGACGATGCAGAAGACGACGCTGAACAGGTCGTTCTGCAGGCCTGCCGCACCGGTGACGGCCATGATGGCGAATACGATGGAAGCCGCTCCGCGCAGGCCGACGAACGAGATGAGCGCCTGTTGTCTGGCGGAATACTTCCGGAAGGGGGTCAGGATGCCGAAAACGGCGACCGTACGGGCGATCAGCAGCAGGAAGGCTGTGATGGCGAGCGCCGGCAGGATGGCCTTTACCAGCATGGCCGGGCGGGCCAGCAGACCCAGGAGGAAGAAGATGAGGACCTGCATGAGTCCGGTGAAGCCGTCGAAGAAACCGACCATGGCTTTTTTCCCCTTGAACTCCACGTTCCCCAGCATGATGCCCACGATGTAGGAACTGAGGTAGCCGTTGCCGCCGACCAGGTCCGGAATCGCGTAGGAGGCGATGGCCACGGCGAAGATGAACAGGGTATCGAAACCCTTTGTCGCGAATTGAATCCGCTGCAGGGCACGGCCGGCCAGCCAGGCGATGCCGACGCCGATGCCGGCGCCGAAGACGATCTGCGAGAATACCATCCAGAGGACCGAACCGCCGGAGGCTGTCCCGTTGACCAGGGAAATGGCGATGGCGGTCAGCATGTAAGCGCACGGGTCGTTACTGCCGCTCTCCATTTCCAGCATCGGTGCCGTGTTGTTTTTCAAGCCGAGTTTCTTGGACCGCAGGATGGAGAAGACAGAAGCGGCATCCGTCGAACTGACGACCGCGCCCAGCAGGAAACTCTCCATCCAGGCCCAGCCCAGTGCGTAGTGGCAGAATACGCCGGTCAGTCCCGCTGTGATGATGACGCCGGCCGTGGCGAGCAGGACGGACTCCCGCACGACGGGTTTCACGGCATCCCAGCGGGTTCCGAAACCGCCGTAGAACATGATGAAAATCAGGGCGACGGTGCAGATGCTCCGGGCGTATTCCTGGTTGTCCAGGTAGACGGGAATGACGCCAACGTTGCCGAAGATGATACCCAGGATGATGAACAGCAGCAGGGTGGGAACTCCAATCCGGAAAGAAAGGTTGTTGAGACCGATGCAAGTCAGGATGACAACGACGATCAGGACCAGGAACAAGGTAGTAATCATAGTCGGATCAGTTGTGCAAGGTTAGGACGATGTATTCTGAGCGGGTGCCGATGCGGAATTTGCCGCCCCACAGACCGAGACCGGAACTGACATAGTACCGGGTCCGGCCCCGCTGATGGGCCCCGAAGGCTTTTTCGTACATGGCGTCGGTGATCCAGTTTCCGGGCCAGATCTGGCCATGGTGCGTATGGCCGCTGAACTGGAAGTCGATGCAGGCCGCTTCCGCTTCTTCCAGGTGGTAAGGCTGGTGGTCCAGCAGGACCGTGAACAGGCTGTCGGCGGAATGGAGGTCGGCGAGCGCCTTCCGTTGCCGGTTGGTGCGGTCGTCCCGGCCGATGATCCGGATGCCTGCGACGACGGCGGATGCATCCCGCAGCAGGTGGATGCCGGCATCCGTGTAGAACGACTCGGAACCGGCTTCTCCGGAAATGTACTCATGGTTGCCGAGACAGGCGTAGACCGGTGCTCCGATCCGGCGGAATTCTTCTTCATAATGCCATTCCCGGACCGGCCGGAGTTCTCCGTCGATGATGTCCCCGGCTATCAGCACGAGGTCCGGATGCTCATCGTTGATCAGCCTGACCCAACGTGCGAGTTCCGCTTTCCGGTTGTGGTACCCGACGTGCAGGTCGCTGGCCAGGACGAGGGTCAGCGACTTTTCCAGCGGTTTTTCCGTCCGGATGTCGATGACCTCGCGGTATTTGTGGTGATAATGGAAGTAGCCGTATGTCAGCAGCAGGACCAGCGCGCCCAGGACGGTTGCGGTACCGGCGGCGGAGTTTTTCAGGAAAGCGGCGGGGACAATCCGGATCAGCCGGCCGAGGGAGAGTACGGCGAAGATGATCAGGGCATAGACGAAGAAGATCATCCAGGATGTCCCGATTTCATAGGTCGCCGTGGCCAGCCAGAGGGGCTGCGTATTTTCGCCCCTGGAGCGGTAATGCAGGAAAATGGTCAGGAACGCCAGGAGATACAATGCCACGAATAGTCCCTTTCCCAGAACCGGAAGGGGGAGGATCTGCCAGAACCGCCAGGATGTCCAGGCGATGCAGGCCAGCAAAATGAACAGAATCAGGAGCATTTGTCTTCGAAAGGGCATTTCAATCTTTCAAAGATACGGATTCTTCTTCAATTATTGTCCCGTGGCGGCGAAAAACCTATTTCTTCTTGCTGTTGAAGATGCAGGTATGTCCATCTGTCCGGTAGCAGGAGTTGCAACTGATGCAGAGGGCGGGGCGGCTGTCGCCGTCCATCCAGCGCTGCATCAGGTCCGGCTCGCGGATGAGCGGACGGGACATCGAGAGGTATTCGATGTCCGTTTCGTTGAGCAGCCGGTTCATGGCTTCTATGCTCCGGTGCCCGCCGACCAGGATGACGGGAATGTCCACTTCCGCTTTCAGCGCATCTGCATAATCGCTGAAGTACGCTTCGTTGACGCCGGCCTTGACGCCGCTGACGGAGGTCCCGTTGGCGCTGACTTCGATAGCATCGATCCCGTTGACGGCCAACATCTTGCAGGCTGTAAAGAAGTCCCGGTCCTCCAATCCGCCCGGCAGGAAGTCGGAGGCGTTGATCTTGATGATGATGCTGAATTCCGGCCGGGTCTTGGCGCGCATGTCGCGCAGGATTTCGACCAGGATGCGGGCCCGGTCTTCCGGCGATCCGCCGTAGGAATCCTTCCGTTTGTTGACGGCGGGGGAGAGGAACTTGGAAAGGAAGAAGAAATGGGCGGCATGGATCTGGACGCCGTCGTAACCGGCTTTTTCCGCCCGCTCGGCGGCATCCCCGAAATGTCCGACAATCGTCCGGATCTGCTCCCGGCTCCATCCGTTGACATCGCCGTCGACCATCCCCGCCTGCAGGTAAATCCGTGCCCCGTATCGGTGGACCGATTCCGTCAGCCTGCGATGTCCCTCCAGGTCACTGTCATCCCGGAAACAGACGCCTCCCGGAAGGCTTTCATCCATGGGAGAGATGGAGACGAGTCCGGTGATGATGGCTGCGGCCTGTCCTTTCGCAAGGACCTCATAGGTGCGGATGATGGTATCATTGACCCTCCCGTCTTGCGAAAGGGCCAGCCAGGTCGCGGAGCGCCAGATGCGGTTTTTCAAGGGGATGGCCCCCAGTACGGTGCCGTCGAAGATCGTTTTCATAGTTTGCAGTCATTTTCCGCCGTAGCGGATTCATAGTCAGGTTACTGCAAAAATAAAAAATTCCTTCGTCTATTCCAAATAATTGACAATGCCGTCCTTCTGCTACCTTTCTATCCGTTCCTCGGGGCAAAGAGTCTTCAGACCCTAATTCTTCTCGTCTGGATGGAACGGATCGACCTCCCATGCCGAAAAAGACGAGGCCACCCGCCCGACATCCATCTCACTACGAAAAACACCGTCATTGACAGGGCACTGGGCACAATGCCTTTGTAAACCCTTGCAAGAGTGCTTTCTATTGCGTTTCCTTGCCGATGGAAAGCGCGTCCTGTCCCAAGTCTTTCAATGGGACTTATCCGGATGCGTCATTCAAGGTTAGGGTCTGGGTGACGAAGAAGGGTGTTGTAACGACGTTGTCGCCTCCGCCCAGGGTCGCGTCCAACTTAATGGTACTGTATACGGCCCAGTTGTCCTCGTTGATCTGTTTCACGTCGACGCCATAGACTTCGGCATGCTTGTAATGGATGAAGCCGCCGCCGATGGTCGCCAGCTCCTGCGCACAGTCCCAGTAACCGCCCATGTGGACGAACATGGCATTCGGATGGAAAATATCCCTGAGGGCATCGGCGTCCTTGGCAGCCATTAAATCCCAGATTCGCTGGGACAGGTCGGCAAAGGGCTGCGCCTCGGCTGTATGGGTCCGGTTGTTGAACATGGGGAACGGCCCCTGTGCATGGGCTGAAATGCCCAGCGCCAGTACAAGGAGAGCAATGATTATTCGTTTCATATACGCATTTGTTTCGTCCAAGATAAACATTTACAATATAACTGAAAAAATTCTGGACGAACAAAGAAAAGGGCAATCCTTGTTCCCAAGTACCGTCCTTTCTCTTATGAACAGATATCCCGTAATGAGAGTGATCCTTATCGTTATTGTCTGTTGGAATTGATGATGTCGTTCAGGGAAACATTGGGATTGCGGTAGCGAGCCTCCGGATTCCTTTCTCCGGGGAATCCTTCCCGGGCGGATTTGAGCGTCAGGGCCTTTTGCGGGCAGGCGTGTACACAGGCTAGGCAATACTCACAGTTGCCGCTGAACTCAAGGCCGTCCGAACCCAAGCGGAAATTCTTGTGAGGACACACCTTTTCGCAGGTCATACAACTGACACAGCGGTCCGACCTCAATTCCAGCAGACGCTCTGCCGTCATCGAGAAGTGCTGGTCCTGCATTCCCTTGAGCATTTCCTTGTTGAAGAAGCCCATTTCGGCAGGGGCGATAAAGTCTTTGTGCGCACCTACCTCCTCGAGGATTGTTGCCAGATTCTCATCGGTGTGCTTGTCGATGGTAATCTGCTGGTTCATGTCAAAGACGGGCAGATAGTTGTCCACCATCAGGATAGGACGGATGTAGTTGTTCTTGACGCCATGTTCCTGGCAGAATTCGTCCCAGTACTCGGCCACGTTGACGCAGGCGTTGCCGTAGGTGATGACCGAGAAGATATAGGGAGCCTTGAACGTCCCCTTGGACACGAATTCCCGCACGATCTTGGGAATGGCCCCGGCATAATCCGGACAGACGAAGGCGATTTCATCGGCCTCATAAGTCAAGTCTTTCTTTTTAAGTTCCTGCGGAATGCTGATCGGGCTGTCGGAGAACTGGCGGGCGACGAACAGGGAATTGCCGGTGGCGGTGAAATAGAAGACCAGGCGCTTCTTGTTCTTGGCGCGGTCCTTCAGGATGGCGGCATGGGTACGGGGAGCG
>ODAI010498568.1_pt1 | contig 10751 bp, 10 predicted proteins | sample 1539321 | NCBI WGS metagenome assembly ODAI01 (sample SAMN02144231, study PRJEB22623) | gut metagenome | biome: sheep rumen | host: Ovis aries | place: New Zealand | reverse complement strand
TTATTTCCTTCAGGATTTCCAGTGTCTTTTCGTTTGCCATAATCATCCTCCCTCTTTGTTCCGAATATATGATACCTTTCCGGCGCTGCTCATATCAGGTAGTCTTCGGTATTGCTGATGCTCATTGGTATGGTATTCAGATCATCCGGAGGTCAAAGCTTATCCTGCATTTATCACTCAATAATTGAATCAAAACAATTCTATGATAAAACCGGTTTGACAGCGGGAGGAGGGACACTATGAAAAAGAAAACCATTATCGCTTTTTTCTGCGCAACTTTTTCTGTATGTGCCATCTACGGGGGACTTCGATATACAGTATCATCCGGGACAAGCCAGGTAACAATGGCTGACACACTTGAAGAAGAAAACAGTATGGGTGATATCGTGTCACCATGTTCATCAAAAGACCACATCTCGATACGTCATAGTTCTTTCCCACATGGGGATCATGGTCCGGACGGGAGATCCACACACTCTGTCTGCGGAAGTGCGTCGATATCTGCTCTCAGCATACAGTTGAACGGCTGAAAATCCGATTCCTTCTCTCTTTCCGTCAGAGCGTCCCGGTAATGCCGGAAGATCTTCTCTTTTGTCAGTTCCCCATCCATTGCCATCGCATGGCAGCGCGTCTGCTCACGAAGTGCTGCCCGGTACTCCTTTTCACAGGTATCCTGCGGCACCGGCACATGCTCATAAAAATCATCGCAGCTCCATCCCATCGACCGATGTTCCCGCACCCACCGTTCATGCTCCATGGGTGCGATGCATGCAATCTCTTCCGGTGAAAACGCCTCCAGCATATCGAAATCCACCTGCCGGTCCGTGTAGAAGCAATGAATGGCATTCAGATACCGGCTGAAGCTTTTCACCTGATTGATATTGAATAACTTGTATTCCAGTGACAGCGCCGAGAATTCTTTCTCCATCGTGGATTTCTCCACCTGATCCACATCGCCTTCATGGGCATAGCGGGCGTTCAGAGCTATTATAAATCAAATCCATCCCAAATTGGGAATATCTGCTCTTGCTGTTCTCCTGGATTATTCTTTTACAGCGCCGAGGTATATGCTCCCGACAAAATATTTCTGCAGGAACGGATAGAGGAGGACGATCGGGACCGTCGATACGAGTATGACTGCGGATCTGATTGAAATTGCCAGCGCGGACTGTCCGCCGTCGGACGTTATCGCGGTACCTCCATTGACTATATTGCGCAGCAGCAGCATGACAGGGTATTGATCGGCTTTGAGATAGATCAGCGGATAAAACCAGTTGTTCCAGAAAAAAACGGCAGTATACAGGCCGATGGTAGCAAGCGCGGGGCGGGACAGCGGCAGAACGACACGGAACAGTATCCCGAAATAGCCCAGACCGTCGATCATGGCTGCTTCTTCCAGTTCCTTCGGAATGGATTTGAAGAAATTGACGAGGATGACCAGGAAAAACTGATTGATGGCAAAGGGGAGCAGAATTGCCCAGACAGATCCCGTCAGATGAAGGCCGGAAACCAGAAGATAGTTGGGAATCATACCGCCGGAAAAAAACATGGAGAAAACGACCAGCTTCATGACGATTTTCTGTCCTCTGAGCCACGTCTTGCTGAGAGGATAGGCAAAGAGGACCATCATAAAAAGGGAGATGAAGGTGCCTCCAACGGTGAAGATCAGGGTGTAGCCATAAGCCCTGAAAAAATGAGGATAATGAAACACACTGCGGTAAGCGTCAAGATTGAACTCCACCGGCCACAGGAACACGCGGTTGTTGAAAATGGCCGATGTGGAAGAAAAGGATATTGCGATGATATAAAGAAAGGGAACGACACAGCAGATTACCGTAATAACCATGACCAGAGCGGTAACAAAGCTGAGCACAGGATTCCTTTCCCTGATCGTATGTTGCTTAAATGCTTTTTTCATCACATCAATCCCTTTTTCAATAAACACTGTTTCCGGTCAGTCTTTTGGACAGGAAGTTGGCTCCGGAAACCAGGATCAGACCGATCACGCCGTTGAACAGGCCGACAGCGCTGCCCAGCGAATACTGCGGGGACGCTGCACCCAGGGAGAGGCGGTAAACATAGGTATCGATAATATCCGAAACCACCATGTTGGTCGGTGTCTGCATAAGCAGAACCTTTTCATATCCCAGTGACAGAAGTGTTCCCACGCTCAGTATGAACATCACCATGATGGTCGGCATGATGGAAGGCAGCATGATGTAGAGGATCTGCTGAAAACGGCTCGCGCCGTCAATGCGGGCTGATTCGAATAATTCTTTGTTGATGCCGGCGATCGCGGCCAGATAAATGATTGCTGTCCAGCCGGTATACTGCCACATATCAGTCAGAATATAGAGAAACCGGAAATACCCGGGCTCATTCATATAATAGACAGGCGGTATGTGAAATACAGCGTTCAGCACCTGGTTGATCATGCCCGTGGACGGGGACAAAAGCTCGGCAAGTATGGAGATCACAACCGCCGTAGAGATAAATCTGGGAATGTAGCTGACCGTCTGGACAAAGCTCTTGATCTTCAGGTTTCTCAGTTCATTCAGCAGAATGGCAAAAATAATGGGGACAGGGAAATTCACTGCAAGGTTCATAATGCTGATGATGAGCGTATTGCGAAAAGCCTGCCAGAACTGCTTTTGTCCCAGAAACTGCCTGAAATAGCGCAGCGGCGGCTCAGCCCAGCTGACGCCGTAGGGCCCTGTCAGGGGCTTAAAACGGCGGAAAGCCAGTATGTTGCCCAACATCGGTCCGTATTTAAAGAGCAGGAGCCAGCAAAAAGGCAGCGCCATCATCGCGTAAAGCTGCCAGTACCGTCTGAAATACTTCCGGAAGGACGGACGGTCATCCTTCGCTTTTTGTGATGTTTTCTTCCTGACCCTGCTCATAAATCATGTCCTCCGCAGTACCCGAAAAAAGAGGCCCGGCTGCGCACCGGTCCTTTCCAGAAAGATTATCGATATTTGTTGTACTCGTTGTAAAGAGACAGGAATTCATCGATCCCTTTGTCCTTCATTTCCTCCACATACGCATCCCAGTCAGCCTCAATGTCTTTGGTCCCGCGCACAAAAGCGTCGTCCCAGACTGAAAAAGCGTCACCCAGGGTTGTCTGCATCAGAGAAGCATCCTCAGCGGTCAGGTCATCGAAATTCGGCACAACAGGGGTATACTGTATGGCGTCATCCATGGCCGCGACTTCAGCGTTGAGCGCTGCATAGTTTTCGTCATACTTTATCATCTCGCGGGTATTGACCCATACCGTCTGGGTTAAGCCGCCGCAGCCATAGGCATTCTGCATATACTTGTAGATGCCTTCCGGAGCATTGAGGATATCGTCGCTGAACACGATCCTGTCACCATCCATGGTGTAGGTTTCACCCTCTATCCCCAGGCACCAGATCAGGGCAGCTTCCTTGGAAAAGAAAATCTCATCAACCTTGCGCACAACCTCCTCAAAGTCTTCACGCTGGGAAGTCTTCATGGGGAAGAGGATACCGCTCGCAACGGAGGCTTTGGGCATATGATGCGCACCGGCAGGTCCCTCAAGCGGAGGATACATGTTCAGATCGAAGCCTTCTATCTCGCTTGCCTCTTCCCAGCCGCCGATCTGATCATAGAACCCGTAGGTGGCCATGGACGCTCCGGTAGCCAGCTTCTGAGTAGTGGAAGCATCGTCCTGCGTCATCTCCGGGTCCAAAAGGCCCTCTTCATACAGCTTATGCAGAAATGTGACGTAGTCTTTGTATTGTTCGCTGATTGCGCCGGCAAAATACTCCTTGTTTTCATAATCCCAGCTCAGCACATTGGTGGCAGTAGAGTTGGCCTGACCCAGACTGAGTCCCCATGAGGGCATGCTCATTCGCTCAAGAAAACCGGCATTGTAGATCGTAGTCAGCGGAAAGGAGTCGGGATAATCCTCCTTGTAAGCCTTGAGGATCTCATAAAAATCGTCAAAGTTCTTCGGCGCGTCAAATCCCTTCTCCTCAAGATAATCCTGACGGAGGATCAGGCCACCATCATAGAAAGGAATATCAAACAAAGCCGGCAGGTAGTACAGATTCCCGTCGCTCAGCTTCAGCTTCTCCACATCTGATTCAAGACCGAACTCCGCCGCGCGTTCATTGAAATTCGGCGTCCAGTCCGGATGGTCTGAAACCGGGTAGACCGCCCCGTTAAGCGCCAGTGAAGCATTGCCGGCTTTGGTGTTGGAGCCGAGTATGATATCCGGTGTGTCATCACCCTGGGTGGTCAGAACATTCGTGACCTTGGTCGCGTAATCACCCATCGGGATGGGTTCAAAATCAAGTTCGACATTGTACTTTTCTTCGATACTGGTGACAGCCAGCCAGTCATCCTGGAAGGGATATGTCGGGTTGTCGTTGTAATATAGCGTGATCTTCAAAGGCTCACTGCTTTCCGCTGAAACTGTGACAGCCATTCCCATAAACATCATACCGGCAAGCAGCAAGGACATACTTTTTTTCATATACATTTTCTCCTCTCTTCTACTTCCAGTCCGGTGTCCCGTTCCACCCATCTTTCAGTCGGTGAGACCGCACGCCGGATCGGTTCGGAACCAGCAAGATATATATGATAATATTAACACAATCATACTGCATTACAACCGAAAATCCGAACAATAGACACTAAAAACCACCCTTAAGGATCCCCAGCCTGGTCAGGAACAGTTGATCCCGCTCGATACTCTCTGAACAAGGTGCCAGGCACCTTGTTCCGTACACTTCCTGATCTCTTTATCCCGGTTTCCTCACCACACAGTGAAGCCGGAAAACCCCCCGCTTCTCACCTGATTCCATGACAAGACCGGCTTTCCTGCTGAGTTCCCGCACCTCTTCCGTACCATAGACGTGGACATCGCCATGGCCCGCGAGATTAATCAGGGGCATCTCAATGTGGTTCATGAACCATCTGACCGGCGCGGTTTTCGCTGTCATGTCCCGAAGGATCAGTCTTCCGCCGGGGCGAAGCACACGGTAAACACTGTTAAAGAAATCCTGCACATTCGGATAATGATGGAAACTCTGGCAGCAGATCACGGCATCAAAGGTATTCTCCGGGAAGGGCAGGTTCTCACAATCGCCCACAACCAGTTCAACTCCCGGCATATGCTTGGCTTTTGCCGCCTCAATCATTTCCGGCGTCAGGTCGATCCCGGTATAGTGTTTCTCAGGATATTTTTTCTGCAGCAGTGTGAGCATGGGAGCGGTACCGCATCCACAGTCGAGAAGGTCATAGAAATCTTCTTTCTCGAGTTCCGCAAGGACGTCAGGATAGTCCTTTTTGCACATTTTATATACGCCGGCATCATCCGTCTCGTAAACTTTCGCTGCCTTTGAAAACTCTTTAATTGAAAGAGCTTTATATTCTTTGTCTGTCATTTTCTTATCTTCTCCTTTTTCACCATGACACTCTCTCCTCTTTTCCGACCAGCGCCATTGCACACACAAGATACAACAGCAGCCACCCGAAGGATTCAAAACCGGAGTCCAACCCGTCTTTTATCAGATTCATCAGCTGACCGGCCAATGCCATAATGACCGGATTGCAGATCAGGGCGATCTTCTTCAGCGGCAGCTTTCCTTTCACCACCAGGCCAATCCAGGCGATCATCACAAACACATCGCAGACAATAAAGCCGACCACCAACGGAACCGCTATGCTTTTTGCCACCCTCAGAACCATCCCTATCGAGACAGTCATATCTCCTGTCGCATCCATCCCGGCATTGAATACAACCGAGAGCATGCAGATCCCGATATGGATAAAGGCAAAGTACAGGATGCCGCTCCAGTTGGCGATTTTGAAAAGTTGGTAAAGCCTCTCTTCTCCCAGACCGTATTTCTTCTCCATCACCTTCATCAGTTCCACAGCGGCATACGCAAACATCGCTGAACAGATAAACCCGAGAATGGAGGAAAGCGCATATCTCCAATCCGGCACTACATTCGCTGTAATCCCCATGTATGCATCCGCGGAGCCGGACATGCTGAATGTTTCGAAACCGAGCAGATAATCACCAATGATGGCAAGGACCATGGCACAGCAGCCAGACAGAATTCTTCTTCTTGATGTCATATTGTCTCCTTAACCCGGGTTTTCATCCTATATCGCGGGCATCAATTCGTTGATGAATCCCGCTCAGTGAAAGGAACGATCTTTGGTTAGTCTTTTCTAACCGCCTTTACTATACCTTTACTGTCTCGATTTTTCAATAGTTTTCGGCTTATTTCAGCAATTTACTCTATTTACCGGGGGCAAAGCGGCTCCCCTGAAGGCATTCTCTTTCGTTTGGTATAAAAGGCGTCTTTCACAGCCCCGGTACCGCCCGTTTCTATTCTTGCTGTGACACAACAAAAGACGCATGAGCTTATCAGAACACAAAGTGCGAGTTTGCTCATGCGTCTTTTAATCGGTGCCGCAGCGCTGACAAGCCTGCGATGTTTTTGCTTATGTGATGAATCCAAGGCGCTTAATTAAAATGAGAGAGGTTCCTCTCCTGCCGCCGGAAGCGCCAAGGTCGACGGTCGCATAACATTTTCCCGTCTTCTCCTCCCGGAAAGGATCAGTCCGGATATACGACCGCTACTTTGCCGCATTTGCCGCTGGCCATCAGCGCATAAGCTTCATCAGCTTTCTCGATCGGGAATTCATCGGTGATCAGATCGCCGGGATGGATGTTCCAACGTACCAGGCGGTCTACAAGATCCATCATTTTCCAGGTGGATGTTACCCAGGAACCGTAGATGGTCTTCTGTGAATGCATCATATCCGGGCTGGGATTAAGGGTCATGGTATTGCCTTCGCCTACAAGAGCGATCTTTGCCCACTCTTTGGAGGCTCTTACGCATGTCTGGCGTCCGGCGTCGCTGGCGGAGCAGTCGATGGCGCGTTCTACGCCTTTTCCGCCTGTCACATCCAGGATATCCTGTACAGTGTGATCACTCGGTTTAAATACATAGTCGACCAGACCAAGTTTCTTTGCCAGATCGATACGGTAGTCATTCATTTCCACGCCAATCAGCTTGTCAGCGCCCATTGCCTTCGCCAGCATCAGGGTGGCAAGGCCTACCGGGCCAAGGCCCGTCACAAGCACTGCGTCGTTGCCGCAGATGCCGATCTTCTCCAGCGCTTCATAGACTGTACCGAAACCGCAGGCGACCTGGGCGCCGTCTTTGTAGGTCAGTTCATCGGGAAGATGGATCAGGTCCTTCTCATCGCACAGGATGTATGGAGCCATGCCGCCGTTTCTCTGCCAGCCGTAAGCCTGGCGGAATGTCGGGTTCGAACAGGCGATCATATAGCCCATACGGCAGTTGTAGCAGACGCCGCATCCGGAAATGTGGTAAACGATGACGCGGTCACCGGTCTTGAATTCTTTCAGACCCGGGCCTTCCTTTACGATCACGCCGCAGGGCTCATGGCCTGCGATCATGCCGGGGATATAACCTTCTGCGCCTTTGCCGGTGTGCTCTCTGTAGATCGCGCGGATATCAGAACCGCAGATCGTACTTGCCTTTGTCTGTACCAGCACCTGTCCAAAACCGGGAGTCGGTACTTCAAATTCTTTCATTTCTACTGTGCTGTTTCCCGGAAGTGTGGCACCAATCATGCTCTTCGGGATGATCTTTATTACGTTTTTCATCTGGACCTCCTTCATATTTAAACAATCGTCACAGTCTTCTCAACAATCGGTACAATCAACAATTACGCCGTCTTCATCCCAAAGATCATGCCAGTCTTTCGCGCCTTCCCACAGGAACACCTGGCCTTTCACCAGACGGTTGCCGCGCTCCAGTGCAGCGATCACGGCCATCTCTTCATCTGTCAGCTTCTCGGTCACGGCTGCTTTAAGGTTCGCCTCATAATTGTGAACGGAGAACGGGATCGGCAGAACGCCGCGGGCAAGCGCCCATTTCAGGCAGATGATCGCCGGGTGTACGCTGTGTGCCTTTGCGATCTCCTGAAGTTCTGGCATCTGCATATCAGCAATGTCGTCCGGCTCGATATCACGTTCCGGGCGCCTCGGCGATCCAAGAGGCATATAGCCGATCGGGAGAATGTCATGCGATACAAGGTAATCCAGGATATCCTGCTGCTGGAAGCACGGATGCATCTCCGACTCACAGGCAGCCGGCTGAATGCGCAGCTGATCGATCACGGCGTTCAATTTGGGAATCGTCATATTCGAAATGCCGATATGCTTTACAAGTCCTTTATCGACCAGCGCTTCGATCTGTCTGTATGTATCCAGGAATTCCTCCACGGAGAAAGGCCGCGAATCAGGATTTCTTGAATTCACATCACAGAACGGCGCATGATAGTTCGGGAACGGCCAGTGGATAAACAGCATGTCGAGGTAATCGCACTGAAGATCCTCAATACTCTTTAAACAGGATTTCTCAACCTCGCGGTGCATGTCATTCCAGACCTTTGTCATGATGAACAGATCTTCTCTTTTCACCACGCCCTCATCAAAGGCTTCGCGGAACACTTTGCCAATCTGCTCTTCATTACCGTAACAGGCCGCACAGTCGAACAGCCTGTATCCAGCGCGGATACCGCCCGCGACAGCCCCGGCAACCTCATCCGGGCTGACTCTGTCCGAACCGAAGGTACCCATGCCGATGCAAGGGATACTTCCACCGTCACCTAACCGAAACATCGGTACTGTTTTCGGATCAATCATTGCGCTTTCTCCTTTTAAAACACTTCTCTATTCCACTCTTGCGATTGAATTTCCTTCTACAATCCTGGCAGGCAGGATCAGATCTCCCGGCATCTGCGTGTCTTCTTCCGGCTCTTCGTCTGAAGAATTCCTGTCCTTATCCATTTTTCCAAGAAGCAGCTTCGCCGCATTTTCCGCAAGATCCTGCAGCGGCTGCACTACCAGAGTTATTCTTGGATTTGAAAGATTTGAAATGATCAGGTCGTCAAAACCGATCAGCGATACATCGTGCGGACACTGGAAGGAAGATTCGTTCAGGGCCATTACGGCCCCCAGGATGATCTCAAAATTGCCCATGAAGATGGCGGTCGGCGGCTCTTCCAGTTTCAAAAGCTCCTGCATGCTTTTATAGCCATGTTCAATACTGTGGCGTCCGATCTTCATGTATTCCGGAGGAACCTCTATCTTCTTATCCTTCAGCAGCTGCCGGCAGCCCTGTTCACGTTCCTTACCGGTCACTTCTATATCTGATCCAATCATAGCGATCTTTCGATGACCGTAGTCATACAGCATTTCTACCGCTCTGTAAGAAGATTCTCTATTATCCACCTTTACGCACTGGACGCCGGAGCCATCCACCGAGCGGTCCATCAGTACCACCGGAATCTCCGCTCTCAGGGCCGGATTAAGGAACTCGGCTGTTAATCCCACGGGAATAACGATCATTCCATCCACTTTTTTGCTGATCAGAAAGCGTATGTTCTCTGCTTCTATCTGTTCGTTATTCTGTGAGTCGCAGATCATGGCAGCGTAACCGGCACTTCGGAAGCGCTCTCCGAGATACTTAAGCAGCGTACAGGTAAAAACATTTGCAATATCAAAAACGACAACGCCGATCACTTTGCTCCTGCTGGTGACAAGGCCCCTGGCCATTTCATTCACTTCATAATGCAGCTCATCGATTGCTTTTTCGATTTTTGCTTTATTCTCAGGAAGCAGGTTACCGCCATTCAAATATTTAGAGATCGTAGCAAGCGAAAGGCCTGTCACTTCTCTTATATCTTTGATTGTTGCAGCCAAAGTGTGTCCTCCTCTTCCTGCGTTTTAACGAACAACCTTGAAAGTGAAACGTTTCGCTCTGTTCGCATTATCTACCCATTCCAATGGTTTTGTCAATAATTATTTTGACATTAAGACAGCAAAAACAGAGTATGAGGTAAAATTTATAATTTGTAAAGAAAAATTCTAAATTCAGGTCAGAAAGACCATTTTTAGTCTAAACCGGAATTAAGTCTTGCACAGGCCTATGGGACTCCTCCTTTTCTGTTCCCGGCTGCCAATGACCGGAACAGATATGGTATCCACAATCATATTGTGGCCGATTTCCTGAAGCTGGAAAAAACCGGTTCAGGCGTTTTCGGCGATTGGAAACAATCTGAATAAGCAGACATATATAAAAACGGCACTCTGCTGCTGCAGAGTGCCTTGCTGTCTGATTCCATCATATGCCGACTTGCCTTAGCAGCATGGTTCAGCAGATGATAAATGCAGTATTTTGAATTCAAGCTTTCCAAAGAGAATGCAGATTGCAATAAGCATATACCGTTTCAACCTCATCACCATCGCAGATGGAAAAACAGGCTTTCGGTTCGTCTCCCGGAGACAGCTGTTTACGCTGGTTGCCTAGTTTTGTCTGTATTGCGATCCATTCGATATAATGCTCAGGAACCATCGGGTGAGCTGCAGAACCAACTCTTACATGCACCGTGTTTCCCTCAACGTTAACAACAGGCACATGTTTTTCAAGAGAAGCGTCCGTAGTACCAGGAACCATTTCAGCCATAGGTTCTCCGCAGCAAACAATGGGGACGCCTGTTGCTTTTACGATCGCTATAATCTGCCCACAATGAGGACAGCGATAGAACTTCATCTCCATTTTACATCTCCTTTTTTAAACGCGTATATCGCCTTAATAATTCTCTGCGTTGATCTCAAAGTATGCCTGGGGATGGGCACAAACAGGACAGATCTCAGGCGCATTTTCTCCCACCAC
>ODAI014536872.1_pt1 | contig 10752 bp, 7 predicted proteins | sample 1539321 | NCBI WGS metagenome assembly ODAI01 (sample SAMN02144231, study PRJEB22623) | gut metagenome | biome: sheep rumen | host: Ovis aries | place: New Zealand | reverse complement strand
ATTTTTTTCCTTGCAAAGCAAAAGTAGTCTCTCACCGATGCGAACCACATCTTCTCTGGGAATTCTGGAAAAAGTTCCCTCTTTTCCGATTCGAATACGCTCGCGGAAGGAAATCAAATGGGGAGATGTAAACAGTCCCACCTTCTTTTGCCCCGCCAAGACGGATGCCGTATACATGGCGGTGGATCCCTTTCCGTTAGTTCCTGCGATATGAATGATTTCAAACGCTTCTTCCGGATTTCCCAAATAGGATAAAAGTTCCTCGGAAATCTCAAATCCCGTCTTTTTCCCGAAGCGTCGCATGGATTCGATTTTTTTAACAATTTCTTCGTAAGTCATTATTTCACCCTAATAGAAAATACGGTATGAAATCTGCTTTATTTCATACCGTAAATCATACTCAAATTAAACTACCATGATGATGCCGCCGTCATTGGCATACATACTGGAAACCCCGTTGGTATCCACCACGATAATATCTTTAAATGAAGCCTTCGATTCCACGATTTCTTTTAACATAGCCGCCGTATTCGGACAATTGCAATGAGAAATCGCAAGCACACGCTCCTTTGTATTTTCCGTCACTTCCATCATGCACTCCGCCATCTTTTCCAGGGCTTTTTTCATACCTCTGGCCTGTGCCAACTGCTGGATGCTTCCAATCTCGGTAGATCCCATAATCGGTTTAATGTTAAGCGTATTTGCAATCATGGATTTTAAATTGGAAAGACGACCGGCTTTTCGAAGGGTCTCCAAACTTTCCAACACAAAAAACGTATGCTGGCTTTCAATGTACTTATCCGTCTCTTCAATCACTTCTTCGAAGCTTAAGCCCGCTTCTTCCAGTTCCGCGATTTTCTTTCCGATTAAGGTCTGACCAATGGATGCGGATTTGGAATCAAACACATGAATCTGTACATCCTCTTCGTCTTCCTCAAACAGATTCTTCGCCAAAACTGCACTGTTATAGGAACCGGACAATTGAGCGGAAAGCGTAATAATATAAACGCGATCTGCATCCTCCATCTCCGCCATATACGCAGACGGCGAAGGGCAAGCGGATTTCGGAGCACCTTCGTACTCTTCCACACGTCTTAAAAACTCCGCCTGATCAAAAGAGGCGTCGTCTGAAATAGACCAGTCACCGACTTCTAATGTAAGCGGCACATTGGCAAAGTGCGCGTTATTTTTCATTTCGTCAAACAGCTCACCGCAGCTGTCAATTACTATCTTATACATACCCATAATATTAAAGCATAATCCCTTGGTTTTCAAATAAATTATAGGATTTCTTCAAAGGAAATTCCCTTTTCGTGAAGGAATTTCTGCACCCATTTTTCCCATGCATCGTTAATACTTTTATCCATGGTAAAAATCTTAAAAGCACTGCCGGTGGTAAGGGTCAATTCCCCGTCTTTAAATCGCACCAGAAACGATAAATTCTCCACATCAAAGGGTTGAAGCGTACTTTCCGTCTCATCCAAAAAACCTTCCAATTCCTTAGACGGAAGCAAAAACATAAAGGTAAAACTCTCCGGAGTTTTTGTGCCCTTTATCATTTCAAGGCAAATGGGACGAAGCACTCCGTAGGTCACATATCCACGCTCATCAAGTTCCTCCTCCGAAAAAAAACCGGACGCCGGAGATCCCGTTAAATGAAGGGATGCCTTTCCGGAAATCTTTACCTCGGAAATCAAAAAGTTATCAAAGGTATCCTTCGTTAAAATATGCGCCATTACGTTTTTATTGTCGAAAAGACGATACACCCGCATTTAGTTCTCTGCCACCTTTTGTCTGTTTGCAATCACTCCGATTTCTCTTGGAATAATCTTCGGACCGCCTTTTTTCAAAATATAGTCTTCTGTAATAATTACCGTTCCGATGTTTTCATCCTTCGGAATTTCATACATGATATCAAGCATAAACTCTTCGATAATGGAACGAAGGGCTCTGGCACCCAGTTCCTTTTCCTTTGCCAAAGAAGCAATGGCACGAAGGGCACCCTCTTCAAATTCCAAGTTTACTTCATCATAACGAAGCAGTTTCTGATACTGTTTTAAAATCGCATTTTTCGGCTCGGTTAAAATACGAACCAGCATATCTTCGGAAAGCGCCTCCAAAGAAAATACCACAGGAAGTCTTCCGATAAACTCCGGAATCATACCGAATTTACGTAAATCCTCTGCAGTTGTACGAGAGAGAATGTTTTCTTCGTTATCGTACTTATCCTTTAAGTCTGCCACGAATCCCATGGAAGAAGACTTATTTAAGCGCTCCTTAATGATATCCGAAAGATCCGGAAATGCTCCGCCGCAAATGAACAAAATATTTTTGGTATCGATGGTAGCCATAGGAACCATCGCATTTTTAGATGATGCTCCCACAGGCACTTCCACTTCCGCACCTTCTAAGAGTTTTAACATTCCCTGCTGAACGGATTCACCGGAAACATCTCTTTGATGAGCGTTTTTCTTCTTTGCAAGCTTGTCAATCTCATCAATGAAGATAATACCTTTTTCTGCACGCTCCACATCGTTGTCTGCTGCCGCTAAAAGCTTTGATACCACAGATTCGATATCATCACCGATGTATCCCGCTTCCGTAAGAGACGTCGCATCCGTAATGGCAAGGGGCACATCAAGTAGTCTTGCAAGTGTCTTTACCATATAGGTTTTTCCGGAACCTGTAGGTCCGATCATAAGCATATTGGACTTTTCGATTTCCACACCGTCATCGTCGTCCAAAAGATTTTCAGACTGAATCACACGTTTATAGTGATTAAATACCGCTACGGACATTACCTTTTTTGCATAGTCCTGTCCTACCACATGTTCATCCAACTTTGCTTTAATCTCATGTGGTGGCGGAATGTTTTTAATATCGATTACCGGCGGTTCTTTCTTTTCGTCTTTTTTCTTTTTCTTTTTGATCCGCTGAGAATTGGGAATTCCTCCAAATCCCGCCAAATCCGAAAGATTTAAAAACGAAATATTTGGAATGTGATTTGTCACATTCTTTTCGTCATCTTTTGTATCATCCTCGCCATCTGTCACATTCTCTGCGGGAGAAGATACCTTTCCTCCGAACAAAGAGTTTATGGAATCCATGCCGAATCCCATATTTGCTACACTGTCAAAAGTCTTTTGTAAACAATCCGGGCAAATATGAAGCCCCGGTGCTACCTGTACCATCTTTCCGGCTGTAGACTCCGTTCTGTGGCATACGTAGCAGACGTTTTCATAATCGTCCTTTTTCTCATCCGAATCGTCCAAAGTGTAATTCTTTTCTTCATCTAAAGCCATGTAAACACCTGCTTTCTATAAATATTTTTCCTCGAATTCCCCTCTGGTTAACGGTTTATCAAACAAATAGCCCTGTACCATATCCACCTTCATATCGGCGATGGCACTTTGCTGTGACTCCGATTCTACTCCCTCTACAACGACTTCCATATCAATGGAATCCGCCAGTGACGTAACGGTCTTTATAAACGCATGAGAGAACTCATCCGATTCCATTCCGTCCACAAAACATTTATCAATCTTAATGATATCCACCGGAAGTGTTTTTAATCTTCCGAGAGATGAATATCCGGTTCCGAAATCATCCAAGGCCAAATGAACTCCCAAGTCCCTTAAGCCCTCTAAAACCGTCTGCATTTTATCCCCGTCGCCGGCGGCCAATGACTCCGTTACTTCCAATGTAAGATTCTGTGCAAAAAGTCCGGTATGCGCCAACACTTCCCGCACGGTTTCTATAATATTTCCCTGCATCAACTGTACAACGGAAAGATTTACGTTTACCGTATACTCCGGATGTCCGAAGTCATTCCAATACTTACAGCGCGAGCAAGCTTCCTCCAAGATATACTTTCCGATAGGAACAATCAGTCCCAAATACTCTGCCAACGGAATAAACTCATTTGGCATTACCAAACCGAAGTCCTTGGAATTCCAACGAACCAGCGCCTCGGCTCCACAGCATGGATGCTTTGGTTTTGTAACATCCACTAACGGCTGATAATATACCTCAAACTCTCCGAAGCCGTCATCGATGGCATTTCGCATGGCTCGTTCCATATCCAGTCTGTGGATGGTCTCATCCGAAGCATTCTTCGAATAGTATTCTATCTGGTTCTTTCCTTTTTGCTTTGCGGAATACATGGCGATGTCCGCACGTTTAAGCAAGGTCTCCACTTTAGTACCGTCCTTCGGGAAAGAAACCACTCCCATACATGCGGTACAATAATATTCGCTGGAACCTAAGTTCCAAAGCTCACCGAATCTTCTTTGCAATGTGGAAATCGTCTTTTCCACAAAATCATGGGAATTCGCCGGTAAAAGAATTGCAAACTCGTCACCGCCCAAACGATAACAGTTTCCCACACCTCTGGTAATTGTCTTTAATGCAACCGCGGTTTTCTGTAAGAATTCATCTCCCTCCGCATGGCCAAGTCCGTCGTTTACGTCCTTAAAGTCATCTAAGTCGATATAGATAAAAGTTCCCTGTTCACCGGAGCGAACCGCATCACGAATATAATCCCGTAAATCTTCTTCAAAGCGAAGGCGATTGTAAAGGCCGGTAAGATAATCCGTTACCGCGCGCTCTTCAATCTGCTTCTGATAGTTTTTCACTTCCGTTACATCGTAAATGGTGCTTAAGCGAACTTCTCTTCCATCCACCCAGTGAATCTTTGAAAAGGATATGGTATACCACTTCTTTGTCTGTTCGGTACAAAACTCCTTAAATTCTTCTAAGGCTTCTTCGCTTCCTGTAAGAATTACGTTTTCAAACTTCTGTCGATCTCTTAAATCCTCAAAAATAGTCTCATAGGTTTCGTTTGTAAATAAGATGTTCTGGCTCGCATGATCGCATACGCAAATACCACATCCCGCATTTTCCAAAATGGCATCCAAGGCCGCATAAGAACTCGCAAGGGAGTTCTTTGTGACTCTCTTTACAAGTATGGTCTGCAATACCATCTTAATATCATTTAAAAGCTTCACATCATCAACAGACCACTTTTTCGGTGTTCCGCTAATGGTAAAACAAACATACATACCAAGCTTATCGTTTACAAACAAAGGCAAAAACACACCTGCCGTAATATCGTAGCTTAAGAAATAAGATTTAAAGTTCTCCGGCAGAATCGCATCTGTGGAAATGGTATAAGGACGTCCCGTAAAAAACGGAATGCATTCTTTATCCACAGAGAAGAACTTGCTCATCATATAATTTCCGTCCACACCGGCCCACTCGCAGATCATATCCACTGTGGTTTCATCCGGATTCAAACGGAGTAAATATGCATTGGTCAGTTCCATAAAAGAACCGATGTCTCCCAACACATCCTCGGTAATCTTTGCAAAGTCATTGTCCGATTCCATTCGTCTTAAAATGGAAGTCATCACTTCGTTTCGACGAAGCATACGCTTCATGTGATCTCCGGACAATTCTTTTTCTTCCAGCCGTGTCTCTAATTTATCCTCTCTGGAGCGAGTGGTAAAATACTGGCTCATTAAGATTTCCATTAAAGCAACGCTGTTTGTATAGTCGTTAAACGTGGTCATTCTGGCATTTTCAAATACCACGTCTTCTTCCGCCAAAAGTTCTTTTGCAATGCAGGGAACCAGCATCACACCGATTAAGGAACCCTCGTCATCACGGATTGCCACTCCGCTTAAAAAGATATAGGGCTCTTTTGTGTCAAAAGAAATAATGTTTTCAATACTGTTGTCCCCAAAGGATGCCACTAAGGTCTGCATCATCTCCTGGGTAATAAAGTTTCCGAAAAACTTCTTCGCTTCCTCACTGCCGGAGAAACGCGTAATCGAATGAAAACTCGTATCAAAGCAAGCGGCGTATACATGTGCACTCTCGCAATACGCATCCTGCATCTTCTGAAACGCATTGATATCAATATCCAATTGTACTTTGTCTGTGTCCCTAAGATTGGTCAATGACATCTACGGTAGTTCCTCACAGTCTATTTTTTCTTAATGATATAAAGGCTTCGATATCCGCCAAAAGGAATCTCTTCCATCAGATATATGCTCCGGGTCCCTCTGATTTGCTGCTTCATCAAGCCCTTTTCGTTGGTCAAAATCATCCACACGCTTCCTTTTTTTGAAACAGAAAGAGAAGTCTTAATAAAGGATTTTATAAACTCGATGCGATGCTGTTTATCCTTTTGAAACAAATCCGGAAACTCGGTAATAATCTCATCAAATACCTCTTTATCCGTATACTCAAAATAATTCTTCCGCAAAAGTTCCGCGTCAACCCCTGCAATTTCTACGGATTTTGTTCCTTCCACGATGGCATCATGATAGGTGTCCAACCCCACTGCTTTTCTGATAGGGGCTTTTTTTGCCCGCTCAATCAAAAGGGTTGCGCTACCGCAAAATGGGTCTAACACGTAAGCATCTTTTTTCAAATACGGATAACACATCTCCGTCATACAGGAAGCCTTCTGGGGCGCCATGGACGTAGATGTTTTGTTTGTCCGATATAAAAAGCGGTCGGATTTAAACTCCCGAAACCAAAGATACATACCAAAGGTTTCATCTTTTCTTTGTGCAAAAAGAACTTCGATTTCGTAGTTTCCCGGTGCATTTGTAAGGCGCTCCGGATAGAGTTCCTCCAGAGTTTTTGAAAATGCATTTGCAACTTTATGCTTTTCTTCTTTGTCCTCTTTTTGAAGCATCACATTCACTCTAAAAAAGATGCATCCTTCTCCGGACAGATAGTTGGAAAGCATCTGCATAAGAAGAGAATTTAAAATCACATCCCTACGATCTTCAAAGGTAAACAAAGAGTCTTTTTTTATCGGAACAATGAAGTATATTTTATCATAAATACGGCTGGAAAGTATAGGGGATATATTCTCACTCATCACTCGGATTCCGAAGGGAGTTTTCCTGATATCCTCTGCATTTAAACCATTTCTGATAAGTTCCTTCATCAAGTATTTTTCATGCCCTTTTCCCATGGTGAGAAGAAGAGGAACCTTTTGGGATATTCCGTTGAATGTATGTATTTGATTTGCATCGGTTAAACAAAGCAACCTTCTTTGTTCTTCCGAGATATGCTTATTTTCTTCCTCCGTAAAGGAATGGGTTTGAATGTAGCGTTTGCGTTCCTTTAAACCGGACATCATCTCATCGGAAAGTTCGACATGAAGATCCTCCAATGCCTTTAAATACGATGCACGTACATAAAGCACCGGTTCTTTATCATAGCTTTCATATAAGATCTCTGCGATTTCTGCTTTTTGTTTTTCCTCCCAAGGAAGTATTCCGAATAGTAACGCCGCATTTTTTCTGGTTTTTGCGTCCTCATCCGTGATGGCCGCATATAATTCTTTTTGTTGTAAACAAAGGTCTTTCGCAAATCCCGCGTCCTCTTTCGCGCGCATGCGATACCCGCTGATTCTTTCTCGAATTGTCTCTCCCATAAAATTTCCTTTGTGTAATATGCACAAAAACCGCATGTCATTTTTGTCTATTTTGTCATTTTGCCGATAGACTTAATGGACAAGTGGGAATATAATTGGAAACGAATTAGAGATGTGAACCCCTCATATCTCATAAGTATTTCCCCTTTATATAACCCCCTTTAAAACAACCTACCGTTTAGGTTGTTTTTTTTTGCGGTTTTTTCTAAGTCAATTGTTAATAAAAAAGGAAGGTGAATCCCTTTTTTACCGGATTCATCTTCCTTAGTGTGTTAAAACTATTCCACAGGGACAATCCAATTATATTTATCTTCGATTCTGCCCCACTGGATGCCGGTAAGTGTATCATAGAGTTTCTGTGTAAGCTCGCCGGTTTTCATATCATTGATAACGACCACGTCGTCTTTATAGCGAAGTTCTCCTACCGGAGAGATAACCGCAGCCGTACCGGTTCCGAATACCTCTTCGAGTCTTCCGTCATGACCCGCTTTCATCAAATCATCAACGGCTAACTTTGTCTCATTTACCTTGTAACCCCAGTCACGAAGCAAATGAATCATAGAATCTCTGGTTACACCCGGAAGCACGGTTCCTTCAATGGGAGCGGTATAGATTTCACCGTCGATTTTGAACATGATGTTCATGGTGCCCACTTCTTCTACGTACTTTCTTTCTTCACCGTCAAGCCAAAGAACCTGGGTATAGCCAAGCTTTTCAGCCTTTACCTGACCGAGAATAGAACCTGCGTAGTTCCCGCCACACTTTGTAAAGCCGGTTCCGCCCTTAACGGCACGTACCAGCTCATCTTCCACTAAAATCTTTACCGGATCTAAGCCTGTCGGATAGTATGCTCCTACCGGGCAGCAAATGATGATAAATTTATAAGAAGAAGCCATATGTACACCAAGGGCTGCTTCTGTTGCAAACATATACGGGCGAATATAAAGCGACGTATCCTTTGCGTGCGGTACCCAGTCTTCTTCGCATTTCACGATAGCCTTTACCGCATCCACAAACATTTCCACCGGGAACTTGGGCATACAAAGACGTGCGTTGGAATTGATCATACGCTTCGCATTCATTTCCGGTCTGAAAAGCTGAATCTTTCCTTCTGCGGTACGATATGCCTTTAAACCTTCGAATGTCTCCTGCGCATAGTGAAGTGTTACGCAAGCCGGATCCATTGGAATCGGTGCATTGGGCTCAATTCTGGCATCGTGCCATCCCTGATCTTTGTCCCAGTCCATCACAAACATATAGTCTGTCATGTACTTTCCGAATCCGAGTTTTGATTCGTCCTGCGGCTTTTCTTTCAAAACGTCGCGTTTGATAAATTTGATTTCCATGTTAGCCTCCATTAAGTAATCTTTTTTTCCTTTTTTCTAAAACATTATCGACCTTTTCAGTTGCAGTGTCAAGATTTCTTCGCTATACTAAAGGCAGAGTTTTTATTCAAATAAGGAGAGTATTTTATGCACACATTTCAACCATATCCGATTGATACCGTAGAAATAAATCCCTTTAAGTTAATTGGAAAAGACTGGGGCGTTATTACCGCAGAAAAAGACGGAAAAATAAATGCCATGACCGCTTCCTGGGGAGGCATGGGTGTTTTATGGAATAAAAACGTTATGAACATCTACGTTCGCGAGTCTCGCTACACCAAAGAGTTTTTGGATGCCGGTGATTTATTCTCCGTTACCTTCTTTGATGAAAAGTATCGCAGTTCCTTAAAATACTTAGGCGCTGTTTCCGGTAGAGACGAGGATAAAATTGCTAACGCTCGTTTAAATATTAACCACGACTTAAACGTTCCCTTTATCGATGAAGGAAACTTCGTCATCATCTGTAAAAAGTTATGCTCCGCTCCCATTCTTCCGGAGAACATTCCGGAGAAATACAAAGAGGAGTTTTATCCAAACGGCGACTACCACACCGTTTACTTAGGCGAGATCATCGACCTACTCGCTCGCTAAGAGATAAGGGGTCTGACCCCATCAAAAAATTGTTACAAAAATAAGAGACAGGAGCTTAATGATAAGCTCTTGTCTCTTTTTTCTTTAGGAATAAATAATACAAAATCAATACCACAGAACTGATGGTCCAGGTAATGGGATATACCACGTAAGTCATGTAAATGGTATGCACGTACAGTGACGAAATCGTAAGGATTAAAACTCGCGCCACACACCAGCAGAACAAGAACACGTACATGGGCACCATAGGCTTTCCGATACCTCGAAGTACCGCCGACATAAAGTGGGTAAAGGCACACATAAAGAAAAACAGTGTTACGATATGTGCCCGCTCTACGCCGTAGAAAATAACATCCGGATTGGTATCAAACATCCGCACCAACGGTTCGGCAAAAACAAACAACAATACTCCCATAACCTCGGCAGTGGCTAAGGTACAAAAGGCTCCGAAGAAAACTCCCTTTTTCATTCGATCCGTCTTTCCCGCACCTACGTTTTGGCTTACGAAGGTGGTGATGGCCATACAAAAGCTGGTTACCGGGATAAACATAAACCCTTCCACTTTTACATAGGCTCCGATCCCCGCCATTGCCAATTCTCCAAACGAGTTGATATAAGACTGAATCACCACATTGGAAAAGGCCATGATGGAGTTTTGCAATCCGGAGGGCAAGCCGAAGTTTAGGATTCGTTTTGTCATCTTTGCGGTCATACCAAGTTTCTTAAACACGATCCGATAATCCGCTTCTACTCTCATAAGTCTTCGAAGGCAAAGCAGCGCACTGGAAAGCTGAGACATCACCGTGGCAAAAGCAGCCGCTCCCACTCCCATATGAAATCCCGCGATTAAAATCAAATCCAAAACCACGTTGATCAGGGACGAAAACATCAAATAATAAAGGGGATGTTTTGAATCTCCGGAAGCCTGCAAAATACCCATAAAAACGTTATACATTACAAACCCCAAAGATCCCGCAAAATACACTCTAAAATACATAACCGACTGCCCGTATACCACATCCGGCGTACTCATCATCTTTAAAATCCAGGGTGTAAGCCCCACACCGACAACCGTCATCAGTAAAGAAGAAATCAGCCCCAGCATCACGGTGGTATGTACGGCAATCTCCGTATTCTTCTTATCCTCCGCTCCGATGAATCGGGCAATCACCACTCCGGCGCCCATGGAAATTCCGTTAAAGAAACCCACAAATAAGAAAATCAAGTTTCCCGCGGAACTAACGGCAGCAAGTGCATTGCGTCCTGCAAAGTTTCCCACGATTAAGGAATCCACAGCATTATACAATTGTTGAAATAGAT
>ODAI012411133.1_pt1 | contig 10752 bp, 8 predicted proteins | sample 1539321 | NCBI WGS metagenome assembly ODAI01 (sample SAMN02144231, study PRJEB22623) | gut metagenome | biome: sheep rumen | host: Ovis aries | place: New Zealand | reverse complement strand
TTCCCGGGGCACCCTCCAAAAGAACTCCCTTGGGAATCCTTGCCCCGACTTTAGTGAATTTCTCGGGGGCCTTCAGAAATTCGATGATCTCGGCAAGCTGCTCCTTCTCCTCCTTGAGACCGGCCACATCGTTTAAAGTGACCTTGTTGTCCTCCTTGGTGGACATCCGGGCTCTACTCTTTCCGAAATTCATCATCTTGCTGTTGCCTGCATTATTGTTCTGGGCGTTGGAGAACAACGTCATCACAAATACCATGACAATAATGATCGCAACGATCGGCACAATGCCGTTGATCAGCACATTATCTGCGGGAACATCCTTGACCTCAGCCATTACGTGGTTCGCATTGAGGTAGCTCTCGATAGCGGCAACATCTGTGGAATTAAAGGTCACATCGTCGCTTCCGTCGTTGAAGCTCACCTTAACGGATCCCGTGGGGGTCTCTGCATTGGGCATGATCACCACGTACCTTACTCTTCCTGCGGCAACATCCATCTCAAGAGATGTTCTCGTATATTTCACATTATTAGTAGAGATCAGTCCCCTGCCGTATTCAAGCATAACAACCGCAAACAGAAGAATGATCACAAAAACAAAGATTGAATTAAAATTCTTTGAACGATTCAACTTGTATACCGTACCCCTTCAACAATGACTTTTTCCGCCCCGGATCAGCTGAACTCAACCACTCCGATAAACGGCAGATTACGATATCTCTGATCGTAGTCAAGGCCGTAGCCCACAACAAACTCATCAGGGATCTCAAATCCGGTATAATCAACCTTTACATCGGTAACTCTGCGCTCAGGCTTGTCAAGAAGCGTACAGAGCTTGATGCTTGCAGGCCCTCTGTCTCCCAGCATCTTGATAAGATAGGAGAGAGTTCTTCCGGAATCAACTATATCCTCAACAATAAGCACATGCCTGTCCTTCAATGGCTCATCCAGATCCTTCACGATCTTAACCACGCCACTGGACTTTGTTGAACTGCCGTAGCTTGAAGCAGACATGAAATCCATGGTCACAGGCACGGTAATACGCTTTGCAAGCTCACACATAAAGAAAACACCGCCCTTTAACACGCACACAAGGTGTACAGTCTCTCCGGCATAATCCCTGCTGATCTCCGCTCCCAGCTCTTCGATCCTTTTATTAACTTCCTCTTCCGATAATAATTTGCGAACTGATTCAGCCATTCAAATTTCCTCCGTCAATTACATTTACCGCCAGCACATTCCCGGTGGTCTTGCTGACCTTATAGGCCCCGCTCATTCTGTAGCCCGGGACCCAGATCACCTGATCCCCGTCAGCTAAGATATACAGCCTGTCCCTGTCATAAACAGGAATCTTAACGTCAGTCATGAACTTGGAGAGTTGCTTAAAGCGCAGTTCTCCGCCTTGCTCAATTGCTATGACGTCACCCGGACGCCTCGTTCTAAAAACAACTGAATGTATTCTATCATAATCGAACCATTTAGTATATGCGTCCGTGGGTATGTTTGTCTGATTTTTATAGGGAAACACCTGTATTGCGACCTTTCCCAACACCGGAATTTCTATTTGGGTTTCTTCATTCCCGGCCTCTATTGGGATCTCCCCGGGCTCAGCCGAAATGTCTTTTCCCGGGATATAAAACTCTATCCTGTCGTAGACTCTCCTTGCGGTGATACCATAGGGCAGGTTCACCATACCGCAGCCCCCGTCTGTCTTTGCAAGATCCAGCACTGAGCTTATATGGGCAAAAGAGATATCTTTTACACTGCCGCTTAGCTGCTCAATGCACTTAAGCACAAGATTCCTGCCGATGATCTCCGGCCGGGCAAGAAGCTCCGCTCTGTCAAAGGAAAGCTTCCCCCCGTCAGCGCTGACGATCCTGTCGTAAACCTCATCTGCGGCCTTTTGCACAAAGAGGTCCGCTTGCCTGAAATCCTCCGCAGCCCTGGCAAGATGCTCTGTGGCCCGGGGATTTAGCTCTTTTTCCAAAAGTGGAAGAATCCTGTTCCTTATGATGTTCCTGTGATGGATATTCTCAAGATTGGTGCTGTCCGTGCAGTAGGACTGGCATTTGCCCGCAAGATATTCCTCAATCTCTTTCCTGCTTACGCAAAGAAGCGGCCTAATGATGTTGTCCCTGACGGGCCTTATGGATGCGCCGCCGTGGAGAGATGAGCCCCTTATCAGGTTAAACAGAAGGGTTTCCGCCACATCATTCTCGTGGTGAGCAACAGCGATCCTGCTGCCGCCCTTTTCCTTTACGATCCTGTCAAAGGCGCTGTATCTGACCTTCCTTCCGGCCTCTTCCTCCGTCAGGTGCTTTGCTGCCGCAATGGCAGGCACATCCTCCCTCACCAGCACAAAGTCTATGCCCCGTTCCCTGCAAAAGTCCCCGGCAAAGTCCGCATCCGCCATGGAGTCCTGCCTGATACCGTGCTCCACATGTACCGCTGTGAGGCTTATCTTAAGAATAGCTCTAAGCTCCCACAAGACCGTCAAAAGAGCTGTGGAGTCTGCCCCACCCGAGAAGCCCACCACGATCATGTCCCCGGGCTTTGTCATCTCCTGTTCCTTTATGAAGTTTAAGACCTTATTCTCAAATCCGTTCATAACCCTGTGATATGAAAAGCGCAGACCCATACAAGAGCGTATGAATGTCTGCGCTTCATTTCCAAGAAAACAATCAGTTACCCGTGTTCTTGAAGATGATCTCCCCCGGGTATACCAGCCCCAGTTTCTCTTTGGCTGTGTCCTCTATGTATTTACGCGTCTCCGTATACTTCTCAAATTCCGCGATCTCTTCGCTCCGCTGCGTTTCCTCCGCAATCTGAGTCTCGAGAGCGGCCTCCCTGGCATGATACTCCTCAGCCTTCTGCATAAGCCCAACACTCTTGATGGACACAACTGTCACAAGAATGAGAACCACAATTGCGGCCCAGATGATACCTGCCCGGTTCTGGAAGCGACGCCTTTTGTACCGTGCTCTGGTTGCCATAATTCTCCTCTCGAACTAACCCATAGTCCTGTATTTATTGTAATACAGGCGTTTCGAGGCTGTCAATCAGATGTAGCGGTAAAGCTCGTCCACATCCTCTTTGTGGATTGTCTCCCGGACGTCCAGAACTTCTACCTTTACCTCCTTGTTGCCGAAGGCGATGGTGATCTTATCTCCCGCCTTTACCTCAGCAGAGGCCTTGGCGGGTCTGTCGTTTATCATTACCCTTCCCGCATCGCAGGCCTCATTTGCAACAGTCCTGCGCTTTATAAGTCTTGTTACCTTCAAATATTTATCGAGTCTCATTTTTTAGTCCCCTGACGATGTTGATGCTGCGTCGTTTTCCTCCTCACTACTGCTGCTCTCTCCCGGTTCGTCACCCTCTGAGGGACCCTCGGGAGGAGTTGTCACTTCACTGGCGGCAGATGATGGATCGCTTTCCTCGGAAGAGCCCTCCGATGAAGCACTGCTGCCCCGGTCAGATGAGGAATCATCACCGGAATCCTCCGAAGAGGCCTCTGAAGAAGCCTCGCTTGAAGAGGAGCTGTCCTTGCTGCTGTCGGATGAAGATCCGTCATCTTTTTTGGTCTTCTTTAATTCAGGGAAACTGTAGTTAAGGTCAGTTTCCTCTGTATCTACGCTGATCCTGTAGCTCTTGGTCTCATAGCCGTCTCTTTTTAAGATAACTTCATGAGTTCCGGAGACCTTCTGAAAACTGCAGGGTATCAGGCCTATATACTTGCCATCCATGTAAAGCTCCGCATTGTAGGGGGCATCCACATAGATCTTATGTCCTTTAATGACCTTGTTCTGACTGGGTTTGTCCTTGTCAGAGCTGTTGCCGCTGATGGTAGATGCTGTCGAAGCTGCGGCAGAGCTCTTCTTTCCGGCATCTATTTCTCCGGTGCTTTTGCCGACGCTCTTCTTATTTGAAGCCTGGTCGGAAACGTCTCCTGTAGATACTCCCGCTCCTGATGATGACGAGCTTGAAGCATCGGCAGAAGTATCTTTTTCAAGTTCTATCCTTACAACAGACTTTGGGGTTCCCACCTTAAGATATCTGTCCTGGGTCACATAGCCGTCAGCCATGATCTTCAGGGAATGATAGCCGTATCTCACTGACTGGGGAACATCCGTTAGGATCTTCTGTCCGTCCACAAAAACCTCCGCGTCGGAAGGTGTGATCTCGAATGTAACAAGCCCCTCCTTGGGCTTAGTGATGGTGACATTGCTGGTGTCTACTACTGTTTCCTTGTTTCTGGAGATGCTTACAGGCTGCTGATAGTTGGCGCCGTTACCAAGGATCTGCATGGTGTAGTCCCCTTCCGGGGCGCTAAGGAGCATATTGGGAGATATCTTGTAGATAACTTCATTGTCCAGCTCAAACCATGCTCCCACAAGGCTGTGATCCTCTACCGTGTCCGAAGAAAGGCTCACATATCCGTGGCCTCCGGTGACGATGACGCTGTAGATATCATGTCCTATGCCTCTTACTGTCACTCTGTCGGTGGAGAGAATGTCTTCGGCCAGAGCCGGCTCTCCGTCTGCCATGACCAGCGTTCTGGCATCCAGATTATAGGGCTCGCCGTGGATCTTGCTGACTCCGTCGCTTCGCACAAAGTCATGGTCTCTCGTATCCTCGATCTCCCAGGCCTCATCCGAAACATCCAGCGTTGTTACGTGTTTGGTGCTTTTTAAGAAGGTGACATCCACAATCTGTCCCACTTCCAAAAGAGCCGGGGAAAGTACCACGCCTCTTTTGTCGTACATCATACTGGTATTGTCATAGCTTAAAGTATAGGTCTTGCCTGTGGTGTGATTCCTTAAACGAATAAACCTGCCCTCAAGGTCTATATCCCTTATGGCTGCGGTGTCGGCGGAGTCATACTTGCCGACAAGGGAGATGTTGATCTTCCCGCTGTCGGTGGCAAGAGCCCGCTGCCCCGGAATGACTGTCAAAAGAAACATCACCAATACGACAGCCAATGCAGTTGTCTTTTTTAGGTTACTGGTCTTCATTTTTCCCTCACTTGCCATGATCCTTCATGAACACATCTCTTAGGCGCTCCGGCTCTAGCAAATATTCCCTGGTATTGTGGGACGGCTCTTCGAGTACATCTGAAAGCATCGCGTTTAATATCCTGCCCATGTCAGGCCCCGGCTTTATGCCTGCTTCCTTGAGATCCCGGCCGTTTACAGCCAGATCTTTAATGGTTATGCACTCATTTTTCTCAAGGATCAGTTTGTACTGCTCCCTTATCTCATCAAGGTCCTCGAGCTTATCCTCTCTCATATAGCCGCTCTGGGCCATAGTGTCCGCGTATCTTACTTCTATCCACAAAGAGAAGTCTTCGGCTCCGACCCGGTTCATCATTTTCCTTACATTTTTATCCGTAACGGGGAACCTGTCATCATGATATCTTATAAGGTTGCAGACTCTGTCCATGGTGTCCCTGTCGAACTTAAGCCTTCTGAATATGGCTTTTGCCTCCTCAACCCCCTTCTCCTGGTGGTTGTAGAAATGGCTTACGCCCTCCTCATCTACTGTCATTGTATCAGGTTTGGCAATATCATGCAGCAGCATGGTCAGCCTCAGTATCCGGTCCGGACGCACATGCTTCATGCTCTCGATTATATGGTCCCCCACGTTGTAGGCGTGATGCCTGTTGTTCTGGGGAGTTTCCATGCACCTGTCAAACTCAGGCAGGACCACTGCGGTGATCCCCAGTTCATAGGCTGTTTTTATCTTCTCGGGGTGATCGGAGGTGACGATCTTCACCAGCTCAGTCTGCACCCTCTCGGCACTTATCTTTTCAAGGTTAGGAGCCAGCTTTCTTATGGCCTCCACTGTCTTTTCTTCTATCTCGTAGTCAAGCTGAGCAGCAAACCTGACAGCTCTCATGATCCTGAGGGCATCCTCGGTAAGCCTTTCCATGGGATTGCCAACGCACCTTATTATCCTGTCCTTAAGGTCCTGCTCTCCGCCGAATCTGTCTATCAGGCCTTCTTCATCGTTGTAGGCCATGGCATTGATGGTAAAGTCTCGCCTCTTCATGTCCTCGGTGAGATCCCTGGTAAAGGTTACCTCGCTGGGGTGCCTGCTGTCCTCGTACTTGCCGTCAATCCTGTAGGTGGTAACCTCATACCCCTCTTTGCCCATCATAACCGTGACAGTTCCATGCTGTATCCCTGTGTCCACGGTCCTTCTAAACAGCTTCTTTATATCCATCGGCATTGCATTGGTGGTAATATCCCAGTCCATGGGCTCTCTTCCAAGAAGCGCATCCCTGACACAGCCCCCCACGATATAAGCCTCAAAACCGGCCTTGTGAATGACCTCCAAAATCTTTTTTGGATTATCCGGAATCAAAATCTTCATACCTAAATAATATCGTAAACCCCGAAATTTGTGAATTAAAACGTAAATAATTCACTTTTGGGGTTATAAGTTATATACTAAATATGTGAAATTATGAGGATTATTGTATGAAATTATGGAACAACCGTCGGTACGGCAGGATATTGGCTTTGGCTCTGCTTGTGGCGGCTATATGGCTGTTGGCAGAATCATCCACACAAGTCCTTACTCCCGGAGATAAGGTTATAAGCCTCACCTCAGGGTGGAGTATCAGCAAAAACGGCGAGCAGCTGTCTACGGACTCCCTGCTGGACGCTAATATCGGTGTCATAAACCATCAGGACGTCATTGTTATCTCCAGGACCATCGAGGATTATGGCATTGTCACTCCATGCGTTTCTCTCTACACTTCCCACACCATCAACGATGCATATATAGATAATAAACTGGTATATTCCTTCGGCAGGGATTATTTCAGCCGCAACAAGACCGTTCCAAAGAAGAACAACTATATCCCTCTGGGCTACGACTGCGTGGGAAAAGAGCTAAAGCTCATAATCAGCGGAACGAGAGACGGAGCAACCTCCGGTCTTCCCAGCATACTTCTCGGGGAAAGAGGAACACTTTTTTCCTATGAGATAATACGAATGCGCTACAATCTGCTTATCGGTCTGTTCCTTATTGCTCTGGGCCTTATCCTGATGGTCCTGTCGCCCTACATGGTCATATATCATCACAACGATCTTAGGCTCTTCTTCAGCGGCCTTTGTTCACTGCTGCTGGGCGTCTATTGTCTGTCCTACTACGGACTTATAGAGCTTATGTGCAACAATTCTTTGATCAACACCATAAGCGAATACTCTTCTCTTTATAATATCCCGACAGTGCTTTTGGGGTATCTTATCTGCGTTTATCCCGGGAAGCTAAAAAAAGTCTTCAAGATCCTTTTTGCCTTCAATCTGGTGGTGTTTATGTCAGTACTGCTGCTTTGCTTATTTTCCGTCAGCAGGATCTCGGATTTTACAGGTCTTTTACATACCATGGCCATTTCGGAAGGCCTGTTGTCAATCTTTGTCATCCTTTATGATTACATTCGGAAGGTTCACAAGACCGGCAGACACAGCATCAACTCGGATATCGTTTTCCTGATAGGGATACTGCTGTTCACCTTTCTGTCGGTATGCGACATCGTCAAATACAACTATGAAAAATACATCGGTCTGAGAGGTGAGCGCCATGCCACCATCACGGGATTCACCTTTGGGTCTCTGGCTCTTGTGGCGTCTCTTCTTATCAGTTACCTTCTGTATATCATCTACAACTCCAATGTGGATTCCATGCAGAGCCGCATCGCGTCCCTGGCATTCACGGACCCGCTGACCGGCCTTGCCAACAGAACCCGCTGTGAACAGGTTCTTGATATGCTGTCGGAAGAACACAGCACCTACACCATAATCAGTCTTGATCTCAACAAGCTGAAAACCGTTAACGACACCTTGGGGCACCACGAGGGAGACCGCCTGATCTCAGGCTTTGCCACGATCCTTTCCGACTGCTTCTGGGATGCTAATCTTGTGGGAAGAATGGGTGGCGATGAGTTTATCGTGGTTCTTACCGAAGACAGAGCTCTTAGCTGCACCAGAAGAATACATGAACTCTATTCCATGATAAACGACTGGAATCGCAAGGAGCAGCATTTCAAATACAGCTCTTCCTATGGCTATGCCTACAGCTATGAGGTTCCTTCGGGTTCTGCCCAGGAGGTATATATGCTGGCAGACAGCCGCATGTATGAAATGAAGCGGGAGCATCAGGCCCGGGAGGAAAAGGAGGTGGCAGGAAATGCGTAAACTACTCTCTTTCCTTGGCCTTGCGCTGCTTATAACCACCATTGTTTTTGTCATGGCCTTCAGATTCTTCTCCTTTACTCCGGAATATCCCGTAAAAGAGATGGAAAAGGGCTGGACAGTGACCTATCACGGACAACAGTACCAGAATACCAATCTGGAATCCTTAAGCCGCCAGCTTGGGACCAGCTTCGCCCGGGGTGATATCGTCACCCTCAATCAGTTCTCCACTCTTGAGGATCTCAATGTGCCGTTCCCATACCTGGTCTTCAAGACCCAGTTTTGCGCCTATGAGGTCTATCTGGATGACGAACTGATCGAGCGGGCCTATGATCAAGCTCTTTTGGGCGGTGAATTCGTAGGTATCGGTTACAGCTACATACCGCTCCCTTCCGATTACGCCGGGAAAAGACTCACCATCAAACTGTTCGTTACTGAAAATGCCACCAGAGCCGATATCATAAATCCTATGATGGGAAATTTCGACGACCTTTACAGGATAATCCTCCACTCTGCGATCTATGCCCTCGTTACCGGAGCCTTCATGATCATATTCGGCGGACTTTTCCTTCTGATCTCCATTCTGTTCTATATAAGAACGGCGGGAGTATTAAGTCAGCTGTGCTGCTCTCTTCTGACAGTCACCCTCGGCGTCTGGACACTTACCGCCTATAATCTTGTGGACAACATAGTTCCCGCTGATGCTTCAACCACAGTGGAGTTTGCAGCCATGTTCCTGTTTGTCCCTCTGATGTACACCATAATTTACTCCCTGCATCCCAGGAACAACAACAGGATACTTGTAATCCTGATCATTACCTCTTTTACCTTTGACCTGATATTCATCATGCTGCACCTGTTTAACCTGGTACATATAAATCATTTCCAGTACCCTTACTATCTGCTTTCAACACTGGGCGTAGGGACACTTATCGCCTACGATTACATAGACCTGACAGCCAAAGCCAGAAGCTCTTCCCAAAAGGTACTGATGCTTGGGCTCAATGTACTGGCTCTTTCCTTCCTTACCTATGCCCTTATAGCTTCCGTCGGAAAAGTAGCGGATTACAGACAGATCAGCTTACTGGCAGGTCTTATGCCCACGGGATGTCTGGTGTTTGTTGTCGCCCAGCTTCTCAATTACTTCATTTTTATGACTCACTCTTTTGCCCGGAAAAAAGAGTATGCGGCCCTGACCAGGATCGCTTATATCGATAACCTCACCGGCCTCTCCAACCGGGCCAGCTGCGACGAACAGCTTGCCACGCTGGATACCTCCAATTCAAACTTCTGTATCTTAAGTCTTGATCTCAACGGCCTTAAGGAAGTAAATGACAACTCCGGACACCCGGCGGGAGACAGACTGCTTAAGTCCTTTGCGGGAGCGCTGTCTGAGGAATTTGGCGAAAAGGGCATGTGTGCAAGGATAGGCGGCGATGAATTCCTGGTCCTTATTGAATCCATCAGTTCGGAGGTTCTTGATAAGATGCTGGAGGAACTGGTTGAAAAGCTAAAGAAACTGGATGAGCAGGATCCGGAGATCAATCACAGCGTGTCCTACGGCTATGCTTTCCGCACGGAGACCGATGAACACGATACCCACTCTGTCCTCATGCTTGCGGATCAAAGAATGTACGAATTCAAACGCAAGTTTTACGCCCATATGAGCACCAGATAAACTTGACAATGGCTTAAATAAAAACTAAAATCCGTCTTATAGTAAAAGACAGGAGAACAATTAAAATGGCTGATAACAAGAAACTTGTTTCTGAAATCACCTCTATGGACGAGGATTTCACACAATGGTATACCGACGTCTGCATCAAGGCAGATCTGGTCAGCTACTCAAATATCAAGGGCTGCATGGTGATCAAGCCTGCAGGATACGCTATTTGGGAGCTTATCCAGAAGCATCTGGATGCAAGATTCAAGGCTACAGGGGTGCAGAACGCATACCTTCCCATGTTTATTCCCGAGTCTCTTCTTCAGAAAGAGAAGGACCACGTTGAGGGCTTTGCTCCCGAGGTTGCATGGGTTACCCACGGCGGACTTGAGCCTCTGACCGAGAGATATTGTGTACGTCCCACTTCAGAGACACTTTTCTGTGATTATTATAAGGGAGAGATCCACTCCTATAAGGATCTTCCTCAGGTACTGAACCAGTGGTGCAGCGTAGTTCGCTGGGAGAAGGAGACAAGACCTTTCCTTCGAAGCCGCGAGTTCTTATGGCAGGAAGGTCACACAGCACACGCTACCATGGAAGAAGCCGAGGAGCGCACACAGCAGATGCTGAACGTTTATGCCGACTTCCTTGAGAACGATATGGCTATCCCCGTTGTAAAAGGTCGCAAGACAGATAAGGAGAAGTTTGCAGGCGCAGAGGCCACCTACACTGTAGAGGCACTGATGCACGACGGAAGAGCTCTTCAGAGCGCGACCAGCCACAACTTCGGAGACGGCTTTGCAAAGGCTTTCGGGATCCAGTACGCAGGCAAGGACAACCAGCTCCACTACGTATACCAGACTTCCTGGGGACTTACCACCAGAACCATCGGTG
>ODAI012146793.1_pt1 | contig 10752 bp, 9 predicted proteins | sample 1539321 | NCBI WGS metagenome assembly ODAI01 (sample SAMN02144231, study PRJEB22623) | gut metagenome | biome: sheep rumen | host: Ovis aries | place: New Zealand | reverse complement strand
TTCAGTATGTCTTTGCCTCCGTGGCCGGACATCTGATGGGCGACCCGCAATACATCCAGCTCTATTTCGACTCGGTCACCAACAACCCCGTCAAGCCCGTCATGTGGACGGTCGTCTTCCTGCTCATCACCCACTATGTCATCGTCCGTGGCGTGCAGAGCGGCATAGAGAAAGCCTCCAAGTTCATGATGCCCGTGCTGTTTGTCCTGCTGCTCGTGCTCGTGGTTTGCTCGCTCATGCTCCCCGGCAGTTGGAAGGGTGTTGAGTTCCTGTTCTATCCCGATTTCTCAAAGGTTACCTCTGCCACCCTTTTCGATGCGCTGGGGCAGACCTTCTTCACGCTGTCCACGGGCATGGCCTGCCTGGCCACCTATGCCAGCTATTTCGGGCGCAACGTCAACCTTGCCCGTTCCGGCATCCAGATAGCGGTCATCGATACCCTGGTGGCCCTGCTCTCCGGACTGATTATCTTTCCCGCGGCGTTCTCCGTGGGCGTTCAGCCCGACAGCGGTCCCTCGCTTATCTTCATCACGCTACCCAATGTGTTCCAGCAGGCCTTCATGTTCATGCCCTTCCTAGGCTATGTCATCAGCATCATCTTCTATGTGCTCCTGGTGCTTGCTGCCCTCACCAGCATCATCTCCATGCACGAGACGCCTACTGCCTTCGTCAGCGAGGAGTTCCGCCTTGGCCGCAAGACCGGTGCCCGCATCGTCACTCTGTTGGCCATGATTACCGGCGCCCTCTGTTCCCTCTCGCTGGGTCCCGTCCCGCAGTTGCAGCTGTTCGGCTATTCGCTGTTCGGCTTCTTCGATTTCCTCTCGGCCAACGTCCTGCTCACGCTCGGCGGTTTCCTCACGTCTGTCTATGTGGGTTGGGTGATGCCCCATCAGACCGTGCGCAACCAGATGACCAACTGGGGCACCCTTTCGCCCCGTTTCTTCCCCCTCTTTGTCTTTGCCGCCAAGTATGTCTGCCCCATAGGCATGCTTTGCATCTTCCTCCATCAGTTCGGAGTGATATGAGGAAGTAGGAGTTAGGAAGTTATTCCAGCCATGACAATTCATAATTATATAATTGATAATCGGCGAAGCCGACAATTCTAAACTCTTAATTCGTTAATGAAATTAAGCGATTTGTTCTATTTGCATAAGTCCGACCGCATCAGCATTTTCTTCCTGCTGGCGCTGATTGCTATTGTTGTCGGGGTTGTCTGGCTGGTTGGCAGCCGACAGACATCCACACAGCTCACGGCGGAAGATTCCCTGGCCATGGCTCCTGTCAGCGACACAACCTTTCATCGTTCATATAGACGCTATCCCAACCGACCGCAGCAATATTATAAGGTGGAGGAACGCAGGGTGGAGCATTTCGCCTTCGACCCGAACACAGCCGACAGCACCCAGCTGCTCCGTCTGGGACTCAGTCCGTTCATGGTTCGCAACATCTATCGCTACCGCGCTGCCGGAGGAACCTATCGCCGTCCGGAGGATTTTGCCAGAACCTATGGACTCACGCGTAAACAGTTCGAAGAGCTCAAGCCATATATCCATATCAGCGACTATTACCAGGATGCCCGTTCCTACTACACCACTACACATACCGATGTCAGTCCGCGCGACACCATTGCCTATCCCGTTAAGCTGGTCCCCGGCGAGACCGTTCAGCTGAATACTGCCGACACCACTGCACTGAAGCACGTTCCCGGCATAGGTTCCGGCTTTGCCCGTCGCATTGTGCGCTACCGTCAGCAGCTTGGCGGCTTTGTCAGCGTGGGACAGTTGCGCGAAATCAACGGTTTTCCCGAATCAGCCCTGAGCTATTTCCAGCTCGGAGAAACGGAAGTCAGCAAACTGAACATCAACAAGTTGTCGCTCAACCAGCTGAAGGCCCATCCCTATCTGAATTTCTATCAGGCCAGGGCCATCACCGACTACCGGCGGTTGCACGGTCCGTTGCAGAGCATTCAGCAACTGCGCCTGCTCGAAGAGTTTTCCGCGCACGATATTCAGCGTCTTGAGCCATATATTCAGTACTGAGATACACAAAAAAACAAAATTTTCGCCCTTTTATTTTGATTTCTCTCTAAATCTCATTACCTTTGCACTCGATTTTCCGAAATCGGGTGCTATTGCACTAAAAGATCGGGATGTAGCGCAGTTGGTAGCGCACTACGTTCGGGACGTAGGGGTCGGGCGTTCGAGTCGCCTCATCCCGACATTTAAGAGGTCTCACTGATTAATTCTCAGCAGACCTCTTATTTTTGTGTTCCGTTTTTATTTCGCTAAATCCCAAAATTGTTTCCTGCCCTTTCCCGATATGTTAAAAATGTATGCCAGAAACAAATTTGTTGCTGTTTTGTTTGGCGGGAAGGAACGTTTTTGTTACTTTTGCAAAAACGAAGGACAATATGCGAGTTATATCTTTTGCAGCCATACGAGACTTTATTGCCGTTCATGCTGATGCGGAGCAGCCGTTGAAAGACTGGTACAAGGCAGTAACAAAGGCTTATTGGCGCAATTTTGCGGACATAAAGCAAACATTCAATACAGTGGACTATGTAGGCAATGACCGCTATGTGTTTGACATAAAAGGCAACAATTACAGGATTGTGGCAATCGTCCTTTTTGTCAATCAGAAAGTGTATATCCGTTTCGTCGGTACGCATAAGGAGTATGAAAGAATAAAGGACATAAAGAATATTTGACTATGGCAATGATTAAAACGGAAGAGCAGTACAAGGCGGCTTGTGAAAGAATAAACGAGCTACTGAAAGTTGTGAGTAACGAGACTCCTGCGGGTGACAAGAACTTGTTGGAACTTGACATGATTTCTGATTTGGTGGCAGACTATGAGGAGTTGCACTTCCCCGTGGTCAGCAAGGATGAGATGGAGCGTGAGCGAATGACGTTCAAGGAACTCTTTGAAACCTGTCCTTTTTTAAATGTCACCGCCTTCGCTGAGTGGATAGGCATCAATCCCTCACTTATGCGCAAATATAAGGCGGGTATTTCTGTTCCTCAAGGTAAGAACCGCGAACTTATCCGACGCGGTCTCTTGCACGTTGCAGGAAAGTTGGAAAGTGTAAATGTATAGCTGTGTCAAGCATCGTCTTAAGCTTTAAAATTCAATTGGAAGAGTGCAGCCTATTTGCACTAACAGTGCAAAATATCGGCACTAAGAGTGCAAAAGGGCTGCACCGTTTCATTTAAAGGGTAAAACACAAAGACACAAAGGCACGAAGAACCACAGCTTATAATAAAAAAACCTCTGTAACTCTGTGTCTCTGTGTTGAATAATTCGCCCGAAAATGCCACTAATGCCACCATGATGCCACCGCGCGAAGCCCGATAAACACTGGGCAAGTGGCAAAGTGGCATTTTTTTTCGAGAAAAAACTTTTATACGCGCGCGAGTATAAGGCATCCAAATCCTTGCCGTACTTGCTGCAACCATCATGGCAAGCAGCATGATAGCTGAATACGCCCAAGTTTCTTCATTCTGTTGTTTGTTAAAATATAGTTTGTTGTTATTAACGCTGATAATACACAGTGCCGTCCACAGGGTCAGTCAATTGGAATTTGTCGTCAATTATCTGCACCGATAGTTTACCTTCTCCGTATTGCCCACCACCATATCTGAGCAAAGCACTTGTAGAGTTATAGCGCAATACAGATAGAACTCCAGCGTAGTCACCATCAACATACAGTCTGCCATCACCATCAACCCTCATAGTCAAGCCGTCACTTGCTCGGAATGATTGGTTAGCAAGATAACCAATCACAATCTGCTCACTATAGAATGTTCTTGAAGATGAAGATGTGTTGGAGCTATTTGATGAATAATCATTTCCAGATGAGGAATCAATCTTGTTTTGCGCAGTAGAAGGCTGATAATCTTTGTTCTCCTCAACAAATGATTTCATTTGCTTCTTGTAACCATGTAAATCATCCAGTACCCACTTCCCATTTTCAAGCACAACTTTAATATCCTCGTTGTTAGTATGGGAACTTCCATCAAAGTAAGTAAACTTGAATGTAATTTTTGCCATAGCCTCCTTATCTTTGACATCATAAACATCTTTTATTGTGGCACTCAACTTAACTTCATCTTGTGCCATATCCCAAAAGCCTGAATCCCAAAAACCAAGACTTCCTTCTTGAGCAAAACGGCTATCTATTTCTGCAACTTCATTGTATATCCGATTGAAGTCAGAAGAGAAATATCTTTCTTCGTAGTCATTGGTCTTACCTTTAACCACATCGTCAAATATCTCTTCTAATCTCTTGGTGATTGTTTCTTTTGTTGAACCAGAGGTTTCAACGCCTGTAGAAGTTGAACCTACAGCAACTGCATCTGCATTACTTCCATTATTTGATGAATCCTTTGAGCTAAAGTAGCCAATTGCTGCTAGCAATATAAAAGCACCAAGAATATAAGGGAGATACTTCTTGTATCCACTCTTAGATTGCTCTTCCTCATAAGTAATTGGCTCGCTATTTGGATTCTCGCTCAAACTCTTTCCGCAATTCTGACAGAAAGCATCACTCTCGCCAACGCTTGCCCCACAATGAGGGCAAACATTGGCTTTCGTTATCTCTTTTCCACATTCAGTACAGAAGCGACTATCGTCCGCTATCTGTGTGCCACAATTAGGACATTGTTTCATCTTGACTTTTAATTATTAGAAATACAAATCTTCATCTTTTTCCTTGAACAATACTCTTATACGATATGTTTCGGCAGGATAAGTTGTCATAAAACTAATCACTATCTTATCACCACCTCTAAAGATAGGTATATTACCTTTATTCAGTTCATATTTTTCATCTGATACATTGCTTTGTGATAATCTAGAGAAATAGAACAATGCAATATCTAAAGGTTGTCCTTCTATTATCTCATAATTATCAAAGACCCACACCTTATTATTTGGTACTGTTATCGTATTAGACCTAACATAATTGCTAGTACCGTATGCTCCATAGTTGCCAGATAACCTATCTTGTGGCATTATGCTATGACCATCCCCTTTTATACAAGAGAGAGTAACCTCCTTCTCTACACCTCTCCTACGCTCATGCTCTATTCTATCTTCCTCTGCTCGTCTTTTCTCTTCCATACGAGCTTTTTCTTTTTCGTCATTCTTAGCTTGAATAACACTTTTCACACCTTCATCTTGCAAGTCAAAGGTGCTGTTTCCATTCTTGTCAACAAATCCATATATACCATCCTTTTCAACAACAGCAAGCCCCTCTGAAAATAGATTACATGTGTTGTAGATGCAAGGTATGACCTCTTTTCCGTTCTTATCAATAAAGCCGTGTACGTACTGTGTGTGGTATTCATTCTTTTCACCTTCCTTATATACAACAGAAAAGCCCTCTTGAAAATTGGATATTCCACTATATGAATTATCCAAAACAACTTTTCCTGTCTTGTCAATAAATTGGTATTTACCATCTTTCTGAACCACAGCTATACCTTCAGAGAAATGGTTGGCATAGGAGTATTCACATGGTATAATTTCTTTGCCATTGACATCTATAAATCCGAACTTTTCTTCCTTCATTACAAGTGCCATACCTTCATTAAAATTGAAAGCCGCACTGTAATTACATGGTATCACCTCTTTGCCGCTCTTGTCAATATATCCGTATTTCTCATTCTTATATATCGGTGCAAGCCCTTCATGGAACTTAGTAGTTTCACCCCCTTCATCAACATCAAAGCTCATTGGTATAACCAATTCTCCTTTCTTGTCAATGAATCCATATTTGCCATCATTATTTCTAACTGCTGCCAAACCATCGTGGAAACTGCTGCCATAATATTTATCAGTAAGTGCAATGACTTCATTTCCCTTTGTATCAACGTAGCCACACTTTCTGTCTTTCCAAACAAGGGCAAGACCTTCTGAATAATTCAAGCCAGTATCATAGTTGTATGGGAAAGCCTCTTTACCCTCTTTGTTTATGAAAAAATGCTTTTCTCCTTGATGAACTAATGCCAAACCGTCATGGAAATTTGGGTCTACCTCTTCCATGAACTCATAGATGCAAGGGATTACTTCATTTCCCATCTTATCAATAAAGCCGTATTTATCTCCTTTTGTCACCATTGCCAAACCCTCATGGAAATCAGAGACCATATCATAGTTGACCACAACCTTTGCCAGTCCTTCCAACGAATACTTGTCTTGTTGATTGCCCAAGAAGTACCATGCAGAACCACCTATCAGCGCAATCACAGCAACGATGGATGCTATAACAACACCCTTCTTTGCCGACTTGCCTTGTCCTTTTATCTCCTTGTCATTGACAATAAGAGATTGACCAAAAGGAGTGCCGCATTGGGAACAGAATTTTTCCGTTCCCTTGCGCTCGTTTCCACACTTGGCACAGAATTTTGCACCATTATCTGTTATCTCTGCTCCACACTCAGGACAGAACTTCACATTGTCACCAACATTGTGACCATTAGGACATTGCTTCATATCTTATCATTTTTATTCTTCTGTGAAATTAAAATTCAAAGGCATATCCAAAACCACACGTACAGGCTTTCCATTCTGAGTACCAGGATTCCACCTCGGCATACTTTTGAATATACGGATGGTTTCTTTATCTAATAATGGGTCAACAGATTTTTCAATTGTCACCTCTCCAATTGACCCATCAGGCTCAATAGCGACAGAAGCAACTACAGTTCCCTTTATCCCATTCTCTAAAGCCAACTCAGGATAATGGAAATTAGCTGCCAACCACTTGTTTAGTTGTTCTTTGCCTCCAACAAAAGATGGCATCGTTTCTGTCACATCAATTACCTCCGTATTAGTATTCTGAACATTATTATTGGTGGTAGTCGTAAGTGGATTGAATGTTGAATTGCCGTATTTGTCAACAAAACCTTGATTGCTATTTAGAATGACAAATGCAAGCCCATCAGAAAAATCATCAGCTCTGTCAAACTGTATTGGAATTACAGTCTTACCATTTTTATCAAGCCAACCATATTTATTATTCTTTTCAGCTTTAATCAGTTCATTTATATTTATATCCAATCTATCATAAATAAATGGAATAACAATTTCACCATTGGCGTTTAACGCACCCCATTTACCATCATTTCTTTTCACGGATAAGCCAATTCCTTTTATGACTTGGGCAAGTATTTCGTCTATTTCCACTTCTAATGAGCCAGAATGGTCTTCTAAAGTCACCTCGTTGCCTTTCGTGTTAATATGATACTTCTTATTGCCTTTTTCGACTTTTGCAACACCATTCAGGAATGAACTCGCATAATCAAAGACAAAGGGTATAGCGACTTTACCAGACTTGTTGAGATAACCATATTTGCTATCAATGTTTTTTGCCAAAAGTAAACCGCTTGAAAAATCTTCGTTACAAGTATCATATTTGCTTACACACAAGACCTCCTTACCCTTCGTATCAAAGAACAAATCTCCCCTCTCTTCATCAAAAGCTCTGCATAAACCATCTTGAAAGCCACGCAATTCATATTTCTGACACAATTTTGCTAACCCTTGAAGGTCATAATCTTGTGCATAAATGTTGGTTGCCCCCAACATCATCGCCAATAATACCAATATTTTTTTCATAATCCAATTTGTTTTAATATTGTTGTTTTACAGATTGCTCTTATAATCTGTAGTTTGATAGCATACAAAAAGAAAACGTGGACTTGCTACTTCATCTACGTTTTCGGAGGTGTTGGAGATAGCCTAAGTCACTTCAAAGAGTAAAAGCCCACGCTACTTGCGTGAGCATCAACTATTACTCTTGTGACTTTCCTCTAATTCCCCAATTATCCGAAAAGCAAGAATAGAAAGTTAACGCTTCTTATCTATATGTCCTAATACTTGTCTTTCTTATGTCATACACTAAACCGTTTAAGTTAATAACTGACTGCAAAATTACGAGAATAATCTCACATACGATTTAAAAATGCATATTATCTGCTCCCTTGCGCTCACTTCCGCATTTCGTACAGAACTTGTTTCCGCTTATAATCTCAGCCCCACATGTAGGGCAATACTTCACGTTGTCTGCAACTACGTGACCATTGGGGCATTTCATATTAATACGCCATGTTGTGTAGTTCTTGTTTATTGGTTATCTCAATGGGAGAAATTAAAGATTCTGAAGGTTCTTTATACTCAGCGTTTTCATCTTCTCCATTCAGTTCTTCAGAATAAATCTCTTTTCCCTGAATCTTACCATTCTTGTATTCATATTTGGTCCAAGAACTACTTCCCATGTGAGCGAAAACCATTAAGATATAGTCACTTCCCCGGTAAAATGTATGGTGAGACGGATGCCCAACATCTATAGAAGAAATTTGTTTTGTTTGTCCGCCTTTATAGGTAAAAGCTAAAAGATTATAGCTTTCTCCACCATCGACATGCAACCACAATTCAGGTATTCCATCACCAGTTACATCATGCAGGAAATAGTATTCTTCCCAATGATTGTTGGCTTCTCCCTTGGCAATATATTTATCCAAAATAGGCTCGTAAGCATTCAATGCTTGCTCCATAGGCGATACATCTGCTACTGCCACAGAATCTGCTACTGCCACAGAATCTGCTGCAAAATCTTCTTTTACCGCTTCTGCGACGGCAGCTACAGAATCCGCAGCTATACTGTCTTTATTTACTATATCGTTATTTGCTTTAGGAGTTTTCGATGAATTATAATACCACCATCCACTACCACAAACGGCAATGAGGACAATTGCTCCAAGAATGTATGGAATCCAATTTCTATTGGGCTCTTCTTCATTATCTTGGATTTGCTCATTAAAAATCCTATTGTCAGCATAGCTTCCGTTTGTAAGATTTCTGCCACAATCCTGACAGTAAACATCACCGTCAAAAACTCTTGCTCCACAATGAGGACACATATTTCCTTGTGGATACTCTTTTCCACATTCACCACAGAACTTACTTTCATCAGCCATCTGTGCATTGCAATAAGGGCACTGTTTCATATTAAAATTGTTTTATTAGTTTTAATTGTTTTGAATTGAATATATCTGAGGGTAGAAATACCTTGTGTTTGACATTAGGAAGATAAAATCTATGTCCATCAGATTCAATCAGCCTCACTCCACATTTGTTGTATAGAAACAACAACAATTCTGTACAATACATTTTTGTGGTATCAGTAGCATCAAATTTTTCATCAAACAAAACATTTCTTTCGTAAATATCTACTGCGAGTTTCGCGGTTTTCCTTGCTAATTTAGAATCCTTTGGACGACATAAAGCACCTTTAGTAGCCTTTTTATTTGAGTAAAATTCATTAAGAGTACTCATTTTAACCCTAGCAACATCACCTTCGAATTCAAGCTCATCAGGTACTGCATGTACAACCAACAATTTCCCTAGATTATCAACTACTATGCCAACATGAGAGAAATCTCCATTATTATCAGCATAAAGTATGGCTTCGCTACTTAAACTCTTTCCACACCTGAATACCACATCCCCTTCTTGAATATCGCTAAGATCATTCAGAATGCAGTCCTTCTCGTTTGGAAAAGAGCAACTAGCAAGAAATAGAAAAGTGATTATCGTATAATGATTATTCACAATTAAAGATCTTTATCCCACCCTTCTTTAAACTTGACTTTCCAGTCTCCTTTTTTTGTTTTTATTAAGTTGACCTTAAAATCGTCATCAGTATCACCATTTGCAAATACTATATTATAGGTGATAGTTGCTTTGTCTTTTTCTATTTCTTCAGAAGCGATAGAGTATTCTTTAATGCCACCTATTATATTCAAGGCCAACATAAACTTACCAAAGAATTCTGAATATTTCTTTCTCAACTGCTTTTGCTCATCTTGGCTCAACTCTTCGTCAACATATACAAAATCGTATAATTTGGCGAAATCTTTTTCTTTAAAACATTCTAAAACCGTATTTGCGACTCTAGTGGGAGAATTACTAAAAGGAACCCATCCAAACAATTTATTGTGAATCTCTGGAGAAACCTTGTCTGTTACAAAGTAACTCCCGACAAGAAGAACTAACACTGACAAGGCCGCAATCAAAGGCATTGAAATCCTTCTTCCCATTTTCACTTGCTGCTCTTGATGGGCATTTACAGCCGTTCCACACTTGGGGCAGAACTTAGCCCCTTCTCTTAATTTGTTTCCACAATTACTACAAAAAGCCATAACTTAAGAATTACTTAGACGTTAATAGATTCGGTTTCAATCTGAGTGCAAAAATACAAAATTATTTCAAAACAGTTTTGTAAAGTGCTTTTTTTTCTACTATCTATTCCTTCCATATTGAACATTTGCAGTTTATAGAGCGACTACAACTCAATACCAACCATGAACATGATAAACCACCCGTGGACGACGCTTGGCATATTCTACTGCTACATCACGGACAGCCTTAATTGTGGCGATATTGGTGTCTCTTTGAGCTTTGATACGCATTTTTGTCTCTATGCTACGATTGTTTTCCCTAACCATCTCCATTTTTCGTTCATGAGCCAGTTGGCGTTGGCGTGCAGCCCACTCTCTGTTGTTAAGCTGTTCCATGCGGGCTGTTACGGTTTCCATGAACTGATGAGCATCAGCATAGCAACTTGCATTTACGTCAATCTGATTAACCAGATCGGCTACTTGATTAGCTGTAGACTCATTTTGCTCAGCAGCCCAGATCGACTTGGCCTGAAGGAAAAGACTTGATGACTGATTGTCAACTATCTTT
>ODAI011452200.1_pt1 | contig 10752 bp, 7 predicted proteins | sample 1539321 | NCBI WGS metagenome assembly ODAI01 (sample SAMN02144231, study PRJEB22623) | gut metagenome | biome: sheep rumen | host: Ovis aries | place: New Zealand | reverse complement strand
TGCAAAGCTTGGTGCGATCGGACTAAAAGAGTCTGCACGCGCTCTCAGGAGTTCTCTTGCTGAGATAGGCGGACTCAATGAAGAAGGCGCTTTCAATAAGAAGCATGCGGCATCCTCCGATCCCGGCATAATAAGTGCTCACTATATCGGTGACGACAATATGGAGTCCGTTCCTTCATTTGATATCGAGGTAAAGCAGCTTGCTTCTCCGCAGGTCAATGTAGGAAAGTTCCTTCCTGATATTCCGGTATCTCTTTCCGAAGGCAATTATTCATTTGACGTCGGTATCGGCGAGATGAATTACGAATTCCAGTTCCACATCGGAAACGGAGAATCCAACCGAAGCATACAGAACAGGCTTGTAAGGCTGGTTAACAATGCGGGCGTCGGGTTAAATGCACAGCTTGAGCAGGACGGAAGCAATGCAGCGATCAGGATCACCTCCGAATCCAGCGGTGTGACTCTCGGCAAGGACAGGATCTTCACCATTAACGATGAACACACTTCCAAGACCTCAGGTGCGGTTGATTATTTCGGACTTGATAATGTGGACAGCAGTCCTACCAATGCGGTATTTAACCTAAACGGTGAGGACAGACATGCTTCTTCCAACAGATTCACCATAGGCAAGATGTATGAGGTCACGCTGAATGATGTAAGTCCTGCAGGAAAGACCACATCCATCAGCATCAAGGCCGATATCGATTCCGTTGAAGAGAATGTTGGTCAGCTGATAGGAAGCTTCAACGATTTCCTGAAGGCAGTCAATTCCTATTCCGGACAGGGACTTAAGACTAAGCTTCTCGACGGTGAACTCGAGGGAATAACCGGTGCATACAGAGATGCACTCGGAAAGCTCGGTATCAATATCGAGGACGAGGGCACACTCTCCATCGATTCGGATAAGCTCAGGGGAGTTGCGGAGAACAGCGAAGACATCGCCAGCACCTTCAGTACTCTTAAGGATTTTTCCAATTCGATGATGAAGAAGAGTGCACAGGTCTCACTGGATCCCATGCAGTATGTGAACCGCAAGATCGTAGCATACAAGAATCCGGGCCACAACCTGACTTCACCTTATACATCCAGTATCTACAGCGGAATGATGTTCAACTTCAGCTGCTGATCAGGAAGACCCGGATCAAATAGCATCAACAAAAATACATCCCCTGCGGAAACCATTCCGCAGGGGATTTTTACATGTGATCTTATACTTTTACATATTTATGTCTTTTTCCTTATATGCCTATATCAGGACTTCCCGGTCTTTACTGCCCCCTTATGTTTTATATCTTTTCTTTTAAACTCAGATCTCCGCTTCTGGTCTGTGAAGAATACCGTGCACCGCTTCTCTCAGTATCGCTTCATTAAGCGGCTTGGTAACGTAATCATCTATGTTCAGATCATCGATGGTCCTGATGATCTCCTTACTCTTCTCACCTGTCATCAGGATCACTGCCGTATCATGCTTCTCACGGATCTTCCTGAAAAGTTCGAATCCGTCCATATCAGGCAGCATCAGGTCAAGGAGAACAAGCGATATATCCTTCTCTTCGATCATCGACAGCGCGCTGTCTCCGGACTGCGCTTCGAATATCCTTATATCCTCGGTATCCTTAAGTATACGCTTTACGACATGTATCATAAGCTCGTCATCATCAACTATAAGGATATTGCTGATCAGGTCGTTATTCTGCTTAAGATCGTATTCCTTATCTTCATCGATAATGTTAAGCATGACCTCAGCGATATCGGGATCAAACTGGGTACCCTTGCCGTGCAGTATCTCATTCCTTACCACATCCTGGGGTATGGCCTTACGGTAGCTTCTGTCGCTGGTCATCGCATCATATGCATCGGCAACCGCGATTATCCTTGCAACCTCCGGTATATCCTCACCGCTTATACCATTGGGATATCCCTTTCCGTCATATCTTTCATGATGATACTTAGCTGCATATCCTATCCTCTCATCATCATGTATACCATGAAGGATGTGATATCCGCTCACGGTATGAATGCGTATGGCATCAAACTCACTGTCCGTAAGCTTTCCGGGTTTATTGATGATATCCTTGGGAACACGGATCTTGCCTACATCATGAAGAAGTCCGGCGTAATAGATTATCCTCTGATCCTCTTCGGATTTCCCCATCCTCTGAGCGATCTTAAGGGCATAATCCGCAACTCTCTGGGAGTGGCCACTTGTGTATCTGTCCTTGGCATCTATGGTAGAAGCAAGTGATCTGATGATGCTAAGGTTCATCTGTCTCAGCTTGCTCATACTTTTTTCTTCGCGCTCTTCTGCCTTGGCGATCCTGTTGACAGATATCAGGCAGAACAATACGAATACAACATAGATCGCGACTGACACGCCAACGCCTGCCATAACCTTCATTCGAAGCTGCTTATACAAAAGCGCATTGTTCGCGATCACCACGATGTACCATACGCCTCCGACCTCATCCGTAAAAACAGTGCAGTTCTCGCCATCCAGATTTATCTCGAACTCATTGGTCTTCTGCTCATAAACTCTCTCAAGAACATCCGTCCATTCCTCGGATTCAAGATAATTCCTGCCTATATCATCGGCTTCGGAATGTGCTATCACCAGTCCGTCACGGTTAACGACAAAACCGTAACCCATATCTCCCATCGTCATCTCTCTGGCTATCATCTGCACTTCATTCAGAACGATATCCATGGAGATCACGCTCTCTCCGTCAGAAAGGAGCTGGCTGTATGAGATGATGACACTGCCGGTCTGGGCATCCACATACGGCTCCGACAGTACCATGTCTCCGTTTCCCTTAACCGCATCGATATACCAGTCCCTCGATTTGGGATCAAAGCCATCCGGAGGCACCCATCCGGCACCGTCCAGATACTGTCCGTTTATATAACCGTATATACCGGTAAAATTCTCATCGAACTTCGACTGCATCTGCTCGGTGGCACCAAGGAGATACTCAAGTATGTCATCGTCGTCCTTACCGCCTTTGAGCATAAAGTCGACAGATTCTGCAGCAAACCACAGGACATTACGTCCCTTGCTCAGATAGTTCTCAACCATCGACGCCTGGCTCTTCATATTGCTTATGCCCAGATCCTTGATATGTGAAACAGAACTCTTATATATAAAACTGAATATATATACAAGCATCAGGGCCTGCAGGACAAAGATGACCAGCACCGTCGCGATAAATTGTCTTGTAACCGTGCTCTTTAACTTCATCGCATTCCTCTAAAAAGTGTTACAGACATTTTCATATATCTCTATCTGGTATCTATTATAGGTTATTTCGTTTCCTAAACCAACAAAAATAATACAATTCAAAAACCGCATCCCTTTGCGGCTGCAGAGAAGGTATTATCATATCGTTTCTTCTCCATGCTGCAACGGAATGCGGCTTCAGTTTCCTGTAACGTTTTTCAGTTCAGATAACTCATCCCAGCTCTTTTTCCGCAAGTTCAAGTGCGGAAGCTATGACTTTATCCATATCATAGTATTTATATACTCCGAGTCTTCCTCCGAATATCACGTTCTCTTCGGCATCTGCAAGCTCTTTGTATTTCCCGTAAAGGTCCGTATTCCTGTCATTATTGACGGGATAATACGGCTCGTCTCCGGGCTTCCATTCGCTTGGGTATTCCCTGGTTATGACAGTGCCGTCACCTTTTCCGAACTCAAAATGCTTGTGCTCTATTATCCTGGTATAGGGAACATCGGCCGAGGTATAGTTCACTGCAGCATTTCCCTGGAAATTATCACAGTCAGGCATATACTCTTCTTCAAAGCGGAGAGACCTGTATTCCAGATATCCCAGCTTATGTCCGAAGTACTCATCCACCGGTCCTGTATAGATCACTCTGTCATAGGTATCCGGTTCAGCGGATGCGGCATTAACTTCAATATGATCTCTGTAGGATATTCCGAGCTTTACGGTAATGCCGTCCAGCATCTTCTCAACCATGGCAGTATATCCGCCGGTGGGGATCCCCTGATAACGGTCGTTAAAATAATTATTGTCAAAAGTAAATCTTACCGGAAGTCTCTTGATGATAAAGGCCGGAAGCTCCGTACATTCCCTTCCCCACTGCTTGCGGGTATAGCCCTTGATCAGCTTCTCATAGATGTCCTTTCCGACCAGTGAAATAGCCTGTTCTTCAAGGTTTGCGGGGTTTTCCCTGTATCCGTCCTTCTTCTGTTCGTCAATGATCTTCTTAGCCTCAGCAGGTGTTGAGATCCCCCACATCTTACTGAAGGTGTTCATATTGAAGGGAAGATTGTACAGCTCATCACCGTATCTTGCCACAGGTGAATTAACAAAATTATTGAATTCCGCAAATGTGTTCACATAATCCCACACCTTCTTATCCGAGGTGTGAAAAATATGTGCACCGTACTTATGAACATGTATGCCATGTTCTTCCTTTGTGTAGATATTGCCTGCGATATGATCCCTCTTATCGATGACCAGGCATTTTTTTCCGGCATCTGCCGCCTTTCTTGCAAAGGTGGCGCCGAAAAGTCCGGCGCCAACTATCAGATAATCATATCTCATTTAAGATACCCCTTCAAAACCTCTGCCTTATCAGTCTTTTCCCAGGGAAGCTCCACATCGGTCCTTCCGAAATGTCCGTATGCAGCGGTAGGTCTGTAGATAGGCCTTCTGAGATCAAGCATTTTGATGATGCCTGCGGGACGAAGATCAAAATTCTCCCTGACGATCTCAACAAGCTTCTCGTCATCTATCTTACCTGTTCCGAAAGTATCTACCATGACAGAAGTGGGCTGTGCAACACCGATCGCGTATGAAAGCTGGATCTCACACTTTTCCGCAATGCCTGCAGCAACAATATTCTTGGCAACATATCTGGCAGCATATGCAGCGCTTCTGTCAACCTTTGTGCAGTCTTTTCCGGAGAATGCACCGCCGCCGTGACGGGCATATCCGCCGTAGGTGTCAACGATGATCTTCCTTCCGGTAAGTCCGGCATCGCCGTTAGGTCCGCCGATGACAAATCTTCCGGTGGGATTGATGAAGAACTTGGTCTTATCATCGATCATTTCCTTGGGAAGCACCTCATCAAATACATACTTTTTGATATCTGCATGGATCTGTTCCTGTGATACCTTTTCATCATGCTGTGTTGAAAGAACTACAGCCTCAAGTCTCACAGGCTTGCCCTCAGCATTATATTCAACCGATACCTGGCTCTTTCCGTCTGCTCTGAGATAGGGAAGGGTTCCGTTCTTTCTTACCTCGGTAAGCTTTCTGGTGAGCTTGTGTGCAAGAGAAATGGGATAAGGCATCAGCTCGGGAGTCTCATTGACCGCATATCCGAACATCATTCCCTGATCGCCCGCTCCGATAGCTTCAAGCTGCTCATCGGTCATCTGGTTCTCTCTTGCTTCAAGTGCCTTATCGACACCCATTGCAATGTCGGGAGACTGCTTATCCAGCGCAACAAGCACAGCGCAGGTATTGCCGTCGAAGCCCTTTTCGGAAGAGTCATATCCGATATCAACGATGGTCTTTCTTGCGATAGCCTGGATATCCACATTGGCCTTGGTTGTGATCTCGCCTGTGATGAGGACAAATCCCGTACATGTTGCGGTCTCGCATGCAACACGGCTCATGGGATCCTGTTCGATCATCGCATCGAGAATGGCATCCGATACTGCATCGCAGATCTTATCGGGATGTCCTTCGGTAACGGACTCAGATGTAAACAGTATTTTTTCCATAAAAAGAAAATCCTTTCCGGGCTCACCGGCCCAATCACAAAATGCATCCATCTACAAGTCTCCGCCCGGACAGCAATAAAAAACCGCTTCTTTGGAACAAGAAGCGGATAAATGCATATCAATTGACTATCCTCTTATTGTTCGAAACAAATCGCTCAGGTGGGCACCTTCCTTAAAGGGGTTGCCGTGGCTTCACCGGTCCTATGTACCTCTGCCAACTCTGAATAAGAGACTTATAAATTTTTCAAGATGAAGTTACTATATCTGAGATCTAATGTCAACAGGAAACTCAGCCCGTAAGGAGCTTAAAATCCTTGTAATCGGTATCCCTGTCGATGACCCTGATATCTGCACCGAGGCTTCTGAGCTTTATGTCGAAATCCTCATATCCCCTCTGGATATAGCGGATATTATCAACTATGCTCTCTCCCTCTGCCGAAAGAGCCGCAAGCACAAGTGCCGCACCTGCTCTCAGGTCAGGAGCTGCAATGCCTGCACCTGTATACTTCTCAACACCGTCGATTATGGCGGTATTGCCCTCAACCTTTATATTGGCACCCATACGGATAAGCTCATCCACGTACTTGAAACGGTTCTCGAAGATGCTCTCCGTAACGATGCTTGTACCTTCCGAAAGTCCCAGCACCACGGTTATCTGGGGCTGCATATCGGTAGGAAATCCGGGATAGGGAAGAGTCTTGATATGTGTATGTCTGAGATGTCTGGAGCATACAACTCTCACCTGGTCACCCGATTCCATAACCTCGCATCCTGTCTCAATGAGCTTGGCCGTGATGGACTCGAGGTGCTTGGGGATGACATTCTTGACTGTGATATCACCCTTGGTCGCAGCGGCAGCGAGCATAAATGTTCCCGCCTCAATCTGATCGGGTACGATGGTATAATCGGTTCCGTGAAGTCTGGGAACACCCTTGATACGGATGACATCGGTTCCTGCACCCTTGATGTTGGCTCCCATGGAGTTAAGGAAGTTGGCTGCATCAACAACGTGAGGTTCCTTGGCAGCATTCTCAATGATGGTCTTGCCTTCAGCCATTGATGCGGCAAGCATGACATTGATGGTAGCACCTACACTGACAACATCCATGTAGATGTGGCTTCCGACAAGGCGTTCTGCCTTTGTCCTGATCATTCCGTGCTCAAGGATAACTTCGGCTCCGAGTGCTCTGAAGCCTTTGATATGCTGATCGATGGCTCTGCAACCGATATCACATCCTCCGGGAAGGGTAACTTCGGCATGTCTGTACTTTCCGAGCATTGCACCGATCAGATAATATGAAGCTCTGATCTTCTTGATATTATCGTCACACACCACCGTACTGGTGATATTCGCAGAATTAATGGTGACGCGGTGACGGTTCTCTTTATTGATGATGATCCCTACGTTGCCCATAGCCTCCATGAGCACATTGGTGTCACGGACATCGGGAACGTTATCTATATGAACGGTCTCATCGGTCATGATGGAAGCGGCAAGTATGGGAAGCGCAGCGTTTTTGGCTCCGCCTATCTCAACCTCACCTACCAATGAACTACCGCCATGAATCAGGTACTGTTCCATGAAAAACTCCAGTTGCGTCTCTTCCGCTGTCCCAAACGGACCAAAGCAGAAGGACTGCACTTGTTCATTCAAGATTTACATACACGGCAACTCTACCATAAATTTGCCGTTTTGTCCAGTCAGGGCCCCTTTAAGCGCCTTCTTACCTGCCTTCCTTACGGATCGAGGCATAGGTTTCCTCGATGATGCCTCCGACATAGCCGCCGATATTCTTGAGCTGCTCCTTGTCGAGGGAAGCGGGATCTATGGGGTCTCCAAATTCCACAGTTACCCTGGCAGGCTTTATACGGGGCATATGCCTTGACATGATGTTCTCCGTGCCTACGAATGTAACGGGCTGTATGAGAGCTCCGCTCTTAGTGGCGATCTTGAAGCTTCCGTTATGCATGGGGAGGAGCTTATCGGAATCAAAATCCTTATTTCTGGTCCCCTCGGGGAAAATAAGTATGGATACGCCCTTCTTTTCAAGCTCGATCGCCTTAAGTATGACCTCCAGCCCCTTCTTGGTGCTGCTCCTGTCAAGGAACTGGCACTGAAGAAGTATCATCCAGATATTGAGAAGTGGAACCTTCAGCATGGACTTCTTGGATATGACGGCAGTAGGGCATTTGCAGAGTGGATATCCGATGACTATATCGAAAATGCTCCTGTGATTGCCCACATAGAGCAGAGCCTTGTCAGCAGGGACCTTTTCCCTGCCCCTGACATCCAGCTTAATGCCGCAGAAGAACCACACCGTCCTGAAGCCCCACATTACCACGGCATTGGCCAGCTTATCAGCTGCTTTGCGGTTGAACCTTCCGATAATCCAGTCAGCCAGCATAAGCGGCATTGTAAGTATCAGGAAAAGAGCTACATCTATGGCTACGATTAAAAGTCTGATCATTAATATCACCTGTTATAATTTATTGTGGTCACACACGGGATGTATTGTACCACTTTAACATCCCGTGTGTCCAATTACAGACCGGTCCGGACTTTCAGCTCACCATATCCACCTGCTGAACCGTTCCGGCCCGTCCGTCCTCGTACAGGAACATTCCGGTAGCTCTTATTATCGCATCAGTCCTGTTCTGTTCATCCTTTAGTGAAAACTCCGTCAGGGAATTGGCAAGATTTATTGCCCCGATCCCCGCATCCCTGAAGCTGAGCAGACTGCCAGCCCCGTCACCGCTCCCGACCCAGACCTTCAACTTGTCAAAGATCTCGTCATCCTCATCGATCCAGCCGTCACCGTCCGAATCATAAGCGGCAAGGTCGGCAAAACCGTCACCGCTCTTTGTTCCGAAGAGTTCGCTGCCGTCATTTATGATACCGTCCCCGTTTTTATCAAGTGCTATGTACCCGCTGTTTTCCGACAGGGATTTTATCCTCTCAGCCTCGCCGTCTCCGTCCAGATCAAAATATATGTACCTGTCCGACACCGAGGTCACACCCTCTTTCAGATTGATGACCAGAGGATCTGTGCATTTTACGGGATCAAAGCTCATCCTCTCCTTCGATATCTTCTCAAATCTCCTGCTCATCCCCACATTTATATCAAAGTCTATCTCCCGTCCGTCAGCACATACTGCCTTCCCTCTCGCCTTGAATGCGGTACATTCCTTCTCTATATAGACATTATCCTGACTCAGTTCAAACCCGAAGACGCTTCCGCTTGTATATGCTGTCCTCCACCGGTAATCGCCAATGCTCCGCGGATCTGCCCGGCCAGTGAGTTCTCCGGCCTTACTATTTCCCGAATACTCTGCCCGGGTATTATCCTCATACTGCTCCCGCACCCCCGCCATCAGCTCATCCACTCTTTTCCTGAAGTCCTCGAACAAAAGTGAGAAGATATACAGGGCTGCCATCCTTCCGGCATAGATATCAGTGCTTTTATCACGGATCCCCGCCGCATTTTCACCGTACGAGGCCACACTAAAGCTTCCCTTCACCGTTCTTCCCATATAGCGGCTGACACCCATCATACTGTCCATGATATCCGTGAGCGAAGCTGTCCTGCCTTCCTCGCCAAGCTCAGTCCCGAAGTCAGAGCCTCCGTCGCCGGAACGATCTTTACTCAGGACAGTTTTACCTGAAAGCATGCCGCCTTCAGTCTCCCCGGGGACATTATTCCGTGTCAAGGTATCATAAAAAACCTGTTTTTTGCCCAGTCCTCCTTCCCGATAAGTTCCCGCTCCGGAACCTCTGCGGTACATCCCACCGTCTGCGATCCCTCCGTTTGTAACCATATTCAGTTTTAAGCTCCTTGCTGAATAATTCACAGCGCTGTAGCTGCGTTCGGACTCCATTCCTGTGACCGAACCTTCAATCCTCAATCCTGTCTCCTTTCCTTTTGACTGTTATTAACTCTTCGCCATACAATCGCCCCGCCCTGCAACAGTTTTTTACCAATATCACCCTTTTCAGACGTCAATTAATAAGCGTGAAGTCTCCTTCACATCCTTAAAAAGGATATAAAAAATAACGCCCCGGGATTCCGGAGTATCCTCCTGCCTTTACAGGCCATGAATCCTTTCTGCGTCATTTCCTTTTCAGGTGCCATTACCGCTGCACCGGTATTCGATTGTGGGCGAAAAAAGAGCAGAGGCTTCTTACCTCTGCTCTATATATCGGCTTTATGCGTCAGAATGATTAGTCCTTATTTCCGTCAGATCCCGGGAACTGTATCACCTGTCCGCCGTCTGCAGCGGCAGGATCTGCCTGCCCCTGCGCACCCTGAGCCTTTGCCATTCTGGCCATAGCCTCTTTGGCTGTCTGCTGGACCATCTGGACGATCATGGTCTTGGGAATGACGATATTTTCCATGAACGGATTGATAACTATTCCGAATGTGGGATTCTCGCTTCCGTCAGGATTCGGTGTAAGGAGCATTCTTGCTATCTCGAAGAATTTCACCTTAACGCTGTGCCCCATGAACTCTTCGGGGAGTCTGGATACTCCGTCAACACTTCTCGCCTGTTCAAGAGAATTATTATCGGTGAAAACGACAAAGAATTTCTTGCCGTCACTTCCTGTAAGGACGGGGAAACGGACCGCAGTCTTTCCGCCTTCCTTAACAGTGCCGTCTTCGTTCAGCTCTTCCTTTACATCCGCAGGTGCGAGAAGATCGGCTTTATCCAGCTCCTGCATGAACATAGCCTGATGCTGGGGCACCGGATCTTTTCCGTCTGCCTTTATGAGCTGCATTGCTCCCACGAGCATGGGGTTTGATACTGTCTTATCTATCTCCATCTTATCTCCTGTTATAATTGATCAGGCATCCCTTGAGTATGATCTCTCTTTCCTCATCGGTAAGGCTTCCGAGAGTCATGGTGAATTCCTTCATCTCTCCCGACCCGCTGTTTACGGTATACGCCTTAACAATATCAGCCTTTTCAACTACAGCCTTTTTGATGTCCGGTACAAATATATA
>ODAI010095668.1_pt1 | contig 10752 bp, 7 predicted proteins | sample 1539321 | NCBI WGS metagenome assembly ODAI01 (sample SAMN02144231, study PRJEB22623) | gut metagenome | biome: sheep rumen | host: Ovis aries | place: New Zealand | reverse complement strand
TCGTCTTTCATCCGCGAGCGCGTCATTGCCGCCCGTAAGATTCAGGAGGAGCGCTTCAACCCCTACAAGGGCATCCATTGCAATGCTATGATGACGGAGCGAATGCTCCACGAGTTTGCCGAGCCCGATGCTGCCAGTCTCGACATGCTTCGCATGGCCATGGAGCGTCTGAAGCTTTCCGCCCGCGCCTACAGCCGCATCCTCAAGGTTGCCCGCACCATCGCCGACCTCGCCGGCAGCGAGAAAGTCGAGTCGATGCACATCGCCGAAGCCATCGGCTACCGTAACCTCGACCGCGGCGACTGGGCGGAGAGGGGGATATAAACGAGAATCTTTATAAACATAATTATTTGTTTGAATATGTTGAAAATAGAATTAGTGTCACTCCGCTCAAGTTTAAAATGGCAAAAACGGCATTCAATTTTTGTTGATATTATTAATCATTCCTCTTCAGACATTATTTTGTTTTGTGGCCATTCTCTTATCAAAGAAGATGAAGTTTACTCTCTTGAGCAAGAAATTGCGAACAAGGATGTGACTGTTTTGTTTGAAGTAAGAGAAATTGAAGAAAGTGATTTTGTAAAGTTTAAGCATGGATTATTCATGGTTGAACAAGGAAAGCCAAGAAATCTTTTCACCAATCAATTATTCTCTACGCATGGTGAATTAGATAACAATGAAATGTTATGTGAACGTTTCATCCAAGAACTTGAAAATAAACGTCATTTCGTAATTAAAGAAAAACGAATCCTGATACTTCAATGTGGAGAGTTGAATATTATTAAGAATTTGCAAGGAAAAGATAATCAACCAATTTTTCGCATTCCCCAGCGGGAAGATTTACAGGTGCGTTTTGAAAAACTATTGGAGAAAACAGATATAGTTTTAAATCCGATACATACACCAATGGGAAATCAAGGTAAGATGCATAAAAGAAGAGAATTGCTTAGCTCAAACAATCGTTTTTATTTCTCTACTAGTCAAAATGGAGAAAAGAAGATGGAAGCTAATAGTTTGCAATATGCTTACTATAATGGGAATGAATTATATGAAAACAACATTGAGGTTACGGATGACTACCAAATTCGATGTTATGTAATAGAATAGCAAGATTATCATGATGTGTAGCGCTTATTCTACAAAAAATCAAAATCACAATACATACATATTAGTTGGAGGGTAAAAAACAAAAACATGTCTAAGTTCAATCAGATAAAACTTTTTGAAGAAAAGAAAGTTCGCGCCGTGTATGATGACGTGGAAGAAAAGTGGTACTTCTCGATAGTCGATGTTTGTGGTGTGCTTACTGAAAGCAAAGATGCATTGACGGCTCGTAAATATTGGAACAAATTGAAACAGAGGCTTAAAGAAGAAGGAAATGAAACGGTGACAAATTGTCACCAGTTGAAATTGCAGGCGGCTGACGGCAAGATGCGCAAGACGGATGTGGCTGATACTGAACAGCTTTTCCGACTCATTCAGTCCATCCCGTCACCCAAAGCAGAGCCGTTCAAGCAATGGATGGCGCAGGTGGCTGCACTGCGACTTGACCAGATGCAAGACCCTGAGTTGGGTATTCAGCAGGCTTTAGCAGACTATAAACGTCTAGGCTACTCGGATAACTGGATTAACCAACGTCTGAAGTCCATAGAGATACGCAAAGACCTGACTGACGAGTGGAAACGGCGTGGATTGGAAGAAGGCGTACAGTTTGCAACACTGACGGACATCATCTATCATACTTGGGCTGGCATGACTGCACGTGAATACAAGAAGTTCAAGGGGCTGAAGAAAGAAAACCTGCGCGACAACATGACCAACCGCGAACTGGTGATGAATATGCTGGCAGAACTTTCCACTAAGGAAATCTCCGAAAGTCAAAACCCTGAGGCATTTGACGAACACATGGACATAGCCCGTCAAGGTGGTGAGATTGCCCGCAATGCCCGTATGGAACTTGAAGCCAAGACAGGCAAACCCGTAGTTTCGCCATTGAATGCCAAAGACGGCCTGTTGCTGAATAAAAAGGAAGACAGGAATAAAGAAAAAAGCGAACAATAACTACGACTTCAATATTTGATCGCTGCAATAGCTATAATTCTGTTTCTCACAAAGTCGAGTTTTCGAATGATACGGGGTTACATAATCCCCGACCGCATCGACATCCAGTGCGAGATACAGGCTGTACCCTTCGCCCAACTCTCGCAGATGCAGCCCGGTGAACCTTCTGCCGCCATCCGCGAGCGTGTCATCCGTGCCCGTCAGATACAGACTGAGCGCTTCAGCTCCATCCCTAAGCAGGGAGGACAGGGGAGACCCCACTGCAACGCCCAGATGACCGAGCGCATGCTCCACGAGTTTGCCGAGCCCGACGCAGCCTCCTTAGACATGCTCCGCATGGCGATGGAGCGCCTGAAGCTCTCCGCCCGTGCCTACAGCCGCATCCTCAAGGTTGCCCGCACTATCGCCGACCTCGTCGGCAGCGAGAAAGTCGAATCGATGCACATCGCCGAAGCCATCGGCTACCGTAACCTCGACCGCGGCGACTGGGCGGAGCGAGGGATGTAGTTGACGGCAAAAACACAATGATTTGTACGCATGGTCATACTATATGCTGGTCGCCACGATACCAGCAAGTGATGTGCACGATACCAAGTGTTGGTACGAGCGATACCAAGTGCTGGAATGAGCTGACGATGATGACCCTTCATGCCGGGTTACTATCCAGCTTTCCTCATGCTCCTTCGGCAAACTCAAACGGACTTACACCGTATCGCTGCTTGAAACTACGCGAGAAATACTTCGGATCGGTATATCCACAACGGTATGCCACCTCCGACACGCTGAGACGACCCTGCTCGGCATCTCCCTTCAGCAACAATCTTGCGCGCTGTAGTCTCGCGTCTATCAGCAGCTGACCCGCCGTGATGCCCACCAAGGAGTGGAGCTTACGGTTCAGGTTGCTGCGACTCGATGCTGCCGCCGCTGCCATGCCGTCGATGTTGGCATCACTGTTGCCGATGTTTTCCGCGATATATGTTCTCACCTTTTCCAGGAACCTGCGGTCGTTTTCCGACAGACCTCCCAGAGCCGTCTCAGCTTTCGGGGCACTATCATCCTTGGCTTCCTCCTGCGGATGCAACAGCTGCATGTATTTCTCCAACAGTTCCTGCCGCTGCCGGTGCAAGCCGCGTATATAGAAGAAGGTGTAGACCATGCCACCGACAAACGCCACCGACAGCAACCAACCTAACAGCCGTGCCCAAAGCGTTTCATACCATCGTGGCAACACCACGACGACCAGTCTCCTCACGTTGTCTACCCAACGCCCATAGCGGTCTGTAGACTGCACCTCCAACACATACTCACCCGGCGCAAGGTCGTAGAAAGAGAGCGTGCGATTGCTGCCCTCATGCCGCCACTCCCCACCGTTGATGCGGCTTCTGTAGCAGATGGCAGCGTTGTCCGTGTAGTCGAGGGCAGCAAAGGTCAGACTGAAGTTGCGCTCGTCCGCCTCCACCGTCAGCGTGTCCTTGCGGCTTACCGTCCAGTCTGATGCCTTCCCGTCGATGTGCAGATCCGTAAACCACAACGGCGGCACATATCCGCGTGTGTTCATGTGGTGGTTTGTTGCAATGTATGCACCTTGCTCCAGTCCCACAAGCCACGCCCCATCTTTCAGCGGCAACGGTCTTTCCTCGGAGAAGCGGCAAGCCTCGTTCCAGAAGTTCCGTGAGAATGTCACTGTCTGGTCGTGAAAGGCATCAAAGTCCAGCACCCTGTCAGAGCATACCACGAACAGGTGTCCGTCCTCTCGCAACGTCATGGCTATACAGGCATCCGACGTCAGCGACGAATTGTCCTTGCTGAAATGCCTGAACACGGGCTTCTCTCCAAACAGCGACTCCTCTGTCGTCATCTCAATCCCATTATTCTCCGTAGCAATAAATATATTCCCTCGCTGGTCTTGCACAACATCCATCGTAGCATTTCCTGCCAGACTCTCCTTGCGTCTGCCCTCTCTGACCACCTTGCTGAAGCGGCTTTTCCTGATGTCACCCTGGTCTACCCGCACCAAGAGCAGTCCGTCAGTAGTTGCACAAGCCAGGTTTCCCGACGGAGTGACCAGTATTCTTCTCACCTTGGCATGCCAGTTCACCTTGTCCGCAAAAGCCACTACCGCAGGCTGTTGCCTGCCGGCATCGGGCACACACTGCACCCCTCCGCCGAAAGTAGCCAGCCACAACCGTCCTTTGCTGTCCTCAGCTATGTGGTAGATGACACTACATGTCAGTCCTTTGTCCTGTATGTTGTCTATCTCAAACGAGTGCTCATCCTTCTCCCTCAACCGCAGCAACGCCCCCGGCTTGCACCCTATCCAGATGTCACCCTTCCGGTTTTGCACGATGCAGTAGGCACGATAACCAAACGGTGTCTTGCGCTGATGTATGCGTCCGTCACGCCCCAGAAAACCGATGAGCGTGTTCTTTCTGTCAAAGATACGGATACACTCGTCCTCTTTCGTTGCCAGCCACCACCTGCCTTTCCTATCCATCAGGAACGCCCTTGCCTGCACCTCCTCCGTTCCTGCGACGACTTGAGCCGGATGGTGGGGGAAGCTCGTTTTGGTGATACCGTAACGTTCCACGCGCCACTCGTTGCCTTCACGGTCATGAAAGGTAATGGGAATCTTCTTCTCCGGCATCCTCTGGCGTGCAGACTGCGGCATGTCCGTCAGCCTACAAGTCTTGCTGTCCAACATAAACTGATTGCCATCCGTCCAACAGACGATGTTTCCGCTCTTATCGATCTGCATCCTGCGTATCACCTCCGAGCTGATGTCCGTGCCGTCGCCTGCCTTTGCCTTCACCTGCCGGAACTCATAACCGTCGAACCGGTTCAGTCCGTTCCAGGTAGAAAGCCATATAAAGCCCTGTTGGTCTTGCAAGATGTCGGAAACAATCCAGTGCGACAACCCCGAACGGTCGTCATAGGTCGTTGTCTTTTGTGCCATTGCCGTCATGCTGCAGCAGCAGCAAGTCAGTAAAGTCAACCAGTTCTTTGCCATTGTTTAGGTTTTTTATTTTTGGTCTACCGGCGACAAAGATAGCAAAAACATCCCATTTCATCGAGGTTACATTCACTTTTTCACTCCCCGATGGCTACATTTTTTAAGTATTTGCACCTATTTTCATCTTCTTTGCGCCCTTTTTGTCACCTTACTATATCTCTGCTGCCATACCTTTGCAGCAAGAAACGAAAACAACAGAAAATCTAACATCCAAAACAACTATGGACAAGACAAGAAGAAATTTTTTGCATGTAGCGGCAATGATGTTGCTGCTGCTCTGTTCGGCAACCGCTTCTGCCAGCCAGACTACGATTGCCAAGTGGGTGTTCTCTACCGGCTACGATGCAGAGAAGAGCGGAACCACCGCCGTCTACACCCCCAACACGCTCGGATGGGCTGCTATTGCCAACACGAAATGGTCGCAGATGCAGCCTTACTTCCTGCCTAACGAGTGCGGACTGGTGCCCGAAGAGTGCCGCGTAACCGTACATACCAGCGACGGCAAGTGGCAGGTGACCTCCAGCGGCTCCGCTCCCAACTATCTGCTGCGCCTGAACACCGCCTCTACCGACAAGTTTACCGCCAAGGACAACTATGCCGACGGCAGCAAGCACGACCAGTATTTCGAGGTCAGCATGCCTACCACGTCGCTGAAGAACATCAGGCTGAACTTCGCCATCGGCGACGGCTCCAGCTCGGCAACGAAGTTCGGAGTGGTATACTCCGTTGACGGCGGCACCACATGGACAGTGCTCGACGACTATACCTCCGGCTCTCACTGGAACAACTATGTCGATGCCAACTACGACCTTGATGCCGACAACAAGGAACGCCTCATCATTCGCATGCTGATCCAGTCGGCCACCAAGAACAGCAACTACAACCTGAAGTATGTCAACATCTTGGCTGAAGACACGCAGGCACCCATCCTGACGGAAACGACACCTGCCGACGGTGCCGCCAACATCATTCCAACGGGCAAGGTGGTGATGCTCTTCAACGAAGGCATCGTCGCCAAAGCCGGCACTACTGCCACCCTGACCAACAACGCTACCCACGCCAGCCAGGAGATAGCACCCGTGGTCAATGTCAACAAAGTGTCGTTTGCCTATGCCGACCTCGACCTGACCACATCCTACACGCTCACGCTACCCGCCAACGCGCTCTCCGACCTGGCAGGCAACGTCTACTCACAGCCCGTCAGCATCAGCTTCACCACCTCAGACACACGCCCCGTGCCGCCGCCCGTGCTCGACAGCAAGAACCGGTTGTGGTATCATCGGCCTGCTGCCTACTGGGAAGAGGCATTGCCGTTAGGAAACGGACGCCTTGGAGCGATGGTCAGCGGCAGCGTAGCCACAGACACGCTTCAGCTCAACGAGGATACTTTCTGGGGACAGTCACCCAACCGCAACTACAACAGTCAAGCTAAGAGCGTGCTCTCACAAGTGCAGCAATACATCTTTAATAAGGATTATGTCAACGCACAGAAGCTGGCCATCCCCAACTGGATGTCGAAAGGTTCACACGGCGCACAGTATCAGGCTGCCGGTTGCGTGCTCGTAGGATTCCCGGGGCAGCGCTTCAACGACGAAGAGGCTGGGCAGACCGACGATGCACGTGACGCCCAGGGCTACGTGCGCTCACTCGACCTGTCTACGGCAACAGCCACCACGACCTATCTGATAGACGGTGTCACCTACACGCGCACGGTCTTCAGTTCCTTTGAAGACAATGTCACCGTGATGCGCTTAGAGGCTTCGGAGGCTGGCAAGCTGAACTTCAACGTGTGCTATGCCGCTCCCCAGAAGACCAACATGGAGAAGCTGGGCATCAACAAAATCACTGCCGACGGCATGATAGAGGCATCGCTCATTCCGGCGAGGGCACAAACAGAGAACGTAGACAACAAGCTGAACTGCTATACCTTCATCAAAGTCATCAACGACGGCGGCAGTATGACCACCAGCGGCCACAAGAACATCATCGAGGGCGGACTCGTGGCAGGCAATCCCTCTGCTCCGACCATCACCGTCAGCGATGCTACTGCGGCAACCATCATCATCTCCTCGGCAACCAACTTCGTCAACTACGACGACATCAGTGCCGATGCCGAAGCCAAAGCACTCGCCTACATGAACGACTACCTTGCCAAGGGAAAGAGCTACGACAACACCCTCAGCGACCACACCGCCAAGTATCAGGAGCAGTTCAACCGTGTCAGCCTCGACCTGGGCAGCAATGCCGAGCAGGAGAAGAAAGACACCGAGACACGTATCAAGGAGTTCCGCTCTACAACCGCCGACCCCGGACTCATCAGCAACTACTTCCAGTTCGGACGCTACCTGCTCATTTCCTCCTCGCAGCCTGGCACACAACCTGCCAACCTGCAAGGCATCTGGAACCCCAACGCCCGCCAGTATCCGGCTTGGGACTCCAAATACACCTCCAACATCAACGTCGAGATGAACTACTGGCCTGCCGAGGTGACCAACCTTACGGAGTGTCACGACCCGTTCATACAGATGGTGAAAGACGTATCGGTGACAGGTGCCGAGACTGCAGAGCAGATGTATGGCGCACGCGGCTGGACGCTGCACCACAATACCGACATCTGGCGCACCACCGGTGCCGTTGACAATGGCTCTGTCGGCGTGTGGCCGACCTGCAACGCGTGGTTCTGCGCCCACCTGTGGGAGAAGTATCTCTATTCGGGAGACAAGACCTACCTTGCCGAGGTCTATCCCGTCATGAAGGGATGTGCACAGTTCTTCCAAGACTTCCTGGTCAAAGACCCCAACACAGGCTGCATGGTCGTCTGCCCGTCCAACTCTCCTGAGAACCATCCGGGCAAGGACTCGTATACCAACGACGAGGGCAAGACCATGAACTGTGCGCTCTTCGGAGGTGTGGCTATGGACAACCAGATGGTCTACGACGTGCTGAAGAATACGGCTCTTGCCGCACGTGCCTTAGGCATCGACGGCGACTTTGCCAACCAGCTCGACGCACTGAAGGCGCAACTCACACCATACAAGATTGGCAAGTATGGGCAGATACAGGAGTGGCAGGAAGACTGGGACCGCGAGAACAATTCCCACCGCCACCTCTCACACCTCTGGGGAGCCTATCCCGGCAATCAGGTGTCGCCCTACATGAACGCCACCGTATGGCAGGGTGTGCGCAAGTCGCTCATCGGACGTGGCGACGCTGCCCGCGGATGGTCAATGGGCTGGAAGGTATGCCAGTGGGCACGCATGCTCGACGGCGACCATGCGCTGTCCATCATCAAGAACCAGCTGCGGCTGATGGACCCCAACGCCACGATCAACGAGGCCGACGGCGGCACCTATGCCAACATGTTTGATGCCCATGCACCGTTCCAGATCGACGGCAACTTCGGCTGCTGTGCCGGTATAGCCGAGATGCTGGTGCAGTCGCATGCAGGATTCCTGCACCTGTTGCCAGCCCTGCCGTCAGCGTGGAGCGAAGGTGAGGTGAAGGGGTTGCGCTCTCGCGGTGGCTTCGAGGTAGCCGACATGCAGTGGAAGATGGGCAAGATTGTCTCGCTGAAGGTGAAGTCTAACGTGGGCGGCAACCTACGCCTGCGCAGCAACACGCCACTGAAGCGCGGCGACGGCACCGCCCTGGCACTGGCATCGGGCACGAACAGCAACCCGCTGATGCAGCCTTACGACATGCCGGATGCCATTGTCGCCGACGAATCGAAGATACCGGAGACCATGCTCCCCACAACCTACCTGTACGACATACCTACGACGGCAGGCGAGGTGATAGAGTTGGTCAGCCAGGATGCCACTTCTGCCATCGCACTTGTGGCAAGAACGCAGACAGAATCAGCAGCACCAGCATACACCATCGACGGCATGCGCGCCGCCAGCAACTACAAAGGAATCGTCATCAAGGGTGGCAGCAAGTTTGTGCGCCGCTGACTCTGACGACACGCAATCCCGTTTTTGGTGACGACAGCCGCCGCCCTTGCCCGTCTTCATATTGACGGGGGAGGGCGGCGTTTCGGTTTTGTCGCAGAGACTTTTTACCATAAAACAACAACAAAATAAGAAAAAAGCAAAACGTATGGTCAACAGATTTATCTTGAACGAAGTGTCATACTTCGGACCGGGAGCCAGAAAGGAGCTGCCGGGTGTGGTCGAACGCCTTGGATTCAAGAAGGCATTGGTGGTAACGGACAAAGGACTGATGAAGTTCGGAGTAGCCAAGATGGTGCTCGACGTGATGGACGAGGCGGGCATACCATACGCCATCTTCGACGACGTGAAGCCTAACCCCACCGTCACGAACGTGAAGAACGGCATCGATGCTTGCAAGGCTGCCGGTGCAGACTTCATCGTTGCCATAGGAGGCGGCTCTGCCATGGACACGGCAAAGGGCATCGGCATCGTGGTGAACAACCCGGAGTTCTCTGACATCGTATCCCTGGAGGGCGTTGCCGACACGAAGAAGAAGACACTGCCCATCATCGCCCTGCCTACAACGGCGGGAACGGCGGCTGAGACCACCATCAACTATGTCATCATCGACGAGAGCCGGCAGGCAAAGATGGTGTGCGTAGACCCCAACGACATACCGTGTGTCGCCATCGTCGACGCAGAACTGATGTATTCCCTGCCGAAGGGACTGACGGCTGCCACGGGTATGGACGCGATGACCCACGCCATCGAAGGACTCATCACGAAGGCTGCATGGGAGATGAGCGACATGTTCGAGCTGAAGGCCATCGAGATGATCTACAAATATCTGCCCATTGCCGTTGAAGACCCGACCAACCCGGAAGGACGCAACGGCATGGCAGTGGCACAGTATATCGCCGGCATGGCGTTCTCGAACGTGGGACTGGGCGTCGACCACGGCATGGCTCACCCGATGTCTGCCCTGCACGACGTGCCCCACGGCGTGGCCTGTGCCATCCTGCTGCCCACGGTGATGCGCTTCAATGCACCCGTTGCCAAGGCCAAGTATGTGGACATCGCCAAGGTGTGCGGCGTTTATCAGGACGGCATGACCGTCGACGAGGCTGCCGATGCTGCTTGCAAGGCCATCGAAGACCTGTCACGGCGCGTGGGCATACCGCAGCACCTCACCGACCTGGGCATACAGGAGAAGGACATCCCCGCACTGGCAGAACAGGCTATCGTCGACGTATGTACGCCGGGCAACCCACGTGAGGTGACCAAGCAGGACATCCTCGACTTGTATCATCAGATTCTTTAACCTGCATACATCATGCAACGTGCAGAATGATGTAGGCTATTTCATCGAAAGGATTTTGTATGTCGCTGTCAGACAACGACATACAAAATCCATATAAAATGCAATCATCTCTATGCTTTTCGGGGATATGTTATTTCTTTCCCGTTAGCTGTTCCTCAACTCGCCTGATTAGCTCTTTCTCCCTTTCTTTTTGAGACATTGGAGGAAAGATGTTAGTTTCCTCTGTATTTTTTCAACAATTCTCGCTCAACCTCTTCAGAATTTGGAGATACTGATTGATTCTTTTTTATTACTGTCCGCTAAACATTGAACCATCAGACAAGAATTAGGGCTGTCACCACTCAAAAGTGTCAGCCCTTTTGGTTATCTTTGCAGTCGCCAAACATAAACAAACATAACCATGGGCAAAAGTACACATTTTTTCGGAC
>ODAI014805680.1_pt1 | contig 10753 bp, 6 predicted proteins | sample 1539321 | NCBI WGS metagenome assembly ODAI01 (sample SAMN02144231, study PRJEB22623) | gut metagenome | biome: sheep rumen | host: Ovis aries | place: New Zealand | reverse complement strand
TTTGGGCTTTTTGTCGTACCTTTGCACCCGAAAATCATAATTCTACTCAAAATGAGAAAAACATTCCATTTACTGCTTACCCTTCTGCTTCTGACAGCAGCACAAAGTATGACGGCCCAGCAGCGCCGTCCCATCGACTCGCAGCACCCCCTGTGGTTCATTCATGTCGATGTATGGTACAAGGCCGACCCACAGAAAATCATTGATCTCATACCCGACGAGGTGAAACCCTACGTGTGTATGAACCTGAGCCTCTCCTGTGGTTTCGACAAGGAGAAGAACGTCTACAAAATGCCGCAGAGTGCTTTCCAGACCTACAAGTCGTGGGGCACGGTATGCCAGCAAAACGGCATGTGGTTCACCTGCCAGCCTGCCAGCGGCGGACACACACACATCCAGGATAACGATCTGGTGACTTTCGAGTACTTCTTCAAGAAATTCCCCAACTTCCTCGGATGGAACTATGCCGAACAGTTCTGGGGCTTTGACGAGGCCGGCGACAAGAGCTCGAGCACTCAGAGCACACGCTGGGAACTGTTTGCCAAGCTTGTGGAGATGTCGCACCAATACGGAGGTTTCCTCACAGTCAGCTTCTGCGGCAACATCTGGTCGCACCCGCTGAACCCCATTGGCGAGCTGAAGCGCAACAGCAACCTGCTGCAGGCTTGCAAGAAATATCCCGAGAATATGCTCTGGCTGTATAAGTACACTACATCGAGCTGCTTCTATAATAATGAGAGCGTCACTTTCGGCCCCTTCATCTCGGGTCTGACGAAGAACTATGGCGTGCGCTATGACAACTGCGGTTGGAACGGAGCCCTGGATGCCATCCTGGGCGAAAACCACGGCAAGAAATACCCTGCCGCCGCCGGTATCGGAACGGTGATGGAGCAGTCGTGCGTGAATGGCGGTGCCGTCTGGGACGGCCCTGAACTGACCTGGCGCGAGGAGTGCTTCCACGAGGTCAACAGGTCGACAGTCGATGGCTACACACGTCGTAACTGGCAGCGCTTCACCAACTTCAACGGAGTATGGCTCGACATGTTCCAGAAGATTCTCGACGGCACCATGTATATTCCCACTCGCGAGGAGGTAGTGGAAAAGACCAAGATCGTAGTGCAGAATGATGTGAGCAGCGGCAATGACGAGGACAAGTATGCCACATGGGGCGACCTCTACAACGGGCTCTATAAGCAGACCGATCCCTTCAACCGTGGCAACGGCCAGTGGATGGACAATTTCTGCTACTTCAAGAGCACAGGTCGCTATGGTACCATTCCCCTGGTCACCGGACTCTATGACGATGCAGCGAAGAGCATCCCCGTGGTGGTGAAGAAGTCGCAGCGCTCCTCCCGCTGGGGTACGCAGGCCAAGAAGGTGGCCGATTTCAATGCGCAGTATCCTGAAGTGTCGACGGGCGACCTCTATGTCAATCGCTACCGCAACCAGCTCGTGACCTACACTCCCTACACCTATCTTAATAAGAAGACCACGGCCTCGGCCGTCATCCCCCTGCAGTATAACACCTGCGACACGCTTGAGCTGGAGTACGGCAAGCTTTCGGCTGGCCTTATCCGCGAATATGCCGACAGCATCGACTTCTACCTCAACAACTACCGCAGTGACTCCACTGCCCAGCGCACCGATATCATCACAATCCGTGGTGCGAAGGAAGAGCCGACGTTCACCATGAAGAAGCATAAGGTGGGCACGACAACGGTCAGCGCCAGCGCTCAGGCCAGCTATAACGAAGGAGTCTACACCCTCACCGTGAAGCACAACGGCGGCGTGGACATCACCATCAAGTGCAGCGGCAATGCCACTCGCGATGCCGAGCAGCCCGCTCCTATAGCCATCGGCCATCTACCACAGCCTCAGCTTCCTGCAGCTTATCACGGACAGATCATCATCGAGGCAGAGGATATGGACTTCAAGAGCGTCAAGAGCTGTGTCACCGACCCCTACGGAGCCTATCCCAGCGTCAGAGGACATGCCGGCAACGGATTCATCGACATGGGTCCCAATTCATCAGCCGGTCTGCGCCATCAGCTGAAGCTCCAGGCAGGACAGGAGGGCGACTACATTATCACCATGCGCTATACCTGTGCCACGAAAGCCGGCAATGTGGCCATCACGGTCAACGGCACCCGGCAGACAGTGAAATGCGAGAAGACCGCTACCAACGAATGGCGCAGGGTCAGCATCAATGCCACATTGAAGGAAGGCACCAACCAGCTGCTCATCGCCAACACGGGTGCTCTGCCTATGTACATCGACCAGGTGGTCTATCGCCCTGTCGACGTCAGCGACTTCACCTATTACGTCACCGTGAGGGAGGCTGAAAACGGCACCGTCACCCCCAGCACCGACGAGGCTTATGAGGGCGACACCATCACCCTCAGCGTCAAGCCTGCCGAAGGATTCCGGCTGACGGAGCTGCGTCTGGTGAACTCCGTCTACTATGCCTGGGAGAAGACCATCGCCATCACAGGCGACGGCGACGTGACCTTCGTCATGCCCAACGACAACGTCACCATCCAGCCCGTCTTCACCGATATGACGTCACGCTACAAGCTGGACTTCACGGGTGTGGACAATGGTACCATACCTCAGGGATGGCGCTGCTTGCAAGAGAACAATGAAGTGCATCAGTATCCCAACTCCTATGGACAGGGAGCACGCACCTTTGCCGGTTTCAACGGCTATCAGGGCAAAGCTCTCTACTGGCGTGAGGACTGTGCAGAATATGGTCGTCAGACAGCCTATCGACTCACACTGGAGCCCGGCGACTATAAGCTTACTTATGCAATGGCAGCCTGGAAGGGCACACCCAAGTACAAGGTACAGGTGCTCGACCTCTCCACGGGTGAGCAAGTGGCTGTGTCGCAAACCTTTACCGCCACTCCCAATGCAAACGGAAGCTCCTCTGCCAATGTGAAGTCAGCCCAGCTGCGCGAACTGCCATTCACCATCGCGAAGGCCTCGAACTATGTCATCAGTTTCACCAACGAGAGCCAAAGCAGCGGCCTCGACGAGTTCCTGCTGCTGGAATGCCGGGTTAACTCCGTAGTGGCCAGCGGCATCATTGCCACTCAGCAGCCGTCGGAAGGCACTGCCACGACGGTCTACGATCTCAGTGGACGACGTGTTGACAATGTGCGCCAAGGACAGATGGTCATCATCAGGTCAGCCGACGGAAAGACCCGTAAAGTGCTTCGCAGATAATAATTTCGGTCGTTTCATTTGGTGGGCTGCAAAAAAAACGCTATCTTTGCACCACAAATGAAGAAACTGTCCTATTACCTGCTACGAGCCACGGCCTATGGCCTGTCACTCTTGCCGTTCTGGATGCTCTACGGAGTGTCCGACGGCTTTTTTGTGCTGGTATACTATATTGTCAGATACCGGCGCAAGATTGTTCGCAACAACCTCACGTCATCTTTCCCGGAGATGAGTGAGCATGATATCAAGCAGACGGAGCGGCGCTTCTATCATTGGCTCTGCGACTATGCTGTGGAGACAGTGAAGCTGCTCAGTATCAGCGACAAGAATTTGCTGAAGCGCGTCGAGTACAGGGGCGTGGAAGAAGTGGAGAAGTTCTTCGACGAGGGACGCAACTGCTCGGCTATCTCAGGTCATTATTGCAACTGGGAGTGGTACGGTGGTCTGACGCTCACTATGAAGCGCCATCGTGATGCTGTGCTGGGACTCATCTACCATCCGCTCTACAACGACGCCTTCGACCGTCTTTTCATAGACATCCGCTCGGCTCATGGCGGCACCTGCGTACCCAAGCAAGACATTCTGCGCCATTTAGTGACCTTGAAGAGCGAGCAGCGTCACTATCTCTTTAACTATGTCAACGATCAGGCCCCCCGTTGGCATAATATCCACCTGTGGTTGCCGTTCCTGAATCACGACACACCCGTCTTCACCGGTGGTGAGCGCATCATGAAGAAGATGGACGATGCCGTGTTCTATGTCGATATCGAGCGGCCGCGCCGAGGCTACTACACCTTTACCTTTAAGCTGATCACCGCTGAGGCCGCCAAGGAGGAAGAGTTTTTCATCACCCGCCGCTCTTTCGAGATGTTGGAAGAGTCCATCCGTCGCCAGCCGGCTTTCTACCTATGGACGCATAACCGCTGGAAGCGCACCCACGAGGAGTTTGACAGGCAATATGTGATGGTCAACGGCAAGGCGATACCAAGAGAGAACTTAGACGATTCTGTGAAGCAATAATGAAGTGAGGAATGGTATCATTTGTTATATTAAACTTCAACAGCAGCCTACTGACCAAGAAATGTATCGCCAGCATTCAGGAGTTCATGACTGACGACAACTACGAGATAATCGTTGTCGACAATGGCAGCCGTCCCGAAGAGTTTGCCCTCTTGGATGGACAGGAGAGCGAAAGCTGTCATATAGTACGCATGGACGTAAACACTGGCTTCGGAACGGGCAACATGATGGGGGCAAGCCATGCTCAAGGCGACTACCTCTGTTTCCTCAATAGCGATGTGTTCCTGGTGGAGGATTGTGTCACGCCTCTCTGCCGTTATCTAGATAGTCATCACGACGTGGGTTGTATCACCCCTGTACAGCAGAAGGCTGACGGCCGCCGCTCACGCTCATTCCGTCATGACACGGGCATCTGGCATGAGTTGGTGGGTGACAGCATCCGTGAAAGGCTCTTTCCCAAGAAATATCCGCCGCGCGACAGCATCCTCAAGAAGAGCACCAAACCCGTCAGCGTGATGCAGATTAACGGCTCGTTCATGCTCTTTCCTGCCAAGAAGTTCTGGGCTATTGGAGGCTTTGACACCAGCATCTTCCTCTACTATGAGGAGTACGACCTGGCCAAGCGTCTGCAAATGAAGGGTTGGAAGCGCATGGTGCATCCCCAGTACACGTTTCTCCACGTGCACGATGCTTCCACATCGGCCATACGGAAACAAGCCTTACGCGAGAACTACGTATCCAAGATTTACACTTACAAGAAATATCATGGCGGGTTCACCTCGCTGATATTTCAGACCATACTGACCATCCAGTTGCTTTTCAAGCCCCAGAAGTGGTATATCCTTCCCGTAGTGATGAGCAGGCATGTGCTGTCACACTCCATGCGCTTCTGACCTCTCTCGCACATCTTCCCACTTTCCCTTGCGGCAGCTGTCGTTCAGCATGCGGCCTAGCGCCCTACCCTCTTTCTCACACGTCCGTCAGGATATCGAAGGATGTTGATGCCCCTTCCTATGCCCTTCTGCTGTATGCCTCCCAGTGAATATACGTCTGCCGGCTGGAGCCGCAAGGGCTGTTCGTCTGCCATCATCATTTCCTCGATGCCATCAGGTATGCTCTGCAGCATTGACACGGCCATAACGGCGGCATAGCCGCTACTCCATGTGGTGAACGTGACAGACTGCAGCTGTCGGTTCTTGTCGACAGGCACGGAGAAGTCGAACAGACAATAATGATTGTCACTGCTGTAAGTGTTGTTATCCCGGCGGATGTTGCCCAGGTTGATGATGGCTTCCGTGCCCTGCAGCGCATCTTTCCTCACTGACCAGTCGCGCACATTGTAGGAGCCGGCATTGACAGAGGTGCCGTCGGCATAATTCAAGTGCACCGTGAGCTGCGATTCGCCATTGCCGCTCGTTGCCAGCACGAAGAGCTCGCTGGTCTCGATGGCATGCTCAAACCTCAGTGTTCCCTGCTGTCCCTGCCGTTGCAGGCTCAGGGCATTGTTCTGCGCATACGACCCCAGCCTGAAGTGCACATTCTCATTGGCCGACGTCAGCTCGTGGTCGCTGGGCAGTCCGCCGCTGCTGCGCAGTGAGGCAGAATAGAAAGTGCGCTCTGATCCGTCCACGGCCCGTGTGGTATAGCTCGATGCCGGCAGCGACTCGGCTATGATGTCGGCATTCCATCCCGAGGCTATCATCACTGGCTCGGTCTCGATGATGCGAGGAGGCAGCAAGTGCTTGTCCATGAACTGCAGTCGGTTGCGGATCCAGTCCTTCAGGTATCTGACTGCATCGGCATAGCTAGAGGCATAATAAGGCAACGGCCAGATGTCGGTGCGCGAGTAGATGCCCCATGCCCGCTCGTTACGCTCGGCTGCTCCTCCCGCCTGGATGAGCGTCGCCAGCGAGTCCACCGTCTGCATCAGCCGCTCGTCTGAGTGGTTGTTCTGCCGGTATTCCTGCCATCGCAGCCGGAGCTGGGTGACGTATGCCGTGTCCTGCAGCATCCTGTACCAGTAGAACGGCACCGGACAGTTGTCGCCCGTATGCTTGATGTTCATCTGGTATTGCCACCGGTCGGTGCGGCTGCCGTCATAGTAGTTGGCATTGCCCCAGGCTATGTTGAAGTCCCAGAGGGTGGTCTTCCAGCGAGTGTCCAGCCCTTCGGCTTCCGCCCGCTTCTCTCCGTGCTTATAAAGATGTGTACTGAGACGGTAGCCGTCGATATTCATCGACAGCTCGGTGGCCAGCATATAATCGATGAACGAAGTGACGTCGACCACCCTCCTGTAGCCGCCGTCAGGATCCTGCCAGGCGGGAGCCATGAAGGCATCCTCCATTTTCTCCACCTCCTTGTGCAGTGCCTGACGAGTACCTGTGGGCAGCTGCCAGAACTCGTCGTCGTCAGGATCGCCGTATTCGTATTTGATGTCATACCATGTGGCCACACGGCTGCCGTCGAGCGACTGCCAGGGGTGATACTTCGACACGAAGTAAGGGTCGTAGCCATGATCCACGATGACATGATAGTCGCCGGTGAGGTCACCGTCGGTAGAGCCAGGATCGTCGAGGTTCAGCCTGTGCTTGCCCTTCGACACCTGCTCGCACAGCACGAACACGCCGTAGTAAGTGCCGTCAAGAAACAGCTCGCACATGCGGGCATTGGGAACCCAGTCGAACCACGGCCGTGCCAGCTCGAACGACAGCACGTCGCGGAACATCGTCTCGTCGCACCACGGAGCAATGAAGCACCACTTGTTGTCCTTCGGCATGCCCAGCAGCTTCACCTTCTTCTTGTTGCCCCCATTGTCGGGCAGCACGTTCGTCTCCAGCGTACGGAAGGCGAAGGGCTTCTTGTCAGAGGCATCAAACGAGCTGTTACCCCTGTATCTCAGGGCTATCCATCCTTCGTAGTCCACATGCTGGCCGGGATAGGCCACGGTGTCGCCGTGATTCTGCATGCCCTCGCCGTTGTCTATGATTTTCATCTTGGCCAGGATATAGCTGTCGCGCAGTATCATCTTTCCACTGACATTCAGGAAGACAATGGGCAGATTGGTAGCATCCACCTTCACGTTGCGGTTGCGCAGGTTGCCACGATAGTTGTCGCTGCGCTGGGCATGTGAGAGCTGGCATCCTACGACGATGCAGAGCAAAAAGGATATGATATGTTTCATTTGGGCTGCAAAGGTACGAAAAAGTTTGCCAATTACCAAACTTTTTCGTACCTTTGCAGCCACTAAGCATGATCATGAGCAGGCTGACCGTCAATCCACGCTATGAGCACCTGCGTGCATTCATAGAGCAGATCCCCGCTACGGTGGAGAGTGAGGGGACGTATATCTATGGCGGACGGCGCAATCTCATCGTCAGCATGGAGGCCCCCGACGGCACACAGCTCAACGTGAAGCGCTTCTGTCAGCCGCGCCTGCCCAACCGCCTCATCTACTCCACAGGCATCCGCCAGCCCAAGGGCCAGCGCGCCTTCACCTATCCCGCACAGCTGCTGGCCAAAGGCATCGAGACACCCGAGGCCGTGGCCTACATCGAGGAGCGCAATGCCCTGCATCTGCTCAGGCAGTGCTATTTCGTCAGCATCCAGTGCCCCTATTCTCATCTGCTCTACGAGATGGGCGATGCCCAGCCCCGTGTCTACGAGCCCATGGCCCAGGCACTGGCCCGCTTCGCTGCCCACATGCACGAGCAGGAGGTGCTCCATCGCGACTTCTCGCCAGGCAACATACTGTGGGAATATGGGCAGCAAGACGACAAAACGTCATTCCGCTTCTCCATCGTCGATATCAACCGCATGCGCTTCGGACCCGTGTCAATGGCCGACGGAGCCAGGAGCTTCGCCCGCCTGTGGGGACCCAAGCGGTTCATCCAGCTGCTCGTCGAGGAGTATGCCCGTCAGCGCGGCTTCGACCCTGCTGCCTGCCTCGACATCGCCATGAAGGCCCGGGCCGCTTTCTGGCGACGCTATCAGAAGAAACGTGAAATGGAATTCAAACTCGAGCTATGAGACTGCATAACGAAACCAACTACGACATCCGCATCCTCCAGCAGAAGATCATCGGCAACCTCCAGGCCGTCGACCGCCTCTGCCGCGAGCATCATCTGCGCTATTACCTCTGGGCAGGCACCATGCTCGGAGCCGTGCGCCATAAGGGCTTCATACCCTGGGACGACGACATGGACATCTGCATGCCGCGACCCGACTACGAGCAGCTCATCGCCCACTGGCGCGAGTGGCTGCCACAGCCCTATGAGGTCATCGCTGCCGAGACCGACCCCACCTATCCCTACCCCTTCGCCAAGATCGAAGATGCCTCGACCACCGTCCTCGAGCGCCCCGACTTCAAGTTCCTCGAGGGAGTCTATATCGATGTGTTCCCCATCGACGGAGTGCCCTCCGACGAGCGTGAGCGCCGTCGCCACTTCCGCCGCTATCACTTCTGGCGCCATCTGCTCTTCCTGCGAGGCCGCGACCCCTTCAAGCATGGCCACGGACCGCGCTCATGGCTGCCCTGGCTGCTCCACAAGTGCTACTCACTCGAGAAGCTCCAGCGCAAGGTGCGCAGCTACATGGCGAAGTACGACTACGAGCAGTCCTCCTACGTCTGCGACTACGACGACGGCCTGCGCGGCTGCATCGAGAAGCGCGTGCTGGGCACTCCCCAGCCCTATGCCTTCGAGGACTGCGAGTTCCTGGGTGTGGAGCACTACGACGAATACCTCTCCACGAAGTACGGCGACTACATGCAGCTGCCGCCTGTGGAGAAGCAGATACAGCACCATTTCTTCCGTCTCGACCTGAACCGACCCTATAAGCAGACCACCATTGAGGAGATAGTATGAAGATACTCGTCGTCAGATTCCGGCAGATGGGCGATGCCATACTCGCCACTCCCCTGCTCTCGACGCTCAGGGCCAACTACCCCGATGCGCAGATCGACTTTGTGCTCAACGAGCGCATAGCCCCGCTCTTCGAGGGCCATCCCGCCATCAGCCGCGTCATCACGTTCACCGACGACGAGCGTCATGCTCCCCTCACCTATATAAGAAAAGTGTGGCGCACCGTACACGAGACGCACTACGATGCCATCATCGACATGCGCTCCACCCTCAACACTATGCTCTTCGCCCTCTGCTCGCTGCGCAGCCGCTGGCGCATAGGCATCAGCAAGCCCTACACCTGGGCCGTCTTCAACCGCCGCTACCCCGGCTGCGACGACAACGAGAGCATGATCAGCCATAACCTCAGGCTCGCAGAGCCGCTCTTGGAGGAGAGAGAGGAAAGAGGAGAGAGGAAAGAGGAGAGAGGAAAGAGGAAAGTGGAGAGGAACCTCTCGCTGAGCATCAGCGACGCTGAGAAGCAGCGCTTCCGCAGCTACATGCAGCAGCAGGGCATCGACTTCAGCCGGCCCGTCCTCCTCGTGGGCGTCACGGCCAAGCTCGAGAGCAAGACCTGGCCCGAAGACCGCATGACCGCCATCCTGCGCCGCTTCATCGAGGCCTTCCCCCAGTGGCAGCTCATCTTCAACTATGCCCCTGGGCGCGAGGCCGACAATGCCCGTCGCATCCGCGACAGCCTGTCCACCTTTGCTGCGACATCGTCGCAGCCCCCATCGCAGCCCCCATCGCAGCCCCTGCCCGTCTTCCTCAGCATCGAGGCCAAGAGCCCCCGCGAGCTCGCTGCCATGGCGGCCAACTGCACCGCCTACTTCGGCAATGAGGGCGGGGCCCGCCATATCGTCCATGCCATGGGCCGCCCCTCGCTCGTCGTCTGCTCGCCCTCGGCCAGCAAGGCCACCTGGCTGCCGCACGACACCGACATCACCGCCATAGGCCTCTCGGCCTCCGACATCCGTCCCGATGCCGCCACGCTCACTCCCCGCGAGCAGTACGACCTCATCACCGTCGACCGCCTATGGCCGCTCCTACGCAGCTTCTGCGAAGGCTTACAGGAGACTCCGAAACTTTAGTTATTCATAAATATTAACCACAAAACAGAACAACAGTATGACAACAGGAAATGTACGGCCAGAGTCGATGGAGAGGATTACGACGCCCGCTCTGGCACAGAAGTTCATCTACGAACAGGTACAGGAGCTCAGAGCTCAGATTGGCGACAAGAAAGTGCTGCTCGCACTTTCAGGCGGTGTAGACTCGTCAGTGGTGGCAGCACTGCTGATCAAGGCCGTAGGACGGCAGCTGGTGTCGGTCCACGTCAACCACGGCCTGCTGCGCAAGGGTGAGCCCGAGCAGGTGGTGCGCGTCTTCCGCGACGAGATGAAAGCCAACCTGGTGTATGTCGACGCCACCGACCGCTTCCTCGACAAGCTCGCCGGCGTTGCCGACCCCGAGCAGAAGCGCAAGATCATCGGTGCCGAGTTCATCCGCGTCTTCGAGGAGGAGGCCCGCAAGCTCGAGGGCATCAGCTTCCTCGCACAGGGCACCATCTATCCCGACATCGTAGAGTCGGGTCCCGTGAAGTCCCACCACAA
>ODAI011786055.1_pt1 | contig 10753 bp, 8 predicted proteins | sample 1539321 | NCBI WGS metagenome assembly ODAI01 (sample SAMN02144231, study PRJEB22623) | gut metagenome | biome: sheep rumen | host: Ovis aries | place: New Zealand | reverse complement strand
TCGCTATCAATTGTTCTAACATGACAAAATGTGGCTGTTATGCCATTCTTATCTACTTTATCTAAAGACACTTCAACTTCTCCAAAGTCGCATGCCACAGCCTCCATCAGATTTTTAATACTTTTTTTATCAGCACCCATGTCCACAAGAGCACCTATGATCATATTTCCAGAAATCCCAGCACTTTGAGGGTCTATTACAAAAACCATTTTAATCCCTGCGCAATTTTTAAAAAATTTTTCCAATTACCTAATAATCCCAGATAACATTTAAAAAAAAATTTTTCCAATTACCTAATAATCCCAGATAACATTTAAAAAAAAATTTTTCCAATAACTTAATAATTCTAGATTAACATTTAAAAATTTTATTATCTTAATTACTTATTAAATATGTTGTGAAATATATATAACGATTGGTTAAATAATATTATATTTTTCTTTATATTTAAAATTAAAGGACTTGAATCTCTTAAAATTATAAATAAGAGTTTATTATCCTTTATATTGATTTAAATGAATTATAAATTCTTTTTTGATAAAAAATTGAATCAATGCCAATTCTTAAATTAGCACTTTTCATGAATACTACAAGATTTGTAATATAGTTAAATATTTTCTTTTCTTATTATATTTAATTTTCTTATTGAAAATTTTTATAAAATTAAAAATAAGTGAAACAGTATAAATGATTAACTAAACTAAAAAAATAGCTGATATTATTAAACATATGAAAAATAAAAAAAATAGTTAGATTATAAAATTCTTTCAACTTCAGCTATAAACTTTTCCGCTTGAATAATCCTTTCAAAGGCAATTTCCTTGGAAATTGTGTCTATGGCATCGTAATCAGCATTGTCCCTTAAAGATTGAGTTCCTGAAAGATATTTGGCAATATCATTGTCAAAATCACCATTCTTTACATATTCTCTGCCGAAAATGCCGATTAAAGATTTATGAGAACTTACATCATAGCCATCCCTAACCAATAATGCTTTAGCGGATAAGAACATTGCATAATATGACCTTCCCACTGAATCACCATATTGTCCTATTTCATACAGTGCCTTGCTGGAGACAAGTTTGCTTTTTGCCTTGTTCATGAAGGCTTCAATTTCATCCAATTACAACACCATCCTCTAGAACATGGGTGAGGAAATTGAAATTCCTTGTTTCATTGAATTGCTTTTCAGAGAGAACATATGGTGAGATAAGCTCTTCCTTGTCTAGAACTACTTTAAAAACAGCATCAGTGATTAAGGAATCAATCTGTTCCCAATGATTGGAAATAATCAAAATGTCTATATCTGACTCTTCAGTATCATCTCCACGAGCTACAGAACCAAACAATATAATTTTAATGATTTTGTCTGATTTAATGGATTTTGCAAACTCACGGGCAATTTCAATACGGTCATTCATTCTAATCACCAAAAAGATTTTTTGACACTTTTACAATAGATATTAGAAATTTCATAAATTATAAAGATTTTCATAATGCGAAGATGTGCAAAATCACAAATGTGATTTAAGAAAAAATAAATTATAAAAATAGTTAAACCATTAATGATTTTAAAAAATGAAAAGATAAAAAGAGTTAAACAAGTTTTAAATTATACCTAATACTTTTAAAAATGGATTTGAAGGAATTATAAAAACTTTTTAGCTTCATCAATAAACTCTTCGGCAAGCCAGATGTTCTCTTTTGCTGTGTCTAAATCAAAATCATCATAATTGGCGTAGCTTGCATCTTCCCTTATGGTTCTTGCCCTGGAGAATCTGGATGCCAAATCCTTATCAAAACCCTCCTCCAGAACATAGATTTCTCCAATCTGATTGATGACTCCATCATGTGTCTTTGGAATAACTCCTTTCTTTAAAAGCAGCGCTCTTGCAATGGAAAACATTGCATAATATGATAGGGTTATAGAATTTCTATATTTACCCGCTTCCAAAAGAAGTCTGCTTGATTCAAGGTCGTCCATAGCTATTTCAACGCAGGATTCAATCTCATCCAAGGACAATACCCTCCTCTTCAATGTTTTTCATCAGTGAAAACCCACTGATTCTATTTAATTTCTCTTCAGAGAATACATGGGCAGATATGAACTCTTTCCTTTCAAGAACAACCCTGAAAACCTCTTCCCTTATTTTAGGCTCTATCAATTTGGCATAATTGGACACAACTAAAATATCTATATCCGAATCTTCCCTATCCTCATCTCTGGCTACAGAGCCAAATAGGACAATTCTAATTATATGTTCATCATTGATTGCCTTTGCAAACTCACGGGCAATTTCAATACGGTCATTCATTCATATCACCTTAAATGGTTAATGATTAATATGCACTTCATAAATAATGAATGTTTGTAGTTAAAGTTAAAAAAAAGCCATTAATTTAAAAAAAAAGAATAAAGAAAAAAATAAGTTAGTTTTCAATCATGATGAGCTTGCCCGTCTTAGGGTCCTTGTAGACCTTACCAAGCTCACTGTATCCTTCTCCAGAGGATGAACTCACATCAGGAGTCTCGTTCAATTGCTGACCCTGATCTATTTCAGTCACCTGCTTCATCGCATTGATTGCATCTTGTTTTTGATCTGGAGTTACGTCATCGTTGAATACGATTGCCTGCATGTTCCAAGAAATAACTAAAAACACTAATAATCCAACTGCTATTACAAGCATTGCATCCACAAGGTTGGCAACACCTGTCATCGGGTCTTCCTCTTCCTCCTCGAATGCAGTCTTTCGATTAAGCTTTACCATGCTTATCACCTTAAAGTCTTTTGATTCTTGTAAGGACAACATCGCTCAATACATCTATGTTGGCTATGTATTCGCTGTACCATCTTCGTCTGATTTTGCTTATTACGTATGCAAGGGCTCCTGAGCCTATTCCGACGACTGTGGTGTCGAATGCGACTATGATTGCGTTGGATAGTGTGACTATGTCTCCTGAACCCAATGCAGCAAGACCAGGACCCATAGGAATCAATGTTCCCATAAGCCCTAATGTCGGTCCGATACGGGTTATGATATCAGTGTAGGATAATCTTTTCTCCAGTTTCTTTTCTCTGGAATTGACTAGTTTCTTAGCTAGAGCTATTCTGGATTCAAGGTCTAAATCTGTGTCTGTAATTTCCTTTAGGTCGTTTTTCATTGAGTTTGGTATCTCTGAACTTTGTATTATGTTTAATATTTCGTCTTGAGTGTTTGCATTTGAAATGCTGTTGATTAAGTTCTTCATTTCCACATTGGATACTGTCTTCCTGTGTGTGTATTCCCCTATCAGTCCTCCAAGGAGTATTATTGCTCCTATTGCAAAGATCAATAGGAATATTATTACAGGAATCTGTAGGCTTTGGCTTACAAGATCCAAAGTTGAAGTCAAAATGTTAGTGCCAGCCATAAATTATTACTCTCCTAAAACTATCATTTTTATGCTTGAAAAATACTATCAATTTAATTAAAATAATGATGATTTAAATTATATTTTAATTATTTAAATTGAATTTTAATTAATTGAGCTTTTAAGATAATTGAATCAATATTTTAAATATTAATTTTTTAAATTGCTTATCTACATTAAATTGTATAATTTATTAATTTTAAAATTAAAACATTTTTTCATCCTTTAATTTTAAAATTAAAAAATTACTGTTATTTTTAAAAAATAAATAATAAAAGAAAAGGAACAATGCCTATAAAATCCAGAAAAAAATAATGTTTTTTCCTAAACTTATAATAATCCCTTATCTTTTAGATTAAAAACTTTTAAATTTTTTTTGTTCCTTTTATTCTTCTTCCTCTTTGTCCTTTTGACGCTTGTAACCAACTAGCAACAATAATAAGGCAACAATGCAGATGACACCTAACTGAAGATAATCAACAGACTTTACAGCTAGATTATTCCGTTCATTAATCTCATAAGCGTTAGGGTCAGCTGCAGAGCTGCCACTATCACCAGGACTGGCAGCACTTATACTAGGAGCAGCATCACCGCCAACACCTGGAGCAGTGTCCCTATCTGAACCTAAAACCGTATCACTATTAGGATCAGTTCCATTTCCAGAAACGCCGCTTCCATGCCTGCCATTGCCATTGTTTGACCCACCAGAACTGCCATTGGTATTCCAAGGAGCCGTACCATTGCCCTTATCATCAGTCAAGCCAGTGCCATTGGAACCCTCACGATAATACCTAGGAACAAAAATGCTCGGAACAACGCTTGTACGGTTCCTAAGCCAATCAGGCAGTTCATCATCACCCATATTGTTCCTGAATATTCCATCAGTATTGTTACGGATAGTGTTGTTTCGGCCGGAACCAACTCGAACAGCACGATTACCACTGGACTTCTTGGTATTCAGCACATTATTTGCAATGATGGAATTTACAACCAAAGAACTGGTACCTGACAATGAAACCGCATAGCGACCATTTGTTGTCACATTATTATACTGAATGTTATAGGTGTGGTTGCCTTTAGTATTCTGGGAATAGCTGATTCCATAGATATTGTTATTGTCCGCATAGCTTCCAATATTGTTTACAATAATCGTATTGTTCAAGATCAAATCATCGGAATCCTGCACTTCAATTCCAGCAACAAGGGCCCAATAATGAGTGCTTGCAAGGCCAGTCACATTGATGAAATTGCTGATGATGTCAATCTTGGTGGCACCATAGTAATTCTGGGAATAGATGCCTATATTCGGACCGAAATTGATTGTGGTAAGATTGTTATAGGCAATCTTCACATTATAGGACGGACCATTCACCTGAATAGGATAGGCAGATCCCATTCCCGCACGGCCTCCGGTTGTGCGGATGTCAATCTGATTATTCAATATTGTAACGTCATTGGCAAAATATAGGTCAATACCTTGAAGGTAGTTGTCCTTGCCGTTCTTGCTGTCGAAGTCCTCGCTGTAGATGTGATTCCTCTCAACAGTTGCATTGTTGCAGCCATAAATAATCACAGTATCCAAGGTAGGGTAACTGCTGCTTCCACCATTGACATAAGTGGAAATGCTATTATGTGACAATGTCATATTATTGCATCCCTGTGCCACAAAGGCGCCGACAGCATCCATGCTGACACCTCCGAAAATATCAAATGCCCAATTTACGGAACGCAAAGGCAAAGAGCAATTGATATTGTTGCCATAGACTATGGCATTGTCAACGCCATCAAGGAAGATGCCATAGGCCCATCCTCCGCCAAGGTTGTTTCCTATGAAGTTGAATGTGCTGTTTGCCAAACTGAAGTTCTCTATCTTGCCTCCTTCGGCATAGACGCAAAACCCTGTCTTTGCTTCCGGAACAGCATAATCCATAGTGCAATTGTATACTGTACAATTGTCTCCAAGGACAAGTATCCCCGCATTGTCATTGTCTGCAAACTCCTGATCCAATACAAAGTTTAAGCCAGTGAGCATGACATTGCTGGACTCAAGACAGAACACCGTGTTTCTAAGCAGCGAATTGTTTCCAATTACAGTCACGTTAGGGGATTTGATGTCTATTATTCCCTTATCGGTAAACTCACCATTGAATACCAGAACGGAACCTTCATAATCCTCCTTCAAGACACCGTCAGCAAAGTAATATGTGAAATTGTCAGAGCCAACATAATAAACTGACTCTGCTAAGGAGTTTCCTGAATCATCAGAACTCTTCAATGAGTTCTTAGATTTTGCATTAGCTCCCTTTGAAGAATCTTCAGAAACGATTTCCTCTTTTATAATGTCCGGGGAAGAATCGGAACACAAAACACAATCGTCCTCGACTTCAGCAACACTCATGTCTGTTACGGCAAAACTATCAACATCCATAACATCATCATCAAGTGCAGCAGACACATCATTGTCGCCAATATCAACTGCAGAGACAGAAGACGATGAAACCAACAACAGGACCGTCAAGGACAATATGATAAATTCATTAGATTTTTGCATTTTAAGTCAACCATTTTCCATTAATAGAAAAACACTTTTCTCATTTTATTTTTTAAAATGTAAATTTAAGCCATAAAAAATACGGAATTCATTCATCCAAGAACTGAAACATCTTTTTTTACTTAATAAAAGTCCATGGAAACATAAAAAAGACATCTTGCCGATACTCCTTTTCCCAGACAAACCATTAATCCCATCCATTTTATGCCCAAATCAAATTTTCTTACACTCTATAAAAGCAAACAATGAAAAACTTGTTTTCCTTAACTTTCAAATAAATTTTTATAAAAATTTATTTTTTTCAACCATCCATTTTACAAAATGATTAAAAAAAAACAATACATCATATTTGGAATCCTAGCAAAAAACCCAGTAATTACAAAAATAGAAGAGAAAAATGCAATGATTTTTTTTCCTCCCCTATTTTAATAACTACCAAACTAAAATTTTTTTCAATACGAATTTTATCAGTTTTTTTACTATGAAGCCAAAATACAAAATATTTTCAATTTTTAAATAAACTTCTCAATTTGAATCAAGAAATTTATTTATTATTCCAACCACTTGGATTAGAATAAGAAATAAAATTCTCTTGAGAAAAACATGAAAATAAAAGAAAGGATAAAAAAAGAAGGAAAGGCAACTTATTCCTCCTTTTTTTATTTTTCTTTATTTTCTGGACATTTTTTCTCCTTTTTTTGGAAAACTTATTTTTTTTGATATGAATTTTAAATGAGGCTTTAAACTATTTTTTGAAAACTTTCAAATAAATTTTCCCAAGTATCTGAAAAGAATTTATTTGTTATTCCAATCCTAAGATTAGAATAAGAAATAAATCCTCATTAAACTGCCCATATTTCCTCAGTAAAATATAAAAAAGATTAATAGATCTAAAAGAGGTTTAGACCTATTAATTCAAAATTTTAAATTCTTTTTTCACCATTTATTTGATGGTTATTGTTGCCTTTTTGCTGATTGCCTTGTAGGTTGTGTCTCCTGCGAACTTAGCTGTAGCAGTGTATTTGCCTTTCTTCTTGATAACGATTTTCACAGTTGCCACACCTTTGGAGTTGGTGGTGGCAGTGTAGGTCTTGCCGTTTACCTTGAAGGTGATTTTCTTCTTGGCAATTGCTTTTCCTTTGGAGTCCTTAAGGGTGAAGCTAATTTTCTTGGTAGCTTTGACCTTGAAGGTCTTTTTGGCAAAGGTAGCTTTGGTAGCTTGCTTGTTTACAGTCACTTTCACAGGTTTGATTGAAGCCTTGTAGTCATTGTCTCCAAGGTAATTGAATGTGTAATAGTAGGTTCCTGCCTTAGCGTAGTTTACAGTCACCTTAGCAACACCGTTCTTGTCAGTTGTTACAGTTGAGGTCTTTCCGTTTACGGTCACTTTTACAGCCTTGTTTGCAAGAGCATTTCCGTTAGCATCCTTCAAGGTAATTGACAATGTTTTGGCAATCTTGGCGGTAGCTGTTATGTCGCTTGCAGTGATACTTGTTGCAATAGGGTCGATTTTTTCGGTAACGGTCTTGACCACAAGGACAGCACTGGCAGAACCAGTAGAACCTTTGTAGTCATCGGTTTCCTCAAAGGTAACTGCAATGTTAAGTTTGCCAGTTGCATCAGTCAAGTCACTGAGTGCAATGGACAAGGTGCCGTCTTCACCGAGGTCATAAGAAACAGCTTCAGCACCGTTAACGCTGATCAATACTTTACCATTAGCAACAGCATTGCCGCCAGCAGTCAAATTAACTAAAAGATTTCCAGCATCATCAATGTCAGCAACCAAAGTAGTATCAGGTTTAGCAAGCTTGGTAGCGTTCAAGTAATTGTGAATATGTTCATCATCACTAACAATTTCAGTATTTGCATCAAAATCATATGTACAATCCTCAATAGCACAGTATTCTTTAATATCATAATCTCCAGCAAAGTCAATAATACCATTTACAACACAATTAGTAAATTTACACTCATATAATTGAATTATATCCTCTGGTTGGATAGTGGAATTATGATAAATGATTGAATCCGCTACAATATTCTCAAAAGTACAATTTTTTAATAGTAAATTAGAATATTCATAAGCTTGTACAAAAGGAGAATCTAAATTGAAGTCTCTGAAAATGCAATTCTCCAATTCAAAATAACGGACACAATTTTCACCTTGCCTTTCCAAAGTTTGAGGACTTCGTGTAGATAAATGCTGTGTAAATGTTATATTACTAATGAAATTACAATTTATGAACTTACAATGTCTGGTGAAATCACAATTAATAAAACTCATATTAACAAAAGTATAAGTATTATTCTGATTAATAGTATTTGAATTTGTAGCGAAGTGATAATTATCGAAAATTGTGTCAAAACTCTGTCCAATAAAAGTCATATTATTTTCTTCATAGACTACTTCTATTTCAAATTCTCCATAATACAATTCATAATCGATATAATAATTACCATCAGCCATATAAATTGTACCGCCATCATTTATATTGACTATTGCAATACCTATACCCTCATCAGTACCTAATGCATTTTCCCAACTTAAACCGGTGCCACTATAAGGGTCATTTTCAGAAGAAACATTGACATAAAAAATATCAGAAGGATTTATGCCTAAAATGTCAGAACTAGCGGCCCCTAATTTGGATTTTAAATTTTCATTAAAGACTATTGAATCATCTTCGCTTTGAGATCTTGGAGTACAATTGGTGTAAACATTTCCTGACCCGTTTCTGTTCTCCTGATGGCAGTTGACGAATGTGTTGTTCTCTAAAGTGTAATTTCCGCTAATTTCTACTGTATCTGTTTCAGTTGTTCTGTTATGGTTTCTGAAGGTATTGTTATAAATTATTACATTAGGTATTCCTGCAGTAATGTTCACATAGCCTTGACTGTAAGCAGCAATTGCTTGACCGAATGCAGCATAATTATTTATAAAAGTAGAACCGTGAACATCTAAAACACCATCGTTCATTGCAGAAATTGCTCCACCACAACCAGTAGCTGGAGTTTCATTTTGTAAACTGTTGTTGTTGAAATTGTCTTCAAAAGTACAGTCTTCTACAAGAATGTTATAACTTGAAACCCAATTGGAACATCCGATAGCTCCACCACCAGCACTTTTATTACACCAGTTGCTATTGAAGTTAGAATTGTAAATGCTTAAATTACAGTAGGTGTATAATGCCCCACCATTCCATAATGCAACATTATTAGTAAAGTTAGAATTATGGATTACAGTATTTGAGTTATAGTGGGTGTGGATTGCACCTGCCCATAAGCTTGCAGTGTTGTTAATAAATTCAGAACTGGTTACATCCAAATTACCGCAATTGTTAATTGCTCCTGGCTCAGAAGTAGCAGTGTTGTTAATAAATTTACAGTTTTCCACTGACATTTCAGGTATATCACTACTTACATCATCATAGTTAGTTACTGCACCAAAATTAACATGATTATTAGTGAAATTACATCCGGTAATTTCCATGGAGCCTTGTTCATTCCAGATAATGGAGTTATGGTCGTTTGCAGTTGTAATGTTTTCAAAACTACAGTTAATAAAAATATTAGTACCATATAATTGAAGAAGATTATTTACATCCATATTTTTAAACTTAACATTCATAAAAGTAATAGTTAAACCAGATTTATCATTATAAAATGGTGTTAAAGAGGTAGTCCCACCAGTAATATAACTTGTGGAGGTTCCTCTTATAGTTGCACTATTACGGAAAGTTATTTGATCTCCAACAGTATATTCAGTACCAGTTAAATCAATAACTTGCATGGAACGAGAATAACAAGCAGTTTTTAATTCTGACCAATTTACGGCATTGGTATTCATTGCTCTTGATGGTTCAGAATCTTCAGCACCAAGTTCTTCTGTAATTTCATCAGATTTTATGTCTTCGTTTATTTCCTCTATAGTTGAATCATCAGGAACAGTTTCGACAGGAGTTTCGTCTACAACTGTAGAATCATCTGTATCGTCAATTACTGTATCTGCAATAACCGCATCATCAACAGAAGCGTCCACTGCATCTGTTGATACATCGTCTGCTGCACTTACAGCCCCCATGAAACAACATAGAAGAACTAAAAAAATTGATAAAATTTTAATATTTCTCGCTTTCATCATTTTTCGACACCTATAAAAATTTTCATCATATCCAAAAGAAAATTTAATTTCTTTTATAAACAAGAAATCAAATCTACAATTAAATAAACTTCTCAATTTGAATCAAGAAATTTATTTATTATTCCAACCACTTGGATTAGAATAAGAAATAAATCCTCAATAAACTGTCCATATTTCCTCTTAAAAAAATATAAAAGGATTAATAGATCTAAAAGAGGTTTAGACCTATTAATTCAAAATTTTAAATTCTTTTTCACCATTTATTTGATGGTTATTGTTGCCTTTTTGCTTATTGCCTTGTAGGTTGTGTCTCCTGCAAACTTAGCGGTAGCAGTGTATTTGCCTTTCTTCTTGATGACAATCTTTACAGTTGCCACACCTTTGGAATTGGTCTTTGCAGTGTAGGTCTTGCCGTTAACTTTGAAGGTTATTTTCTTCTTGGCAATTGCTTTTCCTTTGGAATCCTTAAGGGTGAAGCTAATTTTCTTGGTAGCTTTTACCTTAAAGGTCTTTTTGGCAAAGGTCGCTTTGGTAGCCTGCTTGTTCACAGTCACTTTCACAGCTTTCATGGAAGCCTTGTAGTCATTGTCACCGAGGAAGGACAAAGAGTAGTAGTAGGTTCCTGCCTTAGCATAGTTTACAGTCACTT
>ODAI011548114.1_pt1 | contig 10753 bp, 12 predicted proteins | sample 1539321 | NCBI WGS metagenome assembly ODAI01 (sample SAMN02144231, study PRJEB22623) | gut metagenome | biome: sheep rumen | host: Ovis aries | place: New Zealand | reverse complement strand
CTACGTCCTTACCGATAGAAGCTACCTGATCAGCAGCGAGGTCTGTGTCCATCTTTACGAGAACGCCGATGCTGCCGCCCTTGTGGATGTAAGAAGCAAGCTTGCCCTCGAGTCTTACGAAACGACGGATAACGATGTTCTCACGGATCTTCATGCCTGCGAGCTCTGTGAGGACCTCGCCTACTGTATTGCTGCCGCCGCTGATCTGCATCTCCTTGAGAGCTTCAACGTCAGCAGGATTCTTCTCAATGATAGTGTTAGCTACATTAGCAACGAAGTTTCTGATATCGTCTGTGTTAGCAGCGAAGTCAGTCTCTGTGTTTACTTCGAGGAGAACGCCTACCTCGCCTTTTACAACAGCAGTTACAACGCCCTCAGCAGCAGCTCTGCCGCTCTTCTTAGCCTGTGTAGCAAGTCCTTTTTCTCTGAGGAACTCGATAGCCTTGTCCATATCGCCGTCGTTAGCCTCGAGAGCCTTCTTACAGTCCATCATACCAACGCCTGTGGACTTCATCAGTTCCTTTATTTCTGCAACGGAAACCTTTCCCATTGTTATTACCTCCTGTTTTTATTAAATAATTGGCTGCTGCCCGTTTTCCACCGACAGCAGCCTGTAAGTTCTATTGATTATTCAGCGTCAGCCTCTGCTTCAGCAGCTTCCTCAGCGGGAACCTCCTGAGCCTCTGCAGCGTCGTCACCCTGTGTGCCTTCGATGATAGCATTAGCAACTGTGCCAGCGATGAGCTTTACTGCTCTGATAGCATCGTCGTTGCCGGGGATAACGTAATCAACTTCGTCAGGATCGCAGTTTGTATCAACGATAGCAACTATCGGGATACCGAGCTTCTTAGCCTCAGCTACAGCGATCTTTTCCTTGCGGGGGTCAACGATGAAGAGTGCTGCAGGGAGCTTCTTCATGCTCTTGATACCGCCGAGGAACTTCTCGAGCTTCTCTATCTCAAGGTTGAGCTTTACAACTTCCTTCTTAGGGAGAAGTGCGAATGTGCCGTCCTCTTCCATTGTGTGGAGCTGCTCAAGTCTCTTTATTCTTGTCTGGATGGTCTTGAAGTTTGTGAGCATACCGCCAAGCCATCTTGCGTTTACATAGTGTGCGCCGGCTCTTGTAGCTTCCTCACGAACTGAGTCGCCAGCCTGCTTCTTTGTACCTACGAAGAGAACTTCTCCGCCCTGTGCGGAAAGGTCACGAACGAAGAGATATGCCTCTTCGAGCTTCTTAACTGTCTTCTGAAGGTCGATGATGTAGATTCCGTTTCTCTCTGTGAAGATGTACGGAGCCATCTTAGGGTTCCATCTTCTTGTCTGATGTCCGAAATGAACGCCAGCCTCAAGAAGCTGTTTCATTGATACTACTCCCATGGTGTAGTCCTCCTTAAATTGGTTTTATTAATCCTCCGCCCTACTTAACTCACAGACAACGTCCTGAGACGCACCAATCAGTGAAAGTACGAGCGTGCGAATTGCCTTAATATTATAACATTTCTGCCGCAGGATTGCAAGTACTTATCATCACTTACGAAAACAAACTTTTTGAACTCTTTTCCTCTCTATTTGTGAAATTTGCCAATTCCTGCCGGGATGACAGCTTTACAAGTATAACATCGCTGCCAACTACTCTTATATCCGAACAGGGTATCAGAACATCCTCTTCCTTGCCGAGAAGTCCGAACAGCCTTTGCCGGCCATATATCGTCAGGGACTCCACCGCTGATACTTCCAGGTCGAGTCTTGCGTCATCTATGTATCCAAGTCTCTCCCCTGTGGATATTTCTATGACCTCTTTACGCCTAAGGTCATCAAGGCTGCATTTCATAAAACATCACCTCCGCATATACTATCATATGTATATGCGGAGGGACATACTTAAAATCATTCTTTATCGTCGTCGTCTTTGTCACTTTTCTTCTTTGCGAAAACCGCTGTACCAGCCGCTATGATAACAGCCGCTGCTCCTACTATGATAAGGGTAGATGCAGGGAAATCATCACCGGTCTGCGGAGCGTTTGCTGCAAGTGCCATTAATTCGTATAACATTTCTTATCCTCCTGCCATTCTGAGAGCTTCTGCTCTTTTTTCTATAGTTTACCACAGAGGCTCTCAAATGTCAATACAGTTCTTTTCATTGTCTGTCATTCCGGTGCTTTTTACCAGCCGTAAGGCTATGTAATATCAAGGCAGCAGAAAAAATGCCGGGCAGGAGCAGCGCTCCTGTCCCGGCGATAAAAGGCTTACGTCAATCACTCTGTTATCAGCTCACGGACATCTACCTGCTTAACCCTTGCCGATGATATATACGCTGACACATAAAAGCACACGCTCAGCACCGCCGACGGGATAATGAAATATATCGGTGAATAGTCAGGTGTGAAGTCCGTCAGTCCTACTGCCCTTAGAACGTACTGTATCAGTGTTCTTGAGAACATTATGCACATCAGGCATCCAAGCGCTGAACCGAGAAGGGCTATGATAGTGAACCTTACTGAAAACTGCGTTCTGAGTGAACCTGATGTAAATCCCTGAGCCTTGAATATGCCGATATCCTTTCGTTCACGGATGAAGCTCCGTTTGCAGACCATACATACTATGACCGATGCAAATATCAGCAGTACTGCGTACATCGCTGCTGTGATAGCATACATCAGTATACGTATAGCATCTCTGAGATTTTCTATGCCGGTCTCCTCCTCGTATTCGGCAGCAGACAGCTTTCCAGCATATTTTTCGTTCAGCATTTTTATGACCGCCTGCTTTTCTGACTTGTCTGACAGCTTTATCGTACAGCGGTTTATGTCATTAAACCCCATTTTGGCCATGCCGTCAGGAGTCAGCATCGTCACCTGTCCAAGCTCCCAGACCGACTGAAAGTATCCGGTGACTATAAATTCCTCAGTTTTTCCGAGATAGCTTATCTTAATAGTGTCACCTATCTCCTTGCCCATTTCCTGGGATACGACCTTTGTTATCATTATCTCGTTGCCGTATTTCGGTACTCTTCCTTCCAGAGGCTTGAATACAGGTTCTTTCGAATGATAGCAATGTACGGCTTTGAGTTCATCCTCAACGAGCATTCTCTGATAGCTTTCTGTCATCAATTCTGCACCGGGATCCACCTTCTGTATCTCCTGCTCTATCTCGTCAAGTGTCCCAAGTTTAAGTCCACCAAGGTCAGTTACCGATATTTCTCCGCCGGTCTGTTCAAAAAGATTGTCAGCATCAAGTCCTCCTGCAAGGAGCATGACGCTTCCCACAAAGAACATCAGCAGAGCAACGATCGCTACAGTCCCTGCATAGCTCTTCCGGTGTGTATTAAGGTGGCGAAGTGCCAGGAAGAATCCCAGAGGTCTCGGCCTTATTTTTGTATTCAGCCTGCTGTCAAAATGAACGTCGCTCCCGCCTCCGGAAATTGCTCTTACCGGTGAGATGCGTCCTGTCCTTGATGCCGCTATGGTTATGAATATCATGCAGATGAGTATTATTATCAGACACATCGCTCCGCATTTAAGAAACGATACCCCTGTGTCTGTAAGAAGTCCGGAAATGTCCTTCCATATCCCGATAAGATAGTGCGATGCCGGAATGGATGCTATTATCCCGACTGCCGCACCTATCATCAGTGACAGTGTATACTGTATTATGTATGAAAGTGATATCTGCCACGAGGTGAATCCCTGAGATTTGAGCACTCCCAGCTCGGTATAGTCCATTTCTATGGTGGAACTTATGCTGTTATGCATGGTTATCAGCACAACTATGAGCAGCAGCACTACAAATATGAACATCGTCCTGGTACCTATATCAGAATACAGCCGTATCATTTCTCCGATATTTTCCCTTGTATAGGCTGCGTTTGCTGCGCTGAAAAGCTCTCCGGAATGATTTACCGCCTTTTTGAGCTGGAGCTCTGTTATCTCTCCGTCTGAATATATCCTGATATGATCCTGCATAAGCAGATAGCAGTTATCATCAGTAACATGGTCCAGACGCTCTTCTTTCAGAAAATCGTAGTCCTCTTTGCATATTATACACCTGTAGTCTCCCTGTACTACTGAGCCGAAGAGCACGTCCTCCCAATAGCCTCTGACCTTAAAGCTGACGTCGCCGTCCCTCGTTTTTATCGTCAGAGTTGAACCTTTATCCGCACATTCCATTTTTTTCATCTTGTACGGCAGCAGTATCTCACCTTTTTCAAGGTCAAAAAACTCTGAATATCCGTCACAGGCTTCATTCAGTATCCTGATGTCATCAGTCTGCTCCATCAGGCCTATGGTTAACGACTCCGATGAATTGCCTAAAACTACACTTTTCATTGAATATATCGTCTCTGTCTTACTGTAGCTGCTTACGTGCTCAGTTCTGCTGATGTCGCTGAGCATTTCCTCGGTCAGATTGTCATCAAATATGAAAACGTTCAGGTCACCCACTTCAGACTTGGTGAATTTTTCCTCTATCTCCTCACTCAGACGGTCATTGTTGCTTACTGTGCAGGCAAATGAAAATGTTATCAGCATCATCAGAAAGGCTATGCCTTTGAAGCTGCCCTTTCCACGATGTATATTAGCCTTTACAAGTTTAAGTATGCTCCTCATGCCGCACTCACCATTCCATTGACGCAAGCCATGCGTTTACCTGGGTCTCACGGCTCTTTTCTTCACTGCTGCTGTAGGGAGGAAGGTCGAGGTCTCCTATTATCTTTCCGTCCTCTACATATATAAGTCTCGTTCCACGGCAGGCTGCACGTGCATCATGTGTGACCATAAGTATGCTCTGTCCGCTGCGGTTGAGGTCTGTAAGAAGGTCAAGGACCTCAGTTGTGTTCTTCCTGTTGAGAGCTCCTGTAGGCTCATCGGCAAAGAGAAGGTCAGGAGCGTTTATCACTGCCCTCGCTATGGCACACCTCTGCTGCTCTCCTCCGGAACACTGTGAAGGGAGCTGAGTTTTTATATGCGCTATCCCCATTCTCTCCATGAGCTCCTCTGCACGGCGGTCAACTTCTGCTGCTGTCAGCTTTTTTCCAAGATAACCGGGAACCGTTATATTCTCCATTAACGAAAGGTTGCTGACAAGGTGCATCTGCTGAAATATAAAGCCGAAATTTCCCCGTCGGAGCATTGCCAGCTTTTTTTCGCTCATCTTTACGATATCGTCACCGTTGTAGATGATCTCCCCTCCTGTGGCTCTGTCCATTCCGCTGAGCGCATACAGCATCGTTGACTTTCCTGCTCCGGAAGCTCCCATTATTATTGTGAGATCGCCCTCGTATATTTCAAGGTCAACTCCGGTGAGTATGTGTACCTGTCCGCCGTTGTGGGCAAAGCTCTTGCTGAGTCCCTTAGCGGATAGTATCGCTTTCTTCATATTTTTTTGCTCCTTTCCTTCAAGCTGTACACATTCTAACACAGGTACTATTAAGAAATCCTTAAGACATTATCTTCTTTCGCAATAGGCAGACTGACATTTACCTCCAATCCGGGGCGGCAGTTCCTCAGCGATACATCTCCGCCTGACTGTTCTGCGATATAGCGTACTATGTACAAGCCAAGGCCTGCTCCTTTTTCGTTCCCGGTATTCTTTCCACGGTAGAATTTCTCCGTTATGAACGGCATATCTTCGTCAGGGATACCGCCGCCATAGTCACGGAAATGCATTATGGCCATGTCCTCTGAGCGTGTCAGTGATACAGTAAGCCCGGTCTTTGCATACTTCCGGGCATTATTGATGAGGTTTTCTATTATCTGTGCCGTCCTCCCCTTGTCCGCATATACCTCCAGCTCATAGGGCGGCCGCTCATATTTTACATCGTTCCGGCCTGCGCCTATGTCTGTGAGCACCTCACTGAGATGCTCCCTTATATCAAATCTCTCCGGACGCATTTTCAGCTTGTCAAGGTCCGAAAGAGAATGTGTAAGAAGGTCGTCTGTAAGTCGTGATACCTCGTCACATTTACGGATAATTACCTCTATATAGCTGTTTCTCTTTGACGGGTCACCGTCCATTCCAAGTTCAAGTGCCTCCGCATAGGCTCTGACTGTAGCTACAGGAGTCTTTATATCATGAGAAAGCGACGCTATAACCGTTTTATTATTTTCTATAGCCTCCCTTTCACAGGAACGTGCCCTTTGTATCTCTTTTCTCATACTGTCAAAGGCCCATGTGAATTTGCCGAAATAGTTAGTTCGCTCATATTTCAGCGGCAGGTCAAGTTCTCCGGCCGCTCCTCTTTCTGCAAAGTCTGAGAGCTTATGAAAGGGACGAACTACCGATACCCAGAGGTACGCACTGGTCCCGGCTATAAAAAGCAAACATAAGCCGCACATCAAAGGTATAGTATGTTCCGCCGGAGCATCCTCCTGTCTGCGTATCTCCCGGCGGAGCTCTGCAGCACGTTCTGCTGCCTCTTCGTTTTCTCCCTGTTCTATCAGATTCTCTATCTCGTTGAGCTCTACGGCATAGCCGCCGTTAGGGTCAGCTTTATTCTTGATGCGTGATGACGCTGACCAGCTTATGCAAATAATAACAGCAGAAAAAATCACTGCTGCCGTCAGAAGTTTCCTCATTGTTCATCCTCCAGCATATATCCCAGCCGCCATACAGTCTTTATGTACCTCGGCTGTGCAGGATCGTCCTCCAGCTTTTCACGCAGCCAGCGAATGTGTACCGTCAGCGTGGACGGCTCTACTTCTGAAAACGCTCCCCATACTTCCGCTATCAGCTTATCCTTTGAAACCGCTGCGTTCTTATTCCGGCAGAGATACGCAAGCAGGTCGAATTCCCTTTGGGCAAGGGCTATCTGACGTCCGCCTTTCACTACGGTCCTGTTTGAAAGATCTATCGTTACGTCACCAAAGCTCATACGCTCCTTCTCTTCATCAGAGCCGTATGCACGGCGCATAAGTGCGTTAACTCTTGAAAGCAGCTCCTTCATGGAATAGGGTTTTTCCAGGAAGTCATCCCCTCCTATGTCAAAGCTGTTTATGCGGTCGTCTTCTGTCTTTCTGGCACTGGCAAATATCACCGGTACCTTCGAGGCTTTTCTCAGGTCACTGCATATCTCAAATCCTGTTCCGTCAGGCAGATTTATGTCCAGAAGGATAAGATGATAGGCCTTTTGGCCCAACAGTTCATAGGCCTTCTCCGCTCCGGATGCTGTTTCTGTGATATATCCGCATCCGGTGAGCATCTCAGCTATTATCCCAGCAAGCTCCTCTTCGTCATCTACTATCAGTATTCGCCTTTTTTCCATAAGCGTTCCCCTTTTTACTAAGATGATTAATTATAACATATAGCCCGACTTTCCGCAAGTGAAAAAAAGCGCAGCTTTATCTGCTGCGCTTTTTATATTATCGGCTCAGAATCTGAAATCACGCTTGCCGCCGTTCTTTATCTCATCAAGATATTCAATGGCTCTCTGACGGCGCTTCAGGTCTGGTACGTTCTGTATCTCACGGGCTATAAGTGCCTCTCCTACAGCTCTTGTCTCAGGTGACGCATAGTCTGTCAGGTACTCCTGAAGAGTCATAAGAGCGTTAGGGTGACAGCAGTTCTGTATCTGTCCGACCTTGCAGAGGGCCATGAATCTGTCTCCGGTACGGCCTTCCCTGTAGCAGGCTGTACAGAATGAAGGAATATATCCCATGTCCATGAGCCACTTTACTACTTCATCAAGGGAACGCTGGTCTGATACGTCAAACTGCTCTGTATCGTGAGGTCTTTCCTCCGGTGTATATCCTGCATAGCCGCCTACTGATGTTCTTGAACCGCCGGATATCTGAGATATTCCAAGTCCCATTACCTTCTCACGGCAAGTCTCGTTCTCTCTGGTGGAGATTATCATTCCTGTATAGGGTACTGCTATTCTTATGCAGGCGATTATCTTTGCAAAGGTATCATCATCTATACTGTTGTCAAATACGTTGGGGTCAATATCAGATGCCTTCTTAACTCTGGGCACACTTATTGTGTGAGGTCCTACTCCGTGTACCGCCTCAAGATGCTCTGCGTGCATGAGTATTCCTGCGAACTCATACTTGTACTTGTCAAGTCCGAAGAGAACTCCAAGTCCTACATCATCTATGCCGCCTTCCATTGCACGGTCCATTGCCTCTGTATGGTAGGCATAGTTGTGCTTAGGTCCTGCGGGGTGGAGTTTTTCGTAGCTCTCCTTGTGATATGTCTCCTGGAAAAGGATGTATGTTCCGATGCCTGCATCATGGAGCTTTTTATAGTTCTCAACAGTCGTTGCTGCGATATTTACGTTTACTCGTCTGATAGCTCCATTCTTGTGCTTGATAGAGTAGATAGTATTGATACATTCAAGGATGTACTCGATAGGATTATTTACCGGGTCCTCGCCGGACTCTATGGCAAGACGCTTATGTCCCATGTCCTGAAGTGCTATGACTTCCTGACGTATCTCCTCCTGTGTCAGCTTTTTACGTGGTATCTCCTTGTTCTTCAGGTGATATGGACAGTATACGCACTGGTTGACACAGTAGTTAGACAGATACAGAGGTGCGAACATTACTATTCTGTCGCCGTAGAAGGCCTCCTTTATCTGCCTTGCAAGAGCGTATATCTTCTCAATGACCTCAGGATCCTCACAGGCAAGAAGCACACTTGCCTCACGGTGAGAAAGTCCTGCACATTCAACTCCCCTGCCGGTCTTTTTCGGAGCTGCCTTGTCAAGTATCTGCTCTATCAGCTCACGGTTGTTCTTGTTCTTTTCAGCATATTCAAGAGTGTCCAGTATCTCCTGGTCGTCTATGAATTCCTCCGCCTTCATTGACTTTACATCATACATTTTATTATCCTCCATTACTTCTTTGATATTGCTGCCTTTACCGAAACTCCGGATATCTGTCCAAGTCTGCCTGTAAGACTGCTGATAACGTCCGGCTCTGCATCAAGAGCTACGGAAATAAGTGATATTCCCCTCTCCTTGTACGGTATACCCATACGTCCGATGATTATATCACTGTATTCGTGAAGGACCTTGTTGACCTCCACCGCCGCATCCGGCTCGTCTATAACGATAGCTGCTACGGCAATTCGCTTTTCGTCCATATTACCTCCTTTGGAAAGGCGCAAAAAAATCCGTCCGCTTTTAACGGACGGAGCTATATGTACAGCTATACTATGTATGCACATCTGCTTACTCTTTGCTGCCATCCGATAACAGAGTTTTCACCCTGATGTCCGAAAACATTGCTTTTTACGAGCCAAAAGCAGAATAAATCCTGCCTTCCGCTTGTTATTAATATAACATATTCTCTATCGGATGTCAATTTATTTTTGTTAGTTTATACTAATATTATTAGGGTTCGTAAATGAATTCTATGTTGTCAAAGTCAATACCATATATCCCCACGCTGTACGACATCAAAATATGAATTTGATTCATAAGACTCAGACGGCTCAGTTGGAGGCTCTGTTTCAAGTTCTGTTTCAGATTCTGTGGTTTCCTGAACAGTGGTCGTTTCTGTTTCCTGCTCTGCTGGTTCAGTTGTCACTTTATTTGTGGAAGTTTCAGTTTCAGAAGTATCTGTTTTACTTTCCATTTTGACCGATGACTACGTTATGCTGAGTGATGAATAACTCTCAGAGATGCTGCATCCAAAGGCTCCTAATGTAAGTATCAGTGCTGAGGTTGCGGCAATTATCTTTTTTAAATTCATATAATATCCTTCTTTTAATAATTGTATTTTCAACCTAATGTGATTATTTGTGTTTCCGTTACAATCTAAAGAGATTAGTTTGTCAAGTATATATAGTCATTTATGGTAAAATCTAAAAAAAGGGAGGGTCCATATGGCACTTTATCAAAGAATCAAGGACCTGCGTGAAGATGCAGATAAAAAACAGTCAGATATAGCCGCACACCTTGGAACTACAGCTCAGTACTACGGCAAATACGAAAAAGGTGAACGTGAACTTCCTTTTTCACGTGCAATAGAACTCGCTGAATACTATAATGTGAGTCTGGATTATATCGCTGGCAGAACTAATGTCAAAAATCCAAATCTCGATCATTCTCTCAGCGATGATGAGATAAAGCTGTTGCTCAAATTCCGCAGGCTTTCTGAAAGAAATAAAGGAAAAGCTGAATTATTTATTGACCAATTATTAAATACCCAGCCGATCAGCGTGACTAATACTCCTTCTAAGACATGATACCTAAATTATTTCGGCATTTTTATCAATTAATTTCAAAAAAACACTGGACAAAACATTTTTTTTGTGATATAATATAAATTAGATTTATTATTAAGAGGTGATCTTAATGGGAATATTCTCCATTTTCCAGGGCGGTGGTAAATACTTCGATAAGAAGATCCCCGCAAAATGTGATTACTGCCAGTTTGGTAAGCGTTCCAATGCGGGAAATAAGATAATCTGTGAAAAAAAAGGTCTCGTTGACCCGAATTACTCCTGTGGCAGTTTTATCTATTCTCCCCTTAAAAGAATACCAGTCAAGCAGCTCAATTTCGTTGGAAGTCTCGCTGATGAAGATATCTACATAGAGTCTGCTGGAGATCGTGCAGAAAAAGAGGCGGCACAGAAAGAAGCTGAAAAAGACTCTAAAAAATCCGAGACTGCGGCTAAACCTGCTGAGGCTTCGGCTCCTGTTCAGGAAGAAGCTCCCATTCAGAATGCTCCTGCTGAACCTTCGCCGGCTCCTGCTCAGGCACCCGTCAGTCCCGAAACTCCTGCCCCACAGCAGGATGGTCCTCAGTCTAAT
>ODAI011036750.1_pt1 | contig 10753 bp, 5 predicted proteins | sample 1539321 | NCBI WGS metagenome assembly ODAI01 (sample SAMN02144231, study PRJEB22623) | gut metagenome | biome: sheep rumen | host: Ovis aries | place: New Zealand | reverse complement strand
GCTCCGCACGGGCGAGGAGCGGATCGACCGGGAGGATGCCTTCTTCACCGCGTCAACCATCGAGATGGCGGACCTCGACCGCTTCCATGTGGCCGCGGTCATCGACGAGGCCCAGATGGTGGAGGACCGCGAGCGCGGCGGCGCATGGACCGCGGCAATTCTGGGTTTACGTGCGGCCGAGATCCACATCTGCGCCTCACAGAACGCGGAGAAGATCCTGATCCGGATGATCGAGGAGTGCGGAGACACCTACGAGGTCGAGTACCACGAGCGCAAGACGCCGCTCATTCCGGAGTCGAAGCGCTTTTCATTTCCGAAGGATGTGAAGAAAGGGGACGCCCTCATCGTCTTCTCACGGAAGGACGTGCACGCGGTCGCCTCGGAGCTGAAGAGACGCGGCAGAAAATGCAGCCTCATCTACGGCGCGCTCCCCTACGACGTGCGCCACGAGCAGGCGGCGCTCTTTGCCTCGGGTGAAAATGAGGTCGTCGCCGCGACGGACGCCATCGGCATGGGCATGAACCTGCCGATCCGCCGTGTCGTCTTCCTCGTGCGGGACAAATTCGACGGGAAAATGCACCGCTACCTCCATACCGACGAGTACAAGCAGATCGCCGGCCGGGCCGGCAGGCTCGGGCTCTACGAGAAGGGCTACTGCGCGTGCGTGGACGAGCCGGAACGGCTCAGGGAGGCGCTTCGCCGGAGGGATAAGACAATTAAGAAGGCGGTCATTGCCTTTCCGAGGACGCTCCTCGGCATCGACGCTCCGCTCTCCGCGATCATACGCCAGTGGATCGAGGCGGACAGCAGCGAGGGCTACGTGAAGGCGGTCGCGATGCGCGAGCTTCTGCTTGCGCGGGAGATGGAGGCGGACGGGATCGACGACAAGGAGTTCATCTACCGCTTCATCACGATGCCGTTCGACGAGCGCGATGAAGACCTGCACGCAGCCTTTGTCGAGATGTACCGGAGGCAGTGGCGGGGAGCGCATTTTAACATTCGCACCCGCTTCGTCGACGAGCTTCCGGAAACGCTGAAGGAGCTCGAGCACCTCTACCGGCTCTACGACCTCCTCTACATCTACGGGTCGCGCTACGGCGAAGAGGACGCGCTCGCGGAGCTCTTCGCCCGGAAGAACACGGTTTCGGAGAAGATCATGGCCCTGCTCGCGGAGCAGAAGTTCGAGACCGCGAGGGAATGGCAGAAATATATGTGAGGACGCGATGAGGAATTACATTTTTGATCTCTACGCGACACTGATCGATATCCGCACGGACCAGAAGCCGCTTGCGTTCTGGCGGCGTGTCTCCGCGCTCATGAACGCTTACGGGGCGGTCTGTGAGCCCGCTAAGATGCGGGATCGTTACCGGGAGCTGCTCCGCGGCGAGGAGGAGCGGCTTCGGGCCGCTCTCGGGACGGAGTACCCGGAGGCGGATATCGGGACTGTCTTTAAACGGCTTCTTCTCGAAGATACGCAGATTCGCGCGGACGGGATCTGGGGCGATCCGCGGAATTTTGATGCGGAGACGCTTGAAAAATGGAGCTCCTCCTTCGCCTGTGCCTTCCGGATCCTCTCGCGGATTCGGTTCGGGCTTTACCCGGACACGGTCTCTCTTCTTGAGCGGCTCCGGGAGGAGGGAAAACACGTTTACCTGCTCTCGAACGCGCAGAGCCTCTTCACGAGGCCGGAGATGGCGGAGCTGGGGCTTGACGGGTATTTTGAGGATGTTTTCATTTCCTCGGAACACGGGATCAGGAAGCCGGAGCTGCGGTTTCTCATGAAAATGCTCGAAAAACACGGTATGGACCCGGCGGAGACGCTGATGGTCGGAAATGATATGGCCTCCGACATCATGATGGCGGCCCGGTGCGGGGTGAATGCATTTCTCGTGAACCACGACGGGTATTCGGAGGAGGAGATAGAGAACGGGTTTAAGAGAGCGAGAGCGGAAGCACAGCGGAGCGTTATTTTGGAGAGCGGGTTTTTGAAAGACATAAATCATGGAGTTGTCGGCCGCGGAAAAGTTCGAGACGGCGAGAGTCCTGCACAGATATTGAACGACAGGTATCCGGTATGAAAGATTTTCAGATTGTATTCTTAAATGACTCTGTCCCAGCTCCTTACGAGCCGAATATGTTCCTCATATACTATGTCCTTCAAAAGGGAATCCGTCTGACTGCCTTCGGAAAATCGCATCGTCTGGAGCTCGGAGATCTGATGATTCTGAATGACGGTGAGCGAGTTCTTCTCACGTCTGATCGTGACGCGCTGACTGCTGTTATCGGTATTCGAGCCGGCTTACTCCGGGAACTTGCATGTTCGGAGGATCTGTTCTTTCCGGATAGCGCCATTGCGGAAACGGGATCGAAATATGAGAAATTCTGTCAGCTGGTTCAGGATCTTCTGGGAGAATATGCGTCTGGAGACAGCAGGCTTGACTGCCGTAAGCTCAGCTGCCTTTACAGGATTCTTGACAGTATGATTCGCTACTTCGCAGTCTACAGGTCGACGGTTCCCGGGGAAAAAAGCGATTTCTTCAGGGCGGAGGCAGCTTATATTCGTTCCCATTATACGGAAAATATCAAGCTTGAGGAAGTGGCAAAGCGTGCATATATGACTCCTTCTGCCTACTCCCGAAAATTCAAAAATCTTTATGGAGTGACGTTCTCCGGTTTTCTTTCCGGACTTCGCATGCAGCACGCACTCGATATGCTGATGGGCTCAGATCTGCCGGTCACGGAAATTGCCCTTCGGAGCGGCTACAACACTGTTTCTCATTTTAATAAAGTATTTCGTGAGTTCTATGGGAAGTCTCCCCGAGCCTACAAAGAGGAACTAAGGAGCACGGCTGGTACGGATGAAATACCGAAAAGCGTAACTGAGACGCTGCAGCAATTTCGTGTCAGAACCCGCATGACAGTGGTAAAAAGACAAAAAAGCCGCCTGGTCAACGCAGATGTGGATGGTGCAGGCGGCGTACGTCTCCACAATCCCTGGGGCAATCTTATCTCTCTCGGATTTGCTTCACATCTGCTTTCAGGTCAATATCAGAATCAGATTGCTTTTCTGAAGAAAACACTGCACTTTACATATGGGGCCATTAACGGAATCTTCTCTCCTGAATTACGCCTGCTTTCCAAAGAAGACTCCAAAAGCCTGAATTTTACCCGGCTTGACCAGGCGCTGGACTTTCTGGTGGAAAATGCAATCTGCCCCATGATTATTTTTGACGACAGAGTTCTGAGTGCCTACACGGAACACTCTGAGAATTACATCCCCACCATAAACGGTTTTCTTTCTCTGAAACAATTCAGAGATGTTACTGAAACGATTATGGATCATCTGATCTATCGATACGGTGTTCGCGAAGTTTCGTCCTGGAAATTCAATCTATGGTTCTACACCTACAAAAGGACAATATTTTCTCTGAAGGAGCCGTTTACGGACATATGGGATACATTCTACGAATGCGTTCGCTCCCACAGCAGCGTCATAGAGATCGGCGGATTGAACTGCGGTCCATCCGCTTATAACAACGAGGAGAATCTGTATGACTTTTACAGCACCTGGGCTTCAGCGAGGTATAAGCCGGATTTTCTTACTCTGTATGGATACCCTTATAAAACACTGCGAAAAGAAGACGGCATGGGAACCGTTCGCGTTCGTATAGACAATTATCTGGAAGACGATATACTGAAAATGAAAGCCGTTCTCCAGGATGCCGGGTTTCCGCAGCTCCCAATTATCATTACGGAGTGGAACCTGAGTATTGTACAGAACAGCGGTTTTAATGATATGGCCGGGAAGGCCGCTATTATGGCGCAGCAGATGGTCTCCTCCATAGGCAGTGTCGCTGAAATCGGTTACTGGTATGCGAGCGACCTTGTCTCTGAAAATATTACTGTAGACACCCCTCTCCATGGAGGATGCGGTCTCCTGACGATTGACGGGATTTGCAAGCCGGCTTACTATGTTCTTCGTTTCGTCCATGATTTGTTCATGTATATCGTTGACCGGGGGCGGAATTATATTGTTACAAAAGACGGTCAGGGCCGTTTTGCCATACTTCTGTTTAATCATAAGCCTTTGAGCCTGACGTTTTATAAAATGGACGAGGAAAAAATAACGCCTGCTGATGAAAACAGCATCTTCATCGATCACGATGCTCTGGAAATCACGCTTACAATAAGACAGGTGGAGAACCGCACCTACCATATACGCAAGCAGCTGATCGGCCCATCGCATGGCAGTACACTGGATGAATGGCTGCATTTGGGCAGTGAAAAGTATCTGCCCTACGATGACTTGCAGTACCTGCGTCAGCGCTGCATTCCGCTTCGTATGAACGATACTACATGCGTACAGGATCATACGCTTACTCTATATGAAACCCTGGCGGAGCATGAGGTGATGCTACTCATGCTGGTCTAGCGGTTGTTTTACCATTGTGACAAAGCTTCCGGCACGCGGCAGCGACGGAACGCATACTTTCAAGAAAATTTGGCAAGAAACGACATGTTTCTTGTCATTTTTTGATGTTAATTTTTATAAAGAGAAAGAAATATGCCTGATGTGAGTAAAAAAATAGAAGCGAAATAGAAAAATAAGGATTATTATTTATCTGCAAACACAAAATATCATAGATTCGCGTAAAGGAGGAAACGAAATGGAAATGCTTAGAAATCCCATCATCCCGGGGTATTATCCGGATCCGTCTATTATCCGGGTGGAGGACGATTTTTACATGGTCAACTCCAGCTTCGAGATGGTTCCGGGAATCCCTGTTTTTCACAGCCGGGATTTAGTACACTGGGAGCAGATCGCAAACGCAATGACCGTCGAAAACGGTTTTTACATGGAGCGAAACTGCGGAGTCGGTGGCGTGATGGCTCCTACGATCCGATATTATGACGGAACTTATTACATCATCAACGCTAACTTTGCGGATAAGGGTAATTTTATCATAACCGCCTCTGATCCCCGCGGTCCCTGGTCAAATCCTCACTACATGGATGATGTGCCGGGAATCGATGCTTCTATCTTTTTTGATAACGACGGCAGGTGTTACATCATGGGCACCGGCAATGTGTGGGACAACGGGGCAGGCGTCATGGAACGCGGTATCTGGGTCGCGGAGTACGATATTCATGCTTTCCGCTGCATCGGCAAACCGTTTACCATCTTTAACAGTGCCATGCGTGGCGGAGCCGCACCGGAGGCACCTCACCTCTATCACATTGGTGAATGGTATTACCTGATGATTGCGGAAGGCGGCACAGAGCATTATCACGCGGTCATGATTGCAAGGAGCCGTGAGCTGTTTTCATTTTTTGAAGGAAATCCGGCAAACCCTGTCATGACTCACAGGCACATGGGCTTTAAGGCTCCGATCATAAACGTCGGTCATGCCGATTTGGTGGAGCTTAAGGACGGAAGCTGGTACGCGGTGATGCTGGGCTCCCGGCTCATCGACGGAAAATGCAAGAACCTGGGACGTGAGACCTTTATCTGTCCGGTCGTGTGGGAAAGAGATTGGCCGCTCTTCAGTCCCGAGACAGGTAAAATTGAATGGACCTATCCGGCACCGGCCTCTCTGCCCCAGACAGATTATCCGAAAGAGGCGCAGCGGGATGACTTTGACAGTGAGGACCTGCCTATGCATCTCGTATTCTGGGGCATGCCGGAAAAGCATTTCTGGAAAGTGGAGGATTCAAGACTCGTACTCAGCTGTATCGCGCAGAGGTTGGATGATAACCTGGCTCCCATGCAGATGGACGGTATCCGCCGCCCCGGTCGTATTACTTCCTTTGTGGCACGCCGCCAGAGGGAAATGGACAGCACCCTGACGGCCGCCATGGAGTTCTTCCCGGAAGATGAAGAAAGTGCAGGTATTGCGGTTGTACAGGCCATGAATCATCAGCTGCACATGGAGAGAGCCTGCGTGGACGGAAAACAGGTTCTGCAGGTAGTCCTTGTCACTGCGGATTACTCACAGCCGCCCTACTTCCCGGGCTTTTCAAGTGTGACACACAGGGAAGTGCTTGCCGCCGTCCCCTGCGACAGCAGAAAAATGATTCTTTCCGTGAAGATGAAGCATGAGGATTTCGTTTTTCGTTATGGGACAAAGATGGAGAACCTGACCGATATCTGCCGTGTGGACGGCTCCCTGATCAATCCCGAAAAGGCAGGCTGTATGTGCGGTACTCTGCTGGGCGTATATGCTACGGGAAACGGACGAAATATTGATAACGCAGCTGCTTTTGACTGGATGGAAGTCATTGAATAAGAGGAGATCAATTATGAGTACAAATCAAACGGATAACACTGCTGTTAAGCTTTCCCTGCTGCAGAAAATCGGTTACGGCTTCGGTGAGGCGGGCAGCACTCTCTCATGGACCATGATCAGTTCCTACCTTACCGTCTTTTACTCGGATGTTGTCGGACTTGCACCGGCTGTTATCTCTGTTATCATGCTGATCGCCCGTATCTGGCAGGCCCTCTGTGATCCGATTTTCGGTGCTGTGGCAGAAAGCACCAGATCCCGCTGGGGACGCTACAGGCCCTATATTCTCTTCGGCGCTCCGCTGCTTGCTCTCTTTAACTGCCTGACTTTTCTGAAGCTGGACATTCCTGACGGGGCCAAAACTGTCTTCTGTCTTCTGACATACATCATCTGCTGCACAGCTTACTCCGTCGCCAACGGCGCGGTCGCCTGCGTTGTCAACTCCATGACATCCATTAATGCAGAGCGCGTTTCTGCCAACGCCGTCAAGGGTGTCGTTTCCTCTCTCGCAGGTATGGCCGTGAACGCTGTCACCATGCCGCTTATTCTTCATTTCGGTGGCGGCAGTTCGAACTCCGCAAACGGCTATTTCATGACAGCCCTGATCTTCTCGCTCTGCTCGATTCCTTTCTTCTATATCTGCTTCCGCTCTGCGATTGAAGTGATTGGCGGAGGCGAGAAGAAGAAAGAAAAAGGCGAAAATGTCATTGTTATGATTGCCAAATCCTTCGCCGGCGCTTTTCGTGACTGGAATGTTGCATGGCTGATGATTGCCATGCTGGTTTACCTGACAGCTCTGTTCGGCAGGATCAGCGTTATGGTCTTCTACTTCATCTATGTAACAGGCGATCCTATGGGTATGGCTGCTTTCGGAACGGCTATGACTGCAGGCATGCTGGTTGTCAACTTCTACACACCCTTCCTGCTTAATCACATTGATAAGAAGTTTGTCGCGTGTATTGCCTGTGTCTGCCAGGCGCTCTGCTGCATCGCTTTCTACTTTATGGGTCAGGCCCGCATGGCCAGCTCTATCATCGCCGTCGTCGGTTTCCTGTATGGCGCCACGAACATGGTTTCCCTGGTTTCCGTATCCCTCTGCGGTGAGCTGATCGACGATAACTGGATCAGGACCGGCAGCCGCTCTGACGGCGTCATTGTCACGGCGGTATCCTTCTCCACAAAAATCGCCAATGCGGTCGGATCCGCTATCGGAATCGCTGCCCTTGGCGCTGTGGGCTTTGTCGCCAACACTGAAATGAGTGCGCCGGTGCTGACCTCTGTCAATAAAGTCATCAACCTGATGCCGGCGGCCCTTTTCCTGATTGCAATTATTCCGTTCCTGATGATCAGAATGACCAATAAGAAAGGAAAAGAAAATGAAGCAAAGATCAAGGAAATGATGCAGCAGTAAATATTGCCGGAATACATATCATGCATTTTATGAAAAGGAAAGGGCCAAATCAATGAAAGCGGAAAAATTATCCTGGAAATCTATTATCGGCTACGGCTTCGGCGAAGCCGGCACCCAGTTCTCCTGGACATTGGTCAGCAGCTATCTGACAGTCTTCTACACAGATGTTGTCGGTCTGTCTCCGGTGATTATCTCCGCCATCATGCTGATTGCCCGAATCTGGGATGCCGTCAACGACCCTATGTTCGGCACCATCGCGGAGCGGCACACGCACACTCGCTGGGGCCGCTTCCGCCCCTACATTCTCTGGGGCGCTCCGATTCTGGCCCTTTTCAACTGCCTGACATTCCTGAACCTGGATATCTCCGGCACCGCCAAGGCAGTATGGTGTGCCGTGACTTACATCGGATGCGGCATGGCTTACACAGCAGTCAGCATCTCCGTCGGATCGCTCGCCAACTGCATGACTGCCTCTAACCATGAACGCGTCATGCTCAACTCTTCCCGAAATATCATCGGAAACATTGCCGGTCTGATACTCTCCGCATGCACAATGCCCATTGTTCTTTATTTCGGAGGCGGCTCCACCTCTTCTGCAAAAGGCTACTTTATAGCCGCAGTAATTTTCTCGCTGATCAGTATTCCCTGCCTGTTCTTCTGCTTTGCCTCCACCCGCGAGGTCGTCAAAGTTACGCATACACAGGACACAGGCTCCGGATCGGGAATAATGAATTCCATAAGACAGTCCCTGAAGGATCATGACTCGCTTATGCTTATCATCGCTATGGTCCTGGTGCTGACAGCCGTCATGGGACGCGTGGGTATTATGGCCTACTACTTTATATACATCTATGCCGATCCGACCATCATCGCTGCCTGTGCCTCTGCGCTGACCTTCGGCATGGTCATTCCCGGTTTCTATGCGCCGTTTATACTGAACAGGGTCGACAAGAAGATTGTCGGTATGCTTGCCTGTTTCCTGATGGCGGCCTGCTGCGGAGCATTGTATTTTGCCGGTGAGGCACACGCCCCTCTGCCCGTGATGATAATCCTGCATTTTATTTATGGCGCATTTAACTGTGCCGGCATCACCACTTTTGTACTGATCGGTGAGATCGTGGATGATGCCTGGCTTCGCACCGGCCTTCGCAATGACGGCACCATGTACGCCATGGTTTCCTTTGGTACCAAACTGGGCAATGCCATCGGCGGCTCCGTCGGTATCCTTGCTCTCGGTGCAGTCGGATTCGCGGCAAATTCTCAGATGAGCCCGGAAACGCTTACTGCCATGGACAAGGTCATCAATTTCGGTCCTGCCGCTGTCTTCATTCTTGCCGGTCTGTTTTTTGCAATGATCCGCATGACCAACGCCAGGGGCAGGGAGAATGAGCCAAGGGTCAAAGCCCTCATGGCAATGCATAAAGCAAAAACCCCCTGAATCGGCAGCAACACGGATAAGTTAACGTCCGGTCATTGCCTGATCCGGGACAAAAAAATTAGTATCAAACATATATTTTACGGAGGTTCACTATAAGTAGACCTGTTGTTAAACCCGATGAAAAGTACACTTACTGATACTGTAAAAAGGGGCTGTAAAAAAGCCCCCTTTTTTAGATGCAGGCGCCTCCCGGCGCTTTCTATTTTGTGAAATTCTCAGCCGCAGCTGATCTCCGCCGTAACGCTCCCGTTCTCGTCGGAGGCGGTGACGCGGATCGTCCCGGCTTCGCCGGCCTGCACGATCACCTGGGCCTCACCGAAGTAGGTCGGCACTTCAGACTGTGCGTAATTGCCCTTAAAATAGGTGCTGCCGTTCGCCGTGCCGATCACGGTCCCGTTCTCGGCGGTGAAGGATACGCGGTGCTTCTCCATCGGCTTGATCTCGCCGTTTCTGTCTGTGTAGCGGACCCTGAGATAGACCATCTCGCCGGGCTTTGCGGAGAGCTTCTCCGGCTCGAGGCGAAGCTCGGTCTCTTTGCCGGCCGGCTTGAGCGTATCCCTGGCGATTTCCCTGCCGGAGGCATCATAGGAGACGGCGGTGAGCTTTCCGGGCTGGTAGGCCACGCGGAAGAGGGCGCGCGCCTTGTTCGGTTTCCTCTTGCCGACGCATTTGCCGTTCACATAGAGCTTTACGAGAGCCGCCCGGGCGTAGACCTCCACGTCGGTCTCCTCACCTTCGCAGCCGGGGTAGGTCCAGGAGCGCTTCGCGCTGGTCAGCTGCCAGCCGGAGATGCCGGGCCTTTCCTTCTCATAGACCGGGAAGACGGCCAGCTTCGGCCCCTTCTCAAGCTCGAAGGCGATGCGGGTGTAGTCCACCTCAGGGGTCTTCTTGCCGGTCACGTCGATGCGGCATGTGCCGCCGCGGATGCGGTCCTCCGGGGCTTCCGACTTGTAGTCGGCGAACTCTGGGCCGCCGTCGCCGCATTCTCCGATGTAGTCCCAGCCGGCCCAGACGAAATCGCCGACCACCTGCGGGACCGCCTTCGCGTCCTCCCAGAAATCGTAGGCGTCGCCGATCAGGGTCTCGGAGCCGAGGATCAGGCGGTTTGGATACTTCTTCGCATCCTTGCGGTAGCGCCAGTTGCCGTAGTTGTAGCCGGCGATGTCCATGACGGCGAACGCGTCGCGCGTCTTCCAGTCGCAGGGCGGAAGAGAAGCGCCGAACTTCATGAAATCGCAGCCGAGTTTCGCAGCCAGGATGTTGTAGAACTCGGAGCCGACCGCTTTCTTCTTCGGCTTTTTGGCCCTGGAGTTCTGGGCGGCCTTCCTGGCGGCTTCCGCCTGCTGTTTGGCCTTCTCGTCGCTGTAGACGCCCATGCCCATGGAGGAGAGGAAATTGAAGAAAATATTGATGCCGCAGGTCACCGGGCGGGTCGCGTCGAGGCTGTGCAGGTACTCGGTGAAATCTTTCTGCAGGGCGATGCCTTTCTCCTGGGCGGTCTCGGCGACCTCGTTGCCGGTGGAGTACATGATCACGGAGGGATGGTTGTAATCCTTGTCCACCATGTCCTTCATATCCTGCTTCCACCAGTCGGAGACGTAGGATGCGTAGTCGTACTGG
>ODAI014662644.1_pt1 | contig 10754 bp, 5 predicted proteins | sample 1539321 | NCBI WGS metagenome assembly ODAI01 (sample SAMN02144231, study PRJEB22623) | gut metagenome | biome: sheep rumen | host: Ovis aries | place: New Zealand | reverse complement strand
GCTGGAAACCCCCTTCTCCTCCCCCACATAGACAAATTTCCCGTCCTCCCCCGCAAGCGCCGGGCCCCAGGGCATAGCTTTACCCGCCGTAAAGATTTTCGCGTTTTTTATCAGATAATCCGCCCTCATCATTTTCTATCCCCGCCTCAAAAACTCCGATACCGTTAAACGGTCTCTTTATGATTATTCCCTTATCACAGAAACAAGCTGCGCGATCTCCCGCCCGGGCTCTTCGGCATACTGCATAAGCAATGCCGCGGACTTCATGATCATACGGCGAAAACGCTGGATACTATTCTCCTGATAGCAGGAAGGAAGATAGAACAGCTCGACCTCTGTTCCCTCTTCCGTATCATAGATTTCCATATCCATCAGTTCCTCCATGGTGTTATCAGAATTGGGGAGCTCTTCTCCTGTCAGATTCAGCACAGTGTTTTCCTCTTCCCCAAGCTCTGACTGGTAGATCACATACAGGCTCATATTCGGCTCCCTGACCGGATTAGTGTGGGGGTATCTGCTATAGGAAAGCCCCAGTCTTTCCTGATCCTTTACCTCCTTCAGGAAGCCTCCCAAAGTCATCCCTTCCTCCAGATCAAGATAAAAGGTGATATCCCGGATCAGCATGCCCATAATATCCTCTTCCATTTTGCTTTCCCGGCCGTTATAGGTCCACTTCATTGAGATGTGTTCTGCAGCATTATACGCTGCCAGGGAAAGTGTGGATATGGCAAGCATAAAGGTGTTTTTTCTAATGGAATAAAGCTCCGTCATTTTTGCAAAGCCTGCTTCATCCACAGGCAGCAGAAAGGATATGGACTTCACCCCATCAAATACGGGTTTGCCGTCCAATCTGGGATATCTGCTCCATTCATGGGCTTTTTCGCGGGCTGTATAATACGCTCCTGCTTCTGCGCAGGCCGATAGCTCAGACGCTCTTTCCAGCCTTGAAAGATTGGAAAAATAACGATCCTCTTTCAGGGGCTTTCCCTCATAGCTGTCGGAAATATCCTTCAGCAGAATGACCTTGGAGATGCCGTCAGCCACCAAATGGTGCATATCAATGAACAGATACCCTCCCCTTTCCGTTTCAAAGACACGGAAGCGGAAAAAAGGACTTCCGATCAGCTTATAATAGTAGATCAGATGCTCGCGGAGGTCCACCAGCTCCGCCTCCGTGATCCTCTCAACCACCACTTTCTTATCTGTATCCGGCGCATATTTCTGCACGAGCTCTCCGTCTTCATTAAATGCGAAAACGGTTGAGAATACGCCATGTGCCTTCAGCACCCTCTCCAGTGCGGCTGCAAGGCGGGGCAGGTCCACCTCACTCCCAAGCCTGTAGAACAGCGGACAATTGTTCATCGTGGAATGAGGTGCGTTAAGCTGCCAGTCAAAGGCGGCAAGCTGGTCCATTAGCAGCGGATGCGCCCGCATCCGTGCTGTAGCTTCTGACTCCCTGAGCATTTCCAGACCGCCTGAGGATGCTTCCTGCTGATAGATCTTAGCAATCTTTTCGGGCGTGATGCCGTCAAATACCATCACCGTCGTCAGATAGTCAAGCCCCGACTCTGCAACAAGCTTTATGGCGCCGATCGAGTCTAATCCATGCGCATACAGATCATCCAGAGCGCCGATCCGGTCTATTCCAAGAACCTTCTGCGCAGCTTCACACAGCCGCTTTTCGATGTCACCACGCGGCGCGGTATAGGGGGCGGTTCCTGCAGTCCTCTCAGGCCGGGGAAGATCCTTGCGGCTCAGCTTTCCGTTTGCATTTAACGGAATCTCAGACAGCCTGATAAAATTAGTGGGAACCATATAATCGGGAAGCTTCTTTTTCAGTTTAAGCTTCGCCTCAAGAGGATTGAAGGCAATATCGTCCGGATAATAGCCGCAGATGGATACCCTTTCTTCATCCGTAAAGACTCTGACGGCAGCCCAGGAAAGCCGGAAAACATCCTTCATGGCCTTCTCGATCTCACCGGGCTCCACCCTGTTGCCATTCACCTTGACCATATCGTCATCCCGTCCCAGGATCACGAGATTGCCATCCGGCAGCTTCTTCCCTATATCCCCGGAATGATAAAGCCCTCCCTGAAGCGCCCTGGCGTTTTCCTCCGGAAGGTTCATATAACCCCTGAAATACGGGTTTTCAAAGCACACCTCTCCGATCTCGCCCGTCTGCACTTCACCTCCGTCATCATTCAGGATAAACACCTCACGGCCCGGGCACTGCGGCCTTCCCACAGGGGTAAGTTCATATGATCTGTCTATTTTGAATACGGTCACCATATAACCGGTCTCTGACTGGGCATAGATATTATAGATGGCCACATCGTCCCTGTAGACATTTTCCACCGCCTCACTGGAAAGCACCAGTGTCCGCAGCTCCGGATGGAACCTGGGATTCAGCTTCAATAAGGAGGGAGTAAAAAAGGTCGCGGTCACCCTGTGATCCGCCATACAGGAGAGGAGCTTTTCCGGATCTCTGGCTACGGTAAGAGGCGCTATGATGAGCGTAACGCCCTGATACGGCATCAGATTGATCGCCATGGTTCCCGCAATAAAGGAAAACGGAGTGACTAACAGGAATCGGTCTGTTTCTCCCATCAGATATTTCCCATCATGTTTGAAGTGGGAAAGATTATCCTCCAGTGTGCCGTATTCATGGATCGCGCCTTTGGGGTTTCCTGTCGTGCCGGAGGTGTATATGGCATAGGCCGCGTCATGGAGATCAGTTTCGGCATAGCCTTCTTTCCCGGGAGTGTGCAGTATCTGCTCAAATACCTCCTGATCCAGAAGCAGGCGGCAGCCGCAGTCCTGATAGATAAAATCCTTCCTTTCGGCCGGTGTTCCTTCCTCCACGATCACATAAGCCGCCCCTGCTCTCCACACGCCGATGGCCGCGATCGCCGTACCGATCCCGCGGGGAAGCGCGATCATCACAAAGCTTTCCCTGCCGATGCCCCTCTCCGAAAGATACGCGTACACCTTTGCGGTCAGTTCATCCAGCTCGCCATAGGACATGACTCTGTCCGATCCCGTGTCGATCAGCGCCGTTTTCTCCGGTGCTTTCCTGCACCAGTTCATTACACCTTCTATGTATCTCATAAAACCCCTTTCCTTATAAGCTTATCCTGAATAGCAAGAACGTTTGACGAACCATTTTCACATACCATATGATATAATGTCAATGTCAGGTAAAAGATATGGATACAAAATATAAAATGGGAAGCACATCTGATAATCGTAATCCTTTCCTTCCTGAAAAGCAATCGATAAAGGCGACATGATAAAAATGAATTTTCTGGCGGATTTTTCCAGACTTGCGAAGCAGGATCCCCGTCGCCCCGCCCTGAGCAACGGAGATGGATCATTTATAACCTATGGACGCATGGATGAGCTCTCCGGCCGCGTCTACCGCTATCTGAAGGAGCATGGCATCGGGCGGGAGGATTTCGTCTGCATCATGCTGCCCAGAGGTGTGGAACCGTTTGTGGCCATGATTGGCGTCTGGAAGGCAGGCGCGGCGTTTGTCGCGCTGGAGGACGGACACCCGGCCGGGCAGGCTGCCTTTATCCGGAAGGACTGCGGATGCCGCCTGACAATTGACGATGCGGTCTGGCAGGAGATCCAGGGTCTTGAACCGCTTCCGGGATATGAAGCCGTGGATGATCACGACGCGGCGTTCGCGGTCTATACCTCCGGCTCCACCGGAAACCCCAAGGGTGTCCTGCATGAATACGGCAAAATCGATCGCACTGCCGCTTCTTTCCGGATTCTGCATTTTCTGCGGTTTGGCCTGATCGCGCCGGTCAATTATGCAGCGGCGCTCATCGTCTTTATCACCACAATGGATAATGGCGGTGTCGTCTTTGTCATTCCCTTTTCCATCGTCAAAAATCCTGAGGCGCTGGTTCGCTGCTTTACCGAAAACAATATAACCGAAACCTTCTGCGTGCCCTCTGTCTACCGCCTGTTTCGCCAGATCCCTTCCCTTAGCCTCATTGCCCTGTCCTCCGAACCGGCTAACGGCATCTGGTCCGAGGATCCGAACTTCAGCGTATATAACGTCTATAGCACGAGCGAGAGCATCATTATTGCAGCCCTGGCCAGGCTTGATACGCCAAACGAGACCGCGCCCATCGGACAGCCGGGCTTTGACCTGGGCTTCTGTCTGCAGGATGAGGACGGGAATGTCGTTCCCGACGGGGAGGTCGGACAGATCTGCTATGATAATCCCTATGTGCGCGGGTATATCAATCTGCCGGAGCAGACTGCCCAGGCCTTTGTCAATGGGAAATACCGCACCGGCGATCTGGGAAGACGCCTGGAGAACGGCGACTATGTGGTGCTGGGGCGCATCGACGATATGCTGAAGATCAACGGAAACCGCGTGGAACCGGCGGAGGTGGAAAACGCCGCCAGGCGGCTGCTGGGCCTGAAGGAGGTCATTGTCCGCGGTTTTACCGAAGGGGAGAACGCATTCCTGTGTCTCTATTATACAGACAGCGTAGAGCTGGATAAGGCGGCGGCGCGGGAGGCGCTTTCGTCGGCGCTGCCCTATTACATGGTTCCTGCGCGCTTTATGCATCTGGATTCCCTGCCCCGGACACAGAGCGGCAAGCTCTCCCGCCTCCTGCTTCCGCGGCCGGAGATCGGCGAACCGGAAAATGCTTATTCCGCTCCGGCCAATGCGGAGGAAGAGGCCCTTTGCGACGCCATGGCCGCGGTGCTTCGGCTGCCCCGCGTCGGCGCGGAGGACGATTTCTATTCCCTCGGCGGCAGCTCGATTCTCTCCATAAGGCTCGTGGCGCAGTGCAGCCTGCCGAACCTGAATGCCATCCAGATCTTCCGCGGCGGGACGCCCCGGAAGATCGCGCAGCTTTATCTGGCGGAAGGAACGAAGGACAGCGCCAGTTCAAGAAGAGAAAGGATCGCCGCGGCCATGTCGAAGCCCTGGCCGATGACAGACGAACAGCGGTACATGTTTGATTACCAGCTGCATACGCCAAAATCCACCATAATGAATATTGCCAGATTGCTGCGGATCAATGGAGAGATCGATGCCGAAAGATTCTGCGCCGCCGTGAACGCCATGATCGGGAGCCATCCCGCGCTCATGACCACGCTGCTCTTCAATGAAGACGGCGAACTGGAGCAGCGATATACGCCGGAGCTGATCCTGCCCGTGAGGATCGAAGATATTTCGGAAGAGACGCTGGCCGCGAAAAAGGATCGGCTGATCCGGCCCTACTGTAAACTGATCGGGCAGCCCCTGATGCGCAGCAGGATCTTTCGCACGGAGCAGGGCCTTTACTGGTTTTATGATATTCATCATCTGCTGTTTGACGGAACCTCCAACAAGATCATGCTTCGGGAGGTTTGCGAAAGATATCTGGCGGAGGAATGGCCAAAGTCCGGCGAACCGGACGGGTATTATCTGATGCTTCAGGAACGTGCGCAGCACAGGAGCTGCCCCATGTACGCAGAGAGCCGGACTTACTTTGAACGGCGGTATGGCGGGGTGGACTGGAGCGTGCGACTAGATTGTGACCGGGATACGAGAATGCACGGGTACGCGGAGTGCGAGATACCGCTGAATCTGCCGGAGGGCGCGCTGGAGGAGCTGGAAGAGAAGACCGGCCTGGGAAAGAACGGATTCCTTATGGGGGCCGAACTGCTCGGGATCGCGGTGCTGAACGGCAAAAAGAATGTGCTGGTTCCCTGGGTCTATAAGGGCCGGGACTCCAAATACCAGGAGAATATCATTGGCCTGCTGTACCGGGAGCTCCCCGTGGCTGTTTCCCTTGCTCCGGAAACCAGCCTGAAGGAGCTGTTTGCCGATATCCGGGAACAGATCCGGGACGGACTTGCGCACAGCGATTACCCATATATTGCCAGGAACGCCATGGTCAGGACAAAAGACTATTTCTACTTCATCTATCAGGAAGACAACTCGGACATACTGCACAAGATGCCGCTGGATCTGGAAGAGGTGGACATTGAGCATAAGGATCTTGCCTGGGAGACCAACGTGGATGAGCACATTCTCGATACGGAGGAGGGCCTGGTGATGCTGCTGTATTATTGCCGGGATCGCTATTCTGATGCGGATATTCAGCACTTTATGGAAACGATGCGGCGACTGATCATTGAAATGCTGAACTGCCGCGGCCGGCTTGAAATGACGGTGGGTGAACTGTTCGCATCCCTGTCGCTGCCCTTTCCGGAGCGGGGGGGATGATCCCGCTCCGCCGGGCGGCTCAGGCGGGTTCGCCTGATACTTTCCTGCTACGCGAGACTGATCTTATTGCTGTTGCGGGCCATCAGGACATCATAACGAAGGCGCGCATCCTGAATCTCCGGCTTCATCAGCTCCCCGTTATCCTTGACGATGATCTCGGGTTTATCAAGAAGCCTGATCACACACTCGCCCAGCACCTTTTTCCCGCCGTTCTTCTCCTCTGTTTGTTTGCAAAGGGCAAGAAGGAGCGCAAGGATCTCTTCTATTTTCATCTCCTCCATACCCCGCGCACTCAGGCGGTCTTTTATCCAGGCGCCAAGCCGTTCGTATTCCTCCTGTTCAAAGGTAAAGGAATTCATCTCTACCTTTTCATAATCCGGATCATCCAGCATAAGCGGGATACTCTCCGCACCCTTCACGATCAGGACAAAGCCGTAAAAGATCGCCACGGCAAAGATCTGGGCAAGCAGCATGCCGATCCCCATCATTACGATCCCTCCATCCAGACAGAAGGTCACGCAGAACAGGCCGGGGAAAAGCGCCGTGCGGAAGATTACCATCATACAGCCCCACAGGGGTTTCCCCGTATTGCCGTAATAATCGCTTAAAAAGCCTCCGACAGCGGCGGCGATGGTTCCGATGGCGCAGTACCGGATGCATTTGATCAGCTCCACGCGAATGGGCGTATCCTCAATGCCATAAAGCAGAAGGATCGTATCCGGCAGCAGAAGCAGGAGAAAAGCAACCGCCACGCCTGCAAAAAGACAGATGCTTAAGGCTTCATAAAAAAGACGCTTCATTCCTTCTTTATTCTTTTCCCCGGTATAGGTGGCAAAGAGATACTCCGCCGCCTCAGAGGGACCATTGATCATTTCGTATACCTCAAGCATTGCACACAACACCGTGTTGGCGATGAGATACTCACTTCCCCAAAAGAGCAGAATGGCTTTTGTAAAGGCGACGGAGGCCACAAACATGCATAAGCCCTGCATATTGTTTCTCAGAGAACGCTCTGCAAAGTTGAAAAGATCCCGGAAGGAGAACCAGAAGCGCAGCCTGAAGGTATTGCTTTTTTTCAGGAAATGAATAGAAATCACAAGCAGATAGCAAATATAGCTGAACAAGGTACCGAGGGCAAGACCTCCCATCCCCATGAAATGGGCAAGCACAATGGACAGGCCCACATTCACGATAAAAGAGGTCAGATATCCGAGGGTGGAAAGCACATCATCTCCCTCAGAGTCAACCATTTCAGCCAGAAAGGTGGCCAGCCCCATAAAGAGCGGTACAAAGACATAAAACTGATAATAATCTTCGGCGAAACTCCGGATCGTCTGGGTGGCGGTAAAATAATCGAAATAAAAATCCTTTATACAGAGAAACAGCAGCATCTGCATAACGCCCAGGAAGATCGTGGTAAAAAGACCAAGGGAAAAGAGCCTTCTCGCCCGTTCGTAATCCCCATCACCTTTTGCGATGGCGCAAAGATTTGAGCATCCGTTGGTAAAGAGCATGGATATAAAGGCACTGAAGGAGGTAATGGGAAACATCAGTGAAGTGGCCGCCAGGGCATCTGCCCCCAGAACATGCCCTGAAACCATTCCGTCGATCATCGTCAACACGACGGCAAGCAAGATCCCGATCGTAAACCTGGCAGCACGGCCTCTGTATTCCCCGCTCAGAAAGTCAATCCTGAAAATGGAATGCAGGGCCGCTGAAAAGCTGCCTTCCTCCTTTTTTCTCTTCCTGATCAGCGTACACATCGCTATCAGGATCGTTCCAACGAGCGCAATGGAAATAATTTCGGAAAAGGTGGTATTACCAAGAATATTCATGGATACGGCCAGATCCTGCTTCGACATATCCTCAAAGAGACCTCCGAAGAATATGACTCCAACAGGGGGCGTTGCCAGATACAACACGCCGATATTGACCAGCACCTGGACAAAGTTGAATATCACGATCTCCCGGACGCCGAACTTATCCAGATCCGGATTCAGCCTCCGGTATATCACACCGATCAGGGCAATGGCTAATGCCTCAAAAAGATCCATATAACTGCCTGTCAGGTTGCCATAGGTCAGAAGATCCGTCAGGGTGGTGCTGAGCAGCGTACCAAGCCCCCCCACGAGCGGCCCCCAAAAAACAGATCCAACGACCTGAATGGCTTCCCCCAGCCAGATGGAATCATCCTTAGACAAAATGCCAACGATATAATTTATCGAAAATGCAAGGGACGCAATGATCAGAATCTGTATGAGACGCTTGAAAATGTTCTGAAAACGGTCTTTCATCTTTCCTTCCTTCCTTAATTTGATCTTTCGATTGCTGCTGTGGTGATCATTCCTTTATCGCTGAGATCAGCCGGTCGATTTTGCGCCCGGGCTCTTCGGCATACTGCATAAGCAATGCCGCGGACTTCATGATCATACGGCGAAAACGCTGGATACATGTTATCAGAATTGGGGAGCTCTTCTCCTTTCAGATTCAGCACAGTGTTTTCCTCTCCCCCAAGCTCTGACTGGTAGATCACATCAACCAGCACCGTTTTCTCCGGTGCTTTTCTGCACCAGTCCATCACGCCCTCTATGTATCTCATCATAATCTCCTAATAGCAAAGTCTTTCAGATCATTTTTGAGGAGACAGGCAGGAACCTGTCAGTATGGGAAAGCATCTCATTGACCTCCAGATACTCAGGAAACAGGATTCCTTCCTCCGGGTGATTCTCGATGTAGCGCATCGCGGCATAGAGCGTGGCCGACACCTCCAGAACAGAAGGGGTCTCCGGGCTTTTCGGATCAAACACCGGGGCAACGCCCACATAAACGGGCCGGAAATTCTTCCCTTCCACCGTGATCCCCACCGCCTCTGTGCCTGCGGTCATCCTGTCCTTTGTGATGGGGACGATCCGATACTGGTTTTTCCGGTGCAGCTCAGGGTCCGTGCGCCAGACAGAGTTGATCGCGAGGTCGCAGGGGCGGTACACAAACATGACGGAAGGCGCGTAGTCAATTTCCCCTTTGTCGTCCCTGATCGTATAATAATCATGGAGCGAAAACAGCTCCTCATGGGAATCCACGCAGCCGGTAAAGGTTTCCCCTTCGGAGTATGCTTTTGTTTCCAGATTTTTTCCGGGAATATCCAGCACGAGTGTGCCGTCATGTTTGTTGTAATAATAGACCTGATCCGGTGAGACGCCCAGCCTGTTCAAATGCTCTTCAAGGGACACAAGAGTCCCGAGCTTCTGAATCGACCGGTCATTCATCTCCTCATAGAAATCATTCACATTCCAGGTGTTATAAACTTCATTTTCCTTTTCTTCAATATCCGTCTGCGTCGAGTCCAGATCCGCCTCGATGAAGGCGCTCACCTGCAGCTCCTTTGCAAGAAGCGGAAAATCCCCCTGCTCTGCAAGGCTTTTTAACCGTTCCCTGTTCTTCGTCACAAAATCGCCCTCATCCTTTTCCACGATATCGATAAGGGCTTTCTTTGTTAACACGCTGATGAGCCCCGGATTTATCCCAAACTGCAGGATGGAGGTGGCCCCTCCCTTCGAGCCTTTGATCATCTCCTTGTACTGATAAAAATGGGTTCTGTAAGGGAATGCTTCGGCCAAAGGCCTGTCCGCAAAAAAGTCGTCCGAAGCACAGAGATAATGAATCCCTCTTTCCAGACATTCCCGGACAAGAACCGTATCGTCGCTCCCCTCGGCCAGGCGGATCAGATAATCCCCTTTTTTCATGGGGCCAAATATCTCCGAATAGCATTTGCTGTCCAGCTTCAGACACAGAAAATTTTCCCGTTTTCCCCCAAGGCTTTCAAAATACCCGAAAGATCCCTCATCCATTTCCACCACGCGGATATCATCTATCCGGAAATAATTCTCCCCGATCAGGAGCTTCAATAAGGATCTGCCCACAAGTCCGAGTCCAAGAAGTGTCAGTTTTGAATGATTCATATGATGTTCTCCCAGCTTTTTATTTATATTTTATCCATTTTATATTATACGGAGCCGTTCCGAATTATCCACGAATTGATCATTCTTGTCAATATGATGGGGTTTTATGTAAACCATGACCGGTTGATTATCTAAACGACTTTATTTAATCCGTTTAGGATACCCACCCACACCATTCTTACGCATAAAAAAACGGCAAATCGCAAGATTCTTGTTTCTCGGCAATCGATCAGGACGAAAATTGAATGCTATCTTGAATGCTATCTTCCGTTTGCAATCTTCATGCTTTCATGCTAGAGTATTGATGTCGTTTCGGGAAGCCTTCCGGCTTTCTGTATATCTTATTTCAATTCAAAAGGAGCATGTCTATGCGCAGATCTGATGAAAGTACTAAGAACACCTTTAGTCAAAACCAGCTCGGAACACGAAAGCCGCTCGAGGACATGGACATCATCGATGATTTCCTTGCCGGGGAGATTTTTTCCGGTCCGGACGCGGTGCGCTTTTCGGAAATCCTCTTAAGCCTCGTCATGGGCCGGGAAGTAAAGGTC
>ODAI012366027.1_pt1 | contig 10754 bp, 11 predicted proteins | sample 1539321 | NCBI WGS metagenome assembly ODAI01 (sample SAMN02144231, study PRJEB22623) | gut metagenome | biome: sheep rumen | host: Ovis aries | place: New Zealand | reverse complement strand
TAATGTCGTCACCATCAAGACAAAGACCATCAAGAACAAGAGGATGTAATTGTAAGCTTCCTTGCTCATCTCAGAAGTAAGCTCTCTTCTTTCGCCATAACGATAGGTGGTCTTCGGATATCTTTGCCTGGATGGAGCAAAGCGGAAGCGCAATTTATGGATGAGGTCTTTGAAAGCAATCGTCATACGGTATTGCTTGATACCACCCGCACAGCTTCCTGCTCCACCGCCGACGATCATGAGGATCGTGCATAGATATAGAAGCGGTTTCCCTAACTCGAGATAACGGGTCAATGGAGTATTGGTAAACCCTGCGTTGGTTGCCGCTTGGATCATATAGAAAGCCGTATCTCTAGCGATATATCCCGCGTTATAGAAGAAGGGATTATCCGCGAGTTCGATATTGATGTTCGTGCAAGCCCCAAAGAAAGCAACGATCATAAACGTCCCGATCATCGCGGAAGCATAACGGATTTCATCGTCTTTGAAGAATTGCTTAAACCTTCCCCGCAACAAGAACGTATGGAGAACGAAGCTGATGCAAGAAAGGATGACGAGGATCGAAACAATCGCTTCGATGGCTAAGGGATGAACTGGCACAAAAGATCCAGGCATTACGGTCCCTTCGAAAGCCCGGTAAGCGTAGATATTCTCGCTTCGAGGGGAGAAGCCACCGCCAGAAAGAGAAGACATCGAAGTGCAGATGGCTTCAAACCATGGCATCCCCGAAAAGACCAAGGCAATCACGCCAATCACCGTATATAGCAAATAGATGCCGAAGATCAATTTAGCCGATTTGCCAAGGTGAGGAAGCAATTTGTCGCTATGGCCTTCGGTGACATAAAGAGAGGTTCCTCCTTGTCCTCCTAAGACGCTAGCAACAAGCAAAACCAAGCCCACGCCCCCAACGAATTGCATTTGGGCGCGGTGATAGGTGAAGATATGTGGGCAGAACGATACCCCTTCTCCTAAGGGAGCGGCAGCCCCTAAAACATTTGTATCCAAATAATCTTTGAAGATGGTTAATCCCGTCGTCGAATAAGCCGAAGCCGATTCGAAGATCGATTCGCTGAAACCCATCGTCATATTGCCCATCAAATTGGCAACAAAGAAAGGCAATGCACCACTAATGACGGCCATTACCCAAATCAAGATAAGAAGCAAGGATTCCTCGAAGCGTTGGAACCGTGCCTTAGGACGCTTGAAAATGAAGCCGAAATAAAGGATCAATCCCAAAACAAGGCAGCTTCCCGCAGAAATAGAGAAAGGGATCGCTGCTCTCCACTCTTCTGGGAAGAAAGCAAGAAAGATCAAAGGGAGGGCATTGAGCAAAGAAAGGAAAACAAAAAAGATTCCTAGATACCCAAAAACCAGACGAAAACCCGTTACTTCTTTCTTCAATCGATTCATTTTTTCGCTTTTTTCTTCTCTTTGGAGGCTTCCCGTTTCTTTTTGACGGCTTTCACGCCTTCTTTGATGGCTTTAGCAACTGAGCGCATGGGCTTTTTCTTAGTCTCTTCGACAACCGGCTCTTCTTCTTTAAGTGGCTCGAAATCTTTCTCGGCTTGTAGATAAGCCAAAATCTTCTTTTGGTTTTCTTTGGCCGTGACCACGAGCAAGACGTCTTTGGCCTTCAATTCGATTTGGCCGTTAGGAATGATGATTTGGTAATTACGGTAGATAGCCGCGATCGAAGCGTATTTCGGGAAGCCGATCTCCATAATCTTCTTATCGCAGATACGGTGCTTCGACAAAATCGTCGCCTCGATGACATTGACCTTATCGTTATCTAAGGATAGCGTCTTGATCATCGATTCGACCGAGGAAGAACGTTGAATCGATTCTGAAAGCAAATAAGTAGAAGAAATGACGGAATCGATGCCAAGCTTTGTATAAAGATCGACGTTTTTCGGGTTAGAGACGACGCAGATGGTCTTCCTGGCGTTGAAGCAGCGCTTGGCTAAGGTGCAAGAAGCGAAATTATCGGTATCTTTATCGCATAAAGCGATGAAGACGTCCGCATCATAAGAATCGGTTTCTTCAAGAGCGTATTTACGCCAAGGAGAGCCAACATAAACCGGAACGCGGCAACGTTTCAAAATCGAATCGGCAACGTCTTTGTTGGGGTTGATGACGATGAGCTCGTTCCCCTTCCCCTTGAAGTTGGCAACGATGAATTCGGCTTGGGAATTCCCTCCAGCAATGACGATTTTCATTTTTCGGCCCCCGATTGCAAAATGGAGAAGCGATCCCGCGAAAGCTGGAAGGGGAAGATCGGGTGAATCGGTTTCCCTTGAATGAGCAATCCGGCGGAAGGATCATCGAAACGGACATAAATATAGGGGACATGAAATAAATCGGCGCAGGCGATGGCCAAAAGCAAATTGACGTTATCATCTCCGGTGGTGATGATCACCGAACGCGCGTTCTCGATTCCGGCATCAATCAATTCGTCAATATCCGTTGCATCACAAGCGATTGTATAGCCCGAAAAAATATCGGATAGACGATCGAAAGATTTCTTCTGGTTGTCTAAGACAATGACACTTTCCCCTTTCTGGGAAGAATAGCTTGCGATGGCCGATCCTAGCCTACCGCAGCCGATGACGATGGTTTTGTTCTTCATGCATTACCCCACTATGTGGCGCGACTATTTTATACCTTCAACCAAAGAAGGCAAACCTTCCTCAGGATGGAGGGAGGAGATTAGCTCCACCTTTGGGTGGGTGGAAACAATCTCTTCGTATTTCTTTTTCGTGTCTTTCTTTTTGAGGCCTTTGAAGCCCATCTCTGCATATCGAGACAAAGCCCAAAGAATATATTCTTTGGTTGCTGTTGTCATATAATATTTCCCAACGTGTTTTCGGAAATATAGCAACGGCGTTTCTAAGCGAAAGGAAGATTCGTTATAGGTTTTCGAAGCCGAGATGACGTCGCATACATACTCGGTCGCATATACCCAAGGCATCGTCATCACGACCAAATTGCCATAGAAGAAATCAGTCCAATATTCCCAATGGTGTTTGTTCCGTTTGGTATGGTGTTGGCAGATGGTTGAAAAATAGCCATTCCTTAACCGCTGCTCGAATACCGGAGAATGGTCCCCAACATAAAAGCGCTTCGATTGCGAGAATTCGGGATGGCTATATTTGCTCAAATCGTGGAAAAGGCAATGGAAAAAGATGCCGCAATGAAAGCCGTTAGCGATGACGCGATGACGGTGTTTATTGATTAGGTGTAAATGTTTTAGTCCTTTTCCCATATCAATCTTCTATAGAAGGATAACAAATTTTATCCTAACTTGAGCGAAAGATAACTTTATTTAAGTACTTTTTAGGCAAAGCCAATAAAATGATGGCAGGAGAAAAGATTATGAAGCTGTTGCTAGCCGAAGACGACCGCGATCTCTCGATGGCGGTCAAACGCGTCTTGGAATACGCCAAATACGATGTTTCCTGCGCTTACGATGGGCTGCAAGCCATCAACAAAATCCATGATGAGCCTTTCGATGCTTTAATTCTTGGCGTGATGATACCACATGTCCCCTTTCATCGGAGGCAGTAGCCTTTTTCTTATTTAAGAAGATTGGCGATGTGTTCGATGGCCAAATCGATGATGGCGATTTTGTCTTTCGTCGAATCGATGTCTTTCTTCTCGACGATGCGGAGAACTTCGGCTTCATAGCGGAGCAAGGAAAGAGAACGGAGGATGGATTTGACTTGATCGAGGAAGTCGCTTTCTTCTTTTTGAAGCGTAAGGAGATAGCTTCTTAACGCTAAAGCAGCACATAGATCATTACGGCTCAAGGCAAAGAAGGCTTCTTCTGCCAAGACGCCATCGTCTTTGCAATAGGGCATGTTCTTGTTGCCCATAAGCAAGATGGCTTCCAAAGCGATCGCGGCTTTGGCCACCGCTTCATCGATAGCAACACCATCGAAATCATTATGGGCCAAGCAATAGGCGCAATCGCCATTCCTAGAAGAAGATAGATATCCTTGCAAAGCATAGATGACCGCTTCGCTGCCTTTCATTGATCCAAAGACACCAGGAGTCACTTGGGCGGCGTGGGAGAAGGCTGCTTTGCTGACTTCAGAAAGCTTCTTGGCATCTCCAAAAAGGAGGAAAGAAACATCTCCACGCGTCTTATCTTTCTCTTCGTATTCGTTTTTATCGCTTAGCAAATAAGCGCAGGCGAAAAGAAGGCGATCGTTATCGTTTTTAATGATGGCATCAATCGCATTTTTCAATTCGACGTGGTCGGAAACAAGATTCCCGTACACGGAAGCGATATCCTGAAGGCGATCTTCATCCGCCTTCTTGGATTTCTCAAGATTTTCGGTCCGGCTTTTCTTGACGGAATTCGACATCGATTTCCCGATTTTCTTAAAGAAACCATCGTCTTCCTTTTTCTCGACTTGGACGTTTTCTTTGATCCCTTCCTCGATATAGACAAGGTCTTGACGAAGGCGATAAGCTTCTAAAGCGACTAATAGTTTTTTAAATTCGTGATTCATAATAGCTCCTTATGGTTTTATTATAACTTTCTCTTAAGAGAATAGGTATTCAAATAACCCTTTTAATCCGCCTTTTCGGAAGGCCTCGCGATATCCATCGAGTTCGGCAAAGATTAGGCCATCAACAGTCGACATCGCTTTGACTTCGACGTCTCCAGAAGAATCATACAAACGGATTCCTCCATCCTCGACAACATAAGCGTTTTCTTCTACGCGAGATAATTTTGTCTTCAAAAATGGCTCTTGGACCAAAGGAAGGCAAGTTTCCATTCTCGAGATGATTCCTTTTTCTTTGCAAGCAAACACCTCCAAATTGCTGCTATTTTGGACGCGATAGCCAACCACTTCTTCGAAAACAGAAGAAGCCGTATCACATAAAGCGGCATTCATCGAATTCTTCTTCTCCGAATACATATTGATGTTCATGACCATAACCCCATTCGGCGCAAGATGATTCGCGACGTCTTGGAAGAATTCGACAGTCGTCATCTGGAAAGGGACGGCAATAGAAGAATAAGCGTCGACCATGATGACGTCATATTCTTTCTTGCTCTTCCGCAAAAAGGCACGGCCATCATCGCAATAGACATTCATGTCCTTAGGGCAGCCAAAATATTGATAACCGAGGTCGATGATCGCCTGATCGATTTCGACGCCATCGATTTCCGTTTCAAAGGGGTAATGCTCTTCGTTCTTTAGCAAAGAAGCGTAGGTGCCGGTTGCATTGCCTAATACAAGAACGGAGACTTTCTCCTCTTCTTCTTTTTCTTGTTTGGCCATATAAGCGGCCATCAGGCATTCGTCATAATACATGCCCGTCAAAGAATCATCCTTCTTATGGACGGATTGCACGCTGAACATGACGTTGGTCGAGAAATAATAAGCCGAAGAGGTTTCGCTTACTTGCAGATAGTTATAGATCGATTCGCTTTCATAGATGATCGTTCCATCTCCCCAAAAGACGAATCCCGATTTGGCATCTAAGACAGTTCCCGTAATCGCTAATCCTAGGCAAAGCGAAGCAAAGACAATTTTGGCTACAACACCTTTTTTCGGGGCACGTGTCTCTTCTTTTATAGCAGGCTCTTCCACTTTTTTGGCTTTGAAATTGCCATAGATTTCAAATCCGATATAGATCAAGCCAAGCAAAACAAGGATCATTCCAAACAAGGCAAAGCTTAATGGCGTCCCCATGAAAGGGATCGTCACGAACGTTGGTAGCAACGTCCCAAGAATCGAGCCGATCGTATTCATCGATTCGACTAAGCCGACAATCTTGCCCGAAAACCCTTTGTCCGCGACCGCGAATTTAATAAGATTCGGCGTAACCATCCCCAAAATGAACATCGGAGGAAAAAGGATGATTAAGGAAGCGATCAACGTGATCAAAACGATGAGCCCTCCATCGACAAATAAAGCAAGTAAAGCCGAAATGCCCGCGATGAGATACCTTCCTAAAAAAGCATCGAGAATGACATAAACTCCAGCCGATGCAAGAAGGATATATAACGTGAGCTGGGCGCCTTTCCTCTCGGAGAATCGTCCTCCTAGGAAATTGCCCAAAGCCATGCCCGTCATGACCACCATCGTGACGATCGTCAAAACAACTTGAGAGCCAGAGACATAAGGGGTGAAAAGGCGGTTAGAAGCGATCTCAACCCCCATCAAACACACCCCAACCAAGAATTCCGTCAAAAACAAAAACACTTTGTTCGAAGACAACAAGTTTTTCATGGATATTCCTCCCACATCGGTTTGATTATCCTACGCGGAGGGAAAGATAAAAATATTATTATCCTTTATTCTTCCGTAAATAGAGGCGTTGAGAAATAACGATCGCCTCCATCGGGGAACAAAACGACGATGTTCTTGATTTTCGGATCGTTTCTTTTGGCTAACGTTATGGCCGCGGATAAGGATGCGCCAGAGCTGATGCCAACCAAGATACCTTCTTTTTTCCCAACTAATTTAGCCCAGGCAAAAGCTTCTTCATCGGGAATAGGCATGATTTCGTCCACATATTCTTTTTGAAAATTCTTGGGGATAAAATTGGCACCGATTCCTTGAATCTTATGAGGCCCGGCTTTTCCTTTCGATAGCAACGGCGAAGAAGCTGGCTCTACGCCAACGACGTATACCTTTTTCTTTTCTTTGAGGTATTTACCAACTCCAGAGATCGTTCCTCCGGTTCCAATTCCGGCGACAAATGCATCCACGTCCCCTTTCAATGCTTTGAAAATCTCTGGTCCCGTATGGCGATAATGGGCATTAGGGTTTGATGGGTTATCAAATTGGCTCGGGATAAAAGAATTTGGAATAGAGAAAGCCAGCTCTTTGGCCTTGTCTACCGCTCCTTGCATTCCTAGATTTCCTGGAGTCAATTCGATTTTAGTCCCATAAGCGGCGATCATCCTTCTTCGCTCTATCGACATCGTCTCGGGCATAACCAATATGGCATGATAGCCTTTTGATGCGGCAACCGAAGCTAAGCCAATCCCCGTATTTCCCGAAGTTGGCTCAATTAAAGTGGCTCCTGGAGAAATGATCCCTTCTTTTTCGGCATCTTCGATCATGGCTAAAGCAACGCGGTCTTTCACAGAGCCAGAAGGATTAAACAATTCCACCTTGGCGTAAAGATGGCAAGCAAGGCCCAATTCCTTTTCGATGTTACAAAGTTCTAGCAAAGGAGTCGAACCGATCATTTCGTAAGCCTTGTGATAAATCTTTTTGCCTTGGCTGGATTTTCTTTCGCCTAGCAAAGCATCAACAGGAACGCCTAAAACATCGGCGTACCGATAAAGGGTTTCTACCGTGATGTCGTTAACTCCGGTCTCCACTTTGGCTAAGGCCGAATGATCTTTATAGCCTAATAACGAGGCTAATTGGGCTTGAGAAATCCCTTTTTCTTTCCTTATTGCTCGAATATTTTTTCCAACAGTCTTTCGATCCATATTGTCACCTTCGATAAAAAGATATCCCAATATGTGATTAAAAATCAATTCTAGTCTTGCTTTTTATTCGTATACTTCGCGGCGATGCCCAATTTTGATGCCGAGGATTAAAAGAACGTCGTCTTTGATTTCGTATAACATCCGACAATCACCGATACGATATCTCCATTGGCCTGCACGATTGCCTACAAGTGGTTTCCCTAGCAAGCGGGGATCATCCAAACCCTCAAGGTGTTTGGCAATCCAAGAATCGATTAGGCGGACGGTATAGCCATCAAGTTTTTTAAGCTGTCTTAGAGCCTCATCGCTGAAACGGATTTGCCATCGACTCATTCTAAGCCTAGCTCCTTGCGAACCTCTGCCAATGAATAGCTAACGGGGTTCTCTTCATATCGCTTTTTGGCTGCTTCATATTCAGCGAGGTCAAATTCGTCTTCAATTCTTTCTATGAGTGCACGCTTCAAAGCTTCGGACATTGAAATGCCGTGGATGGAGCAATAACTGCGGATAAGACCGGATTCTTCATCGGTCAAACGAACGGAAGTAACAGACATTGTTTTTCCTCCTTGATTACATTGTAGTCGAATGCTAAGTCAATTGAGCTTACCAGTAAGAAAAAAGCCCTAATTTGCATTAGAGCAATTTCGCTTAAATGGTGCCGCCTACCGGAATCGAACCAGTAACCTACTGATTACAAATCAGTTGCTCTGCCAATTGAGCCAAGGCGGCACAATTGGTGGGTGTTTGTGGGATCGACCCAGGGCCCTCTTCCGTGTGAAGGAAGCGCTCCCCCTCTGAGCTAAACCCCCATTAGATGGCCTGCCGTTAAAGGCAAATAATTATCGGCCATAAAAAATAGCCTTTCAAGGCTTATTTCTTTTCTTTCTCTTTTGCTAAGGAAAGATCGACATGGCAATAGCCGCCCGGATTCTTTTTCAGATAGTCTTGGTGATATTCTTCGGCCGGGAAGAAATTACGCATCATTTCAATTTCGATGACGTAGCCTTTTTCTAGATGAGAGGAAAGATAAGCATTTGCTTCGATGCCATCAAGCAAATCGGTGTAATAGATCCCGCTTCGATATTGATGCCCTTCGTCTCCGCCTTGCTTATCGATGGAATATGGATCGACGAAGCGAAGATAATGTCCTAGCAAATCATCCAAACTCAAAACATCGGAATCATAATCGATCTTCACGGTTTCAGCGTGGCCCGTCTTTCCGGTTTTGACTTCTTCATAAGTTGGGAAAGAGGTGAGGCCATTGGCATATCCCGCCTTCGTGGCAAGGACGCCTTTAAGCTGATCGAAATAGGCTTGGACGCCCCAAAAGCATCCGCCAGCTAGATAAATCGTTTTTCTCATGATGCTTTGATTCTCCTTAATCCAAAGGAAGATAAGTATTCGGATATTTCTTTTCCTTTTCTTCCATAGACAATCTGATGGTGATTCCCAAGGCTTTCTTTCAAGAAATAAGTCACGGGAGAATCCATATGGATGCGAATCTGCGTCCGGCAACGATCTTTTCGATATTCGTTGAGTAGAAGTTCCCCTTCCTCGCAATAGAATTCTGTCAATTCGGCATTGATTTTGACGACGGTAACAGGCCCAATCTTCATCTGACCATGAATCCCAATGCCAATGCCCGATTCAAAATGGGTATCTAATTCGAAGCGTTCCGCCATATCTAATGGAAGGGTGCAATGAGCAAAATCGATCGTGTTGTTTTTCGGATCGATCCATTGGGGATTGGCCTGAAATGCATGCATGCCCCACTTCTTTTGAAGCAAATAAGCTGTCAATAAAGCCGGCACATCCCCTTCGCAAGAAGCGACAACGTTATTTTGATTAAGCAACGCAAGCCCTAAGCAAGAGGAAGTATGGCAAGAAGAGAGGATGTCGAAGCAACGGATCGTAAAGCCATCTAGTTGGTATTGATCCACGATCTTTTTGATGCCTTCGTAGACGCAAAGGGATTTTTCTTTCTCCGCTTCATCGTAATCAAAACGGGCCAAATCACTTTCTTTCGCTTTGCTTGATTTAATCGCTTCCTCGATTTCCTTGCCCTCGATATCGATGAGGTCGATATGAAAGATACCTTGGCATCGCTGGTAATCGACATTGGAGGAAATCAGCCAATCGCTAGGCTTTCCCAAAACGCCAAGGCGAGCATTTTTCTCTTCTTTTTTCTTGCTTTGCAATGCTTTGATGCGCGAAAGGATATATTCATTATCCCCATGCAAAACTTCAGCAAGGCGATGATGCTGCTTCAAAAAGGTCAATATCTCTAAGCTTGCCGCTAACGAATTGCATGAACCATAGGTAAGCAGGTAATAAGGCCCGTCAAAGCAAGGGAAGATCTCTTGAAGGAAGATTCCTTCGCTCCCACCGCTTTGGACGAGGATCAAAGGGAACTCGGCATCCTTTAATTTGCTCGGGTCATCTTCCAAAACGAATTGGTAATCTTCAAGCAAAGAAGAAAGGTCATCGAGCAATTTCTTGCTGTCAGCGTTGATCTTTTCGAAGGAAGACAAAGAAGAACGAATGGGATATATGGTGATTTTGCGCATGCCTTATTATAACGGATTCCTATCCAAACGTTTTAATTATTAAAACGATGGACAAAGTGCTATTATTTTGCCGACACGGAGGAAAAAAGATGAAACGTGGAATGATCATGATGGTTTGCCTGCCACTATTGCTATCCTTAGGCGGATGCAAATCTGAAGAAAAAGAAAAGCCGTTTGTTTTCGAAAAATGGAACGAATGCGAATCGTTGAATTCTCTTCAAGAATATGTTGAAGACGTCACGGACGAGAAAAGCGAGCACTTCATCCCGAAGGAAGACCGCATCGCGACGTTCGATATGGATGGCACTTTCTATGGAGAGCTTTTCCCGACCTACCTCGAATATAGCCTTCTCCAATATCGCGGATTAGAAGATGAGACTTACGAAGCTCCCGATGATGTCGTTGAAGCGGCAACCGCGATCAAAAACAAAGTGGAAAATGGAGACCCTTTGCCTTCTGGGTTTGAATTGATCCACGCTAATGCGGCCGCTAAAGCGTATGCGGGAATGACCTTAGACGAATTCGATGCCTACGTGAAAGAATATTTGAAGAAACCAGTTTGGGGCTTTGATAATTTGACCTACGGGGAAGCCTTCTATCATCCGATGTTAGAAGTCTTCGATTACCTTAGGGAAAACGATTTTGATTTCTATGTCGTCTCTGGTTCTGACCGTTTCATCTGCCGCTCCTTGGTTTGCGATGCCCTAGGCATCCCTGAAAAT
>ODAI012279613.1_pt1 | contig 10754 bp, 9 predicted proteins | sample 1539321 | NCBI WGS metagenome assembly ODAI01 (sample SAMN02144231, study PRJEB22623) | gut metagenome | biome: sheep rumen | host: Ovis aries | place: New Zealand | reverse complement strand
TCTCATTCAAGATAAGAAGGTTTGAATCAATAGTTTAAGAGGAAAAGAAGGAGATGAAGGAGATTTTTGGAGATAATAAAATTATGAGCTAGCTTTCGGAAGCTATGAACCCCGGAATTCATGTGGCCTGGAAGGCCAAAGAGCACATGACTCAGGGCAGGACTCTGGCTATGTGTTTGTTACCCTTTCGGAGTGCTTCGTTGTAGGTAGTTAACATACTTCCGAGACTAAAATGATGTGAAAACTGTCTTGCAGGACATTTTCTACAGACAAGATTGGGGTGGGTTGCGGAATAATTTGTATCTTTGCCCCGTCTTAATTCGAAATATATGTGTACGAAAGAGGAAAGGCAGCAGATGCTGGCGCTGCTTCATCGTGAAGTGGTGCCGGCTATTGGTTGCACGGAACCGATGGCGGTGGCGCTGTGCGTGGCGCGTGCTACGGAGCTGTTGGGTTCCCGGCCTGCAAGTATTGACTTGCGCCTGAGTGCGAACATCTTGAAGAATGCCATGGGTGTCGGTATTCCTGGCACGGGTGGCATGATCGGCTTGCCGATAGCTGTGGCCATGGGTGCCGTGGCCGGCAAGTCGTGTCTGGGGCTGGAAGTGTTGCGGGATTGCACGTCCGCAGATCTGGAGGCTGCCAAATGCTATCTGGCAGAGAACCGCATCCACATAGCCTTGGAAGAACAGGATACGGACAAATTGTTCATCCACGTCTGTGTGACAGGTGAGGACGGTCGCCGTGAGGAAGCCTGCATCAAGGGTGGTCACACGAACTTCGTGAACGTGGAAGCGGGGGCTGCGGCAGGTCTTTCCTCACAGACAGAGGAAACGGCTTGCGATTCCTCCTCGCTTGCGCTGCGCTCCGTCTTTGACTTCGCCACGTCGCAGCCCCTGGATGACCTCCGCTTCATCCTGGAAGCGAAACGGCTGAACGAGGCTGCTGCGGCCGATGGCCTGCGTGAGAACTACGGCCATCAGCTGGGCAAGACGATGTGCAGCCCGCTCGGCCGCGGTATCATGGGCGACAGCATCTTCGCAAAGGTGCTGTCCGAGACCAGCTGTGCCTGCGACGCCCGCATGGCAGGTGCGAAGATTCCGGTCATGAGCAACAGCGGCAGTGGCAATCAGGGCATCTGTGCCACGATGCCGGTGGTGGTCTTTGCGCGCGAGAATCACAACACGGAGGAAGAACTCATTCGCGCGCTGACCCTCTCGCACCTGACGGCCATCTACATCAAGCAGTCGCTGGGTTGCCTATCGGCGCTGTGCGGCTGCGTGGTGGCCAGCACGGGCAGCAGCTGCGGCATCACTTACCTCATGGGCGGCACGTATGAACAGGTGGCGCACTCCGTGAAGAACATGATTGCGAATCTGACGGGTATGATCTGCGATGGCGCCAAGCCCTCGTGTGCCCTGAAGCTGACAACGGGCGTGGGCACGGCGGTGATGAGTGCCATGCTGGCCATCCAGCACAGGTACGTGACCTCGGCCGAGGGTATCATCGAAGACGACGTGGACCGGAGCATTCACAACCTGACCAGCATCGGTTCCAAGGGTATGGACGAGACGGACCGCTTCGTGCTGGATATCATGACCCACAAGGGGTAATCCCAAGGGTGATTAGACACAGAGAATATGATAACTTCGTGCAAAAATTAGAAAATTAGGAAATTAAAAAATATAAACTCTGTGTCTCTGTGACTCTGTGTCCTAAGGATTGTGTCATTTAATTAAAATAAAGAAGGCTCCCCACGCATGAGGGAGCCTTCTTCTATGTTCGTGTATCAGGTGCTGCGGATTACATCATGCCGCCCATGCCCGGTGCACCGCCCATGGGCATTTCGGGCTTGTCCTCCTTGGCGTCGCAGATGACGCATTCTGTGGTGAGGAACATGCCTGCGATGCTGGCAGCGTTCTCGAGGGCGACACGTGCCACTTTGGCAGGATCGATGATGCCAGCCTGACGGAGGTTCTCGTAGCGGTCGGCGCGTGCATTGTAGCCGAAGTCGCCTTCCTCGTTCTTGACCTTGTTGACGACGACGCTGCCTTCGAGTCCTGCGTTCTCCACAATCTGGCGCAGGGGCTCTTCGATGGCGCGCTCGACGATGCGGATACCCGTGGTCTCATCGGCGTTCTCGCCCTGCAGGCCTTCCAGGGACTTGATGGCGCGGATGTAAGCGACACCGCCGCCGGGGATGATACCTTCTTCGATGGCCGCACGGGTGGCGCAGAGGGCGTCGTCCACGCGATCCTTCTTCTCCTTCATCTCGGTCTCGGAGGGAGCACCCACGTAGAGCACTGCCACACCGCCGCTGAGCTTTGCCAGACGCTCCTGCAGTTTCTCCTTGTCGTAGCTGCTGGTGGTGTTCTGGATCTCGTTCTTGATCTGGTTGATGCGGTCCTTGATGAGCTGGCTCTGGCCGTGGCCGCTGACGATGGTGGTGTTGTCCTTGCTGATGGTGACCTTGTCAGCGCTGCCGAGCATCTCGATGGTAGCCTGCTCGAGCTTCAGACCCTTCTCCTCGCTGATGACGACGCCACCTGTCAGGATAGCGATGTCCTCGAGCATGGCCTTGCGGCGGTCGCCGAAGCCAGGAGCCTTCACGGCGCAGATCTTCAGCTGTCCGCGCAGGCGGTTGACGACGAGTGTGGTGAGTGCTTCGCTATCGACATCTTCTGCGATGACGAGCAGGGGACGACCGGTCTGCACGGCGGGTTCGAGGATGGGGAGGAAGTCCTTGAGGTTCGAGATCTTCTTGTCGTAGATGAGGATGTAGGGGTTGTCCATCACGCACTCCATCTTCTCGGTGTCGGTGACGAAGTAGGCGCTGAGGTAACCGCGGTCGAACTGCATACCTTCGACCACGCCGATGGTGGTGTCGCGGCCCTTGGCTTCCTCGATGGTGATGACGCCGTCCTTGCTGACCTTCTTCATGGCCTCTGCCAGCAGCTTGCCGATTTCGGGGTCGTTGTTGGCGCTGACGGTGGCCACTTGCTCAATCTTCTCGTAGGCGTCGCCCACCTGTTCGCTCTGGGCTGCAATGCTCTCCACGACACGTGCCACGGCCTTGTCGATACCGCGCTTGAGGTCCATGGGGTTGGCACCTGCGGTGACGTTCTTCAGTCCCTCGCGGACGATGGCCTGTGCCAGCACGGTGGCAGTGGTGGTGCCGTCGCCGGCATCGTCACCGGTCTTGGAGGCCACGCTCTTGACGAGCTGTGCACCGGCATTCTGGAAGGCGTCGGCCAGCTCGATCTCCTTGGCGACGGTCACGCCGTCCTTGGTGATCTGCGGAGCGCCAAATTTCTTTTCGATAATCACGTTGCGGCCTTTCGGGCCCAGGGTTACCTTTACGGCATTTGCCAACTGATCTACGCCCTGCTTCATCTGTTCGCGGGCTTCGCTATTGAATTTGATTTCTTTTGCCATGATGATTGTAAAGATTAAAAGTTAAAATCAAAAGAGAAGGAAATGAAGTTAAAAGTTGAAGAAACTTTACCTTTTTATCTCATTTTTCTTTTTTCTCTTATTCTCTTTTCTCTAATTATGTTATGCGAGCACTGCCACGACGTCGCTCTGTCTCATGACGAGGTATTTCTTTCCCTCGTGCTCGAGCTCGGTTCCGGCGTATTTACCATAGAGAACCTGGTCGCCAGCCTTCAGCACCATCTCTTCGTCCTTGGTGCCGCGGCCCACGGCCACTACTGTGCCCTGAAGGGGTTTCTCCTTTGCTGTGTCGGGAATGATGATTCCGCCAACGGTCTTTTCCTCGGCGGGTGCGGGTTCAATCAGAACTCTGTCTGCAAGTGGTTGAATTTTCATAGTTGTTTGGATTTTATGATTTGAGTAATAATCTTGCATCTGTAGCCATGCGAAAGGCGTGCCAAAGTGTAAGTTTCTGCCAACTTGTCAGTATCTGGCGGCTAAAAGGGGCTATTTTCCTGCCAGCAGGAAGAAAAACTTCGGACTTTGGCATGAAACTTTAAACTTTTTCCTACCTTTGTAGCCTGAAAGCTATGCGAGCACTCACGTATCTAATCATATTCTTCTATGTCTGTCTGACGCTGGTCATCGTCCCCAAGGCAGGCGGCTTCATCTGGGACCCTCTCATTATCGTCCCGGCCACTGCTGCTATGTTCACGCTGCTGGTGTGGCTGGTGGCTCATTTCCTGGGCACGGACCGCACGGTGGCGGGCGTGGTGCTGACGGCCGTCTTCATTCTGTTTTTTGCTCCTGGGGCCAGTGTCTTCTTCGAGCGCGACGAGAAGGCGCTGCTGGAGCTGGGGTCGCAGTGCATCGTACCTTTCTTTCTCACGCAGTACAAGCGCATCAGTCGCAAGGATTTCAAGCGTGCCTACGGCTTCATGCTCCTGATGGGTGTCTTCTGCAGCTTCACGCACGACGGCATCACGCTTCCGCTCTGCCTGGCCTTCTTGCTGCTCGCCTGGCAGCGTCGCAATGAGTTCTTCCGCCTGGCCTGTTGGCCGATGGTCATCGGCTGGCTCATCGGTACGATTCTTCAGTTTGCCGCGCGCGGTCACGTGCCTGACCTGACTCCGGATCTGGAGGGGCTGACGAATCGTACAGCGCAGATCCTGGGCCTGCTGTGGGATGCCAAGATTTTCGTCTTTGCCATGGTACTGACATTGTGGCTCTCGACGACCTCCTGGGGGCGGACGGAGCTTTGGCGGATGCTGCGCCGTCAGCGGCTGATAGCCTATAGCTTGCTCTTTGCCTTGTCGTGTGTGCCGTTTGCCCCCTTGGGCATAGACAATGCCGTCACGGGCGTCTGTTTCTTTGGGATGCTGTGGGCGTTGCTGCTGTGCCAGCGGTTGTTGCAGCGCTACGCCGATGTTGCCAGAGTTCGTAGGAGTTGATGATGTTCTGCCAGAGGACGTAGCAGCCGGCGCCGATGGATGCGACGGGTGTGAGGTAGGTGTAGGCAATCCAGATGGCCAGTCCTGTGTTTTTCTGGAACATGGCTTGCCCGGTGCAGATGTGTTCGCCATAGACGTGCCCGATGTGGCGCCCGATCAGGAACTGCACGACAGAGGTGCACAGGGTGAGGGCGGCAATGACTGCCAGCAGCGTGAATCCGGCCTCGCTGTGGACGATGTTTTTCATGGTGATGCCGGAGGTGATGGCGAGCGAGACTCCCCAGCAATAGAAACCGAGGTCAGGTGTGCGCACGAACCAGCGATAGAGCGGTTTCACCCAATGGCGCACGATGGCTCCCAGCAGCAGGGGCAGCAGCAGGACCATGGCCAGCCGCTGCAGGATGGTCAGGAAGGCCGAGAGGAAGGTAGTGCCGTGGCCGGGGTCCAGCACGGGGAAGACGGCGGGGATGAGCAGGGATGTCACGAGGGAAGAGAGCAGCACGAACGTGGTCATCTGTGTCAGGTCGCCGCCCAGCTTGGCCGTCACCACGGGCGATGCCGAGGCACAGGGGGCGATGATGCAGATGAGGATGGCCTCGAGAATCAATTTCAGGTCGTTGGCAGACGACGCTCTGCCGGAGAGGAAGTCCGGAAGATAGAGGGCTGCGGCCACGAGGGCTGCCACCAGCAGCAGTTGGGCTGACAGCACGGCGGCTTGCCAGCGGTGGAGACGCATGAGGTGGAAATCGACCTTGGAGAAGGTGACGAACAGGGTGAGGAAGATGGTCAGCGGCAGCAGCGTGTCGAACAGGGGGCTGAGCACCGTGGCGGCGCTGTCCAGTTCGGGAACGTAGGCAAAGAGGAAATAGAAGAACGCGCCCACGGCGATGGCCACGGGCAGCGTCCAGTTTTTTAGGAAACGGAGCATTTTTGAAGTGTTATGACCTGAGAACAATGTTCCACCACGGCGGGACGGTGGGTGATGAAGATAAGGGTAGAGCGGACCTCTTGCCGCAGGTTATGCTCGATGAGGTTGTTCAGCAGCTGGCGCTCGGTGAGCAGGTCCAAGGCGCTGGTGGCTTCGTCCAGCAGCAGGATATTGCCTTTGCGCAACAGGGCTCGCGCGATGGCTATGCGCTGGGCCTGTCCTTCCGAGAGGCCTGCTCCTCCCTCGCCGATGACGGTGTCCAGTGCATCGGGCAGGGTCTGCACGAAGTCGGCACATGCCAGGTGCAGCGCCTCCTGCATCTCGGCCTCGCTGGCGGCGGGGTTGCCTAATTGCAGGTTCCAGCGCAGGCTGCCGCTGAAGAGGGAGTTGCCCTGGGGCACATAGACCAGGTTGCATCGGGTGCGGGCGCTGACGGGGAGGACCTGCGGTTGAGCGGCAGAGCCGTCTGGCTCCGAGTACATCAGGACCCTGCCTTCCTGCGGTTTCAGCAGTGCCAGGATCAGTCGGATGAGCGTCGTCTTGCCGGCTCCCGTCTCGCCCAGGATGGCGGTGGACGAACCCGGCGGGAAGTTCAGGCTCAGGTGGCTGAGCACCTGACGGCTGTGGTCGTCGTAGGCAAAACTGACGTCTTCCACACGGATGCCTGCTGCCTGGGCAAAGCGCAGCGGGTCGCCGTCCTGCTCCAGCGGCGTCTCTTCGAGCTCCATCAGTCGCTCGGCAGCGGTGAAACTGCCGATGATGGCCGGAATGAAGCGCGTCAGGTCGCGGAAGGGACCTTGGATCTGGCCGCATAGTTGGATGAAGGCGGTCATCATACCGAAGGTGATGCTGCCTTCGGCCAGCCGGTGGGCACTCCAGAGGAACGCGAAGAGGTAGGCCCCGCCGAAGCCCACGTTCAGCACCAGGTTGGAGGTCGAGGAGAACAGGGTGCGCCGTCGCACCAGCCGTCGCAGGGATGCCTGCTGCTCGCCCACGACTTGCAGCATCGTGGCCACGCGCTCCAGCGTCTTCAGTACCAGTCGGTGCTGGATGCTCTCCTGCAGGGTGCTCTGGATGCGGCTGTCGGTCTGGCGGACTTCGCGGGTCAGAGCTCGCATACGGTTGATATAGAGGCGGCTGAGGAGGATGAAGACGGGCAGGATGACGGTCACGCCCAGCGCCAGCTTTGCATCCATGCTATATAAAAAGAGGAACGCGCACACGAGGCGCACCGTCACCGCCAGGGCTTGCGGCACGGTGTCCGTGACCACGTTCACCACCGTCTGGCAGTCGGAGACGAGGCGGTTCAGCACGTCGCCGCTGTGGCGTTGTTCCTTGCCGTGCCACTCGCTGCGCAAGAGGTGGCTGAAGATGCGACGCTGCATACGGTTCTGCGCATCGACACCTAACAGGGCTGCTATCCATCTGCCGGCATAGCCTAAGGCCATCTGCAGCACCATGATACTGATGAGCAACATTCCGGCACCCGTCAACGTGGTGGGGTGGGGGAGGAGGCTGCCGCTGTGCTCCACACCTGTGGCGACGTCTATCACCTGCTTCGTCGCCCAGATGAAGGCGAAGTCCAGGGCCACACGGATGATGCCGCTCGTGGCATTGATCAGCGACTGCAGCTTCACCTGCCTGAAGATATGGACGAACCAGCGCAGGATGGCGGCGGAGGAATACTGGAATCTCCCTCCGCCCTCCCTCGGGCTGGTGCTGGTGCTGTCAGATAATCTTATGTTCATTGGATTCTTACAATTGGAGATGACCGGTTCCTGCCGGCCGGAAGGGCGGGGTAGAGTCCGCGCTCACTCTCGGACGTCTGTTCCCCACATCAGCTTCTCGCGCAGGGTGCCGAAGAAACTTTGGTTGGAGCGCTTCAGCACTTTGATGGAGTAGGGCGCACGTCGGATTGTCAGGCGCACATCCTCGCTGCATTTCTCGCTGCGGCCGTCGATGGAGACGAGGAAGCGGTGGTTGCGGGCTGCCACGCTGAGCGTCACCACCGTGTCGTCTGTCAGCGTCAGCGGACGCACCGTCAGCGAGTGTGGCGCCACGGGAGTAAGGCCTATCGTGTGGCAACCGGGTTGCATGATGGAACCGCCCACGGAGAGGGCATAGCCGGTGCTGCCGGTCGGGGTGTTGATGATGAGTCCGTCGGCCTGATAGGTCGTCAGGTATTCTCCGTTGATATCCACACGGAGGCTGATCATCGACGAGACATCGCGCTTCAGCACGGCCACCTCATTCAGGGCGAAGGGATAGCCTTCTGGCTGTCCTTTGTCGTATTCCAGTTGCAACACGCACCGGTCTTCCACGGCATAGCGCCCGTCGTAGATCTGCTCGATGGTATGCGGCAGCTCGGAGGGCGAGATGTCTGCCAGGAATCCCAGTCGGCCCATGTTCACCCCGAGGATGGGTATTCCTTTGTTCCCCACGCGCCGTGCGGCTTCCAGGAAAGTGCCGTCGCCCCCCATGGAGATGGCGATGTCGGCCTCGAAGTGGTCGTCGCAGATGAGTTCCGTGCCTTCGGGGACTGCAATCTGCAGACTGTCTGCGAGGTAGTGGTAGAATGTTTCGTCGATGAGCAAATCGGCCTCTCGCTCTTGCAACAAGCACAACAACTTCTGGACCGAAGCTGACTTCTTGGCTTGGAAAGCGTTGCCGAAAAGGGAAAAACGGAGTTTGCGCATGGTCGTCGTATTATTTTTCGCGGCAAAGATACAGAAAAATGGGCACAGATTGCACGGATTAAGTGGTTTTTTCTGAGATTTGTGCCTCTGGGACGAAGAAAAACCATGTATTCGATACTTCCCGTGCCTAAAAATCACTATCTTTGCAGCCAGAAACTGAAATAAATGACAGATATGACAAAACTCAGCGTTAACATCAATAAAGTGGCCACCATCCGCAATGCGCGCGGTGGCAACAACCCCGACGTCCTGCGCGTAGCTCAGGACTGCGAACGTTTTGGTGCCCAGGGCATCACGGTCCATCCGCGTCCCGACCAGCGCCACATCCGTTATCAGGATGTGCGCGACCTTCGTCCTCTCTTGACCACGGAGTTCAACATCGAGGGCAACCCCATCTCGGAATTCATCGCCCTGGTCCTGGAGAACCGGCCCACGCAGGTCACTCTCGTGCCCGATGGCCACGACCAGATTACCTCGAATCATGGCTGGGACACCAAGACGCACCTCAACTTCCTCACCGATGTCACCGCCCGCTTCCACGAGGCCGGCATCCGTGTCAGCATCTTCGTCGGTGCCGAAGAGGAAATGGTGGACTATGCCGCGCGTGCCGGTGCCGACCGCGTGGAGCTCTACACCGAACCATACGCGGAGGCGTATGCTTCCGCCGCTGCTGCCCTCGGCGTTCCCTCCTCCTCCCCCGCCGCCGCCTCTCTCTCTTCGGGCACTGTGCTCGGCGGTTTTCCCGCCGAGTTCGAAGCCGCCCGTGCCGCCGCCATCGCTCCCTTCGTCCGTGCTGCCAAGGCCGCCCAGGCCTTCGGCCTCGGCCTCAATGCCGGCCACGACCTCAGCCTTCAGAACCTCGCCTACTTCCATCAGCAGATCCCTTGGCTCGACGAAGTCAGCATCGGGCACGCCCTCATCTGCGATGCCCTCTACCTCGGCCTCGAAGAAACCATCCATCGCTATCTACACCAATTAGCAGGTTAGCAGATTAAAAGCTCTCATTGAAAAGAATCTTCAATATTAATCCGTAAATCTCATGGTTTATCTCTTCTTTGCTACTGGCACCGAGGAAATCGAGGCCCTCGGAACTGCCGACATCATTCGCCGTGCAGGTCTCGACCTGCAGATTGTTTCTATCACAGGTGAGCTCACCGTCACTGGTGCCCATGGCATCCGTGTCGAGGCCGATGCCCTTCTGGAGGATGTCGATTTCTTTGACGCGGATATGTTGATCTTCCCCGGCGGCCTGCCTGGCGCCACCAACCTTGCGGACTGCTCTGACCTCAACGAACGCCTGCGTGATCACGTCTATCTCGGTCGTCCTGTCGCTGCCATCTGTGCAGCACCGCTCGTCCTGGGTCGCCTCGGTCTGCTCGATGGCAAGCGCGCCACCTGCTATCCCGGTTTCGAGGGCGAACTCAGGGGTGCCTCCTGCACGGGAGCTCTCGTGGAGGTCGATGGTCAGTTCATCACGGGTAAGGGCCCTGCTGCCGTCTTCGAATTTGGTTATGCCATTGTCGAACGCCTGAAGGACAAAGCCACTGCCGACGCGCTGCGCCAGGGTATGCTTTGGAGCGAGGTGTAGAGTCACCCTGCCCTTCTTTGCCCTCGGAGTCACCATGACCTTCTTTGCCATCATCGTTGCTGGAGGAAAAGGTCTGCGAATGGGTGCAGACCTCCCCAAGCAGTTTCTGCCCATTGGTGGACGTCCTGTGTTGATGCACACGCTCGAGGTCTTCGAGCGCGCCATTCCGGGCATCCATCTCATCCTGGTTTTGCCCGCAGACCACCAGCCCTTCTGGCGCGACCTCTGCCGCCAGCACTCCTTCACCCTGCCGCACTCCATCGCCATAGGTGGCGCCACCCGCTTCCATAGTGTGAAGAACGGCCTGAAGGTGGTTGCAGAAATTGTCGGGGGGATGGAGGGGATGGGGGAGGTGGGTTCAGTGGGCTTGATGGGCTCGATGGGTTCAGTGGGCTTGATGGGTTCAATGGGTTCAATGGGTTCGATGGGTGCTCAGAACTCTTTGGAATCCTCCGCGGTTCCTCTCGTCGCCGTCCACGATGGTGTCCGTCCCTTTGTCTCTCCTGAGGTCATCCGCCGCACCTTCGAGGCTGCCCGCGACCATGCTGCCGTCGTCCCCGTCGTTCCCGTCGTTGAGACCCTGCGCCAGCTTTCTTCCGCCTCCGCCTCTTCCTCCCCCTCCGCCTCTTCCCCTTCCCCCTCTTCCTCGGCCGTGGTGC
>ODAI011285112.1_pt1 | contig 10755 bp, 10 predicted proteins | sample 1539321 | NCBI WGS metagenome assembly ODAI01 (sample SAMN02144231, study PRJEB22623) | gut metagenome | biome: sheep rumen | host: Ovis aries | place: New Zealand | reverse complement strand
TACCCATATCAGAACTATCAACATGAAGTTCAAGCACAATGGTGTTACCATTAACCTTCTCTTCAACATTTACAGCATCAGGGTTATCAACAAGGGCTTTAGCAATTACTTCTACTAATTCTTTCATTGATTACTCCTTCCTAATAAGGAACATAAAGAGTCCTTACTTAGTAACACCACATGCCTTAAAGATTCTTGCAACAGTTTCAGTTGGCTTAGCGCCGTTATCTAACCATTTCTTGGCAAGCTCCTCATTGACATGGTACTCTGAAGGATCTTTAGTAGGATCGTAAGTTCCAATCTCTTCAATACATCTTCCGTCTCTTGGTGCTCTTGCGTCTGCAACAACAATACGATAGAAAGGTGCTTTCTTCTGACCCATTCTTCTTAATCTAATCTTTACCATTTTCTTTTTCCTCCTAAATGTAAAATAATTAATATCTATGTTAAAAAGGGAATTTCATTCTTCCTTTTTTACCACCTAACATACCCGGCATCTTCTTCATCATCTTTTTAGACTGCTCGAATTGCTTGACGAATCGATTGACCTCACTGATATCCAATCCGGCTCCATTGGCAATTCTCTTCTTACGAGACGGATTCATAAGCTTGGGATTAGCTCTTTCTTCCGGTGTCATACTAAGAATGATTGCCTCAACATGTGACAGGCTCTTCTCATCCATACTGCCCTCTAATTGGGACATCTGCTTACTGCTAAGTCCTCCCATTCCCATACCGGGAAGCATATTAAGCACTGAAGAAAGGCCTCCCATATTCTTCATCTGACTCATGGAGTCAAGATAATCATTATAGTCAAACTCCGCCTTCTTCATTTTGCGAGACAGCTCTTTGGCTTTCTCATCATCTATCGCTTCTTCCGCCTTCTCAATTAACGTAAGAACATCACCCACACGGAGAATACGGGCCGCCATTCTATCCGGATAGAACTGCTCCAAATCAGAGAGTTTCTCGCCCATACCACAGAATATAATAGGCTTACCTGTAACTGCACGAACAGACAATGCAGCACCGCCTCTCGTATCACCGTCCAGCTTCGTTAAAATGATACCGTCTATTCCAATCAGTTCGTCGAAGGTTGATGCAACATTTACAGCATCCTGACCGGTCATGGCATCTACAACAAGAAATGTCTGTGTAATATTAACAGCATCACTGATTGATTTTAGCTCATCCATCATTTCATCATCAATATGAAGACGACCGGCAGTATCTAGGATAACAACATTGTCACCCTTTTTCTTTGCATGCTCAATAGCTGCTCTTGCTATATCACTGGGCTTATTCTTGTCTCCCATGGAGAATACTTCAACGCCCTGTTTCTCTCCGTTAAGCTGTAGCTGTTTAATAGCAGCAGGTCTATATACATCACAGGCCACTAAGAGTGGCTTCTTGCCCTTTTCCTTAACCTTGCCGGCAAGCTTGGCTGTCGTCGTCGTCTTACCTGCACCTTGAAGACCAACCATCATATAGACGGTAATCTCCTGTCCCTTGGCATAGGTAAGCTCAGTCTCAGTCTCGCCCATAAGCTTAACCATCTCTTCATTAACAATCTTAACAACCATCTGACCCGGATTAAGACCGTTAAGAACATCTTGACCTACAGCTCTTTCCTGAACAGACTTAATAAATGTCTTAACAACCTTGAAGTTAACATCAGCCTCTAACAGTGCAAGCTTTACTTCCCTAAGTGCCGCCTTGACATCATCCTCCGTAAGAAGACCTTTGCTCTTTAAGCCTTTGAATACATTCTGAAGTTTGTCTGACAGATTCTCAAATGCCATATTATAATTCCTCTAATATATCATTGGATATCTCGCATATCTTGGATAGATTATCCTCTGTTGCTTCCTTGGCTAATTCATTAATCTTACTTACATCATCTCTGATATGCATAAACTTATCAACCAGATGTAACTTGTCTTCGTACATCATAAGCTTCTCATTACATCTTTTGATTACATCATGAACACCCTGTCTTGAAATACCTTGCTCTAATGCTATTTCAGCCAGAGACATATCTTCAATAATGTAACACTCATATACACTCTTTTGACGTTCATTAAACAACTCGCCGTAGAAATCATACAGAAAGCCCTGCCTAATCTTATCTTCCATAAGTTCAATCCTTATATTGTAATACCTATAAATACATAGACATTACATACAACGTTAAGTATTATACATATATCAAAACATACTGTCAAGTATTTTTCTTGACAGATGTGTGGGCATACTATGTCTTCCTATCGATAGATTCAAGCCTAGAATATATTAGTGATTATCTCACCATACAGAAAAATCCCGACACGATGTCGGGATTAGTTGCTCACTGCCAGGATGGCAGATTGAGCAACGGTTTCGTTACTTTATATTATTCTAATATAATCACTTATATATTCTTGGCGAAGAATTGTGATAGGAAGACATAGTATGCCCCACATCTGAATAATAAAACTAACTGCATATTCATTATAAATTAGTCCTTACAACCTTAGGCTTGTATCCTTCATCATCTAACGCCTTAAGAATACTCTCCTTATGCTCCGTACCGAATGCCTCCATAGTAATTCTTAGCTCCACAGCCGCATTTCTGTTAGTAGATACAAACTGATTATGCTCTAGCTTAATTACGTTACCCTGCTTATCAGCAATAAGCTGGGATACCTTGGCAAGCATACCCGGCTTGTCAGGAAGCAATACAGATACTGTAAATATTCTGTCTCTGAATATAAGACCCTGCTGAACTACAGATGACATTGTAATCACATCCATATTACCGCCGCTAAGTATTGATACAATTCTCTTATTCTTAACCTTAAGCTTGCTTAGAGCCGCAACAGTAAGAAGTCCCGAGTTCTCAACAACCATCTTATGATTCTCTACCATATCAAGGAATGCTGTTATCAGTTCGTCATCTTCAACTGTTATAATATCGTCAAGGTTCTCCTTGATATAAGGGAAAATGTTTTCACCGGGAGTCTTAACTGCTGTACCGTCGGCTATAGTATTGATTCCTCCTAATGATACAACCTTACCCTGCTTGAATGATTCCTTCATACAAGCAGCTCCCGCAGGCTCAACACCGATTACCTTAATTTTGGGATTAAGGAGCTTGGCAAGTGTAGACACACCTGTCGCGAGTCCGCCTCCTCCTATCGGAACAAGTATATATTCTACAAGGGGAAGCTCTTTGAATATTTCCATTGCAATTGTACCCTGACCTGTTGCAACAGCAAGATCATCAAAGGGATGAATAAATGTCAATCCGTCCTTTTCTGCCAATTCAAGCGCTTTTGCACAAGCCTCATCATATACGTCGCCATATAGTACAACTTCAGCACCATAATTCTTCGTTCTGTTGACTTTGATAAGAGGTGTAGTTGTTGGCATAACGATTGTAGCCTTGGCTCCGAACAGCTTAGCCGCATAAGCTACACCCTGAGCATGATTGCCTGCCGATGCGGTAATAAGGCCGCGTTTTCTCTCTTCCTCAGACAAAGTGGATATCTTATAATATGCACCTCTAACCTTATAAGCTCCTGTAAACTGCATGTTCTCAGGCTTAAGATACACTTTGTTATTGCATCTTTCGCTTAAGAAATCACTGTATACAAGCTTTGTCTCCAATGTAACCTTACTTACAATCTTACTTGCCTCTTCAAATTTATCTAACGTAAGCATCTTAGTCTCCTTATATCAATCTTATTCAAACAATTTATTAACATACTCATCAACATCAAAATCCTTAAGGTCTTCAACTCCTTCACCGTACCCTATATATTTTACGGGTATATGAAGTTCTTCTTGAATTGCAATTGCAATTCCGCCCTTGGCTGTACCATCCATCTTTGTCAGAATAATTCCGTTAACATCAGTAGCTTCAGCGAATTCCTTTGCCTGAATCAAAGCATTTTGACCTGTTGTTGCATCCAATACTACAAGAGTCTCCTTATTAGCCTCTTCGAATTCTTTATCAACAATTCTGTTAATCTTTTTTAGTTCCTCCATAAGATTCTTCTTGTTGTGAAGTCTTCCGGCAGTGTCAACAATTGTCACATCCACATTTCTTGACTTTGCAGCCTTCATTCCGTCGAATACAACAGATGAAGGGTCTGAGCCTTCACTTCCGCCAATCAAGTCGACATTTGCTCTGTTAGCCCATTCTTGTAATTGTTCTCTGGCTGCGGCACGGAAGGTATCCGCCGCAACAAGAAGTACCTTTTTTCCACTCTCTCTATACTTCATCCCAAGCTTACCGATAGATGTGGTTTTGCCGACTCCGTTAACACCTACAACAAGACATACAGCATTACTGTTTAGGAAATCATATGTATCTTCACCCGGTGCCATTCTTTTTTTAATAATCTCCTTAAGAAGATTATTACAGTCTTCCGGTTTCTTTATTTTTTCACGAAATACCGTATTCTTTAGTTCATGAAGAATAGACTCCGTAGCATATACTCCCAAATCTCCCATTATAAGCATTTCTTCAAGCTCTTCATAGAAATCCTCATCAATTTCCGAAAAACCTGAAAAAAGACCATTCATAAATTTTGAAAAGAATCCTTTCTCAGCCATATATATCACTCTTTCTTATTATTCATCCAAATCATTCTCAATAAGATTAACCGATACAAGGGTAGATACACCTTTCTCTTGCATAGTAATACCGTATAACCGGTCTGCCGAATTCATGGTTCCTCTTCTGTGAGTAATGATTATAAACTGTGTATTCTTCGTTAGCTTATGCAAATAATTAGCAAATCTTGTTACATTAGAATCATCAAGCGCTGCTTCTATCTCGTCAAGAAGACAGAATGGTGAGGGCTTAAGATTCTGAATTGCAAACAGAAGTGCAATTGCAGTTAATGATTTCTCACCACCTGATAATTGCATCATATTCTGCAATTTCTTACCCGGTGGTTGAGCAATAATCCTAATTCCGGTTTCAAGAATATCTTCACCCTCTATAAGTTCAAGGGTTCCTTTCCCTCCGCCGAACAATTCCTTGAAGGCCTTGTTGAATTCCCTTTGAATATCGGCAAAGCCCTTCTCAAATTGCTCCTTCATGCCGGTATCTAATTCATCAATAATTCTAACCAAGTCTTCTTCAGCCTCAACAAGGTCATCATGCTGTCCCTTTAAGAAATTATATCTCTCACTGACTTCCTTGTATTCTTCAATGGCATTGACATTAACATTGCCCATCGCTTTGATTTCATCTTTGATTGTCTTAATGGAAGCTCTGATTGAAGCAAGGTCATTAAGCGCTTCATCACGTAGGGACAAAGCGTTGTGGTGAGTTAATTCATATTCCTCCCACATATAATTATTACGTGCTTCCAGTCGCTCCGTCAGCTTCTCACGATTAGATTCTAATGTTACAAGCTCCTTATCAATATTGGCGATCCTGTCACTAACATCCTTAATCTTGTCGAAGAATGTGGAGTGCTTTGCATTCATCTCCTCCTTTGCCTTTAACTGCTTTTTCAATTCTTCCTCTAGCTTGGCAAAATCCTTATCAGCAGCACCTATAGAGCCCTTTATATCATCAATTTCTTTTTGCTTTTGTTCAGCCTCCACAACTGCATTCTTAGTCTGCTCGTCTAATCCTTCCAGATCATTATTGCATTTTTCAATTTCCGCTTCTAATCTCTTAATATTCTCATCAACGAATACAACCTTTTGTCTGGCATTAGCCTCTTCAATCTGAGCTTCAGAGAGATTCCTTGTAGCGGATGTCTCCATATATGTCTGTTCGTCAAGCTTTTCCTGAAGCTCATTTATATTGTTATTAAGCTCTTCTTCTCTCTTAATAGACTCTTCTAATTCAGAAGCTATTTCCTTCTTCTCTCCCTCAATCCTGTTAATGTCAGCTTCTATCTCATCACTCTCATGTCTCAGAGACTCAAACGCCTTCTTGAATTGACTCTTCATGTCTATTACTCTATCAAGGTTAATCTTTGCTGTATTACATCTGATTGACACCTCATTAATCTTATCCTGATGCTCCTTAATGTCATCCTTAAGAAGCTCACGGGCAGTATCAATCTCTTCTATACGTTTCTTGGACTTAGAAATATCATCCTTAATTGAAGACAGTTCCTTCTCAAGCTCTTCTATCTCACGACTTCTGCCTAAAAGATTAGAATTATTCTTAAAATGTCCTCCTGATAAAGCACCTCCGGGGCTTAAATACTCTCCTTCAAGCGTAACTATATGAAGGGAATAATTATTATTCTTCGCAACCTTAATTGCATTATCAATATTATCAACTACAACAACTCGCCCTAGCAGATAAGATACAACATCATCATATTTCTTATCATTATCAACAAGAGTATTGGCAAGTCCTATAACACCTTTTTCCTTAAGACAGTCCTCTGACTTAAGACCACGACCTTTAACTGCGGTAAGTGGCAAGAAAGTGGCACGTCCGTATCTATTCTTCTTAAGAAATGTAACCATATCCTTGGCACATTTCTCATCTGCCGTAACAATATTCTGGATATTACCACCGAGTGCCGTCTCTATAGCAATCTCATAATCCTTCTTAGTAGATATAATATCGGACACAACACCAATTATTCCTTTGTTGCTTTCGCGCTGCTCCATTACTCTCTTAATAGAATTATTATATCCGTCGTATCTCTCGGAAATGTTCTTTAACGATTCAAGCGTAGACTCTTTCTTGTTGAATTTAGCATTGAGTTCGTCTAATGAGGCAAACTCATCCCTTTTCTTAACAACCCATGTGGCGTCCTTAGACTTTAACTCTTCTTCTACACTTTGAAGCTCACTTAATTCTTCACTTGCTTCATTAAATTCCTTTTCACATTTTACATACTCTTCGTCTAAATCGCTATCCTTTGTTTTCCTTGTGACAATTCTCTGTGTCAGCTGTGCTTTTCTTATATTGGTCTGCTCTAAGAGTGTGCTGTTTCTTTGCTCCTTGGACTTAATGTTAGCTCTTGTTTCAAGAAGAGTCATTATTTCATTTTTGTCTTTTTCAATACCTTCATTGCAAGACTTAATGACTTCCTCTAATTGATTATAATACTCCTTAACAGATTCAAGTCTCTTGATGCCTTCTTCAAGCAGTTCATCAAGTTCCTTCTTATCCTCTAAGTACTTATCTCTCTCTTCTGTTTTGGATTTTAATTCTTCCCTGATTTCGTCTCTTCTGCTGTCAACATTTTCAGTAAGCTTCTTGGCAGAATTAATCTGCTCTTCTAAAATACCAATCTGAGTCTCAAGCTTACCCTTCATCTGGCTGTTATTGCTTTGCTTACCTCTTATATCTTCAATAGTTTCTTCACAAGCCTTAATAGACTCTTCTATAGATGCGTACTGCTCTTTTATCTTCTCTTCTTCTAAGGTTGCATCCTTCTTATCATCCTCTGCAATTCTGGCGTTCTTCTCAATTTGTGCAAGATCTGTATTTATCTTTTCTATCTCAAGAAGGAACATATTAACATCAAGTTTTTCTAATTCGCTCTTTTTCTTAAGATACTCTTTGGCAGTCTCAGATTGCTTCTCAAGTGGGCCAACACGTCCTTCTAATTCGCTTAAGATATCATTGACTCTGAGAAGATTATCTCTCTCCTTTTCAAGCTGTTTAAGCGCAGAATCCTTACGCTTCTTGTACTTGACAATACCGACAGCTTCATCAAAAAGCTCCCTTCTGTCTTCCGGTTTACCTGACAGAATCTTCTCAATCTGACCCTGTCCAATGATAGAATATCCCTCTTTACCGATACCTGTATCATAGAATAATTCATGCACATCCTTGAGACGACAAGGTGTTCCGTTAAGCAAATATTCACTTTCACCGGAACGATACACACGTCTTGCAACAGTCACTTCTTCATAATCAATGGGAAGTAAATGATCGGAGTTATCCATAGTAATTGCAACATAAGCATAGCTTACGGGCTTACGATTCTCAGTTCCGGCGAATATAACATCCTGCATTGTGACAGAGCGAAGCTGCTTGGCAGACTGTTCCCCAAGCACCCATCTTACGGCATCAGATACATTTGACTTACCGGAACCGTTAGGTCCTACTATACCTGTTATACCATTATGAAAATCAAGTTTTATCTTATGAGCAAATGACTTAAAGCCATTCATCTCAATACTTTTTAGATACATATATTTCCCTCTTTAATATTAAGTAAAGCATGATAGGCAGCCTCCTGTTCAGCAGCCTTCTTCGTATGTCCCTTACCCTTACCTAACACTTCATCATGATAAAGAACAGCAGCGCAAAATGTCTTATTGTGCGCAGGTCCTTCTTCTGCTAAAAGCTGATATTCCACATTACCATTATGCTTAGCCTGAACAACTTCCTGTAAGTTGGTCTTACAGTCATAGAAAAGAATTTTCTGATCAATATCCGTAAGAATATATTTCTTAATAAAATCAGAAGCCTCATCCATGCCACCGTCAAGATATATGGCGCCAATTAACGCTTCTAACGCATCTGATAGAATTGATTTCCTAAGTCTTCCACCACTCTTGTCTTCACCGCGTGCAAGTCTGACATATTTGCCTAAGTCAATCTCCTTCGTACAATATGCCAAAGTCGGCTCACATACAAGAGAAGCTCGTAATTTAGTCAAATCTCCTTCTGAGTAATCAGGATAATTCAAATACAAAAACCTACTAGTAACAATCTCTAGTACGGCATCTCCCAAAAATTCCAGTCGCTCATTATCGCTATGCTTTGAAAGATGCATTTCGTTGGCATAAGAGCTATGTGTCATAGCTTGTACGATAAGGCTTTTGTCTTTGAACTCATAACCGATTACTGATTGTAATTCTTCTATATCTGACATAACTTTCCTCTCACATTATATGAAGCCCTTAAAAATAAGGGCTTCAACAGTTCATATTAATATTAATACTAATTATCTTGTAGCCTTAATTAACTCAACAGCATCACCGACTGTCACAATTGATTCAGCCTTCTCTGTATCGACTTCAATTTTCAGTTCATCCTCAATCCCCATGATAATCTGGAATACATCTAGAGAATCAGCACCCAAATCATCAATAAATGTTGTCTCCATTGTAATCTCGTCCTTGTCAACGCTTAGTACATCGGCAATAACCTTCTTTAATACATCAAATTCCATAATTATTCTCCTTTCTGTTCACCCTTAGTAGAATCATTCGCGATTGATTCACGAACTTTACTTACAATGTCCTGCTCCTTAAAAGCAACACATTGGATAATGGAATTCTTAACCTCAATATTAGAAGCACTTCCATGCGTCTTAACAACTAATCCTTCTAAACCAAGAAGCGGCGCACCTCCGTAAGTAGATGCATCAAAAGACTTAAGTGTCTTCTTCAGGGCAGGCTTGGCAAGCAGTGCACCTATTTTGCTCTTGGTAGTACTCATAAGACCTTCTTTAATAACTGATATAAGCGTTCCGGCAAGACCTTCATACAGCTTTAATATAACATTTCCGACAAATGCTTCACATACAATAACATCGCATGCGCCTTCCGGAATCTCTCTCGATTCAACAGAGCCGATAAAATTAATGTCTTTACACTCCTTTAGAAGTGGGAATGTCTCTTTTACCAAAGCATTACCCTTCTCCTCTTCAGCTCCGATATTAACAATTCCAACTGTAGGATTCTTAACGCCCACAACTTTTTCCATATACATAGAACCAAGTCTTGCAAATTGAACTAATTGGTCAGCCCTGGCATCAACGTTGGCTCCACAGTCAAGCAGAAGTGATACTCCCTTTCTGGTAGGAATAAGCGGAGCAAATGGGGCTCTCTTAATTCCCCTGATTCTTCCGACAACAGTCTGTCCTCCCACAAGTACAGCACCGGAATTACCTGCTGTAACAAATGCATCAGCCTTGCCTTCTTTGACAAGCTTCATGCCTACAACCATAGAAGAATCCTTCTTCTTCTTAATTGCATTAACAGGAGCTTCTGCCATCTCAATCTCTTCAGTAGCTTCAACTACTTCAATCTGTTCTTTGGGAAATGTGTATTTAGACAACTCCCCGTTAACAGCATCAACCTTACCTACAAGAAATACTTTGATATCATCTCTTTCATTAACAGCTTCTATGGCACCCTGAACTATTGAAGCCGGCGCATTATCACCGCCCATGGCATCTAATGCCACTCTTGTAATATCACTCATTACAGCCTCCATATATTATATGATATAACACAAAGAATATACTATATATTAAGCTTAAAATCAAGAATAAAAGGACACATGAATGTGTCCTTTAAACTAATCTTGTGCAATTATTTCTCTCTTATTGTAAGAGCCACAATTTTTGCAAACTCTATGAGGAATCATAAGCTCACCGCATTTGCTGCAAGGTACCAATGTCGGGGCAGTCATCTTCCAGTTTGCTCTTCTTCTATCTCTTCTTCCCTTAGAAGATTTGTTCTTTGGACAAATTGACATTTGTTACACCTCCTTGAATTCTCTAAATACATCTTGGAACTTAGCCATTCTTGGATCAAGCTCCCTTCTGTTGCAATCGCACTTTTTCACATTGAGATTAGTACCGCACTTAGGGCAAATGCCAAGGCAGGTATCTTTGCACAGAACCTTTGAAGGCCAATTAACCAAGATTTCATCGAATAAAAGTCTATCAACATCAAGCTCCCCATCAATGATATAAGATATGTCCTCCTCGTCCGAGGAAACCTTGTCATCCAATATCTTGAAGGTTTTACTAATGG
>ODAI013372755.1_pt1 | contig 10756 bp, 6 predicted proteins | sample 1539321 | NCBI WGS metagenome assembly ODAI01 (sample SAMN02144231, study PRJEB22623) | gut metagenome | biome: sheep rumen | host: Ovis aries | place: New Zealand | reverse complement strand
TAATGGTTTCAATCTTTTTTTCTATATTATAGTCTTTGAGCGTTTTACCTATGAGCATTCCAGAATAGAACAAAAGAACACCTGTCACATATGCGGGAATGGTAAATACAAATTTTGCATTGGCATCAAGTGATTCATAGAATGTATTATATTCATCAGCTTTAAGCTGATCAAAGATACAGTTCAAATAATATGGTGCTTTATCCTTATTTACAGAGTTCATCAACTCCTCAATGTTCATCACATTGACACCAGTTTTGTGTCCACCGTGGAAGGTGACAAGTGCTTCGCGGAATCGCTGAGAACCAGTTACTGCATCGAAGAATACACCTGCAGCAAGTCTAACACTGCTTTCTTTTAAAAGTGCAGGCTCACCATTATTTGTCGGGTCTTTTGCCAGAATAAGGATATCACTCGTACTACCTCCTACATCTATACCAAGGAACATATTCGTACTTGTCAAACCAAAATTTGGTTGAGACATAGCATAATGACATACAGCTTCGGCTTCTGTTATTGGACGCGCAACAGTAGTCTGAACACCTGTAGTTGGTGTCACAGATGGCAGCGATCCAAATATCTTACTTAGTTCATTAATGTCACTATTCATCATAGCACCTGGATAACTCCAATTAATCTTGTTAGGAGTTATTTGCTTTTGGTATAAGAATGCACAAGTCTGAAGCCATAGAGACTTAATAAAAGCACGCTTTTTCTGCAAGCCCACAGCATCATCTAACCATTTCATGTTAAAATGAAGTATTCCTGCTTGAGTTGTGATTTCGCGTTTTGTCATCCTATTGACCTGAACATTTGGTCTATTTACAGGAACTCCACCTGCAATTTCTTCCTGCAAAGTAAACTTGTTGCATCTACTGTCATGCTCATGGAGCCATGACTTAAATTGACCATCATTAGAGTCATAATTTGTAAAGTAGAGCAACTCGTCAATTTCTGCAACACGATTTGGATTTTGTATTTCCTGTCCAACTAGCATTGTTCTATAATCGTGGAACTCAATAGGTGAAACGCCTGTGTTCTGAGAATCCTGGTAGTAAACACAAGTATTGTTACTACCGAAATCAAAGCCGACATTGGCAGTTGCGACCATAGTTTTTCCTGTCAAATCCTCAACTACATCCTGACGAATAATTAAGAATCCTGCATGGGCATTATTTCCGCCTTGTTTAACCTTAACCGAGAGACCTGTTATCGGTTTATCTGCCACAGTAATACTATATTTAGGCAAAGAATCTCCTGCATCTGCAGGTGTTGCTACCAATTCTTTGATGGTAACAGGCATAGGTGAACCATCTTCTGGATTATAATCTTCTGTATAGAAATCTCCATCTTGGTTCTTTATTATCTTGCCCATAGCTTGGTATATAGGCATATAATCAGGCTGTGATGCATCGCTCTTTTGGTTATAGATATAATAACGATTCCACTTGTCTGAAATGAAATTAGGCCAAAGGATGACTTTTTGCATGCTTGTCTGCCATTTAACCTTGTATTCTCGAGCACCCAATGCCACTTCTTCACCATCAATGACAATCACCATATTGACAGTGAGAACATCCCCTTCTGAGGTAAGTTCCGCTTTCAGAGATACACCCTGTTTTGGCTTATACCCTAATATGCTTGACAGACCATTATGGAATATCTCTATAGCTCTTTCTGACAAAGGAAGTGAGAAGAACTTGTTAGAGTTTCCTGAAATATCATTTACCATCAAGAAAAAGACAGGAGCATCCTTCAGTGAGTTTCGAGTGTTTGCCTGTTCTGTCCAACCAACAACATAGTCATCATCAGCCAGCAAAGACTGGATGTCATTGATTTTTTGGTAAGTTCCTGTTGGATCTGAATAGGTAAATGTGTAATCAGACTTAAGATATACAGGTATCTCACTATGGAAAAGTATGTTGAAAGGACACTTCAGAATTTTTCCATAGTTTGCAACTGGTCCAATTTGGTGAAGCTTGCCATTGCCTTTCTGAAATAGTTCATTTTCCCAATTACGACTCATCTGCATGAAACCATTAAGACTTACCGATGGTTTTCCTGCTCTTTGTGAATTTACTTTAGCATTAAAAGCAGCCAAATGGGCATTAAGATTCTTTACAAAAAGATATACTTTCTGAAGTTGAAGGGGGTTCAGATAGTTTGTTGGATCTTCAAACTTTCCTTTACGATACCAATTGATGTCTTGCGCATCTTTTTCAAGATTATAGCTAACACCAGTAAAGACTCCTGTCAGAGGGGATGTTCCACCAACAAGATGTCCTTTGTAATATATAAGCTGAATATATGGTTGTGCATCAGGGGAGTTAAGTAGTTCATCTTGATTACACCACAAATCACATTCTTCAAATAGCATTCTACCGAATGCTGCTGCTATATTATAATCTTCACCTCTAACATCCATATAGACTGGCTTAGAGATACGGATGCGGTCTGGGTATAATGCCATCACTGCAAGTAAACCTCGCCATTCACCATGGAGTAACTTGTAAAATTGCAGCAAGCCAGCTTGGTTGATATTAGGGTCAGGAGTAGAGAGGGTTTGTAAAGCGAAACGGAAAAGTTTTGCTCTCGCCCATGGAGTAGGAACTCCTGATATAAGTGCGCCAAGTTTATCTGCGGACATATCGTCCAATATCTTTCCTGTCTCAATACCTTGTATATACGACGGAGTCTGGTCAAGTTTATTCCACTTGCCCTGCTCGCCACCTTTTTTTTCTTCGTAGCTTCGAATCAATAACGCTTTAGACATAACCAGTATTATTAATCGTTAAACTTATAAAGTTTTGACAAAGTGTCATAAACCAACTTGTAAACTTTTTCTGTTGGATTCGTGATGCTTGCAGCATTTGAATCAACCGTAATAATATTATTCAATTCTTTTTTGAAATCATTAAATCTTGAATTCATAAACTTTGAATAAAAATGGTCTTTGCCGAGTCCTTCTGATCTGTAAATCTTCTTATTCCAGTCAAGCCTCATTAAATCTTTGAAGGTAGAAGGGGCAAACAATGCTGCATTAAGAAGGAGTTTGTCTTCTCCTCCAATAGAACGATGAAGTTGCTTAAGCCAACCTTCCTTCAACTTTTCTGGATTTTCTGTATCTCGTTTAGCAAAGAACAGACGGAAGTAATCTTTTATGCCTGCAATCTGACTTTGCTCAATGTTTGAATAACCCTCGATTCTTAACGTTCCTGTTCTTAAACCTTCCAATATATCATCAGTTCCATTACAGAACAGCGCGAAAGCAACAAGGAGTCCAAGTTTCTTTGCAAATTCCTTTTCACGATCTTTGCCCACAAAGTCTTGAAACTCCAGTTTCCCATTATCTCCAATAGAACGATATACGTAATCTGTACTCTTATTGGCTTTGTTTGCATTTAGAACATTGTCAGATAAGTTGTAGAAGTCCAATGCAGCACATGCAGCCATCAATTCGATATAATGAGAGTCATTTTCTTGATGTTCTCCTCCAGTAATCGTTGTAGAAACTTCCTTGTGCTGCATAGGGTTCCATGATAGGCCGTCAGTTCCAAGCATATAAAATCTTTGGTATGTAGATTTTACCGTGGTATCATCATCATAGAACATCATTGCAACCTGAGAGTTGAGAGCAAACCTTTCACTAGTGGCAATTACTTTTTGATTCTGGAGTTCCGATTCCGACGGAGATTTAAAATTGAAATATCCCGTCAACAAAGTAGAACCAAAATATGCACTACGCAAGATATTTACGGCACCGCCATTAATGATTTCTGCTGCTTTGGTTAGAGCCTGAGGTATAATAGGTATAGATGAAGCACCTGTACCACCAAATACTGAACCAAGAATGAACACCCTTGGGTTGCCACTAGTACATGCTGTGGTCAAAGTAGACAAAAATTTCTGAAGGTCATTAGGACGTGCCTCTTTCGCAGCCTCAATAATAGAGTGATACATCATCATAGAGCCCAAATGAGTTTGCGCTCTATAGCCATGACGGAGATTAAAATCCTCCACATCGCTACTAAGAACCAAATCTGCCAGATCGGCTTCTTCTTTTCGTTGATATTGGGTATTACCGTAATCAAAAACAGCCTTAAACGTACTCTTTGTCTGGTAATTAGGACTAAATTCGTAATACTTTATATTTGCCGTAAAGAAAGAATCTTTCAATGCAACACGTTGTGCTTCATCATTACCTTTGGTGGATTGATATGCATCTTTCAATGCCTTTAAGCGATTAAAGTTGCCATTGTTAGAATCTGTGTCCAAAGCCAACAGGTGAATGTCAGTTTCATCAAACATTCCCATAGCACAGAGATGAATTAACGACTCTATGCAACGCATTCCTGTTCCGCCTATTCCTAAAACGAAAAATTGCTTTGCCATAATTACTACTTTCCTTTGATTTTGAATATGATTGAGGCAAATTTAGAGTTTCGGAAAACAAACATAAGGATTACGCCTCCTATAATGTATATGCCAAGATTAATTCCAATACAAATTAGATTGGTATCAGAGAACATACTCTGCCATCCGGCGTTTGTAATATCTGGTTTAACCAAAAGGTCATTATAAACATAGAACCCAGCAGCTGCTGCAAAACCAATAATAACATACCAAATTCGTCGTGTTATGTAAGAACGATCGACGCCACCTTTCCATACAATCAAAGACGCAACGAGGAAAGATAAACCAAGAGCTACTGCGCCGACTATTACGGCATAAACCATTGTCTCATCTTGTAGAGACTGAAGTGCAGGAAGAGTTGTAATTCTCATATGATTTTGTTTTAATATTTATTACTTTTAACATAAATTGTATAGAATGGCGAGTGTTTCATCTGGTTTTGAAGATCTTTGTCCACTAAACATTGCTCAACACTTGTAACAACTGAACTATTTATAACACCAGGTTGACCAAGAAGATCAAAAGTAAACATTGATGAGTATTTGGAAAATACATTTTCTGTTTGAGTTATAAAGAAATCTATTTTAAAGTAATTGTTTGGATTACCATATTTCAAGAATGCATTATCTAAATTCATTATATCAAAATAGAGATTGATTATTCCATGACGACTGAACTCTTTATGGTCAACCATCAAGAAATTCGGGCATTCCGTCAAGTCTACATCCAAAGGACCGACTTTTTCTTTTGCTTCTTTCCTTGTGTAGAAGTCCATATACTCGGCATTCATATCATAGACTTTAACGTCCACATCAGTAATCTTATAACCACCAAATGAATTTCTATCAACTTTCAAGCCAGAAATAACGACATCGCCATTTGGAAGAGGAGCCCCGGTTTGTTGATCAACAGCACCCATTATAAAATTATTAATTCCCTTCCAATCGATTGTCCAATCTTGAATCTCGAAAGAACCATATGGGGCTATATCTGCTGCCAACATTTCATTCGGTTTAGCAGAATTGCCCTCTGCCATAACGTTAGGATGGTCAGCAGAGAGATGAAAAAGTTGCACATCTGGGAAGTCTTCCAATTTGGCCGTCTGCGAAATTCTATCAAAAATGTTATTTTTCAACCGAGAGTCAGTAAACAAGAAATAAAAACGTTTTTTGTTGTATTGTTGACCATGATTTAATTCAACATAAGGTTCTGACAAAATAAAAATATCATGTCCTTTTTTCATCCAAGTTTTGAATGCTGTCGCTAGATACGGATTATTAGGATTGGCACCTGCCTTAGTGGGATTATAATACTCTCCGTCAGTAAGCAACGCCGCTTCAGTATTACCATTTGCTATTTGCTCCGCTGCGGACTTTAATTCTGCATAGTTAACCTCCTCGATATTCAAAAGTCTATTATATGTGTCTGAAGGTTCTTCTTTTGTAATAACATCACCTTTAATGGAATAATAAGACTTAGTCGCTTCCACAAAAGACGGTACAAGTTTAACATAAAACGGTGATGACTTCATACCTTCTGCTATACAAGTTGAATAATCTACATAAAGTGAAAGATTGTTTTCTTCTAGTAAATCAAATTTAGATGTATTATTTAAATGGTGAAAGTCAGCAATATATTTGGTGTCTGATGGAGTTGTTTCTTTACAACAAGATGAGATAAAACATAGCCCCAATAATGTTTTTACAATATTTAGAGGAAAAATAGAATGATGTTTCATGTCAGCCTTTTTCTCCTTGCGACCTCCTGCAAGAATGTTGTGTTTTAGGTTAGTGAAACTACCCATATAAAAAAGCGTGAGATCCGTACTTGCTACTTATCTCACTCTTCAGGCCGTCGAACTTGCCTAACTCTGAAAGATAAGCAACTTCGAAGCCCACGCCGATATGGATATAATATCCCCTTACGTATGTATTCACACGGTGCATAGTTGCATCCATGCTTACGAAAGGGGATGCGTATAAACACATCCCGAGGTCATCTACCGTTGCATACTTCTACAGAGTATCTTCAAGTGTTCGACGTTTGAAGAGTAGAAGACACGCGCTAAGTAAACGCCTTTCTACATAAAGTAGGACTCTTCTTCCCACCTCATAAAAAATGCCTTATGGCTCTTTCTATGGTGCCCGCTTTTGTCATATACCATTTCTGGTGGTAGAAAAAGCTCGGCGTAGGCTGTCTTGTGGATGAAACGAGAAACGGAATCCGTCCTTGACGTAAAATCTACAATGTAAGAGTCGAATGCAAATTAAGGACTTTTTGTTGTAATGGACAAATTTTGGGGAAACTTTTTTTGGAAAAAGTATAGGAACAGGGGATTTGATGTTAATCTTGGCTCTTTTTACTATTGATGTGTGAGTTGATTGGTTATTGAAGAAAGAAAGATCGGATTATAGGTTTTGGAGTATTGAGAAGGGGAGTGATGGCTAAAGGTGTGTGTGATTGGAACGGTTTCCACTTCGGCGGTTTCAATCAGCCATTACTAATGTCAAGGGTCAGTCATTAGTAATGGCAAAAGTTGGTCATTACTAATGTCTAAGCTTGGGCATTATAGTTCCAAGCTGGTGTTGTCAACTTTGTTAGCACCATCAACCAGTGTTGTTGATTTGTGTTTAAGGTAATTCAGTGAATTTGGCTCCTAAATTCAGTGAATTTGCATCCAATTGTTAGTGGGAGCTTCTCTTTTTGTGTCAACAGAAGTGTTTTCTTGTGTCAACAAAAGCGAGCATTTTTATTTGGGTATAGCTTGGGAATGGCTTGGGAAATAGGGTGGAATAGGGGGTGTCAGAGCTTGGGTATCAGTGTTTATTGTTTTGGATGGATAAGGATTCTTGGAAACACCAAAAAGTGAAGGAGGGAAGCCCTCCTTCACTTTTTCAGGATAGAGATGAGATTATTCGCTTACTTGCAAGGAATCGCCTCGATGCGCTGCTGATGGCGGCCTCCTGCAAACTCAGTGTTGAAGAACTCGTCAAGGCACTGACGGCATACTTCCTCGCTGATGAAGCGACCGGGGAAGACTATGACATTGGCATTGTTGTGCTCGCGGATGAGGTGGGCAATCTCGGGTTGCCAAACAAGTCCGGCACGAATTTGCTGGTGCTTGTTGAGGGTCATGGAGATGCCTTCGCCCGAACCACACATAGCGATGCCTGGATAGACTTCACCCTGCTCGATGCCTTCAGCTAAGGCATGACCGTAGGTGGCGTAATTGCACGACTCTTCGGTGTAGGTGCCATAGTCCTTGTAGGCGTAGCCTTTCTCGTCGAGGTATTTCTTTACGAATTGCTTCAAGGGGAATGCAGCATGATCGCTGGCAATTCCTACTGTTTTCACTTCCATAAATACAATGATGAAGTGAAAAATGAAGAGTGAAAAGTGAAAAATTTAAGTTACTTTTGCTAATGGGAAACAAACCGCATAGCAGGTAATTTGGATTTCTCACTTTTCACTTTTCACTTTTCACTTTGTTAGAACAATTTGTTTACCTGTGCATAAACATTTTCTGCTGTGTAGCCCAGTTTCTCGTCGAGCACCTTGTAAGGAGCTGAAAAACCGAAGGATTCAAGACCCCAGATGGTGCCTTCTGCCTCGGGCACAAGACCCAGGAGGTTGACTGGCAAACCGGCTGTGAGACCGAACTTCTTCACACCCTGTGGCAGTACACTCTGCTGATACTCCTTGGACTGCTGACGGAAGAGGCCTTCGGATGGAACGCTGACGATGCGCACCTTCTTGCCGTCCTTGCGGAGGAGTTCGGCACCTGCTACGAGCGTAGATACTTCAGAACCTGTGGCTACGAGGATGACATCAGGATTCTCGTCGGAACCAGCTACGATGTAACCGCCCTTAGTTACTTGGCTGTAGTCGTTGCCAGCGGGCAGGTTCTGAATGTTCTGGCGAGAGAGGATGAGGGCTGATGGGGTGGCCATATTCTCCATGGCGAGTGCACAGGCGCGTGTGGTTTCCTGTGCGTCGGCTGGACGGAGAGCGAGCACAGAGGGTTTGCCAGAGTGGTTCTTCAGTTTCTCCATTAGGCGAATCTGTGCTTCCTGCTCAACGGGTTCGTGAGTAGGTCCGTCTTCGCCTACACGGAATGCGTCATGGGTCCAGATGAACTTCACGGGAAGCTCCATGAGGGCTGCCATACGAACGGCTGGTTTCATGTAGTCGGAGAATACGAAGAAGGTTCCGCAAGCGGGGATAACACCGCCATGAAGTGCCATACCGATGCAGCAGCAAGCCATGGTAAGCTCGGCCACACCTGCCTGGAAGAAGGCTCCGGAGAAATCGCCTTTGGTAAAGGCGTGGGTCTTCTTCAGGAAGCCATCGGTCTTGTCGGAATTGGATAGGTCGGCAGATGCGCAAATCATATTGGGCACTTGCTCTGCAAGCACTGAGAGGCATGCAGCCGATGCGGAACGTGTGGCATCGTTATCCTTCTGCACACACTTGCTCCAGTCAATCTTTGGAGCCTTGCCGCTGAACCAGTCGGCTTGCTGGGCTGCCTTCTCTGGGTTGGCTTCAGCCCATGCCTTTTCCTCAGCATAGCGCTCAGCGCAGATGCTTTCGAGTTCCTTGGCACGGTTGGCATAGAGTTCCTTGACATCGTCGAAAATCTGGAATGGATTCTCAGGGTCGCCACCAAGATGCTTGATGGTGTTGACAAAGGCATCGCCTCCGAGTGGAGCACCGTGAGTTTTGCAATTGGCTTCGTAAGAAGTGCCGTCGGCCTTGAGGGCACCCTTACCCATGATGCACTTACCGATGATGAGGGTTGGCTTGCCTTCCACCTTCTGGGCTGTGTCGAGTGCCTGACGAATCTGTGCAGCATCGTTACCACAAATTTCGATGACTTCCCATCCGATGGCGCGATACTTAGCGGCTGTGTCCTCTGTCATCACATCCTTGGTTTCAGTAGACAGCTGAATGTCGTTGGAGTCGTAGAACATGATGAGGTTGTCGAGTCCGAGCACAGCTGCGATGCGTGCGCCACCTTGTGAAATCTCTTCCTGCACACCACCGTCGGAGATGTATGCGTAGATGGTTTCCTTTGCGAAAGTGGGGTTGCCGGTGTGGGCTGCCAGGAATTTGGCTGCGATGGCTGCGCCAATGGCGAACACATGGCCTTGGCCCAGAGGACCTGAGGTGTTTTCGATGCCGCGAGCTATCTCAAACTCGGGGTGACCTGTAGTTGGAGAACCCCACTGGCGGAGTTGTGCCAGTTCGTCGAGGGTGAACTTACCGATGAGGGTGAGTTGAGAGTAGAGCATGGGAGCCATGTGACCAGGGTCGAGGAAGAAACGGTCGCGACCTACCCAACCTGGGTTCTTGGGGTCATATTTGAGATACTCAGAATACAAAACATTGATAAAGTCGGCACCGCCCATGGCACCACCAGGGTGTCCAGACTTAGCCTTTTCTACTGCAGCTGCTGCAAGTATGCGGATGTTGTCCGCTGCATGATTCAGTACGTTAATAGAATTTGCCATAAGTTTTTGTTTGTTTATTTTTTGTTATCCACTGCGGCTTGCTCAATGGCGAGTCCTGCCTTGTAGTTCTCAATATAGGCGTTGAAGCCTGCCACGTCTTCGGGAGTGGGTTTGATTTCTTCGCCCTCGTTGCCTGCGAAGACCACTTGGTCGAGGTAATCGGCAAGGGAGAGTTCCTTGTTCTTGCAAACGGCGTAGGCTGCCAGAAGAGCGATGCCCCATGCACCGCCTTCGCCTGCTGTCTCCATCACTGAGATAGGGGAGTTGAGTGCGGCAGCCAACATCTTCTGACCCACACCTTTGGTGGTGAAGTAGCCTCCATGACCTGTGATGCGGTCAACCTTTACCTTCTCTTCTTTCAGGAGAATGTCGTTGCCAATCTTCAACACACCGATAGCACCATAGAGGTGGGCACGCATGAAGTTGGCAAGGCTGAACTTGTCGTTGGCTGAACGAACAAAGAGTGGACGTCCGTCGGCCAGACCAGTCACGGGCTCTCCCGACACGTAGTTGTAGGAGAGGATGCCTCCACAGTCGGCATCGCCTTTGGTTGCAATGTTGAAGAGGTTGGTGTAGAGTTGGTTCATGTCAACCGGCATGCCCATCAATTCTTGGAATTCCTTGAAAATCTTCACCCAGGCGTTGATGTCGGACGTGCAGTTGTTGCAGTGAACCATGGCCACGAGCGAGCCGTCGGGAGTGGTCACCATGTCAATCATCTCATAGGGCTTGGAGAGCTCTTTCTCCAGCACAATCATGGAGAAGGATGATGTTCCGGCCGAAACGTTGCCTGTGCGCTGGTTAAGGGCATAGGGGGCCATCAAGACGCGGGC
>ODAI012895468.1_pt1 | contig 10757 bp, 13 predicted proteins | sample 1539321 | NCBI WGS metagenome assembly ODAI01 (sample SAMN02144231, study PRJEB22623) | gut metagenome | biome: sheep rumen | host: Ovis aries | place: New Zealand | reverse complement strand
GGACGTAGCCCTCATTCTGATAGCTGTAGGGATCGTCCCGCACGGTGATGGTGTAGGGCTTGTCCGGGGTGTAATTGTTGGCCGGGCCGGCGCCCCGGAAGAAGGAATAGGGCTTGTAGCCCTTCCCTGCCAGGCGGTCCCGCAGGAACTGCAGCTCATAATTGGACAGCGGGCGGGGGCCCTTCAGGGCGTTGAGCATGGCCGCGCAGGCCTCGGGATCGGCCTCATAGCGGCACAGGGCCGCCACCGTCAAAGCGGCGGTCATAAAGGGATCGGTCATGGCGAATTCCGGCAGCGCGCTGAGCTCCTCCACGTTCCGGGGCAGCTCGTCAAAGGTAAAGGTTCGTTCCATTTCAGCAGCCTCCTTTTTCATTGGTATATGGTTTATATGGTTTCTGACGCTTACTCGGTCAGGGCGATCTCGATCGCCTCCCGGACATTGCGGACTCGGAGCAGCCGCAGTCCCTTGGGGGCTGAAACTGTCTCCGTACCGTGTCTGGGGATGACGCATTTTGTGAAGCCCAGCCTGGCGATCTCCGCCAGCCGCTGCTCCAGATTGGAAACCGGGCGGGTCTCCCCGGTCAGACCCAGCTCGCCGATGGCCGTCAAATCCTCCGCCACGGGAACGTCCCGGAAGCTGGAGGCAATGGCGATGGCCACGGGAAGGTCGGAGCCCGGCTCGTCGATGCGCAGACCGCCGATGACGTTCAAAAACAGGTCGCAGTCCGAAAGCCGCAGACCGCCCCGCTTCTCCAGCACCGCCACCAGCAGGGCCGCCCGGTTATAGTCAAAGCCGTCCGTGGTCCGCCGGGGCACGTTCAGGAAGCTGCGGGTCACAAGGGCCTGGACCTCCGCCAGCACCGGGCGGCTGCCCTCCATGGCGCAGGCCACGCAGGTGCCGGAGGCCCCCTTGGGCCGCCCAGCCAAAAGCACCTCCGAGGGATTGGGAATCTCCCGCAGGCCGGTGTCGATCATCTCAAAGACGCCGATCTCGTTGGTGGAGCCGAAGCGGTTTTTGGCTGCCCGCAGCAGACGGTAGGGGCCGTTGCGCTCTCCCTCAAAATAGAGGACGCAGTCCACCATGTGCTCCAGGACCTTGGGCCCGGCGATGGAGCCCTCCTTGTTGACGTGGCCCACCACAAACACCGTGGTGCCCGTCTGCTTGGAGAGCTGCAGCAGGGCCATGGTGCAGTCCTTCACCTGGGAGATGCCGCCGGGGGAGGTGCTGTTCTCCGGGGCGTACATGGTCTGGATGGAGTCCACGATGAGAATATCCGGTTCCATGTCCCCGGCGGCCCGCAGCAGCTCGTCCATCTCCGTCTCGGCGTAGATCAGCAGATTTTCCGCGTCCACCCCCAGGCGCTCGGCCCGCATTTTCAGCTGGCTCTCGCTCTCCTCGCCGGAGACGTAGAGCACTTTCTGGCTCTTGCAGAGCTCCCGGCAGATTTGCAGCAGCAGCGTGGACTTGCCGATGCCGGGAGCGCCTCCCACAAGGACGAGAGAGCCCTTCACGGCGCCGCCGCCCAGCACCCGGTCCAGCTCCCCCATGCCGGTGAAGAAGCGCTGCTCGCTGCCGCTGACGATCTGAGACAGACGCTTGGGCCGCCTCTGGCTGCGATCCGCCGTGGGCGCGGATCGTCTGGCAGCCTTGGCCGGGGCTTCGCTGTGCTCGGTGAGGGTGTTCCAGGCCCCGCAGGCGGGGCATTTGCCCATCCATTGCAGGGTCTCGTTGCCGCAGTTAGTACAGTAAAATACGGTTTTTGTTTTCATGGGCTCTCCCCTCCCGCAGGCGCTCAGGACGGCGCCGCGTCGTTGATCGCTTGTGTCAGCCCGGCCGCGATGGCCGCAGCAAGCTTGATTTGATAGTCCGCCGTACCCAGCAGAAGCTCCTCCTGGGGATTGGACAGAAAGCCGCACTCCACCAGGGCCGCGGGACAGCGGACCTGGTTTAACAGATAGACCCGGTCCGTCTGCTTGGCCTGCCGGTGATTGTCCGGGTCCAGCCGCTCCCCCAGAACGCCCTGCAGGGCTTCGGCCAGAGCCTTGCTCCGCGCCGAACCGGTATAGAAGACCTGGGCGCCCCGATAGCGGGCTTCGGGGAACGTGTTTTGATGGATGCTGATGAGAATAGCCCCCGGCGTCTCGTTCACCGCCCGGACGCGGTTTTTCAGATCGGATACCTTCTTCTCGGACACGGTAAGGGCCTCCGGGCTGTGGACGGAGACGTCCGTCTCCCGGGTCATCTCCACGGAGCAGCCCAGAAAGCGCAGCAGATCCCGCAGCCGCAGGCTGATCTCCAGGTTTCGCGTGGCTTCCTTTGTGCCGGACGGGGCCAAGGCGCCGCCGTCCTCGCCCCCGTGGCCGGGATCCACCACGATCACCGGCGCGCCGCCTGCTTCTGCCCCCGCCGCCACCGCGCTGAGTCTCCCAGCGACCCGGGAGAGCGCAACGGAAAGCCCCACCGCCGCGGCCAGGGCCAGCAGATAGACCGGAAGCATCCGTTTGAAAATTGCCATGATACCACCTCGCGGAAGCCTATGGGCGCCGCGGCGGATTTATTCCAAGGACAGTATAGCACAAAAAGCGGCTTTTGCATAGAATAAGTTTGAAAACGGCAAAAAAAGTCGATTTCGATCCTGCGTTATATAGGAGGAATCCGAATGGATCAGCATGACAAGACCTGCTGCGGCGTTCTGCCCGCCAGCGCGCCGCTGGCCAATCCCTATGTTCCCTTTCAGCCCGACAATCCGGCGCAGTACAGCGCCAAAACCGGACTGATCCGGGGCACCCTCTTCCCCTGCCTGGATCTGCCCTTCCAGGGCATGGTCAACACCGAGGAAAAGTCCGACACCCTGCTCCATCAGCTCCAGGCCCTGGGCTTCGCCGTCCAGGAGCTGGGCCTGTATCTGGACACCCACCAAAACGACGCCGAGGCCACGGAGCTCTTCCGCCAGTATACGGAGCTCTATGAGGCCGGAATGGCCCAGTATCAGCAGAGCAGCGGCCCGCTGTTCCAGAAGCAGGCTGTGGAGAACGGGGCTTACACCTGGAACAGCAAGCCCTGGCCCTGGGAATACCGCGCCAATCAGGAGGACTGAGTATGTTTGTCTATGAAAAGAAGCTTCAATACCCGGTGAAAATCGCGGCCGTCAACCCGAAGCTGGCCTCCGTCATCATCAGCCAATACGGCGGACCCGACGGGGAGCTGGGGGCCTCCCTGCGCTATCTGAGCCAGCGCTACTCCATGCCCTACCCGGAGCTGCGGGGGCTTTTGACGGATATCGGCACGGAGGAGCTGGGGCACCTGGAGATGATCGGCGCCATTGTGCACCAGCTGACCCGCAGGCTCAGCGAGGATCAGATCAAGGCCGACGGCTTTGCCCCCTACTTTGTGGATCACACCGCCGGCGTCTACCCCACCGCAGCCTCCGGCTTCCCCTGGACGGCGGCCTCCATGCAGGTGAAGGGGGATCCCATCGCGGATCTGACGGAGGATCTGGCCGCGGAGCAGAAGGCCCGGGTGACCTATGACAACATTCTCCGCCTGTCCGACGATCCCGACGTGAACGACGTGATCAAATTCCTGCGGGAGCGGGAGATCGTCCACTTCCAGCGCTTCGGCGAGGCCCTTCAGAATCTGCGGGAGCGGCTGAACCAGAAGAACGTGTATTATATGAACCCGGCCTTTGACCGTAGCTGAAGCCGTCTGAAATAAAATCCGGCCCGGGATACCCACGGTATCCCGGGCCCTTGCCCTATCGGTTCAGCAGCCAGACGCTCAGATTGAGATACAGGGCGAAGGCTGTCCAGAGCAGGTAGGGAATTTGCAGCCTTGCCGCGGGAAGATCCAAGCGCCGAAATCGCAGGAGCATCCAGATCACCAGACCCAGCAGCAGGGCCAGAACGATCAAACCGCCGCCGTAGCTGCGCAGCTCGAAGAAGATGATGCTCCAGGCAAAGTTTACCGCCAGCTGGATCAGATAGACCTGAATCGCGTCGGTACGCTCCTCGCTGTGGGCGGAGAGAACGACCCGGGCCATGCCGATGCCCATCAAGGCATAGAGGATGCCCCACACGATGGGAAACAGGATGGGCGGGGGCGACAGGGCCGGCTTGACGACCTGGCTTTTATAGAAGTCCATGCCGTCTCTGGTCAGTATGGCGGCGGCCACGCCCACCGCTTCCGTCAGCAGGATCCAGAACAGATAGGTCCAAAGTCTACGATGCTTCATTTTATCACCCGCTGAGAGTATATCCGGAAGCGGGGAAAAATATAAGCGCCGCGCGGAAGAATTTTGAATCTTCCGCGCGGCGCACAGCTCAGACGGCCACAGGAGCCCTGTGATAGGTTTTTACGATCTGAGCCACCAGATCCTTGATCTCGGGGCTGTTTTCCTCACAGGCCGCGTAGAGCCTGTCAAGCTGCTTCATGAAGCTGTCCTCGTCGATCTCCAGGGGCTTGCCGATGTGGATCAGCGCGTTCTCCGTGGTGCGGAGTCCCTCCTCCTTCATCAGCATCTCCTCATAGAGCTTTTCGCCGGGCCGGAGGCCGGTATACTTGATCTGGATATCCACGTCCGGCTCAAAGCCGGACAGACGGATCATGTTCCGGGCCAGATCGTCGATGCGGACAGGCTCGCCCATATCCAGGACGAAAATCTCGCCGCGCCGGGCCAGGGCTCCGGCCTGGAGCACCAGGGACACCGCCTCGGGGATGGTCATGAAGTAGCGGATGATGTCCTTGTGGGTCACGGTGACGGGGCCGCCCTCGGCAATCTGCTTTTTGAACAGGGGGATCACGCTGCCGTTGCTGCCCAGGACGTTGCCGAAGCGCACCGCCACAAAGACCGTCTCGGAGCGGTTGGACATGGACTGCACGATCATCTCGCATATCCGCTTGCTGGCGCCCATAATGTTGGTGGGGTTGACGGCCTTGTCTGTGGAAATCAGCACAAACTTTTTGGCGTGATACTTGTCCGCGGCCTGGGCCACGTTCAGGGTGCCGAACACGTTGTTCTTGATGGCCTCGTTGGGGCTCTCCTCCATCAGCGGCACATGCTTATGGGCCGCCGCGTGGAACACCAGCTCCGGGTGATATTGGGAGAACACCATTTCCACCCGGTCCTTATCCCGCACGGAGCCGATCAGCGTGGTGAGGTTCAGATCCTTGTACTGCCGCAGCAGCTCCTGCTGGATATCATAGGCGTTGTTCTCGTAGATGTCGAAGATGATGAGGCGCGCGGGCTTGTTTTTGGCGATCTGACGGCAGAGCTCGCTGCCGATGGAGCCGCCGCCCCCCGTCACCAGAACGGTCTTATCCTTGATGTAGGCGGAGATGCCGGACAGATCCACCTTCACGCTGTCCCGCCCCAGCAGATCCAGAACGTCCACGTCCCGCATCTTTTGCAGGGAGACCTCTCCGTTGGCCAGCTGGAAAATCGCGGGCAGGGTCTTGAGGCGGCATTTGGTCTGCTGGCAGAGCTGGAGGATTTCCCGCTTGTCGCTGGCGGAGGCGGTGGGAATCGCCAGCACGATCTCCTCGATCTTGTAGCGATCCACGATGGCCTTGATGTCGAAGCGGTTGCCCACAATCTTGACGCCCCGCAGATAGCTGCCCCGTTTGGAAAAATCGTCGTCCACGATGCAGACCACGTGGTTGGTGGACTTGACGCTGGTCTGGAACTCCCGCAGCACCATGGCCCCCGCGTTGCCGCCTCCCACCAGAAGGGTCCTGGTCTGCTTCGTCACAGCCTCCGGGCTGATCTTGGAGCGCAGCAGCCGATAACTGATCCGGGAAAGACCCACAAAGGCAATCAGCAGAATCCCGCTGATCAGCGGATAACTCACCGGGAAAAACGCGGTGGCAGGAATCTGGTTCACGATAAATTTTAACAGGCTCACCAGAGCTCCCGCCAGAACGATGTGCATCAGCTCGTCCACGCTGGCGAATTGCCAGAGGCTGTTGTAGAGCTTGAAGGGAATGAAAATCAGAATGGTGACAAGGGTGCTGACGACAGAATAATTGACGATATATGCCATGTAGTTTTTGCCCATCATGGCATCCCATTTAAAATCCACCAGCATAAGCAGCGCCAGAATGGACGCCACGTTCACCAGCAGCATATCCAACACCACCAAAAAGGCGATGCGGATGGGCTTAGGGTTGAAGCCGGAGTATTTCTTTTTCATCGGTTCACTTCCACTTCCTGTTTCTCTTTCGTCATGGATGGGTATGAGAAAAAAGCCGTTTTAATCGTCCGACGGCGTGGTAAATCCGCAGCAGCAGCCCTCTGCAGGGCAGCAGAAGCAGCCACAGGCGGATCCAAAAGCGATATCGTGGATTTGACGCGGAAATATCCCGCCCCTTGCGGCAGATCTCGCCCACCACGCCCAGAATCTGGTCCGGCCGGACGCCCCGTTCTGTTTTCCACTGGTGGTCGCCGCAGCAGCAGTAGCTGCCGTCTGCCTGTACAGAAACAACGCGGTGCAGCACAAACTGCCCGCTGTCCCGTTTATACAGGGGCAGATCCCCCTTTTTCAGAGGCTGCTCCGTTTTTACCAGGGTAACAAGATCCCGATCCGGGGCCAGAACCGGAAGATTGCTGGTGCCCGTGACCGGAAGTCTGACGCTGCCGCCGGCCTCCAGGGTCTGCCGCAGAACCGGCTCCAGCTCAGCCAGAGAGATCTGACGTTTGGGGGCGGCGCCTCCCGCCGACTCAGTCATCCAGGCAGCCCGCTTCCCGGAGCGTGCCGACAAAGTACTTCACGCTCTGCCGGGCCGTGGCCTCGTCCACCTCCGTGTAGTTTTCCAGAATGGCCGCGGTCAGCTGATCCTCGTCGGCCCCCTGCTCCAGGCGCTCCCACAGGAAGGCCCCGGTGTCGTTGAGGTTGATGATCCCGTTGAAGTCCAGAGTCCGCTTGCCCACGGAGACGACTACCTTGCAGCCCGCGATGGAGCGCATCATAAAACCGGATTTGATTTTCATTTGTATAACCTGCTTTCTTAAGCTTTCGGATGGAATTTGTTGTAGACGGATTTCAGATTCTGCTTGACAATCTGGGTGTAGATCTGGGTGGAGGAAATATCGCTGTGTCCCAGCATCTCCTGGATGGATTTCAGATCCGCGCCGTTTTCCAACAGATGGGCGGCGAAGCTGTGCCGCAGGGTGTGGGGGGTGATGTCCTTCTGGATACCCGCCGTCTGCTGATAGTGCTTGATAATCTTCCAGAAGCCCTGGCGAGACATGCGCTCTCCCCCCAGATTGACGAAGAGGGCGGTCTCCGCGGGATCCGCGATCATGCTGGTACGGATCTGGGTGATGTAGGTCTGCAGAGCCCGCACCGCGGCGGGGTACAGGGGAATCATCCGGGTTTCCCCGCCGCTGCTGCAGCGGATGAAGCCCGCGGGGATGTTGACATCCTCCACGTTCAGAGAAATCAGCTCGCTCACCCGGATGCCCGTGGCATAGAGGAGCTCCAGCATCGCCTTGTCCCGGAAGCCCTTGGGATCGGTACACTGGGGCTGCTGCAGCAGCAGCTCCACCTCCCGTCCGCTCAGAATCTGGGGCAGCTTCTTCTCCGCCTTTGCCAGGTGGATGGACTTCACCGGATTGCTTTCCAGCTTGCCAAGGGTGATGAGGTAGCTGTAGAAGCCCTTGATGGAGGCCAGGCTCCTGGTGACGGTGGCGGAGGATTTTCCCTGGTTGGTAAGCCATGCAAAATAGACCGTGGCCTGTTCCTTGGTAACCAACTCCAGACTGCAGCCGATATGATCGCAGACGTATTTATCAAATTGTCTCAGATCCCGTATGTAGGAAGCAACCGTATTCGCGGAGGCCTTTTTTACCTCCAGCAGGTAGCTCTGATACAGGGTGATTTGATCTGTCATAGTCTAACGCTCTTTCGTAATTTACTGTATGAAAAGCAAGGATTTGAGGCAGGCTGCCGCAGCGGCCAGAAGCAGCGCCGGCAGCAGAAGCCAGATCTCGCTTTTCGCCTCCGCGGCCCCCCTGCACCAGACGGCGCCCAGGGAAATCCAGAACGGAAGCAGAAGCGCCGTATCCAGAAAGCAGAGCAGCCATCGGAAGCAGGCTCCGGCGCTCAGGGCGCAGAAGCAGCCCGCAAGGACCGCTCCCCGGAGAAAGAAAAGCGCGCGGATCAGATTCCCCCGTCCCAGCAAATACGCCGCCGACAGCAGCATGGGGAAAAGGGCAATGTGGAAAAAGATCCCGAACCAGGACGGAAGCCGGGGCTGCGTTCCCAGACAAACGCCGGAATCCGGGCCGAACAGCGCGGCCCCCAGGGCCCCCGCCAGAGAACCCGTCAGCAGGCAAAACAGAATCTGCCGCTGCTGGGGCTCCGCGTCGCGGAAATAACGGCTTGCCGACAGGATTTTTGCCATAAACGCTCCTTTCGTCACAGCGCGATGTTCGGAGCAAAAAGGCTTGTTTCGGCAAAAGGCGTTATTTTGACCACTACCATTCATTGGATGCTCTGATAATATACTCGAAATTTGCTGACTTTTCAAGCCTTTTTCTCCAAACACGCATTTTTTGTGAATTATTGACAGATATTATGTAAATAACGTTATGTTAACTTATGAACCCATCCAAGAGATGGTAGTTGCACAAGGCTTTCTACTACAATATATAGAAATCCCGCTCCGAAATCCCGGAAATTACAATATCGGCAATAAGCACAAATTCCCCAAGCTCCTCCGGGCGCTGCCCAGCACCGCGGCAAGCAGCGCGGCCAGAACCGCGATTGCGCAGACCGCGGCGGGCGTCGACCCCTCCCCGCCCAGGAGCAGTCCCGGCAGCAGGACTCCCGCCGACATTATGGCCGCGCACAGAAAGCTCCACTGCAGCTTTCGCCGCTCGGCGCCCCGCACCGTGATCCGGCAGGCCAGCATGACCGCCGCCCCGAAGGCAAGCTTTACCGGCAGGCTGCCCCCCTCCGGCGCAAGGCTCCCCTTGGAGATCAGCGCCGCCAGGAGGCTCAGCAGCAGGGTAAACAGCACAACACCTGCCAGCAGCCCCGGCAGCAAGCCGCCTCGCAGAGCTCCCCTTCGGCTCCTGGTTCTCATAGCAAATCGCATCCCATCGTCTCCCTTCTGCCCTATCCTATGGGGCTTTGCCCTAACGCATGCCCGGAAAATTTCATAAATTTTTCACAAACGTATTCCATTTTCCTGATATATCGTATATAATCAGAAAGGAATCCATCAAACGGAGGTAGAACACGATGCGATACTGTGTACCGAAGCGCTTCAAGCTCGCTGTTCTCTATGCCCGGGACGATCCGCGTATATCCGATTTCCTGAACGCCGAACGCCAGGAGACGCTCTGCCGGGAATACTGCGAGAGCAACAAAATCGCCGTGCTGCGCAGTGTTCGGGTACGCTGTGATTCCGCGACCTCTTTGGAGCTGATGAAAACCCTGCTTCTGACCTTGCCGCCGGAGGTGGACACGCTGCTGGCCGTGCGCTTCAGCGACTACTGCACCTATTTGCCGGATCTGGGCAGGCTCTGTCTGATGTATCAGTGCAGACAAATCTTCGTTCAGACTCTGGATAACCCCGGCCCCCTGTATCGGTATCTTCATTGCCTGCGCGTAGAGGATTTCGATCTGGCCGACGCACGCTACGAAGCCCTCAAACAGCAAAAATGAAGGCGCGGATAAGCTCCGCGCCTTCATTTTTGGCTTGATTCAGTTCAGCTCGTTCATCCACTGCTTGAGCAGGCTTATATAGCGCTCCGTGTCCTCCACAAAGCACATGTGGCGGCAGTCCCGGAACAGCTCCCAACGGGCATTGGGGATCCGGTCATACATGGTTTTGGCAATGTATGGGGTGCACAGATCGTTGCCGCCGCTGATGATCAGCGCCGGCACCTCGATGCCGGAGAGCAGATCCGTCACGTCGAAGTCCTTCAGCGTGCCGGTGGGGGGAAACTCATTGGGACCCCAGCCCACCAGGTAGCTCTCCTCCCCTTTCCGCTTCGGGCGGGTCAGGCATTCCGGCGCCTCCGGGCCGAAGGCTCCGGCGCAGTGAAGCTCCATATACCGCGCCTCCGCCTGCTTGTAGCGGAGGGAATCATAGCGATTGCGGGCCACGGCAGAGCGGATCGCCGCCTGCATGGACTCCGGCAGCTGCCGGATCATTCTGGCCTGCTCCTGCCCCCAGAGCTGACTGGAGGGAAGGGTGCTGGAGAGCACGATTCCCTTGACGCCGCTGTGCTCGTGGCGGCACATGTACTCCAAAAGCAGCATTCCGCCCCAGGACTGGCCCAGCAGAATGAGCTCCTCCAGCCCCAGGGCCCGGCGGACGGCCTTCAGCTCGCCGATCCAGGTTTCCATGGTCCAGAGCTCCGGATGGCCCTCCACCCAGGACGCTCCGCAGCCCAGCTGGTCATAGCTGATGAGCTGCCGTTCATCCTCCTCGGCCAGGCGGTCCAGCACCTCAAAATAGTTATGGGTGGAGCCCGGCCCGCCGTGGAGCAGCAGCAGCGGGGGCTTTTTTCTGCGCACGGGTCCGGTAACCCGGTAATAGCTCCGATAGTCCAGATAGGAAATATAGCCTTCCTCGATCATGACGCCGCCTCCTTTTGCGCGCACAGCTTGGGTACCATGATGAAAAAAAGAAAAAGCCGCAGCTGCGGCTTTTCTCTGGTGGAGACTGCTGGACTCGAACCAGTGACCTCCTGCGTGTGAAGCAGGCGCTCTAACCAGCTGAGCTAAGCCTCCGTACGCATGGTATT
>ODAI011153792.1_pt1 | contig 10757 bp, 3 predicted proteins | sample 1539321 | NCBI WGS metagenome assembly ODAI01 (sample SAMN02144231, study PRJEB22623) | gut metagenome | biome: sheep rumen | host: Ovis aries | place: New Zealand | reverse complement strand
CGCTCATGTGGAATTCAAGTTCCAGGGAGTGTACAAGGAAGCCAAGGTGTACTTGAACGGTACTTTGTGCGCGGATTTCCCGAACGGCTATCTTCCGTTCACGGTGAATGCTGACGGGCTTCTTCATGAAGGCGAGAACACTATTCTAGTGACAGCGGACAACAGGGGACAGAGAAGTTCGAGGTGGTACTCCGGCGGCGGCATATACAGGAATGTGGAACTGATAGTAAAGGACAGGACATACATATCGGATGTAAAGGTGAGCACCCTCTCTACAAAGCCCGCCAGAATAGGAGTGTTGTCTACGGTAAATTCCGGTGAAGCTCATGTGGATATCATCGACCAGGATGGTAGGACGGCAGCTTCCGGAGAGGGGACCTCTCTTGTCCTTGAGATCCCTTCAGCAAAGCTTTGGGATGCCGATTCCCCGAATCTCTACACTGTAAGAGTGACTCTTTCCGAAAACGGTCAGGTGAAAGACGTTTTTGAAGACACGTTCGGAATAAGGACTATAGAGTGGAGCAACAAAGGCCTTTTCATCAACGGGAAGAACACTCTTCTCAAGGGAGGTTGCATCCATTCCGACAACGGAATCCTCGGCTCCGCGGAATACGACCAGGCCGCCGAGAGGAAAGTGAGGATTCTCAAGCAGTACGGATTCAACGCCATAAGGTCTTCGCACAACGGATGCTCCGAGGCCATTCTCAAGGCCTGTGACAAGCTGGGCATGTACATAATGGACGAACCATGGGATACCTGGTGGCGCCCCAAGAACCCCAATGACTACGGCAAGTTCTTCCTGGACCATTACAAGGAGGATATTGCGGCAATGGTGAAGAAGGACTACAATCATCCGAGCGTGATAATGTACTCAGTGGGGAACGAGGTCAATGAACCTACCGCTGAAGGCGGGCTGGAGATGACGCGCAGCATCGTCTCCTCTTTCCATGAACTTGATTCCACGCGTCCGGTGACATCCGGGTTCAACACCACGATACTTGCCTCCGGTTCCCGAGGATCGAGAAGAATCTTCGAAAGCAATTCTACACAAGAGCTTTCCGGAAAGGAAGAACCTTCGAAGCCGGTGAAGAAAAAGACCAGAAGAAACCCCAAACCTGAGATCCTCGAATGGCATGAGCCCGAGATCCCGGAAGGGGGTCTTGTCGGTTGGATGGATATGATGCGTGCTGGATCCCTCTCTTCTGAAGACTATAACAACATGGTCCTTCAGTACAAGAAGAGTGATGATTATATGGTGCTTTCAGCTGCACTTGATTCGATCATATCCCCGGTTCTCGAGGAAGTCGACATCATCGGATACAACTATGCTCAGGCGCGTTACCCCTATGAAGGCACAAGACATCCCGAATGGGTGATCCTCGGCAGTGAGACCTACCCCCAGGACATCTGGGACAACTGGCAGATGGTGAAAGCCTATCCCTACACTGTGGGGGACTTCATGTGGACCGCTTGGGATTATCTGGGTGAATGCGGCCTTGGCTCCTGGACCTATTCCGGACAGAGAGCCAATTCTTATCCCGGCAAACTTTCTGAGGCGGGCGTGATTGACCTTGTCGGAAACCCTACCGGGGAAGCTTTCCACGCGAAGGTGACATGGGAAGATTCGCCTTCTTCTCCTTACATATGCGTCCGTCCTGTAAGTGCTGAGACTCCGAAAGCGTCCCGCTGGAGAGGTACCAACTCCATTCCCAGCTGGACATGGAAGGGGATGGAAGGAGTGGAGGCCACGGTAGAAGTCTTCAGTTCCGCATCAAAAGTCAAACTGTTCCTCAACGGGAAGAAAGTGGGAAGCGCAAGGCCTGAAGGCGGAGTAGCTCAGTTCAGGATAGCATACGAGCCCGGAGAACTTACCGCCAAAGCATACGGTAAAATCTTCTGCGTCGGGAAGTCGACCTTGAGGACAGCCCAAGGACCTTCACACATACGCCTTACTCCCGAAGACACTCCGGTGAGTCCCGGACAGCTGGTCTTTGTGAAAGTCGATGTCGTCGGGGAGAACGGTGAAGTGGACACTTCTTTCGGAAAGACTCTGAAAGCTGAGGTTTCAGGAGGGGAGCTTGTCGCATTCGGCAGCGCCGTGCCTGTGACTGAAGCGAGGTTCGATGCTGGAGAATATCCTGCGCATTATGGGCAGGCCCTTGCAGCCATCATCCCCGGGGAGGGTGAGAACGTCACTCTGACAGTCTCTTCCGGTGACCTTGATATCCGGGAGAGCATAGGACTTCAGATCAACAGATGAAACAATACTCTATAATTCAACAACAATAATGTCATGAAACACAAAAGCACTTCAACCATAGCAGGGTTAGCGATTCTGCTGATGGTGTTCACCTTGTCTGTTTCATCCTTCGCACAATCGAATGTCCGGATCAGCGGAACCGTGGTTGACGAACTGGATGAACCTCTGATGGGTGTAGGAATCTTCCAGGTCGGAACCTCCAACGGTACGACAACGGACCTTGACGGAAATTACAGTATATCGGTACCTGACGGAGCTGAACTTGAGTTTTCCTATATCGGGTATCTTTCCCAGAGAATCAGAGTGTCTTCGTCAAGGGGTACGGTAAACATCAAACTCCTTCCGGACACTGAGATGCTCAACGAAACGGTCGTCGTGGGATACGGTGTCCAGAAGAAGAGTGACCTCACCGGAGCGATTTCCTCGATCAAGTCGGAGGACCTTTCCAACAGGACTGTGACAAGCGCTGAGATGGCTATCGCCGGAAAGACCGCCGGAATCCAGATGTTCAGCTCTTCAGCAGCCCCCGGGTCCACACCTTCCATCAGAGTACGTGGAGTCAGCTCGAACGGTTCGAGCGATCCCCTCTATGTGGTTGACGGTACGATCGTGTCCAGCATCTCCACAATCAATCCCAGTGATATTGAGTCGATGGAGATTCTCAAGGACGGAGCATCAGCCGCTATCTACGGCGCCCGTGCCGGAAACGGCGTAGTCCTCATCACTACTAGAAAGGGATCCGGAGACGGGAAGGTGAATTATGACTTCCAGTATTCGATCCAGAGCCTGGCGAAGAGGCCTCAGCTTATGAACGCCAATGAGTATAAACAGTACTATCTCGAGAAGAAACAGTGGACTGAAGAGAAGTTCGCGGCTGACTGGGACGGCAAGACCGATACTTATTGGCCTGATGTCGTGACGGAAAAGGGTATCATGCAGCAGCACAGCCTCTCTTTCTCCCAGGGATATGACAAGGGCAACATCTATCTGGCGCTCTCATATCTTTCCAATGACGGTATGCTGACCGGAGACAAGGACAGCTACAACAGGATCACAGGTATGATCAACGGCAGCTGGAACATCAAGAAATGGCTCCAGATCACTACCAACAACCAGATAAGCTATACCACTTCCCGGTCAAGCTTCAACCCCACGGAGTACGGAACACCTCTTGGCGGTATGCTCCAGATGGACCCTCTCACTCCCCCTGTATACAAGACTTACGAGTCGATGCCCTCACAGATAAAGAACGTGTATGACCATCCTGAGATCTATGGAGAACTTCTCTCAGACAAGAATGGATACTGGTATGCGCCTTCACTTTTCTTTGAAGGAGACAACACCAACCCTCTTATCATGATCGCCGCTTCCAACAGCAAGACCCAGAGGTTCATGTTCAGCGGTACGACGGCTCTGAATCTTACTCCTGTAAAGGGACTGTCCATCACTTCAAGGCTTGGATACCGTATCACAACCGGTGAGACATTCTCTGTCAACAATGACTACTATCTGAAATCGACTTCTTATACAAATTACGCTTCAGTTTCCGCGAATATGCAGGGCCCCACTTACTACCAGTGGGAGAACTTCGCCAATTATTCCGCAAAGTTCGGGAAGTCTGATATCACGCTCATGGCAGGTACTTCCTATAGCCAGAGCAGGTCATTCTCCATCAACGGAAGTTATTCCGGAACGCAGAACACTACTTTCGGCTTCGAGCAGGATGACCCCAACTTCCTGTATTGGGCCTATGCTACGGGTACTGCTACCAGGACTCTTTCAGGAGCTGAGCCTATCTACGGCAGAAACCTCTCATTCTACGGAAGGGCCAACTGGTCTTATGGAAACAAGTATCTGGTGCAGGCCTCTCTGCGTGCTGATGCCGCCGACTCCTCGATACTTCCCGTTGACAACAGATGGGGATATTTCCCTGCCGTTTCCGCTGGATGGACATTGTCTAACGAGGAATTCTTCTCCGGAGTGAAGAACATTTTCCCGTATGTCAAAATACGTGCTTCCTGGGGACAGAACGGTTCGACCGCTTCATTGGGCAACTACCAGTATGCTTCGGTTATGGGAAGAGGCCAGCTTTATCCTTCAATCGGTGCGGACGGAAAGACCGAATACATAACAGGATATCTCCCTACTTCAACAGGAAACAACCGCCTCAGGTGGGAAACATCTGAGCAGATTGACCTGGGAATCGACTTGAGATTCCTTCAGGACAGGCTCTCCTTCAGCGCTGACTGGTACCAGAAGAAGACCAAGGACCTTATCGTCACCGGAACAAGGCCGTCCGCTTCCATCGGACTTACCGTTTCTCCTATCAATGCCGGAAATGTCGTCAACAAGGGATTCGAGTTCGAGGCGGGATGGCAGGATACGGTAGGGGACTTCCATTACAGCATAAGGGCCAATGCCTCAACTCTCAAGAATGAGGTTACCTATATCGATCCCTCTCTTCAGGCGATTTCCGGAGCGACATTCCATATCTATGGAGCTGTCACGAGGTTCGAGAAGGGATACCCCGCATGGCACTTCTATGGCTATGAGTTCGACAAGATCGATCCCGAGACCGGAAATCCTCTTTTCAAGGATCTTGACAGCAGCGGAGGACTCAGTGAAGGTGACAAGACCGATCTTGGCTCCGGAATACCCCGTATGAACTACGGTCTTACATTCACTGCAGGATGGAAGAACTTCGACTTCATACTTTTTGCCTCAGGAGCTGCGAAGACCAAGATTTTCGCACTTCTGGACAGGTCGGACTATCCTACCAACAAGCTCACCTATTATACGAAGGACAGATGGACTCCCTCGAATACGGCAGGAAGCATGCCTCGTGCCGGTGCGAACAACTACGCACAGTATCTGATGTCTTCGGCATCTGTGCTTGACGGCTCGTATCTCAAGATCAAGCAGATCCAGCTCGGATACACCCTTCCTTCTTCCCTTCTGTCAAAGATAAAGATCTCATCCCTGAGGGTCTATGCTTCTCTTGATGACTTCTTCACATTCACAAAGTATCCCGGCCTCGATCCTGAAATCACCAATGTCGGTTCATCCATGGGTGTGGACAAGGGCGCTTATCCAACCGCAAAGAAGGCTGTGTTCGGTGTAAATCTTTCATTCTAGCAAGTAAAACAGATATATCATGAAACCGTTATATATACTTACAATTGCAGCTGGACTCCTGTCTTTGGGCGCTTGCTCAGAAAAGCTCAACATCGACGAGCATGGAGTGCTGCCAATAGACAAGTTCTACAAGACTGATGAGCAGGTATCCCAGGCGAATGCGACAAGTTACTATGCTTTTACAGTGAACAGCGCATCACAGTGGGCAGGATCATTCGAGTATTACTATATTGCTCTTAACAGCATGCTCTCTGATGAAGCATGGTCCGGGGGAGAGTCCAGAGGTGACTTCGCTGACGGCGAAAAGCTCAACGAGTACACCTTCGGCATTGAGAACCCTATCATCAGCAACTACTATACAGACCTGTATCAGATGATCTACAGGGCGAATATCGTTCTTGACAAGACGACCCAGGGACAGAGTCCTTTCGTTGACATGTGCAGGGCTGAGGCACTTGTGTTCCGTTCATGGGCGAACTTCGAACTGGCTTCAATGTGGGGCAATGCTCCTCTTGTGACACACCCTTTGGAGTCAAATGAATACCAGGTCTCGAATTCCCAGCCTGGAGAACTGTGGGCCGCTATCGAGGCTGACCTCAAGGTTGCGATCAACTCCGGTACGCTCTCCCAGAAGAAAAGCCTTGATGACAAGACTACTTGGAGGATTACCAAAGAGTTTGCTGAAGCCCTTCTGGGAAAGGCTCTCCTGTGGCAGGGAAAATACTCTGATGCCATCCCTTATCTGAAAGATGTCGCCGACAGCCCACTTTATGGTTTGTTCGAGGGAGAATATGCTGACATCTGGAGAATGGCGAACAAGTTCAATCGTGAAAGCCTTTTCGAACTCAACAGGGTCGGAGACATGAACAACAGAAGGGTCTGCCAGATGTATGTCTTCTTCTCTTGGAGGACGCAGTACTTCTCAAGCCTTCCTCCCGAGATGCAGACCACGGGATGGGGTTGGATGGTTCCCCAGAAGTCCCTCTATGATGACTTCGTGGCATATGAGGGTGAAAACAGCTACAGAAGAAGAGGTTCCCTTCTTACATGGGAGGAAGTCCGTGACGAACACAACACCCGTATCAGCAACGGCTCTACCGTCTATCAGGACAAATACTTCGGATGGAAGTACAGGTTCTTGACAGAAGATACTCTCGGTGGAATGTTCAACTACTGCATCAGCAATTTCCATGTGATGCGTCTCGCTGAAGTATATCTTCTTCTTGCCGAAGCTTACGTGCAGAGCGGACAGCCGGATGCGGCTCTTCCTTATGTGAATGCCATAAGAAGGAGAGCTAAACTCCAGGACCTTTCTTCTTGCAATCTTGAGACGATCAAGATGGAGAAGAAGCTTGAACTCTGTTTTGAGGAGATCCGTTACAAGGACCTCATCCGTTGGGGTGATGCGGAGAAAGTACTCAAGAACCAGGGCGAATCCATTCCTTTCACGACAAGCGTGTGGGAAAGCCCCAGCTCAACAGATGCTACCAAAGACGTTCTTACTGTAGATTACAGGCATTACTATACTTCTCCTGACCAGTACGGGTTCAAGAAGGGTAAGCATGAACTTCTCCCTTATCCTCAGAGCGAGATTCTTTCAAATCCGAACATTGTCCAGAATCCTGGGTATTGATGCGAGGGAAGATGCTTTTTCAGAAGCTTTGAGACAATATTGAGCGCTTCCCTTTGGAGGAAGCCTTTACAAAGGAGGGTGACAATAGCCGGCAACGGCTGCTTGTCATCCTCTTCTGTTTCTTTATCTCATTAAGCCGGATCTGGCCCTTTCGCTGAACCTTTACGGCCAAAAGTCTTGCAATTCCATCTTACGGGACTGCAATATTTTCTTATTCCCGGCTTATTATATCCAAAAGGAACACCATTGAATCTGTAATAATCATATTTCTTCGGCAAAGAATCAAAGAAATCCTTAATTTAAATCCTCTGTGAAGATCAAGGCTTATTTGTATATACCGATACCTCGAGTTTCATTTTTTATGGAAACGATGCTAGTCTCATTGAGGCCACAGACTGTAACGAGAAGTCCATAAATAGTTTCATCTTTGGGATAGCTGAAATGCGATATATCATAATTGCTATAACTATTATTTATATCAATCCCAAAAATATAGGGCAGGTTCGGCCAGTTTTCATCCTTGTTCCCTACAAATGTCACGAGAGTATCCGTTTTATTTACAAAACCAAGAAATTGAAACGGGTCGTCATGATTCAATAAAGGGAAGTGTGCACTGATAACGTAAGCGGAGTCAGATTCTTGAAAATGTTTTAGGAAGACACCTATATATACTTTTTTGATGGTGGTATCTTCTTTTGCTGAATAGCCATTGATACCTTTCGGATTGGAGAAATGATATTTAATCACATCTTCTATACTATAAGTTTTTGAATAAGAGGTATTTGATTGGCAATCAATAACAGATAATATCGACAATAGAAGGGATAGTGAGCAAAAAATTCGTTTCATCGCAGTATTTGTATAAACAAGTTGGAATTATATTTTCCCCGGAAGATGTCTCCTCGTTTTTCGTTATACTGATATAAAGACCGGTATGGGACTTCATAAACATAGTGTCGGGGCATCGGAAAATGAAGATTTTTTGAGCGTTCTAGCATGTTTTCATAATTTCTTTTGTCAGTAACATGTAATGCCAATGGACCGTTATAGTCACCAGATGCGCCATGTTCTTGAATATATCCCTCATGGGTATGTATTTTGGCAATCATGTTGCTTTCATCCAACCCGTCAATACTTGACGGAGAAGCAACGGAGGCTCCGATTTTCCCTTGAACCATTCCATACATTTTTCCTTCTGATTCATCTCGGAAACTCGCTATTGCCCATTCTCTTTTTCCAGAGTGGTGTATAATAAAATCGAAAACATCTATCAGTTCTTCATTTGATGATTTGACAGAATGTGATAGGTTCTTTGAAACATCATCTTGACTCAAAGATTGAAGGATTAATTTGTCTGATACTTTAATAGATATGGATGGCCCTTCTGCGTATCTGTCCAAAGTTCCCCAAATAAGATAATCATGATTTTTGTCAACGTCGTCATGATACCCGAAAGTAATTGTTCCATCATAATGTAAATAATAATAATCCTTTCCGTCCGGATCCAACAGATTCACCGGATCCCCCGCGCAGTATGCATACGGACTTATGGAGTAGTACTTCTCCGCCATGGGGTCCATGGTTGTGAACCTTCCGAGGAATGTGTTGTCGAACCTGGCTTCGAAGTCGTACAGCCCCGATGTCCTTTCCTGTTCCTTTCCTGCGAAGAGTCTGCCGTTGTCGCTTCCCGCACCGGATGAGGACACCGTGTATCTCGGATCGGTGAACCTGTCGCCGTAGGGATAGTAGTGGTTCACCTGGTGGACGTTCCCCTGCGCGTCCGCCACTACCCTGACGCTTCCGAGATGGTCTGTGAGGAAGAAGAAGAGTGCCGGTGAACTTCCGGTCATGTCTGCGAACCCTCCCGCGAAGTCTACCCTCGTCAGCGCACCATCAGTGAAGACGAAGTCGCTGACATGGTCAGTGACCGTCGCCGTCCCGGAAGAAGGAGTGACCTTCTCCCTTAGCTTCTCTCCTCCGTATGAATAAGTCCATTCGGTGGAACTTGTTCCCTTGGTGTAGCTGAGCGGCAGGTCGAGGACGTTGTACGTCATGGAGGACGTCCCCCCGTAGTTGTATGAGGTCATCCTTCCTTTGGAGTCGTACCCCACGGTGGCGGCTGCGTCCGTGCCGATCTTCGTTATCCTGTTACCCGACCTTGTGAAGGTCAGCGAACTCATCAGTGCGGTCCTTGCGGTCCCGGCGGAGTTGAGCCCGTATCTGGTGAGCTTGTAGAGGTTGCCGTTCCGGTCGAGGGTGTATGTCTCGGAAAAGGCCCCGTTCACGTGGTCCTCCTTGTAGGCCGCTGCGGTGAGCCTCGAAGCCTTGTCGTAAGTGAAGTTGTACCTCCTTGACTCGTTTTCCCCTCCAGCGTTCCATTCCATGGAGCTTATGTTGCCTCCCCACTGTGGCGTTGTCCCGTCCTGGTAGAGGAGCGTCTCCGAGAAGAGGCTCCCGGAAACGGACGTCATCCACGAGCGGACGTTGTAGGAGTATGATGATGTGATGGTGTTGTTCCCTGCTCTGTTGATGGAGAGGAGTCTCCCGACGCCGTCGTAGGAATTGGACCCGATTGTTACCGGAGTCCCCCCGTTGATGGAGAGCGTCGTGGTTAGCGGCCTGCCGAAGTTGTCATACGTGTAAGTGAGGGTTTCGGTCACAGCGCTGCCCGATGCTGGCACGAAAGAACGCTTCGCCTTCGTCACTTCGTCTGCGAAGGAATGCCCGTACCATTCCTTGAGCACCCCCTGGTTGAGTGTGGAAGACCTCTTCTGCACGACCCTCCCCCTGTCGTCATGGTAAAGCACGTGCCAGATGAAGGCCGGGGACTGGCCGCCGTCGAGCACCCTTTCGAGCGATCCGGTCTCGAGTCCGTGCGCACTTGCCGTGTACGCCGTCCCTAACCCCGTCCCCGGGTTGGAGTCGTACGCGACAGTGGGGCTGGACGCCGATGGGAACTCCCCGCTTCCGAGGAAGGACCGGTCGTCATAGTATACTACGGAGAGCAGTGAAGGGGAGGGGACGGTGATCCCCTGCAGCGAGTATCCCCGGAGGGCCCCTCCGTATGACGGTGACTTCGGCATTACGGCGAATACCCCGGTGCCCCTATAGGGGGAACTGAAGCAGTCCAGTGAGCTGAATGCCGCCGTTCCGGAGAGGCATGGCCTTCCTAGCCTGTCTGAGATGCTGAAGGTCCAGGTGCCGGAACCCCTCTGTACGGCGTCCTGCGAGAGTATCCTCCTTCCTCCTGCGTCATACACGTAGTATTCCCACCCGGCCCCCGGCAGCTTCCTGGCGATGACGTCCCTGAGATCGTCATACGAGTACAGGTAAGCGAAGTTCTTGACGAATGTGTTCGACGCCGTCCATGTGGTTCCGCTGGCGGTGAGGCTGTTTGACGCCAGCGGCGGGAGGACCGCCGTCAGCCTCCCTATGGCGTCGTACACGTAGTATGTGTCGTAGAACGTGCTTGAGTTCATGACCACCCTGGAGAGTACGGTCTGCCCGAACATGTCGGTGAACTCGAGCGTGACCCTCCCGTCCTCGTCCGTTGTCCTCGTCACCGAGAGCGTCCCCGCCGGGTACATCCCCGGAGACGACAGGGACAGCGCCGTCCCCGTGACCGAAGCGGTATACCTCCTGCATGAGAGGACTCCGGTAGCGGTGTTGGTCAGGTGCTCGGTCTCCACCCTCTTCCCGGCCGTGTGCCATGCCTTTCCCGGTCCGTAT
>ODAI010176957.1_pt1 | contig 10757 bp, 9 predicted proteins | sample 1539321 | NCBI WGS metagenome assembly ODAI01 (sample SAMN02144231, study PRJEB22623) | gut metagenome | biome: sheep rumen | host: Ovis aries | place: New Zealand | reverse complement strand
CGGCACACCTATTTTTGAAAATACAGAAGAAATTTTTCTGATAGCTTTGCCTTCCGTCTGTCCCCAAGCAACAACAGGGATTACGGCGTCCACACAGGTTGATATTATTTCCGCATCTCTGGTTCGGTCCACCGGCGAGCAGTCTATCAAGACATAATCAAAATATCGAATCCCGAGATTAATGAGTTCCAGCAGCTGGTCGCCGGAGAGCAGTTCGATTGGATCTTCTTCCGATTTTCCGGCAAATACAGCGAAAAGACCTGACTCGCTGGTCATACACAAGATGTTGTCTATGCTCTTAGACCCTGACAGGTAATCTCCGAGTCCGTAAATCATCTCCTGTCCCGTCTTCTCAGGATTAAGGATCCCTGTCAGCTTATCCTTTCTCATATCGGTATCAATAATCAGGACCTTATTTCCTGATTCTGCCAGGTAACGCGCTATCTCTACAATGAGTGTCGATTTCTCGACATTGCGACCGATTCCGGGAAACAAAATGACGCGGGCATTTTCTCTGTTCGTGAGTATTTTTTTACACACCCCTTCAACAGATGTTTTTCTGAGAGGACCGACTGAAGTATCCGGCCGAATAACTACTTTTTCCATATCTCATCACTCCTCACTGGGCACCACCGCAAAAACTTCGAGCCCGGCAGATTTGATGTCACCCGGCACAAGAATCCTGTCATCTCGAAAAGCTCTGTACAGGAATGCAAACACAGAGAGAACGAACCCTGCCAATGCACCGACTACCGCAAGTTTTGTCGGAGATATAGTAACCGTTCTTCCGCCTGTGAACCCATACGAAAGAACTCTCGCAGTACCGATTCCCATCTCACGGGTAACATAGGAAACAGTGGCATCCGCCACGGCATCAACCAGTTCTTTTGCGCTCTTCGAACTCTTATCCGTCACTGTGATCTCCACGACATGCGTACCTTCCGGATACTCGACCTGTATTTTATCCGCCATCTCACGGTATGTATAAGAGAGGGTCTTGTCAGAAATAACTTTGGAGAGCACTTCCTGACTTCTGGCTGCGTAAGCGCAATCCCCGGCAAGGCTGGTCTCCAGCTGCCCATCACTTAATTCAGCCGTATTACCGTTCAGAGTATAAAGGACCGCCGTTGAGGTGAACTGTGGCGTCATGACGAACTTTCCGTACGTAAAGAGCACAGAAGCACACAGTACAGTCGCAAGCAAAATAGCCGACCAGTTCTCCGCAACTCTGAAAAATATTCCGGACGCATTATTAGCGCTTATTTTACCTTGTATCATAAAACCTCTTTCTTCATGAACATCACGGAACCTCTTTTTAAACTCTGACGCAGAATTCTCGTGACTTAAATGAGATGAATGCGACAAATGAAACTTATCTCAGACATGGGATACAAACCTGCGTCAGAGATTAAAACCTCAGCTACACAATGCTCCGCTGAAGTATTGTTACACATGCTTATGCACGGCGGATCGCAGCCGCACGAACGATTTCAGCAGCATTCTGAATAAAGATCCTGTCAGCCTCACTCTTACCGATTTTCCGCACAACGTGCGTATATGCTTTTCCTATATGGCAGGCACGGTCAGAAGTATTGTGTGCATCACTGCCTACAAAATCGATCATACCCTCCCGGAGGAGTTTTCCCGAAAAACGTTTATAACCCCAGCCGTCCTTTCCTATAAGGGCATCCGCATTCACCTGAATATATGCTCCGATGTCTCTCAGCTCTTCGATCAAATCAATGTTCTTAGCAAGTGCAGGATATCTTTCTACGTGAGCGATTATCGGCTGATACCCTCTGGACAGAAGCGCGTACGTTCTCTCTTTGATATAGGATCGGTTATGAACCGATGAGAACTCCAGAAGTACATATTTGGTTCCGAGCATCCTATACAGCGGATCGGAAGCGAGAATCTGTTCCATATCCATGTTTGAGTGGAATTCACACCCAATGTAAAGTCTCAAATCAGGAAACACGGACTTCGCCTCATCGCGGACAGCGAGAAAACGCTGCAACACGGTAGTCCTATCTGTTTCGAACATTTCTCTTCTGAAATGCGGGGTCATGATAATATCTGTAACCCCGTTTTCTTTTTCTTCCCTCAAAATCGCAAGAGACATATTCATATCTCTTGCGCCATCATCCACTCCCGGGACAATATGACAGTGCATATCAAATAATCCCTGCATTTTTTTCTCCTTCCGGCATCAATTCACACCCATCCACTGCAGTTCGAGGCATGCATTTGCTGCAAAAACCCCCTGCGGAACCTGATTCGCGAATTCTTCGATTGTAAGGGCAGGGCTGTAATCCTGCTGATACTCCGATGAATCGACAGGCCCGATATAGCGAATCACGCGACCTTCCCACAAGTATATGAGATGAACTTCGGTTCCCGCATCATCGGACAGGTAAATAAACGCCGGTTCTACACTCCCGTCTTCTTTCAACCTGTAATAATACTGTGCATTCAAAGTATGTTCAAAAGCATTCATATGGTCGGCATATGTCCCCGCCGGTGCCATAATGCATGCAATGTGATTATCGGCATTGTCGTAATATATCGTCAGCGGACCGCTTGTCGCTACCGTGCTTGCGTCCGACGAAGCCTGAAACGTGTTATAGACATCCGCCACGGCAAGAATCATCTCGGTCTGGGACGGAAACGTCGACGGATCGCCCGCATAAGAAGCCGCATTCATAGCCTCCTGATTGAAAATGACCTCATTTTCCTGTGCAGGGATCTCTGCCGGAATCGCTCCGCCTGTCCCACCGGACGTATCCTGTCCTGCTGAAGCATCAGAACTTACATCGGACACACTCTCATCGGCATTCGCACTGCCGGTCTTATCGATCGCGTTCATCTCCGACAGTTTCTGCTCCACGGCACCGGCCATGTTCGCGTTCAATTCTTCCGCCCTTATATAATCAAGCCTGGCTTTCTGCGTCTCTCCCATGCCGGCATAAGCATCGCCCCTGGCAAAGAAGGCAGATGCATTTTTACTGTCTATATCCAGCGCACGTGTAAAGACATCCACCGCTTTCTCATACTCCTGTTCAAGCAGCAGATCATTGCCCTGTTTTATGAGCCTTTTCATCCGATTCTCGGGAAACTGACGAATCACCAGAACGACACCGACGATAAGAATCAAAATGCTGATTATCACAATCCGGATTATGCCCCTTTTCATATGTTTCTCCCCCGATGATTCCATCCCTACCCCTCATTCGGGCACTTTAGTTCCAACATGTCAGCAGACACTGGCCAATTATAACATGTGCAGTTCAAAGATGTACAGTATTCTTGAACACCGCCTTCTGCATTTCCAGAAAACCCTTATGCTGTTCACGAAAATGCCGTTCCGGAACGAACAGCGTCTCTCCCGGTGCAGCCGAAATGACCGCACTTACAAGTGTGTCTGTGCTTCGGCCTTCGGCTCCCAAAGTCTTTCCCCATACGTCGAGTCCTTCCCCGGCAGAAGTATACTTTATCTCCCCTTCAGGAGTGACCCATATACATCGTTCTCCATTATTACGAGAACGCTCCGCAATTCTCTCCTCTACCGGGATGATGTAGTCGAACTGAGAAGCTGCAATTCTTGAAAATGCAATTATGACCGGAAGGATCCCGCCGAATCGCACGCCCCCGGGCACACCGTCGGACTGGATATCATAGACCATCAGTCCCCTCATAAAAACATTGCACCCTTTCGCACGACCGTCCGAAAATGCGTGGTCGATATCCGGAAAAGAATCCCAGAAGAGATCAAAATTATCTCCCCCTCTATACCTGACAAGTTCATAAAAAGCAGTCCTGTCGCTCTCATATGCTCTCTCGCAGGTAATCTCAATTCTCATGTAAGATAAAACATTTCCTTCATTTGCAACCCTGCCCCGGCATGTCTCCCTGACGGAAAAAGCGTACTCGCTCCTTATCTCAAATGCGTTGACCGCTGCGAACCGTTCTCCGAAGATACGGCATAATTCGCGAAAATCCATCGCATCGCAAAGCCACCTGACTGCTTTTGCATGTGTTTCTTTCTCACCATCGTCACATGAACTTCTGGATGAAGAATTCAGGATCCGGTGCGTGGTCTCAACGGTCAGAGAATGTTTTCCTCCGGTCATCTCATCGAAGGATTCGTATGACCTGTAGTATGCGTCAGGCAGAAGATAATCCCGCACGTGCCGGTTCCAGATGCTTTGTCGCATGCAAAGAAGCGCCAGCTCTCTTGTGCCCTGAAAATTTTCAACAGCATAATCCTTCAGCATTACTGTTCCGCCGTTGTTGTATAGCTGCGGATACTGAACGTGATTTCATCGCCTTCATCCGCATGAGCATAAAGGAGATACACAACTGCGGGGTCCCTTGTACCGTTGCTGTTCTGTCTGGAATAATCAAGCACGAACGCATCCCCTCCTCTTGTCCTCGGCGTCAGGTAGTACTTTTGCGTTCCGCCGACTCCGACCAGCGGTTCCGATTCCGTGCCCGCAGCCGTGTCCTGAATATATTCGTCCGTTGTTTTTTCAAATGAATATTTTTCACCGAACTGGTCCAGCGTCCAGAAGTATCCGGTCGACGGATTTGCTTTCAGAACTATTTCCAGTCCTTTGCCGTCCCACCTGAATGATCCGTTCTCATCAGTGTAAGAATATGTCTCATAACAAACTTCTTTCTCCGTGAAAATGCCCCCGGTGAGCTCTTCCACCCTGCCGGCTGCCTCCTCAAAATCCGAGAGGACCGCCGAAGGAACGTTCTCCGTTGAGATGCTGTCGTCCTGCGCAGCCACCGATTCTGTAGCGTCACTCTTTGAATTTTCTTCATTCTTCACAGCATCATCAGCGCTCACATCGGAGAAATCCTCAGAAACAGATTCCGTTTCTGAGGGTCCGTTACCTGCATTTTCATTTCCTGCCGTCTTTCCCTTTCCGCCCCCACATGCTGCAAATAAGACTGACAAGCCCATAATCGCAATAATGGCCAGCTTTCGCTTCATTGTCCTCATCTCCTTCTGTCTTTAGTCATGCGGGTCCAAAATGACTCAGTCAAATTCGACTCCCATGTCAAATCTTCTCACATGGATTGTGACAGTCAAATCTTCTGCCACCTGAATATCTGCTACCTGCATTCTCGGCAAAACCGTGTCATCGCCGGTCCTGTATGCAAAATAAGCGGTCGTCCTTCCGGGTGATACAGGTTCTATCGTGAATACATCCCACGCGTAATCGACATAATCCTCATGATAGAATGAGCCTCCGTTGCCGGAGATACCGGCTATTGAGGGATTCATGATATACGCTTCCCAGTAAGCCCCTTCAACCCTTTCAGCTGCCGCACCGATCATATTGTTGGTCCGCACGCATGAGTCAAATGTCTCCGCAGCGCTCTCTGCCCGCTCTGCAGCCTCTTCTACCGTAACAGATGCCTGCAGTTCCGGAACTCCGTCCGGAGCAGCGACGCAATCTGCAAAAGAATACCATACAAGATCAAATGACATTTGCAGGTTCTCGTCCGCATGAGCATACAAAACAAAACCCGAATCAAGCTTTGAGTGATTTTGCGTATACTCAAGACAGTATACCGATGTTCCGGCGGAGGAAGCAGTGAATGTAAACTCCTTACGCCCCGGCGCATAGACATATGTATAGTCTTCCCGGTTCGCCGCGGTGCCGGCAGTTGAAGACATCGGCCGGATTCCGCTGCTTATCCTCCCTGATTCCGAAAGAGTCGGAATGGTTGCAGAGGTAAGCACATATAAATCACCGTTCTCGTCCTCATATGCCTCTTCGTCCGGATACTCCTCTATATACTCCTCAGCATATTCTTCAGGATACTCTTCATATCCATCATCATACTCTTCCACAACATACTCTTCAATCACATATTCTTCCGGCTGCTCACTGACAGACTCATTACGCTCCTGCGCCGGTTCGGGAACACCCGTCGGGACAGATTCCGCTGCAAAACTGTCTGCGCTCTTTGATTCAGCCGCTCTGATTTCGCTCGTCGGAGTTTTTTTCCCGCCGTACTTCCCGCCGGTATACGTGTAGGGAACATGATCAGTATCGCGCTCCGTGAAGCTGAAATTCCCGTCACCGCCGTTCTCAAGACAATTCCATGCATACCCGCCGTTTTCGTCGGTCGGCAGAAGAACAATGAGCGAATTCTCGACCGTAATGAAAGAACCTCTCTCATCGGCATAAGCATCTTCACCTACTGCAACATTTGCAAAAGACGGTCGCACATAAATCGGATCCGGAGTCGGAGTCGGAGTCGCTTCCGGAGAAGGAGTCGCAGTCGGTTCAAGTTCCTCAGCTGATATATCTTCCGTTCTGTCAGCGACTGACTCTTCAACAGGCTTTGCTGTCGCATTCGTATTCTGAGCCTGCTCTGATTTGCCGCAGGCTGCCAGTATGAAGGCACATACAGCTACTGCAAAAATCTTTTTTCCATGAATCATTCTTATTCTCCGTAATAAAGTGGGGGATTGAACCCTCCACTTAAACTTATTTGAAGATCACCGACTGTAAAAGCAGAATTCTTCTCGCACTGAAGTATCATTCTTCATCGCGCAATACCCGCGACAAGAGTCTATGATACGCGCACGTCGCGTCAAGAACGCCGAGGCGTTCCCGGACTCATCGGTCAACTCTCGACTCGAGCATAGCATGTGTCATCTCACCCCAGCTGTATTGTGACATGTACTCTCCCCCGTACAGGCTTGAATCGCTCTCCAGAAAGTGATAATAATCACAATCTATTGCGTTCGGATAAATACCGAGAGATCCGTACTCCTGTATAAGAACATCTCCGCAGCCGATCGAATCCAGTGTGTTTCTCAGATCCCTGCGAATCTTTTTAAAATACGATTCGTGACTGATTCGATGACCGAATCCGCCGAAGTCATCTTCCCACAGGACCGCGCTGATAGCCCGGTTGCTAAGAACAGCCCCGCGTCTGTCGACAAGATAAGCAAAAAGCTCCTTGGTTTTGGCCATATGGAACTGTACCGGTTTTCCCTTGTAGAAGACCTCGAAATCTCCGAATGCTCTCACTGTCAGCTTTACGTTCTGAACCTCGTATCGAAGGTTGGAAAGTTCTCGCTCAATTTCATTCTCGGTCACCGGTTTCATTATATATCCGCTTGCATGCATTTCAAATGCTTCTTTCATATATTCCGAATAACCGGTCGTAAAAATAATGTTGACTCTCGGATTGAGCGAAATCAGTTTCCGGGCAAATGCCACTCCATCCATATCTCTCATCTTGATATCGACAAAAGCCACATCGCACCGTAACGTCTCCGCACACTCCAGAGCTTCCCCCGCAAATCTGAAACCCCTGATTTCGGCCTCTGGTTTCACTTTTCGGAGTTTGTCAACAATACCGTTCAAAGCTATCAATTCATCTTCAACTGCATATATAGTCACTCGTTCCCCTCCAACGGCAGTACTAAGCAGACTGATTCACGATGCTCAGGCGGCCTCGTCTACTTCATCCCATTGCTCGGTTTCTTCCTCTGCCGGAACCTCTTCCGCACCACCTTCATCAGTGTTCTCCTCACCGCCGGCGTCGTCATTTCCTTCAGGAAGAACCTCCTCCTGAGTCGGTTCCTCAGCTTGTTGATCATCGATTTCTGCTTCTGTCCAGGTATCCTGCTCAATAACAGGCGTATCTTCTTCGATATAGACTTCTTCGTATTCTTCTGTTACGGTATCGTTTGCATTTCCATCCTGTGTATTCACTATGGCAGGAGTCGGTGTGACAGATACGGTAAGCTTCCCGTGTCCGCTGATAAGCGATTCTCCGCCCATGTTGATCAGTCTGCTTCTTGACAGTAAAATGATGATTGTGACCAACGCAATAATGCTCACAGCAAACAGAATCAGCCTACTTGGTTTTTCTATGAAATCATGCATCCTCTCACCTTCTTTCCAAAGACAGACATCAGATTCCTTAAATGGTGATTATAACACTCTTTCTATGAAAAGCAAAGAATCAGACTCTGACAGTTTGCCTTGCGGACCATGCTGAGTAATAATACTTTGTTCCTATTTTTTTATAGCTCCTCACGTAAACTCTCCATGTCTGGTTCGGAGTAAGACCTGAGATCGTTTTGGACAGATTCGAATTACCACCGATAGTGTAATTCTTGTATACATCGCCTCTCCCGATCCTGACCTGATAGCCGCCGGCTGCGTCGTATTTTTTCCACGTAATGCGCATCGAACCGGCTGCTTTTTTCACCACTTCGGTCACTGTCGGAACAGCAAGGGCGATTTCGTATGTCAACTCCCGTGTCAGGCGGAAACGTCCTTTCCCCGTTATAGTGATCGTAGCTGTTCCCGGATTTGTATTATTCTTGTATGCGACCCTATAATCCGTACCGGCCTTCAGCCTTGTACCGTTGAACGTGACAACTGCGACCGGCTTTCTCACATGACCGGTATAATCATATGTCGAACTTCCTGTCTTTGCACTGACACGGCCACCGTAAATCGGATAAGGCGTAATGGTGAATGTCACGCTCTTACTGCCTCCGTAACTGCCTTTCCCCGTCACTTTGACAATTGCCGTTCCTATATTAATATTTGAGGAATAGGAAACAGAATAATCGGTCCCGGCTTTCAATGTCAGGACGCCGTCTTTTACGGTCGGCGCAGGCCGGAGTTCGCTACCGGTGTAATTATAGCTGGTTTTGATTCCCGTAATACTGCAGGAGGCGATTGATTTGCCGATCTTACGAAAGTTCATTTTATAACGGACTGCGTATTTCGCGCCAGCACCATCGGAACGAAAGGCTTTAACAACGAACGCCTGATTCGGATTTAAATATTCACCCGCGCCTGTCAACTCTTCCGTCTCAGCTTCTTTCCACTCCTCAAGAAGCTGTTCGGTCTCATAAGGCGTGATTTCCGCTGCCGAGAGCTCTTCCCTTGATGAGCCCACAAGGCTTTCGGATTCCCATCCCCATGAACAGCCGATCGCACCGTCCTCTATCGCCGTAACGCTGTTAGGGATAGTTATTGTAGAAATCTTCGGGCAATTCGCAAAGGCTATCCTGCTTATCCTGACTAATCCCTCCCTCAGTGTAACTTTCGATAACTCAGAGCAGTCATGAAAAGCACCGACACCGATTAACTCGCATGAAGCGGGTATACTGAGTGCAGCAGGATCCGTAAAGGCAAATGCATAGTTCCCGATCGTCTTTACACTTCCGAGACTGATCGTGGCCAGCGCATCGCACTGTGCAAAGGCATACATTTCCAATGTCTTAACACTCGCCGGGAGACTGATTGCCGCAAGTCTGTCACAGAAAGCGAAAGCATACATTCCGATTCGCTCTACCTTGCTGCCGAGTTTTACTTTCTCAAGCCTGCTGCAGTCAAAAAAGGCGTCATCACCGATCAATGTGACAGAATCCGGAATTCGAACCGCTGCCAGCGAATTGCACAGTGAGAAAGCACCCTCGCCTATCGTCTTCAGATTCGGACAGCTTCCGAGATTCACGACTTCGAGACTTTCGCAACCGTAAAAACACTTTCTCTCAAGCGAAGTCAGAGTAGCCGGCAGCGTCACTCTGACGACAGACTTCTGCCGGAATGCTTCCTCCCCTATTGAGACGACAGTCTTGCCGTTGATGGTAGACGGAATCGTCACGTTTACAGCAGTTCCGCTATAGCCGGTCACACTGATACCGCCGCTCACGCTCACATATTTGAATTCGGATGCACCGAGAACTTCCTCCACTGCCGAATCATCCGCAATGAGTTCCGCTTCACTCTCGTCACGCGTCATCTCCTGTCCCAAAGCATCTTCTTCCGGAAGAGCGGCTGTTGGCTCAGGAGCTTCTGCGGCTCCATCAGACGTTGCAGTTTCTTCTGCCGCCGTGTCAGACTTTGCATCTTCCTCAGCCGCTGCCCCAGGTATTGCATTCCCCTCTGCAGCCGCAGGGATGGAACCTTCTTCTGCCTCCGCATCAGCCATTGCAGTTTTCCCGGCCGCCGCATCGGACATTGCAGCATCCTCTGCCTCCGCAGGAATTGTATCTTCCCCCGCCGCCTTCATCAATTCTGCATCCGCTTCAATCGAAGTTTCTACTCCATACCCGCTGCCGGCAGCACTTACACTGACCGGTGCGAGGAGCCCCATTGCGCAGGCACAAGCGGTCGCTGTCGCGATAAGCTGTCTGATTCTTCCGTTATTCATCTTATTCATAGCCGATCCCCTTTCGTTCTTTGTCTATCACCCGTCGGTTTCAAAACCCTATGACCAATAATGAACTAAAATTTCCCGCTCGTCTCTTCAAGGCAAGCCGTAATCGAAATAATTGCTTAAATAAGACAGCCCTGCAATCTTTTATATACACATAGTGAGAAGCCTCCCCAACACAAAAGGGGACTGCCACACACACTGCGACGGCCCCCTTACCAAACTTCGTTCACTGTCCCTTCATCTGTATTACCGCGACGATAGTCTTCCACAAAATCACGATATCATTTCCGATAGACCACTCTTTCAAATACTGCAGATCGAGCGCAACCACTTCCTCAAAATCGGTGATATCCGATCTGCCGCTGATCTGCCATAGTCCCGTGATCCCGGGTTTGACAGCAAGCCTTGCCCTGTGATGTGCCTCATATTGTTTCCACTCATCGACTGTCGGCGGCCTCGTTCCGACCAGGCTCATATCCCCTTTCAGAACATTCCAGAACTGCGGAAACTCATCGATGGAAGACTTGCGGATGAACCAT
>ODAI013892568.1_pt1 | contig 10758 bp, 6 predicted proteins | sample 1539321 | NCBI WGS metagenome assembly ODAI01 (sample SAMN02144231, study PRJEB22623) | gut metagenome | biome: sheep rumen | host: Ovis aries | place: New Zealand | reverse complement strand
TGACGCCCTCAACCCTGTTCAGTGCTCCGCAACAGGCATGGATCCCCAGAGGCTCAAGGACAACTTCGGCAAGGACATCCTCTTCTGGGGCGGCGGTGTCGACACCCAGCATACCCTTCCTTTCGGAACACCTGAAGAGGTCCGCGAACAGGTCCTGCGCAGGCTGGAGATTTTCTCCAAGGACGGCGGTTACATTTTCAATACCATCCACAACATCCAGGCCAACACTCCCATCGAGAACATCGCGGCCATGGTAGAAGCTGTCAAGGAATTCAACGGCGACAGGTAAGCCGGAAAGCTCAGGGCTGCTGCCCGATTAGCAGTGAGCGTGTAAAAGTCTTGATTCCGGGCTTAAGAGTGCAGAGATCGCACATATGATCCGGCCTGTTACGGGATAAAAATGATCTCAGGCTGTCGTTCACGGTTAACAAGACGGTGGGCGGCAGCTTTTTCTTATTACGGGTCACTCCGTGGCAGATAACGGGGCGATTTCTTTCAATAGCAGCAGCGGAGAAGATGCCGACAGAGGGTGACGGATGGAAAACAACCATGTTTTTAAATATATCTCAGAGCAGGAACTGGGAGATATGCTGAAGGCATTTCATGCCATCACCAGACTTAATATTGCGCTGATTGATGAAAACGGCAGAGAACTCCTGCAGTACGGGGAAAAATATCCCTACTGCATAGAGTTTGCCCGCCATAATAAAGCGGGACGAAGCTGTGCCCAGGAGCATATCCGGGCGGGAGAGATGGCAAAGGACTTTGGAGAAGCCTATGTATTCTGCTGTCATTCCGGCATGAACCACATTGTCTATCCCGTCATGATCAAGGGAAAGCAGTTCGGCTCTGCAGTCGCGGGTCCCTTCCTCATGGATGACCCGGATGCGGTTATGATCACCGATCTGAATAAAGAAAATAACATACCTCCGGAAGGTCTGGTCCGCCTGATGGAGTATTCTGCCGGGATCCCCGTGCTGGATCCGGATCTTGTTACACAGATCAGTGTGATCTTCAATTATCTGATGCGCAGTATCCTTGTGGAGAGCAGACAGGTCATTGCTTCCAATAAGGGAAAGCTCCTGCAGCAGTCCAGGATCAACGAGTCGATCCAGCTTTATAAAAACAGCGGCGTGCGCGAGGCAAAGATGTACCCCGTGGAGCTGGAAAATGAGCTGATCAGCTGTATCAAGGTGAACAATACTGTTCGCGCGAGGGAAATCCTCAATGAGCTCCTTGGACATATTCTGCTCTATGAAGGGCATGACACGGAACGAATCAAGATCCGGATCATCGAGCTGTGCTCTCTTTTGTCCCGCGCTTCGATCAACCGCGGTGCCGACGCCAACATGGTCCTCGAAATGAACCAGAGGCTTATCACATCTCTGGCAGCATCAGAGAACATCTACGACATCTGCTATACTTTCCAGGACAATATCGAAATATTTACAGATAATCTGTTCATGACTCCCGAAAAGAGCAGCAGGATCGTCAAAAATGCCGCCGAATATATTTCCCAGAACTTCTCGGAAGATATAACACTGGCGACAGTTGCAGACCATCTGCACGTTAATACATCCTATCTTTCCACTCTGTTCAGGCAGGTGACCGGAATGACTTTCAAGGAGCATCTCAACCGTGTCCGCATAGAAGAGGCGGCACGGCTTCTGTCCAATACAGACTATCCTGTCATGGAGATCGCAATCGCCTGCGGTTACAAAGACCAGAGTTATTTCACCAAGGTCTTTAAAAAGATGACCGGTCTCACGCCCAAACAGTACCGCTAGGTCCGTCTTCTTTTTCAAGGGGGAAGCGATGTTCCCGGATGCGGGAGAGGGCTTTCATTCAGTCCATGGAATGTGAAAAAATGAATCCTGCCATATCCGGGCAGCGGCAGGGATTCTCTGCAAGCTGCGACAGGCTGTGGAATGTGATTAAAAGGGATCCGGTCTGTTTGGACCAAATTTCCTGACTATTTGCGGGAGCGGATAAAAAACTGCCGAATTACTCAAAAAAATTACAAAAAACAATCAGACATATTATTATATAATCAATATAAGATTTGCGATTTCCGTCGGAAGTGGAGAGCCTTCGGAAATCCGGATAAACCGGGAGGTGTCGTTATGAGTCATACCTGGCCAGTAACGAGGTATCTCATTCCGGTAAAGTAATTGCTTCAGAAAAACCGGGAATTTTTTACGAAAGGAGTTATTGCAGATGAGTGAAGTTCTTGAAAAAATCTCTGAGATGCTTCAGAAGGGCAAGAGAAAGGATGTCGCCAAACTCTGTCAGCAGGCAATTGATGAGGGGCTGGAGCCCAATGTGGTTCTGACCCAGGGACTTCTGGCAGGTATGGATGTCGTCGGCGCAAAGTTCAAAGCAAATGAGATCTTTGTTCCCCAGGTACTGGTTTCCGCACGTGCCATGAAGGCCGGATCCGAGGTCCTCAAGCCCTATCTGTCCGAAGAGGGTGCCACCGGCAGGGGCAAGATCGTCATGGGAACCGTCCAGGGCGACCTGCATGATATCGGCAAGAACCTCGTCATCATGATGTTTGAAGGAAAGGGCTTTGACGTCGTTGACCTCGGCGTCGATGTGGCACCTGAGAAATTTGTTCAGGCGGCGATTGACGAGAACGCTGACATTATCGGAATGTCCGCACTTCTGACAACGACCATGCCCATGATGGGTGAGGTGGTCAAGGCGGCAGAAGAAGCCGGCATCCGTGACAAGGTCAAGATCATGGTCGGCGGCGCTCCTGTCACACAGGAGTTTGCAGACAGCATCGGCGCAGACGCCTATACAGAAGATGCTCCCAGCGCAGCTGAGAAAGCGGTTGCCTTTGTGAGCTGACAATGAGCCGGGCTTTTGCGAGCCTGCTGTCATGGCGAATTGCGTCCGGCTTAAGTGTGTGCCGTAAAGCGCTATTGTAAGGAAAAGTACATGCCCCCGCAGACAAAGCGGGGGCATGATTTGTAAAAGGATATTTGAAAAAGCATAGCTGTCAAAAATTATTTGTAAAAAGGAATCGTCAACAGAATTTGTAAAAAGATATTTGTCAAAAAAACATATGCAAAAGGAAATAACAGGTACTGCATTTGGACAGCGCCTGTAAGCCTGCCTGAGGAGGGAAAAAGAGTGGGACACAGGATCCGGATAGAAAACACAGCAGAGGGCACAAGTATTCTGCAGGCACTGCAGGCCCGGGGGGAATATATTCTGGCTCCCTGCGGCGGCAACGGTACCTGCGGCAAGTGCCGGGTCCGTTTTGTCCAGGACCCGCCCGCGCCATCGCAGGCTGACCTAAAGGTTCTGACGGAAGCGGAGATCGCAGACGGCGTGCGCCTTGCCTGCAGGACTGCAGCTGTGCAGGGTGCGGTCATTGAAATCGAAGCAGGAGACGAGAAACAGATGGATGTTGCATCCGGATTTACTCTGGATGGTGCATCCGGCCGAGTCCCGGTACAGAGAGACATCGTGGATGGTGAGAAAGACACTGAGGAAGGCGGGACCATAGCGGCGGCTGTCGATATCGGTACGACAACGATCGCTATGTCTGCTGTGGACATCGGAAGCGGACGGATTCTGGGGACTTCCACAGGAATTAATCACCAGAGAAGCTGGGGGGCCGATGTGATCAGCAGGATGGAGGCTTCCAACCAGGGTAAGGGCGCCCTGCTGCAGAAGAGTATACGCGCGGATCTGGACCTGCTGCGGGAAGAGCTGGGCCTGGCGCAGGATGCCAGGATGGTGATCAGCGGAAACTCGACCATGGAGCATCTGCTCCAGGGACTTTCCTGTGAAACCCTGGGCGTTGCACCCTACACGCCGGTCGATATCTCCCTGCATGAATATGAAAACATGACGATCCTTCCGGGGATCAGCACCTTTGTAGGCGCGGATATTGTGAGCGGCATCGTGGCCTGCGGGATCGATCAGAGCGAGGAGATCTGCATTCTCGTGGACCTGGGTACCAACGGCGAGATGGCGATCGGAAACCGTGACCGCATCATATCGGCGTCGACGGCTGCCGGCCCCGCTTTTGAGGGCGGCAATATCAGCTGCGGCGTCGCGGGCATCCCGGGCGCGGTCAGCAGTGTGGAGATCACAGACGGCCGGGCACGGGTGGAGACGATCGGCGGACTGCCGCCTGTCGGTCTTTGCGGGACGGGCGTTCTGGAGACTGTCTTCGAGCTCCTGAAGGAGGAACTGGTCGATGAGACCGGCCTTCTGGATGATGAATATTTTGACGACGGATTTCCGGTCGCGGAAGGAATAGTGTTTACCAACAAGGATGTCCGCGAGGTACAGCTGGCCAAGTCCGCTGTTCGTGCAGGACTGGAGGTCCTGCTGGAAGAGTACGGGGCGGACTATGATCAGATCGGAAAGCTCTATATTGCCGGCGGCTTCGGCCAGAAGATCAATCTGGAAAAGGCGGTCGGGATCGGCCTGCTGCCCGAGGAACTGCTGGACAGAATGGTGCCTGTGGGCAACAGTTCCCTTGCCGGCGCCGTAATGGCAGCCTGCGATCCTTCCGTCCTCGAGCGCATGCGTGCTGTCGGTGAGAATGCGGAGGAGACAGCTCTCGCGGAGAACCCTCTCTTCAGCGACCTCTACATGGACAATATGTTTTTCCCGGAACAGGATTGATCGTGACTTTTCAGGCCGCCATGCAATTCAAGATGTTTGAGAGTGCGGCAGGGGAGGATCGATCTTCCGCACGGACAGAGCGATTCTACAGGAGGTTTTATTACAAATATGACCAAAGAAACAGCCGCCGCTTTGGCGGAGGAGATCGGATTTAAAGGCAGAGGCATTTTTGAGACAAAGGACTTGAACTTTCTCAAGGAAGTCCGAGATATGTGCAAGGCCAACAAATGCGGTAATTACGGAAGGCTCTGGACATGCCCGCCTGCCTGCGGAACCCTTGCGGACAGCAGGAAGAAGGCGAAGCAGTTTAAATGGGGGATCGTTCTGCAGACCACTGCGCAGATGGAGGATGAGTTCGACGGCGAAGCGATCGAAGAAGCCCAGGTGACACAGCGCGACCGCTTTCTGAAATATGTCGGCCGCCTGCGTGAAATGGGGGAGAAGGCTTTTCTGCCCATGGGAAGCGGAGGATGCGGACAGCAGTGTGCAAGCTGTACCTATCCGGATGCGCCCTGCCGCTTTCCCGACAGGGCATTTACTTCGATGGAAGCCTACGGGCTGCTGGTCACGGATGTATGTAAAAGCGCGGATACGCCCTATTATTACGGCAGAAATACCGTTACTTTTACGGGCTGCGTGCTTTTTAAATAAGGACACTTCAGCAAATCCCGCGGTCACGGGACCATGGCAGCAAAGGAAAAAAAGAGCCTGAAAATCGTGCCGATCCCGATTGTATATTACGCGCGATGAAAAAACTCCCGTCGGGAATACCGGACAGAAAAATCCGGCTTTCCCTGCCGGGAGTTTAGTATTTATATCGGATTTCTTCAATAATGGTAATAATTCGTTTTTTTTGGTCTTTTTTATGAGCGCAAACACAATGTCTGCAGGAAATACAGGGGGTATCGGCAGCCCGCTTTCAACCCGCAGAAGAAAAAAACGGCCGTGATGCTGAAAATCAGCGCCTTGAAAATCCAAAAAAAATGCCAAACAAGATACAGAAAATCTGAAAATCAAAAACCGGGCTGCCATATAATGATTGCATCGTAAGGAGCACCGGTACATGGCGGCGTCCGCACGCCGGACGGGTGTAAATCATGAGTTATCATGCGGATAAAAAAGAAAAGAAAAAGATCAAGAATGCAGAGACAATACTGAGTGAATGTCAAGGAGGCAGAACATGGAAAAGATCAATATGATGAAATGGGTTGACGATGCGCTCGCAGCAGAGAAGAAGCAGGGATTCCTGGTACTGTCCTTCCCCGCGATCCAGAAAATGGGGATCAGCGTCAAGGAACTGGTTCAATCCAGCGATCTGCAGGCACAGGCCATGAAGATCGTTGCGGATCTCACACCGGAGGCAGCTGCTTCCGTATCTATGATGGACCTGTCCCTGGAGGCAGAGGCTTTTGGCTCCCAGGTCGTTTTCTCGGACGATGAAGTCCCGACCATCATCGGCAGCATCGTAGAGGAAGAGGAAGAGGCGGATGCCCTTGAGATTCCCGAGATCGGCGCCGGCCGCACACAGATCTACATCGACGCGATCGAAAAAGCAGCCAAACTGATCACAGACCGTCCGGTTTTCGCAGGCGTGATCGGACCCTTCTCCCTGGCGGGAAGACTGATGGATGTCACGGAAGCAATGATCTATTGCTATGAGGAGCCCGACATGGTTCACACTCTCCTCGACAAGGTCTCCCAGTTCATCATCAAATATATCAATGCCTATAAGGCTGTCGGTGCCAACGGCGTCGTCATCGCGGAGCCTCTTGCAGGCCTGCTCGGTCCCGACCTGGCACAGGAATTCTCCGGCGATTACATGAAGAAGATCGTGGAAGCTACTCAGGAGGATGATTTCCTGATCGTCTACCACAACTGCGGCAACAGCGTGATCCCTCAGATCGATTCCATCGTCAACAACGGCTGCCGTGTATTCCACTTCGGCAACGCGATCAATATGGCAGACATGATGCCCCTGATCCCCGAAGACAAGATCGCCATGGGCAACGTAGATCCTTCCAGCAAGTTCCGCAACGGCTCGGTCGAGGATGTCAAGGAGGCAACCCGCAGTCTGATGGAAAAATGCTCTTCCTACAAGAACTTTGTTCCTTCCTCCGGCTGCGACATTCCGCCTATGACTCCCTGGGAGAATATCCAGGCCTTCTTTACCGCGCTGAATGAGTTCTACGCATAATCCTGCGCATAAGTCGTTTTTGCCGGCTGCTGCAGCAAGGGCCGAAAAAGATTTCATTTTGGGTTGTTAGAATTATCATATCTGTTCTTTTCAGAGGCGGCTTCAGGGCCGCCTCTGATATATTGAGGCCGAAAGCTGCAAGTCATACCGGCAATGTTACCCGGTCACAACCCGGTCAGGTTGTGACCATTAACGGCCGATTTTCTCAATCTACCAATTTATACAAAATAATTACCAATTTCGGGAAATGAATATGCTATAATACCGGTAGTCAGAAAATTGAAAAGCATCTGCAGTGCTCTTCGGAGCCTGACAAGGAATCCGGTTCGAAACCGGAGCAGCCCCCGCTACTGTAAGGCAGACAAAGTCCCCGCCTGCGGCATTTGCAAACCGCAGGAGTCACTGGAACAGATCGCCTCGGATACATTTTGTATCTATGAAGATCTTTCCGGGAAGACGGGACGGAGGATGAAGCCAAGCCAGGATACTTGCTGCAGATGCAGACAGGATACCATGTTCGGTGGGAACATCGGTGATGTGATGGATTTGCGGGGGCATTGTCGCGTTATGCAGCGAAATGCCCTCTTTTTCTTTTTCACCATCTCTGGTTTTGCGTACAGCCGTGCCTCGACATGCTTTGAGGAGTGTATCCTGCCATTCCATAAAGTCAGCTCTGTTAAAAATTCCCGGTTTTTAGCATGTTGAAATAGGATAAAAGGCGGCACTCTCCAGCCGCTTTTTGTCTGTCTCCAGAAACACAAAAAGCACGGAAGAACAAGAGATACGGGAAACGACTGGAAAAGTCAGAAATGACTGTAAAACCAGGAAGCAGCAAAGATACTGGAAACATGTACATTCATTCAACAGGAGGAAAGTCATGAAAAGAAAACTGACAGCGATTCTGCTGGCCTCCATGCTTACCGGCGCTCTTCTTGCCGGCTGCGGCGGGGGAACCAGTGCAGGTACGCAGAGCAGCCCGGCTGCAGACAATGCCGGCTCGGCTGTATCCGAAGCAGGCAGCGGAGCAGAGACGGTAACGCCTGATGCAGGAGCTGCGGCAACGGAGACAGCAGCAGTTGCAGCTACAGCAGCAGAAACAGCGAAGACGGATGAAGAGCTTGCGGCAGAATGCGCGGCACTGATCGACAAAATCTATGTGCAGAAGCGCACGGATACGACCGATGCGGATATTGAGGCCGCAAAGGCTGCCTGGGATGCCCTGACAGATGCGCAGAAGGCAATGGTGGAAGGCGAATTCGCGGATCCCGATTATTTCGGCCGTGACACGGGAGACGCTTCTGCAGACGATCCCCGCAATGCGGATGAGATCGGAGAGAACGAGCTTCTGGTCGTAAGTTTCGGTACTTCCTTTAACGACAGCCGTGCACAGGATATCGGCGGTATTGAGAAGGCCCTGGAAGAGGCCAATCCCGACTGGTCTGTCCGCAGAGCTTTTACAGCACAGATCATCATCAACCATGTGCAGGCCCGCGACGGCGAGATCATTGATAACATCGACCAGGCCCTGGCGCGCGCAAAGGAAAACGGAGTTAAGAATCTTGTCATTCAGCCCACACACCTGATGCACGGTGCGGAGTACGATGAGCTCATGGCTGCCGTGACGGCAGCAGCCGGCGATTTTGAGACTGTCCGTGTTGCAGAGCCCCTTCTGGGCGAAGTCGGCGAGGATGCAGATGTCATCAATGCGGACAAGGAGACTGTCGCAAAGGCAGTTGTGGCAGAAGCTGTGAAGACTGCCGGATTTGACAGCATTGAAGCGGCGGACGAAGACGGAACCGCCTTTGTCTTTATGGGACACGGCACAGCACATGTCGCCAAGGTTACTTACAGCCAGATGCAGACCCAGATGGATACGCTGGGCTACAAGAACGTCTTTGTCGGCACTGTTGAAGGCGAACCCGAAGAGACTTCCTGTGAAAATATCATCGCAAAAGTCAAGGAAGCCGGCTATAAGAAAGTCATTCTCCGGCCCCTCATGGTCGTTGCGGGCGACCACGCCAACAACGATATGGCCGGCGATGAAGAGGACTCCTGGAAGAGCATGTTTACGGCGGACGGCAGCTTTGAGAGCATTGACACACAGATCGAAGGCCTGGGCCGGATCGAAGACGTACAGGCAGTCTATGTCGCGCATACCGAAGCAGCTATGAATGCGGAGCCCCTGGAAGCGGAGTCTTCCGACGAAACAGCGGAAACCGGTAAGACAGCAGAAACAGACAAAACAGATGAAGAACTTGCGGCAGAGTGCGCAGCTCTGATCGACAAGATTTACGTACAGGAACGCACAGATACAACTGATGACGACATCGCGGCGGCAAAGGCTGCCTGGGATGCCCTTACGGATGAACAGAAGAAACTGGTGGAAGGCGAATCCGCAGATCCCGATTATTTCGGACGCGATACCGGCGATGCCTCCGCAGACGACCCGCTCAATGCAGAAGAGATCGGAGAGAACGAGCTCCTGGTCGTCAGCTTCGGTACATCCTTTAATGAGAGCCGTGCAACGGATATCGGCGGCATTGAGAAAGCCCTGCAGGCTGCATATCCTGACTGGTCTGTCCGCAGAGGATTTACTGCGCAGATCATCATCAACCATGTACAGGCCCGCGACGGCGAAGTGATCGATAATGTCGAGCAGGCACTTGCCCGTGCGAAGGAAAACGGCGTCAAAAATCTGCTTATCCAGCCCACGCATCTGATGCATGGTGCGGAATATGACGAGCTCACATCCGCTGTCGAAGCAGCCAAAGCCGATTTTGAGACCGTCAGCATCGCGGAGCCTCTTCTGGGTGAAGTCGGAGAAGATGCGTCTGTGATCAACGAAGACAAGGAAGCTGTTGCAAAGGCAGCTGTTGAGGAAGCGGTCGAAAAAGCCGGTTTCGAGAGCATTGAGGCGGCAGAGAAGGACGGAACCGCCTTTGTCTTCATGGGACACGGCACGGCGCACGTTGCAAAGGTGACTTACAGCCAGATGCAGACCCAGATGGATGCTCTCGGCTACAAGAATGTCTTTATCGGAACAGTTGAAGGCGAGCCCGAAGAGACCTCCTGTGAAAATACCATCGCAAAGGTCAAAGAGGCCGGCTATAAGAAAGTCATCCTTCGTCCCCTCATGGTCGTTGCCGGAGATCACGCCAACAACGACATGGCAGGCGATGAAGAGGATTCCTGGAAGAGCATGTTCACGGCAGACGGCAGCTTTGACAGCGTTGACACCCAGATCGAGGGACTTGGACGGATTCCGGAAGTGCAGGATCTTTATGTTGCACACGCCGGTGCGGTCATCAAGGAACTCGGTGATACCGCAACTGCTGCAGATGCTGCGGATACAGCTGATGCCGCAGCTGCTGATACTGCAGACGCCGCCGATGCAAAGACGGGAGAAGCTGCAGCCACAGCAGGAACGACCCTCGAGGACGGCACCTATACTGCTGTCTTCAGCACGGACAGCAGCATGTTCCACGTCAATGAGGCGAAGGAAGGCAGGGGCGAGCTGACCGTGAAGGACGGGCAGATGACCATCCATGTCAGCCTGGCCTCCAAAAAGATCGTCAATCTCTTCCCCGGCACGGCCGGAGAGGCCCAGGCGGACGGCGCCGTCCTGCTGGAGCCCACCACCGACGAGGTGACCTACAGCGACGGCATGACCGAGGAGGTCTACGGATTTGATATCCCCGTTCCCGCCATCGGCGAGGAGTTCGACTGCGCCCTGGTCGGTGAAAAGGGCAAGTGGTATGACCACAAGGTCAAGGTCACAGATCCTGTCAAGGCGGAATGATATATCCATGGCCCGGAGTCGGCCGGCGCAGACGGAAGGACAGCCATGAGCAGGCCGGACCGGGAGAGTACCGGCCGGGCATAAAGAACCGCGGATGATGCGCAGGGCACCGTAT
>ODAI011326196.1_pt1 | contig 10758 bp, 2 predicted proteins | sample 1539321 | NCBI WGS metagenome assembly ODAI01 (sample SAMN02144231, study PRJEB22623) | gut metagenome | biome: sheep rumen | host: Ovis aries | place: New Zealand | reverse complement strand
GTTAACGAATGTAACTGTGTACTCGTTAACTGTTCTTGTTTCGTTGTAAGTTACGTCGCCTGTTACGTCAGCAACTGTCGGCCAAGCATATGAATACTGGGCGTCAGAAGCTGTGTTTGCAGGAACTACTACATCAGCAGCAGCTGTGCCAGCCTCATAAGAATCAGCAGATACAGTCTCGCCTGCATAGTTTACAAATGTAACTGTGAATGCGTCTGTGATCTCCTTATCCTTAACCTCTGTATAAGTTACGTCGCCTGTTACTGTTTCAGCAACGTCAACCCACTTATAAGTTGTTGTAACGTTACCAACCTTGATTGATGAGTTTGTAGGAGCTGTGATAGCAGCGCCGTAAGCGAGTGTGTCAACCTGGTTTTCTCTGTCATCAGCAAATACCCATGTTACATCGTACTCGTTAACAGTTCTTGTCTCGTTGTAAGTAGCGTTACCTGTTACAGTAGCAACTGTCGGCCAAGCATATGTGTACTGAGCGTCAGAAGCTGTGTTTGCAGGAGCTACAGGAGTAGCGCCGTAAGCGAGTGTCTGAGAATCTACTGTCTGACCTGCATAGTTAACGAAGTCAACTGTGTAGGTTGTAGGAGTAGTTGTTGACTGCTCATTGTAAGTAGCATCGCCCGTAACTGTAGCAATTTCAGGCCAGCTGTAAGTTGTTGTTACCTGCTCACCGATATCAGTTGGTGTGTTAGCAGGAGCTACAGGAGTTGCACCGTACTCATAAGTATCCTCAGCAACTGTTACGCCTGCATCGTTAACAAATGTAACTGTGTAGCTGTTAGTTGATCTTGTTTCTTTGTAAGTAACGTCAGCTGTTACGTCAGCAACTGTCGGCCAAGCATATGTATACTGAGCGTCAGAAGCTGTGTTAGCAGGAACTGTTACGTCAGCAGCTGCTGTGCCTTCGTCATATGCAACAGATGAAACTGTCTCGCCTGCATAATTCTTGAAGGTAACTGTGTACTGAGTTGTAGGCTCAGGACCTGAACCTGCATCATATGCTGTGTAGTTAAGAGCGATAAGACCAGCTGTGTGGAGTGTATCGTTCGGGTCAAATGTGAAGTACTTGTTTATGTCACTTGAACCATCGGCATCATAAGGGATAACCTGTGTTGTACCCCATGCAGGGTTGTTATCCTTATCTCTGTCGAGATGAAGAACTTCTGAAAGGTCACAATCCTTAAGTACTTCGAATTCGATTGTGCAGACAAACATACCGTGTTCGCCCTTCTCACGAACTTCAGGACCTGTGTACGCTGAAGTAGGTACAGAAGTGTTAGAAGCAAACGGAGTATAGAACTGACCTGTTGCACAGTCACAAATCATTGAACCACCGTTTGAAGCAGCGTCACCATAGTAGGAATAGAAGTTACCTACAAATGGGTTTGCTGAGGTACCTGTTGTATAGGTAGCCCAGTTTCTTGTTGCTGAATAAGCACCGAATGCAAGGTACTCTGGGTCAGCAATACCCTTAAGCTGTGTAGCATAGTTAGCGTCAATACCGCCAAGCTCAAATGTTACAGCAATTCTCTGTCCTGTCTTAAGTTCTGCAGGATTAATAACTCTACCAAATGCATCTTCTGCTGTCGGTAATGAATCAAGTGTTAAATAAGTGCCATTACCATAATAAGTCTTTGCTGCTGCAGCTGTTGGCTTTGCAGAAGCTGACGGATAGTCACCTGCTGCACTATGACCCATTTCGCAGACTGTTACTGTAATAACAGGCTTCATCTGGTCAAGAAGTAATTCCTCAAGATCGCCTTCAAGCTCCAAATCGCCAACTTCATATGAATCAGCCCAACCAAATTCAAATTCGGTAGCTGCTGTTGTATAAGCAGGCTCGATTGGTGAACCATCCTCATTTACGAGGTTGTAAAGAGTATCGTTCTTGGTAGCGTCGAAATTACTATCGCCCCACCAACCAATGTTCTTTCCGTCTACAGGCTCGAAAGCGAGAGCTGAAAGAGGAGCAGCGGTAAGCACCATGAGAACAGCAAGAAGACAAGCTAAAGCTTTTCTAAATGTTCTTTTCATAAATTTTACCTTTCTTTCAATTAACTAATAACTAACTGCGGATAAGAAGCGGACGCTGCAAAACCGTATACGACCTTTGCGTCAGGTACGGATACCATACCGTCACCGTTGAGATCGCAATATTCTGCATTATCGCCTGTACCTGCAGCCGCATAAACAAACTTGGCATCAGGTACGGATACTAAACCGTCCGAGTTATAATCACAGCAAATCATTGCAATATCTCCTGCAGCAATATCAGAGTCAGAAACCTGAATTGTGACATGGCGTGCAATTGAATACTGCGAGCTTATAACCGCATAATAAGTTCCCGCTGTTAAGTTATTAAGCGTGAATGAATTTACAGGACTTTCACCTGTATTGTCATAAATTGATGTAACCGAGGTTACGAGCTCGGTCTCTTCAGAATCTGAATAAACCGAAACGGTGTATTCGCCGTAAACGGCGTTACCGTTATTTGCGTCATTAGCACCTGTTGCAATAACAAGTGAGCCTGACACAGTGTGACCGAAGGACGGTGAAACGTCTGCGGTCATCATGTAGAGCGTGCCATCATAATCATAGCCCGCACCCGCATTGATTGCATATTCATCTGCATAAGAAGGATCGCTGTGATCCACACAAATGAACGTTAAGTTCGGGTCTGCCGAAAATGATAAATAGTCCTCTGCGTCGCCACCCTGATCAAAGGTCATCTGAACGGTTGCCAGTACGATTTTATCATCAAATACCGAGTAATCCGTTTCATCAGAAACAAAGCCGAAAACAATATTACCGTTTTCTAAAACATAACCCATTGAAGACATATTTGCAACCGTATCGCTCAAAAGGCTTGAGGGTGCAGCTGCGACTCTCATATCCTCAGAGTAAGTTGCCGTGACCTGAATAACAGCTGCCTGTGACAAATTTTCCACAACAAAGCTTACGTCATATGTTTCGCCTGCTGTAAGAGCATTACCGTCAACAATGTCGCCATTCTGGTCGGTATATGTGCAGTAGAGATAAGGCTCTTCATCACCTAATCCCACCTGAGCACCGAAAGTAGTCTGAGGAAGACAAATAAACAGTACCAGCATTGCAAAAAGCACTGCTGCGCCAAAGACAATGCCAAAATACTTCTTTTTGGTTATTTGCATTGGTAGTCTACCTCCATTCTTAGTCCTCCCGTAAGGGATGTATTTTGCTCCCTGCCGGGAGAGTGTCGCCCGGGGCGGAGCGAGTCCGCCCCAAGCTTTAATTATTCTAATGTATTAAACATTAATTTATTGTATTTGACAATTAAGCAATTGTCTGAGGTGCAAGTATTGCGCCTGCTGCAAACTTATAAACGATCTTTGTATCAGGAACAGATACCATTGTATCGCCGTTAAGGTCGCAGTATTCAGCGTTTGCGCCTGTACCAGCTGCTGCGTATACAAACTTAGCATCAGGAACAGATACCATGCCATCGCCGTTGTAATCACAAGGAACTACATAGATAACTGCGTCTGTAATATCCTCACCGTCTACAACGATTGTTACGTTTTCAAGAGTGAGCATATACTGTGAAGATACAGTTGCGTAGTATGTGCCGGCACCAAGTGCAGGTGTTGTGAAGGTGTTGTCACCTGTGCCTGTTGAAGAAACAGAAGCAACAAGTGTTTCGAAGTCAGCGTCTGCATAAATGTCGATTGTGTATACACCGTAAGGCGATACAGTACCAGCGCTTGCAGTTGTATCGTTAGCAATCTTGATTGAACCGCTTACTGTGCTACCAGCTGTAGCAAATACAGCCTCAACAGTTGTGTCAGCGTCCATAACTACATCAACGCTTGTTACACCTGTGTACTGTGTACCGTTTACGTCAATGTACTCAAGGTTCTGACCCTGAGGAGCTGTGAATGCAACTGTAACGGTTGTGCCCTTTTCAACACCAACAGGTGCTGTGTAAGCAACGCCGTCAACGGTAGCATCAGCGCCGTTAGCAACTACTGTAAGAGTTACTGACTCAGAAGGTGTAAGTCTGTTCTCTGCTACCTGGAGTGCTGTATCAGCCTCGTAAACATCTGCAACTCCTGCATAATAGCTATCAGCGTTTGCAGCGTTGTAGTAATCAGGTGTCTTATGAGTATAATCAGTATTACCATGTGTAGCAAGATCAACAGCTGTAGCAAGTGCATTTACATATGTATCCCATGTAGCCTGTGAGTAAACAACATCGCCCTCGTTAACGAGCTTGCCGTTTGCATCCCATGCACCGTATGCAGGATCAGCAGCACCGGCCTTCTTTGTGATAGAGCCTGCTGTTACAAGTGTTCCGTCATCATCAAGAACAGGAGCAACTGCTGTCATATTGTCATATGCATTGCCTGAATGTGTGATTTCAGCTTCAAGCTGATCGCCTACATAACCGCGCTCGTAAACCTTACCCATATAGAAGTTGAACATTCTGAGATATTCATCAACCTGTACAGATGAAAGTGTTGAGCTTGTCGTAGTTGTAAGAACTGTGTTGTCAGCGTTGTCGGCAATCTTGTAGTAATCTTCAACTGAAAGTCCTTCTGCAGTGTAATTCTTTCTTGCTGCATCAGCCTTGTCGTCAACGATATTGCCTTCGCTGTCAATATAGTTGCCAGCCTCATCAACAGCATAACCTTCGTAGGTTACGTTGATTGTGTACTGCTTTTCAACATCCTTTGCATAGTCAACCATCTTGTTGAAGGTTACAACTTCGTAGTTAACCTCGTTCATACCATGACGAACATTAGTCATATTATCGAAGAGATCCTGTGCAATAGAAGTGTTGATAGATGTGCTTACGAGCTCAAGTACATACTCGAGATACTCGTTAGCTGCTGTGTAAAGACCACGTGTGTCTTCATCAGGTGTTGCTTCAAGCATTTCATAATCAGCAATCGGGAACTTAGCCTTCCAATCATCCTTAGATGATACCTGGTTGTTATTAGCATCACGATACTGATACTGTACCTGCTCATAGAGAAGCTTGCCGTCATCGTTTGTAGCCTGAACAGGCTCGCCTGTTTCCTTGTCAAGCTCGGTAACTCTCATAGGTGTACCGTTTGTAAGGTCCCAAGTCTTTGCATATGACGGGTTGTTAACAAGATGCCATACACCCTCGCTATCCTGTGCAACAGCCATATATGCAGGGTCGAAACCGTCTGCAACATCGCTGCTCTCAAGAGGAACGTTTGAGTAGATAGGCATTGTCATATCCTTATCATAGTAAAGGATATTACCGTCTGAATATGCATCTGCATAAACTGCGAGCGGCATCTGATACTCTTCGTAGTTATCCTCTGTGAACGGCTTGAATGCGAGATCGCCAAGCTCTGAATCAACAGTTGATGTTGTTGCAGCATAGTATGTCTGGTCAGAAAGAGCAACTGCTGTTTCCGGTGTAAGAGCAGAAGCCTGTGCACGAAGAGCGTTAATCATAGCTTGCTGAGCATAGTTGTAAACTGTCTGGTTTGTAAAGTCAGACTCACGATAGTTTGCAAGTGTCTGTGAAAGCTCTGCATACTTTTCAGCAACGGCTGATGCGTTCTTTGTATCACCAACAACGAGTGTCATCTGCTGGTCAGTAGTGTTGTACTTAACATTATCGTCAGATGAGCTGTAGAAACGCATGTTGATCGGATACTCACCTGCAGGAACTGCAGTTGAACCGTCATAGTTCATAAATGAAATGAACTGCTCTGAATCCTTCTTAACTGTTACTTTAGTTGAGTTGAAGTAGAAACCGTCAACAGGGCCCTTACAAGAGATGAGGCCAAGGATTGTGTCGTATGCTTTGCCTGATGTTGATCCATAGAGGTAAACAGCATCGTATACGCCGGCCTTTGTTACGTTGTAAGCAGCAATGATGCCTGCGCTTAAAGCCTCAGAAATTGTGTAAGGAACGTGAGTTCTACGAGTTACATCCTCATTTGGATGATTGTTAATGTAATTAGCAACCTCTGACTCAGAGTAACCTGAGTAAGCACCTGTTGTGCTGTCCTTTGTACCACGGTTCCAGGTTTCGCCGCCGTCAATTGAATAGTCATAAAGACCGATTCTGAGAAGGTCACCTGTTGCCTTATCCCATACAGGAATAGCATTTGAATTGCCAACAGCGTTTATACCCTTTGTGTAAGTGAAGCCTGATACGCTCTTAATGTCGTAGCAGAAAGCACCGTCATAACCACGGTCATTACCAAACCAACCTGTTGAGTTGTTACGAACACGATAGGTGAAGCTTGAAATCTGGTCGAGGTTATCTGTACCAAGTACGATGTACTGAGGATAGTTAAATACAAGGTCCTTACCTGCATCTGCAGTTGAGAATGCCTTGTAGCCGCCCTTAGTTTTTGAAGCAGCGTAGCTGTTGTTTCTTAAGTCAGCGTCAAGCTTTGTACCGTCAGGATAAACGATTTCCTGCCATGACTGCTCACTTGTTACATACTGATAAGCCTTGCACTCAAGTCCGTTATCAAGAACTGTGCCGTTCTTATCAACAATATTATATGTTACTGTAGCAACATATGCGGAGTAGTTTGCACCGCCTGATGGGTTAAATGTTGTTGTGTTAGAAACTGTAAGGCTTTCACCCGGAGCAATAGGTGTTGAAGACGGAGTCTTTTCAACGCCGTTCGGGAATACAACCTTAGTTGCTACGATGTAGTAACGGCTCTGCTGAACAACAGAATTGTCGCTGCCGTTTACATAAGCGTCGTTAACACCGATAGAATTGTTCTTGATAACTACGCTTGAATCGTAAGCTGTACCTGACTTAGCCTGCTGGATTGTAGGTGTTGCGAAGTCAGCTGTTGCAAGCTTAAGAGCGTGTGTACCAATCTGAGGTACTACGTTTGGCATAAAGCTGTTAACTGCTGTAAGTGCAAATGCAACAGCAGGAAGCATTGTGTCAGGATATGTTGAAGGTCCGCTTGTGCCGTAGCCTGTGAATTCTACAAGGCTGCAAAGAAGCTTCTGAATAACACCGATATCAGTACCGCTTGTACCTGCGATAGTGCCGATCTGAAGGAGGTCATCAAACGGATGGCTCGATGAACGAGCAGGAATAATTGTTTCCCAACCCTGGTTTGTATAACGAGAACCGAAGAGCTGGTTGATGATTTCTGCAACTAAATCATATGCAGTGTATACAAAATATGTATTCTGGATAGGATCAGCAGAAACGATGTTAACTACTCTGTAAAGGAAGTTTGAAATACCGCCTAAGCCGCTTGTATGGATTGATGTGTCGCCGATGTCAAGAACACCGAGAACGATATCGTTCCAAAGAAGGTCATAGGAGTTGAACTGACCATGCTTTGCAGAGTTGCAATACTGAAGCTCACCGAGAATCGGGAGAATCTGGTTAACAGCATTGTCGATGTTAGTCCATACAGTATTGTTTGTGTTGAATGTTGAGTTACCGCTGCCGTCGCAAACGCCGAGAAGCGGAGCAACACCCATTGATCTTTCGCCTGCGTTAGGTGAAGATAATGTGTAGAAATCAGCATAGTAGCAAGCTACTGAGTTAAGAAGCTCGAATACGTCAGCATTTGAGTGATTCGGGTCCTCAGCTCTCCAAGCGTTGCCCTGTGCGTCTGTTACAGGAACGTAAGGCTCGATTACATAGATAAGAGCGTCAGGAGCCATAGGAATGATTGATCCCTCTAATGTAGCTGTGATCGTTGTATCAGTCCATGTTGCATAGCCGTCATAATCGTTCTCAGGAAGAACATATGAGAGATACTCTCTGAGTGCAAGATATGCAACAGCCTCTGCATCCTTACATCTGTCCCAATCAGCCTTATGGATGATGTCGCGAAGCGGTCTGTCACCAAAGCTGAGCTGGCCGATAGCGGAGATGAAGAGAGGAACCATAGCCTCTTCAAGGTTCTGCTCTGTAAGAGCAGCAGAAGCACCGTTCTTGTCATAGAATGCCTTAAGGATGTTAGCATCAACAGCGTCAGCTGTGTACTGAACAATCTTAGCAGCATTGTTTGTGATTGTAGATGCAATAGCAATTCTGCCTGCGTCTGTTGTTGTGTCACCAACCTGAGTGGTGAGTGTAGGTACTGTACCGATTACATTATCGCTCTCAGGGAAGAGATCCTTAACAGCTGCAACGAGTGCGTCGTTAAGACCGCTTACGAGTGATGAATAATGACTGTAATCCTCTTCAAAGAACTTGTCGATGTTAGCAGTACCTGTCTGCTTGAAGTAAAGGTTGATAGGACCTGTCTGCATATCAAAACCGTAGTCAGCAAGCGGGCTGTATCTAACCTTATTTAATAATGTAGTAGGATCGATATCGTCCCAAGCACCTGTTGAATCCTCGCCTACTTCTCTATCGTAAGCAAAGTCTTCCTGTACCCAAGTAAGGAATTCTTCAGCAGATTCAGCGCTGTATGCTTCGTAAACTGCGTTTGCCCATGCGTTGATGTTTGCCTGGCTGTACATTGAAGCGAGGTTTGTAGCATCCCATGTGATGTTACCACCGTCTTCAGCAACTGCCCACTTATAATAAGCGTTATCAAAGTTTGAGCCGTGGCCTCTGTCAACGTCATAGTTAACGTTTACAAGCTGAAGTGTGTCATGAAGAACTGTCTTCCATGCAAGACGGAGTGCGTCAAAGCTAATGTCAAAGAGGCTGTCGCCATTTTTAATTTCAAGCTTTTCATCGCCGTAAACGAAGAGAAGTACGTTGCCTTCATTTTCATCAGAATATACAAGATTTGGATCCTGTACTGTTCCGTCAGCAAGTCTTGTTGCTGATGATGTACCATCAGAATATGTTACGAGAACATTGATCTTCTGAAGAAGTTCTGTGTTAAGTTTGTCAAGGAGAACCTCATCATATACAAATGTCTTTGTGCCATTCTTATATGCAGCAATTTCTTCCTCTGTAAACCACTTTGTGTTGTTGAAGAGTAAGTGCTGAACGATGTTGTATGCAGCGTTACTCTGATATCCGTCCTCAAGACCAAGCATATTGCCAAGTAACGGATAGATGTCAAGTCCTGCAAGGTTACCTACTGTACCAAGGTCAAAACCGCCGCGAAGGAACTCACCAATAACGTCTTTACCGTTGTAATCAGCAGAGTTCTTCTGAAGGATAGCGAGAACATCACGAATGATGTCACAGGAAGAAGTATTGCTTCTTCTTACGCCGTTAGTAGAACCGAGCTGTATGTTCTTTGCGTCACCAAGGAAGCCACCATATGAGTCAAGTGTTGAAGCAACACTCTCGAGTGTTTCCATAACTTCATCAATGCTGTGAACATAAACCTTAATCTGAGCAGTAATAATACCGGCAGCATTAAGACCGATGTAACGACCTGATGCATTATAGTAATAAAGACCGCTTGAAGGAAGGTTATACTTGAGAAGGTTATCAATAGTAGGACCATACTGTGCAAGCATTTCATCTGCCCAGTCGAGAACTGCCGTTGCCACCTGCTCATCGGAAAGTACAGACCATGCAAGGTCATTGTACTCAACATTGCCGTCATGGTAATCCTTAGTATTGGAATAACCGAAAGCAGAGAAAGCACCTGCAAAACAAGATAATGCCATAAGCACAGCCATAAATACAGCTAAAAGCTTACGGGAAAACTTTTTTGCTTTTGTTTTCATCATTTTACCTCCATAAAAATTGGATATTAGTGTAGAGCCGAATGAACCCTTAAGGAAATGCTTTCGCACTCTCTGACCATCAGGCAATCTGAGTTAGAATGTTAGACCAAACCGGTCCATTTCCTTAAAAAAGGGCACAAAGGCGCCATAAACACATCTTGATTATTACATATAATAGGTGAAAAGTCAACAGAATTGATATGCTATTAATTTAATTTCGGTGTTTTGTCCAAAAAATTAAGATAAAATTTAGCAACTTGAACAAAAAATTAACAAAATATTTACAATTTATTTTCATTCTATTAATGTTTTTGTCTTCTGTTCTGCCTAATTTTAACGTGTCAAGCTCATGCGCTTTACACCACCTGAAGTGTTCGAAAAGCACACTGACTTTACAGCACAATATAGGGTGTATTTTTGCGATTAATACAGGGGTTTTGCACATCAGATTGTGTTCGATAAACAGAGGGCATCATGGCATTAAAAATCCGTCATTTAACAAGCATTTTTTCGGACAAAAATGTGAGCATTTTTCAGGTTACAAAACTGTTGAAAATGCTAATTCGAAATGTTAATAAATTGTGAACTGTCGGCAATATATAATGATATAATATGTTATATAAGAATCCTGTTTGGGCGCCTGCTTTTCCGTTCAAAATTGCAGTTGCGAATTACCAAAACAACATCTTGTGGCATTGTGTGAAAGTACGTAGTAAAACACTACAACAATTTGTGGTTTTTCGACAAAGATTATGACATTTTGTAATGAAAAATTTTGAAAAATTTTGAAAAAAATTAACAATTTGTTCAAAAAATTCAAAAAATCTATTGACTTTGCTCTTATAATTTGTTATAAAATAACTGTACTTTGTTCGTGCGTGCGTATATTATTGCGCCCAAAATCAAAGAAATTGTGTAAATTTGTTAACAATTTCTTTTTCGGCACAATATATTGATTGCACGTTAAATGGCGACAGGTTCGTTAAATCATATTGTAAAGGAGAGTAATGTATGAGAAGAACGAGCAAAAAGATACTCAGCTTATTCTTAGCTGTAGTAATGGTTGTTACCACCTGCTCTGTT
>ODAI013164078.1_pt1 | contig 10760 bp, 7 predicted proteins | sample 1539321 | NCBI WGS metagenome assembly ODAI01 (sample SAMN02144231, study PRJEB22623) | gut metagenome | biome: sheep rumen | host: Ovis aries | place: New Zealand | reverse complement strand
GGAGCGGCATGTCCTTTTGAAAGAACAAACCGGTCCCGGTTGGGATCTTTTTCATTTTCCGGGCTTACATTCATAACGTCAAAATACAGGGCAACAAGAGCATCTGTACATGACAAGGATCCACCTGGATGCCCCGCACCTGCTTTCGATGTCATAATAATGATATCACGTCGTACAGCGCGGGCTTTGGATTGCAAAGTCTGAAGATCCATGCTATTCCCTCCTGAACTAAATGTCCGTACTTAGAATTATATGATTTCAGGAATTCCTTGTCAATAATGATCCGTCTCTGTCAGCCATCTGTCCAATCGCTTCAATCAGCGCAATTTTTCCGTGAGCGTATGTCAATCCTCCCTGAACATATGCAGTATAAGGCGGCCTGATAGGTCCGTCTGCGCTCAGTTCAATACTGGCTCCCGCAACGAATGTCCCCGCAGCCATAACCACCGGATCATCGTATCCTGGCATATCCCATGGTTCTGGTTTCGCCATGCTGTCTATCGGACTTGCGGCCTGGATTCCCTGGCAAAATGCGACAAGCAGTTCAGGGGTCTTCATTTTTACTGCCTGTATAATATCAGCTCTGGGTTCAGCTGCGCTCGGTGTTGTTTCAAAGCCAAGCATTTCGAACACACGGGCTATCAGCAAAGCAGTCTTCAGTGCCTGCGCAACCGTATGCGGAGCCATAAACAATCCCTGATAGAAAGGTCTGTACGATGCCGCATAAGAACCGAGTTCTCTCCCAAGTCCGGGAGCGGTCAGCCGTCCGGCAATTCTTTCGATATAGTCTTTTTTCCCTGCAATATATCCGCCCGTCGGGGCAATTCCTCCCCCGGGATTTTTTATCAGACTGCCGACACATAAATCAGCCCCGTAATCAGTAGGTTCATCCTTTCGGACAAATTCGCCATAGCAGTTATCGACCATAAGAGGAATGCCCGGATGTTTTCTGTGCAGCATGTCCGCAAGTTCCTTGAATTCCTCCGGCATCAGACTGGGGCGCCATGCATATCCGCGGCTTCTTTGTGCAATCACCAATGAGGTTTCATCGTCGATCATGCTGTCAACAAGATCCACATCAATATGGCCGTCTTTCAGATCTGCACAATCAAAACCGATGCCCATTTCTTTCAGGGAACCCGGTGTCTTCTTCTGTCCGATGCCAAGTACGCTGAGAAGTGTATCATATGGCATTCCGGTTGCGCTGATGATTTTTCTGTTTGGTCTGGTCATGCCGAAAAGGGTAAGGCTGAGAGCAGCTGTGCCGCACGCGATCTGAGGTCTGATCAATGCGGCTTCCGTATGAAACAGCCGGGCAAAAATCCTTTCAAGTGTATCTCTCCCGACATCATCGTAGCCATAGCCTGTTGTGGGAGAAAAATGTCTGTAGCTTACACCCTCATCCCGGAAGATCGACAAAATCTGTCCTGTTCTGATTTCTTCGTTGTCATCTATTTTTTCAAATTTCTCTTTCAGATCAAGTTCAGCATTTCTGACCATATCCCTGATCAGTTTATCATTCATCCTGTTCATGTTATTCACCTCGTAATGTTTTCTCAATGCGGTCATAGGCATTCCCTGAAAAGGGATCAATAAATACCTGATTCTCAAATCGCCGCATAAACGTCATCTGGCGCTTTGCGTAATGCCTTGTTGCAGTCTGTATCAATTCGATGGTTTTGTCAATGGTGTACTGATGTTCCAGAAACGGTATAACTTCTTTGTATCCGATGGCCTGCATGCTCTGAGCGTCCTTTGTAATGCCTTCCGAAAGAAGGGACTGAACTTCATTTACAAGACCGGCATCCATCATCGCGATAACCCGTCGATTGATCCGGTCATATAGTATATCCCGTTCAGGAGCCATGGTTACAACACGCCATTCAAAGCATTCATTCCTGGGTGATTCCGGCTGCTTTGAAAAAGGAATACCTGTTATTTCTGATACTTCTATTGCCCGGATTCTTCTTCTTATATCGTTGAGGGGAAGCCTGCATGCGGTGTCCGGATCTGCTTTTCTGAGTCTTTCGTCAAGCCGCTTTTTTCCATCCGGACCTTCCAGAAGCCTGTACAGTTCCTGGCGCAGCGATTCATTGGCAGGTATGTGCCCCATTCCCAATGGTTTCATCATTCCCTCAAGATAGAGACCGGTACCGCCGACAAAAATAAATTCTCTCCCGGCTTTTTGTTCCCGTTCGACTGCAGACAATGCATCCTGCACGTAAGAGGAAACATTATACAACTCCGACGGTTCACACAGGTCCAGAAGATAATGATTCACTTTTTGCCTGTCTTCCGGGGTGGGCTTGGCTGTGCCGATGTCCATACGCCGATAAACCTGCATACTGTCCATACACAGAATGTCCCAGCCGTTTTCAACCGCGAGACGCATGGCTGTTTCGCTTTTCCCGCTTCCTGTCGGGCCGGTCAGTACACGGCAGATATAACGTCCGTTCATTTCTTTTCTCAGTCCTGAATCCGTTTAAACTTTTTATCAATTTCCCTGTGAGTGATGGATACAACAAGCGGGCGGCCGTGTGGACACGTTGGCGTAACATGTTTTTCGATCATTTCATTCAGGATGGTGCGCAGCTGATCTTCCGTGAGTGTCTCCCCGCCCTTGATCGCATGTTTGCAGGCTGTCTGAAGAATATCAGCCCGTTTCTGATCAAATGTGACGGTATGATTCTTTTCCAGTTCTGAAAGCGCCTCACGTACAAAATCAGCAGTTTGCGCTTCACCCAAAATGACAGGGACTGTGCGTACGGCTATATCGTATTCTCCGAAGCGTTCGATAATCAATCCAATGGATTCGAAAAGTTCACGGTTTTCTTCAATCAGCATGATATCCTTTGCAGAAACGTTTATTATAACAGGAACCAGTAATTCCTGCCCCGTATTCTGCGCGGAGTGTTCCTTCATCAATGAATCAAACAACAGTCTTTCATGTACTGCATGCTGATCCACCATCATAAGACAATTGTCATATTCAACAAGAATGAAGGTATTGAACAATGCACCGAAGATCTTCATCTGTTTGGGAAGTTCAGGAAGAATAGTATTGATTTGCTCTGATTTCTCCTGAATCATGCGGGGAAGAGAATCCGCCTTCTCCTTGTCGTCTGAATTTGAAAGGGATGTAACCGGTCGGATGAAGGGGGTTGTCTGCTCCTGTTCGCTCATGGGGGGCGACGGTATGAAGAGACTTCAGTCCTGTCAAACGAAACAGGCGGAATCGTGCTGATTTTGGATACGTTCGGGGATGGTTGTGCCAGTGATTGACGGATCTTCTCCTGCGTGGGAACAGGCGCGACTATTGAAGCCGGTTCATGTGTAAGTTTCATCTCAACCGGGTGCTCGAATGCATCCGGTTCCTTCAGGCTTTCCAGCACAAGGCTCTGAACCGCGTCGCTGACAGCTTTCTCATCACGGAATCTGACTTCAAGTTTATTGGGATGAACATTTACATCAACAGCGTCATATGCAATCTGAAGATGCAGCGCGCATACCGGAAACCGTCCGATCATGACACGTTCCCTGCATGCTGTCTCAAGCGCGTTTGAGAGAACTGCGCTGTGCATCATTCTCTTATTGATAAAAAAGTATTCCTGGGACCTGTTTCCGCGCGCAATTTCGCTGATGCCCACAAAACCTTTAAGGAGGATCCCTGAAACGTGTCCTTCCACTTTTCTCATAAAACTCATGGATTTCGAGCCGAATACAGTCAGAACAGAAGAGGCGAGCTGTCCGTCCCCGGGGCTGTGAAGAAGAATTCTGCCGTCGGAAATATATCTGAAACTGACATCCGGTCTGCTGAGAATAAATTGGTTCATAACGTCCTGTACAGACGATGCTTCAGATGCTGCTTTCTTCATAAAACCTTTTCGCACCGGCGCATTAAAAAACAGATCCGTTACAACGATTGTTGTACCCGTCGTACAGGGCGCTTCTTCAATCTTAAGGATACGTCCCCCTTCATTTGTTACTTTCAGTCCGGTTTCCTGCTGCGGAGTTCTTGTTGTCATCACAACATGTGACACCGCTGCGATGCTGGAGAGAGCTTCTCCCCTGAATCCCAGTGTCCGGATCGAATAAAGGTCTTCTTCATTTGTGAGCTTGCTTGTGGCATGCCTCTCAAATGCCAGTCTGATATCGCTCTCATCGATTCCGGATCCGTTATCCGTAACACGAAGATATGACAGTCCACCATCGCGTATCTCCACAGTCACGGCAGATGCGCCCGCATCAAGACTGTTTTCCACAAGTTCCTTTACCGCAGATACAGGCCGTTCAACAACTTCACCTGCTGCGATCTTCCCGATCATACTGTCATTCAGAAGTTTGATCTTTCCCAAGAATAAACCCTCCCTCCCTGGAGCCTGAGCGTTCAGATTTTTTTGGCTTTTTCCCGCAGCAGAAACAGCTTGTTCATTGCATCAATGGGAGTCAGTGCCATAACATCAATTTCCTGAAGTTCCTGTATAATCTCCATTTTCTGGTATTCAAACAGATCCTGCTGCTGATTTTCCTTTGTGGGGCTGCTTTCCCCAAGAATATTCTGACCAATTGTGTTCTGATTAATATTGCTGACTTCAAGTCTGGCCTGAATCTCATGAGCACGGACAAGCACAGGTTTAGGTATTCCGGCCAGCCTTGCCACATGGACGCCAAAACTTTTGTCCGCTCCGCCCCGCTTGATCTTTCTCATGAAAATTACATCTTCACCGTGTTCTTTTACCGAAATACAATAGTTCTTAATGCCGTCCAGGTGGCCTTCAAGTTCGCTTAGTTCATGGTAGTGTGTTGCAAACAGGGTTTTTGCACCGATCTTTTCCTTATCGCAAATATACTCCACAACAGCCCAGGCGATGGATAACCCGTCAAAGGTGCTTGTTCCCCTTCCGATTTCGTCCAATATGATCAGACTGTTGGGAGTGGCATTTCTCAGGATAAACGCGGTTTCACTCATTTCCACCATGAAGGTGCTTTGTCCGCTTGCAAGATCATCACTTGCCCCGACACGTGTAAAAATCCTGTCGCACACTGGGATTCTGGCTTCATCAGCGGGAACAAAAGAGCCAATCTGCGCCATCAGACAGATCAGAGCAACCTGACGCATGTAAGTGCTTTTCCCTGCCATGTTGGGGCCTGTAATAATCATCATTCTGTTTTCATCTGTATCAAGAACCGTATCATTTGGAACAAAGCTGTTCTCCGGAAGCGTCTGTTCCACAACCGGATGCCTGCCTTCCCTGATGAAAAGCGACCCGTCAGAAACGATTTCCGGACGTGTATAACGGTTTTCTGATGCAGTCCGGCTCAGGCTTTGATAAACATCGAGTTTTTTTACAGCTGCTGCATTCTTCTGTATGCGGGAAATCTCAGCAGAGATTCTGTCCCTTATGTCATTGAATATTTGCAGTTCCAGGCGGACGCTTTGTTCCTGTGCACCGATGATCTTTTGTTCGATTTCTTTCAATTCCGGCGTCATAAATCTTTCCGCACCGGTCAGAGTCTGCTTCCGGATATAATGATCCGGAACGAGATTAAGAAAACTTTTTGTAACTTCAATATAATAGCCGAAAACCTTATTGTACTGAACGCGAAGGTTACGTATACCGGTGGCATCTCTTTCCTTTTGCTCCAGATCAAGAATCCACTGTTTACCATTCTTCTGTGCTTCTCTGTACTCATCAAGTTCCTGCGAGTATCCGTCACGGATGATTCCACCTTCTGTAATGAGAATCGGAGCATCCGGATGAATCGAACTTTCAAGCAGATTCGTCAGGTCTTCCATTGTATCCAGTTCATCACGAATGCTTTTCAATTCATAGCTGGAGGCATCAGAAAGCAGGTTTTTGATCGCCGGAATTTTTTTAAAACTTGCGCAAAGCGCAAGGCAGTCCCTGGCGTTCAGGTTTCTGTAAGAGACTTTGCTTAGCAGCCGTTCAAGGTCATAGATCCCATCCAGCGCTTCACTGAGGGAAATACCGATGACACGGTTTCCGACGAGTTCTGCAACGGCGTCCAGTCTGTGATTGATTTCATTCTTATCCAGCAAAGGCTGTTCAACCCAGCTCCGGAGGAGTCGCCCTCCCATTGCTGTACAGGTTTTATCCAGAAGATAAAGCAATGTGCCTCTTCGCCCTTTTCCGCGTATGCTTTCAGTAAGCTCCAGATTCCTTCTTGTGTTCGGATCCAGAAGCATTCTGTTTCCGCATTGGGAAAAGCGGATGGATGTCATATGCTCCAGGCTGTTCTTTTGTGTTTCACCAAGATATTTCATCAGTGCACCCGCTGCACAGGCGGACTTTTTATGCTCATCAAGGCCCAGGCCGGAGAGCGTATTAATCTTGAAATGAGAACAAAGAATTTCAGCCGCATTATGAAACTGAAACCAGTTTCCGTTCTGTCTGCTGATCAGTGCGCCGGATACATATGTCGGATCATCCCCGAATGGATCATTCAGCGAACAGATGATCTCCGTAGGAGCAATCCTGTTGATTTCGGAGCGCAGAGACGCCAGGTCAACTTCAGAAACAAAAAATTCCCCCGTAGAAACATCTGCCCATGCAAGGCCTGCAGAACGGTCATCCGTAATCACGCTCATCAGATAATTGTTTGACTTTTCATCCAGCATGCCGGGATCTGTAACCGTCCCGGCAGTAATGACCCGAACCACATCTCTTTTTACAAGTCCTTTTGCAAGGGCGGGATCTTCCATCTGTTCACAGATTGCTACCTTATAGCCTCTTTCGATCAGCTTTTCAATGTATGTATTAACGCTGTGAAAAGGGACACCGCACATGGGAGCCCTTTCTTCCAGTCCGCAGTCCTTCCCGGTAAGTGTCAATTCCAATTCCCGGGAAGCGGTTTTGGCATCATCAAAAAAAAGTTCATAAAAATCACCCAACCGGAAAAGCAGGAGACAGTCCGGATATTCCTGGTGTATCTGCATATATTGCTGCATCATGGGAGACAATGCCATGTCCTGATATCCTTCTTTCGTTATTCTTTCTTTTCCGCCGTAAGTGTGTTGTTTTTTATTCCGGTAACTCTGCAGCGGATAATCTTCCCTATATCATCATGATTCCCCGGCATTGTTATGGAGATCCCGTGTCTTCCTTTTCCTGAAACTTCATACGTGCTTCTGCGGCTGATACTTTCTACAAGGACTTCCTCATCGTTTCCGACAAAACGCTTCATCGTTTCCTGCTGAATTGCTTCCTGCGTCCGAATAAGCTCCTGTATTCTCCTGGATGCGACATCAGCAGGAACCTGGTCCGGCATGGAAGCTGCGCGCGTACCAACACGGGGAGAATAAATAAAAGTGAACGCGCTGTCGAAACAAACTTCTTTTACAAGCGCTTTTGTCTCCTCAAAGTCCGCATCCGTCTCCCCCGGAAACCCAACTATAATATCTGTGCTTAAACCGATACCGGGTATCCTGGAACGCAGCATATTTACACGCTCCATATACTGTTCCCGGGTATAATGACGATTCATCTCTTCCAGAATTCTGTTGCTTCCACTTTGTACCGGCAGATGAAACTGGGGAAGAATATGATTGCTTTCAGACATCGTTTCAATCAGTTCGTCGCTCAGATCCTTCGGATGGCTCGTCATGAACCTGATTCTGGGGATTCCTGCTGAATCAAGTCTTTTCAGCAGCCCGGCAAATGATATGTTTTCCTGAAGTTCTTTTCCATAACTGTTCACATTCTGTCCGAGAAGCATGATTTCTTTCACGCCGCGGTTAAGCAATCCTTCTGCTTCCTGCAGAATCCTGTCCGGTTCCCTGCTCCTTTCTCTTCCGCGAACATATGGGACAATACAGTAACTGCAGTAATTGTTGCACCCGTACATGACTGTAATATAGGCAAACTCTTCCCTGGCTCTCTGGACAGGTAACCCTTCCGGTATCACATCCCGATCCTCAACAACAACCTGCTGATCATTGGATTCCAGTGTCTGGTACAGCAATTCGGGAAAACGGTGCAGATTGGATGTTCCAAAGGCAAGATTTATAAATCGGTACTGTTTCAGAACCTTTTCTGCCATACCCGGCTCCTGAATCATGCATCCGCATACAACAATCAGTAAACCGGGGTTTTTCTTTCGAATCTCCTTCAGCCATGTTATATTGCCCAGAGCTTTTCTTTCCGCATTTTCGCGAACACAGCATGTGTTGAACACAACCAGGTCCGCATCCTCGCGGCTTGCAGCTTCGCGGATACCCATTTCCTGAAGCATCCCCGCAAGCTTTTCGCTGTCATGAGCATTCATCTGACATCCGTATGTAACGATGCAATAGCTGGAAGGTTTATGAGGCAGTTCACGGATGGCATCCGTAAAATAATGCTGCTTCTCCAGTTCTTCCTTTGTTACAATCCGGTCATTGTTTCTCAAGTGATCACGTCCTTTTCCGTGTCATTTCCATTAAGCCGAGTCTTGTCCACCCATGCAGGACCGTTTTCCTTCTGTCTGATTTAAGCAATGTGGAAAGTTTATTCCCGACACATTGGCGGTCCGACTCCGAATCCATATCAATAAAGTCAATCAAAATGATGCCTGTCAGGTTTCTGAGCCGGATTTGCGCCGCGGCAGCATTGCACGCGGCAAGATTTGTCTCAAGGAAGGTCATTTCTTTTGTCGAATCAGGGCATGAAGAGGCGGTATTGACGTCAATAACAGTCAATGCTTCACATCTGTCGATTACGATTGTCCCCCCGTTGGGCATCCGTACAATCCTTTCTTTTGATGCACTGAGCTGTTTTTCAATCGCAGGCGGAAGCTCTGATACTTTGATCATTTCCTCGGCAGATGTCGAATAATCGCTGAGCAGCTGCATAACAGGATCCTGATGATACAGAACAGTACCCGCGCGCCCGTTCATTTTATCCCCGTGGCAGACAGCTTCCCATATTTGGGACAGCTCATAATACTCCTGCCTTATATCTTCTGTTTCTGCGTCAAGTGAAGATGCGCGCATGACAATTCCTGCTTCGGAACCTGCGATGGTCTTTCCAATCTCTCTAAGTTTATTTTTCTCCGTGTCTTTAAGAATTCGGCTGCTGACGCCGATATATCTGTTTTTAGGCATGCAGAGAACATATCTGCCGGCAAGTGTAATGTCTCTTGTAAGGAAAACTCCCTTTTCCCCCGTTTCTTCTTTTCTGATCTGAACAGGAACAATCATACCGGAACGCAAATCACCATCAACAAATGAAAAGCTGTTTTCGCTGAGAGGTAGAAACCCGGAACGTTTTCTTCCGATATCAACAAAAGCGCATCCCAGTCCCGGCATCATTCTTTCCACTTTTCCAAGCAGTATATCTCCAGCCTGTTTCTGCTCCGTATTCTGAAGATATTCCACAAGAATTCCATCTTCAACGACTGCACAAAACTCCGGGCCGGAATAAATGATCCTTCTCATATTACAGATTCTCCAGTGGGACAAGCATTCCCTCATGATCTCGTCCGAACAGTCTTTCCCTGGACACAAGAACTCTTATATCTTCGTTGATTCCACCTTGTGCTTTCAGCGCATCCATGAGCATATTGGGTTTGCACGATTCATTTTCATTCAGAATCAGAACGGCATGAATATGATCCTCCTGCGCATAAAGGGAGAGGATGAGAGAACGAATATCAACCTCTGCCATTTTCGTTTTTGTTTTCCGCATAGCGGGAACCGTTTCCCGGGAAAGCAGCCGGGGGATTTCATCGGAAAGCGCAATGGCTATACTGTGATCGCGGATAAGAATATCATATTCGGCAGCAGCCAGAATGCTCATTAATGAAGGATGCCTGTTGTCTACTGCACGTGCTTCCCGCAGCTGCATTTCCGGCGGCATTGCGCGATTCATTTTTTCCACAAACAGATTCGGATCCACATCCTCTGCCATAGTGACATCCATGATTTCACGTTTCCCGCAGGCACCCGTACTGAGCGCGGAAGCAAATGTTACAAGAATGTGGGGGTTAAACCCCTGGCTGTAGGCCACAGGCAGTCCGCTGCGCCGCAATCCTCTCTGCACACTTCTTTGGATATCAAGATGTCCGATATGCCGGATCCTTTCTCCCTTTTCAAACACCGCAAGCATTCGCATATCCGCACACACCTTTCCATTTGTGCAATCCGCATCCATTGCAGCCTTTGCGACAATCTTTTGTTGTTTCGGCCCGCATGCTCTTTTCATACTCGTTCCACAGGAATGATTTTGTTATTCCGCTGTCAATATGATCCCAGGGAAGAATTTCGTCCTTGCTTCTCATGCGATTTGCATAGAAGGAAGGATCGAGACCGCATTCGCGGAAAGCATTCATCCACGTATCAAAACGGAAAGTTTCATTCCAGCCATCCAGAATACATCCGTTTTTGTATGCCCATTTCAGAACCTTTCCTGTTCTTCTGTCCCCGCGGGCAAAGCATGCTTCCAGATAGCTGACATACGGTTCATGCCAGTTGAAAGTCACGCCTTTGATGTTGAGGACTTTTTTCAGATGCTCTGTTTTTTCCAGAACGGTTGCGATTGTATCCTGCGGTACCCATTGGAACGGAGTGAACGGCTTGGGCACAAAAATGCTGACGCTGACCGTCACCCGCAGACCTCTGGCTCTTTTGTCTTTCGGGACAGAAAAGTACTCTGATACAACTTTTTTTGCCAGATCTGCGATGCCATCCAGGTCTTCTGTTGTCTCCGTCGGAAGACCGTCCATAAAGTACAGCTTTACACTGTTCCATCCACCGTCAAAGG
>ODAI012289159.1_pt1 | contig 10760 bp, 7 predicted proteins | sample 1539321 | NCBI WGS metagenome assembly ODAI01 (sample SAMN02144231, study PRJEB22623) | gut metagenome | biome: sheep rumen | host: Ovis aries | place: New Zealand | reverse complement strand
GGCGCCGCATTTGTCAGAACCAAGTTAAAAGACATCATCAACGGCGGTGTGACCGAGACTTCCTTCAGACCCACTGAAAAATTCCCTCAGGCCCGTATCGAGAAGAAGGAATATCAGTATCTGTATCAGGACGGCGATCTCTATGTATTTATGGACACAGAGACCTATGACCAGATCTCCCTGGGCAAGGAAATCGTCGGCGACAGCATGAAGTTCGTCATCGAGAACGATATGGTAAAGGTCAGCTCCTACAACGGTTCTCCTTTCTCCATCGAGCCCCCTATGTTCGTAGAGCTGGAGATCACCGAGACAGAGCCTGGCTTCAAGGGCAATACTGCCACAGGCGCTACCAAGCCCGCCATCGTTGAGACAGGCGCTCAGGTCATGGTCCCTCTGTTCGTCAACATCGGCGACAGGATCAAGATCGACACCAGAACCGGCGAATATCTGTCCAGAGCATAATCTGCAGAAAAAGACCCAAAAGACAATGGAGCGATCCATTGTCTTTTGTTTTGGAACAAAAACTGGACAAGAACAGGAGTGTATGTTAATATAACTCTGCTGTGTTTCCGGTCGCATAGAAGGACTGCAGCAGAATCAGCACCCGTAGTCTAATGGATAGAACGTAGGCCTCCGACGCCTTTAATGCAGGTTCGAGTCCTGTCGGGTGCACTTAAAAGCCACAGCTTTTCCGTTTTCTGGATACGGATCAGGTGTGGCTTTGTTTGAATGTGCGGCAGATTTCCGGCCGCAGGGAGGTCAGTATGTTTGGAATCGGTAAACTGAATGTCGTGATTCTCGGCACTGGATATATGGCAGGACTCATGGCGGAGACCATCCGGGGTACCGGAGCCGCCAGGATCTGTGCAGTGGGTTCCAGGAACTACGAACGGGCCAGGGAATTCGCAAAGGAATACGGGTTTAAGAAATATTACGGATCCTATGAGGAAGCGGCAGACGATCCCGAAGCGGATCTGGTCTATATCGCCACCCCTCATACGGTCCATTACGAGAATGTAAAAATGGCTCTGGAAAAGGGGAAGAATGTTCTGTGCGAAAAGCCCTTCGCCCTGAATGCGGCCCAGGCAGAGGAACTTTTTGCCCTGGCCAGGGAAAAGAAGCTTTTCTGCCAGGAAGCCATGTGGATCCGTTTTCTGCCTTTCTATGAGCAGATCCTGAACGTGCTCCGCAAGGGGACCATTGGCGAGCCTGTCATGCTGACGGCCAATCTGGGCTACAACGTGGGCAGGATGAGCCGCATGGTGGAGCCTGCGCTGGGCGGAGGCGCCCTGCTGGATACGGGCGTCTGCCTGCTGAACCTCTCTTCCATGATCTTCGGAGACGATATCATAAGGATCAATTCCCACTGTACCTATACGGACAGGGGACTGGACGCCCAGGAAACGGTCACCCTCCGCTACAGAGACGGAAAGATGGCCGAGCTGACTTCCTCCATGACGGGGATCAGCGACAGAAGGGCCGTCATATGCGGCACCGAAGGCTATATCGTCATCGACAATGTCAGCAATTTCGAAGGACTGGACGTCTACGACTCTTCCTACAACAGGGTGGTGACCTACAAGAGACAGAAGCAGAAGACCGGCTACGAGTACGAGCTGGAGGCCTGCGCCAGAGCCATCCATAAGGGCGATCTGGAATGCAGCCAGATGCCCCAGTCCCAGACAATGTCCATCATGCATATGCTGGACTATATCAGAAAGCAGCTGGGCATCGTATTTCCCCAGGAGCTGGCCGGCGGAGAAAGCCCTGCCGGAGAAGAAGCGCCTGCAGAAGCCCCTTCCGTCGCTGAGGAGGCAGCTGCAGCTGCCCCTCTTAATGAGACGCCGGATCCTGCAGAAGAGACAGCTGCAAAAGCGGATGCTCCCGTGAATGAGGCGGAGGACGCCGCTGCAGAAGTATCGGAGTAAAATCTTGAAGAAAAAAGTAGTCGTAGGAATGTCGGGCGGCGTGGACTCCTCCGCAGCCGCCCTGCTTTTAAAGGAAGCGGGTTATGAAGTCCTTGGCGCCACCATGCTCTTCTGGAAGGATCCCTGGAGCCTTGGGGCAGCCGGAGACAAATGCGGCGGCGAGGATGCGGCGGCAGACGCCGAAGCGGTCTGCCGCGTGCTGGACATTCCCCACCATGTATTTGACTTCCGGGAAGCGTTTAAGGAAAGAGTTGTTTCCTATTTCACAGAGGAATACCTGAGGGGCCGCACGCCCAATCCCTGCGTGGTCTGCAACCGCCATGTCAAATGGGACGCCCTGCTCAGGGAAGCGGACTCTCTGGGGGCAGACTATGTGGCCACTGGCCACTATGCCAGGATCGACCGTCTGGAAAACGGCAGGTGGACCGTCATGAACTCCGTGACCGCCAGGAAAGACCAGACCTATGCCCTCTTCAACCTGACCCAGGAACAGCTTTCCAGGACGCTGATGCCCGTGGGCTCCTTCGAAAAGAACCAGGTGCGGGAGATGGCCAGGAGGGCCGGCCTTCCGGTGGCGGACAAGGCGGAGAGCATGGAGATCTGCTTTATTCCCGACAACGATTACGCCTCCTTCCTGGACAGACAGGCAGAGGGGCGCGTACCCGGACCCGGGCGCTTTTTATGGAAGGACGGACAGGACCTGGGACCCCACAGGGGGATCACCCATTATACCATAGGCCAGAGAAAGGGCCTTGGCGTTGCCATGGGCCGTCCCGTGTTCGTAAAGGAGATCCTTCCCGAAACGGATACGGTGGTCCTGGGAGACCATGAAGACGTTTTCCGGACGGATCTTACCTGCTCGGGCCTCAACATGATGGGACTGGAGTGCCTTCCCGAAGGAGAGGAGATCTCCTGCACAGGCAAGGTGCGCTACGCCCATGCCGGCCAGGAATGCCGGATCCGCATGGAAGGCGGAGACAGGGTAAGAGCTGTCTTTGAAAGCCCGGTCAGGGCCGTCACGCCGGGCCAGGCCGCTGTCTTTTATGACAGGGAAGGCCATGTCCTTCTGGGCGGCTTTATCAACTGACTGCGGGGAAGGAGATCCGCCCCCGCAAAACAGAAATCCGGAACATGTCCCGGGGGCCTCATCCCTTTAAGGACCTGTTCCTTCGGAGCTGAGAATGGATGATTTAAGAAGATACAATCACTACATACAGAGCCTGATCGACGTGGCCTCCCTGATCATTGCACTGATCCTGGTCCGCGTCGTCAGCTTCAATATTACCCAGTTCACCGGGGCCTATTATCCGGAGGAGCCCTATCAGAGGCTCTTTCTCATGGTGGTCGTCGCCTATATCCTGGTCAATACCCTGACCATGTTCAACGAGGACTTCACCTATGTGAACAACCGGACGGAGATGCACGCGGCCTTCAGCATGGTGCTGCATGTCAATGTCATCGTGATCATTTACATGTTCATGTCCAAGGTCAGTTATGATTACTCCCGTATTTTCATCGGCGTTTTTTCCATCGTTGCCTTTGTGCTGAACTTCCTGATGCGCATACTGGTCAAGAAAAGAATTCTTCACCTGTATCAGCGCAGCTCCAGCGCGGAAAAGATCGTTGTCATCGGAACGGAAAAAGCCGTTACCAAGATGCTGGGCAGGATCGAGACAGCCGACGACTGGCGCTTCAAGATCTGCGGTCTGGTCATTACGGACCAGGACCGTAAGGGTGAATACATAGGGGAATACGACATCATCAGCAATGCGGACGACATGTACTATGACATCATGCGGTCGGGGGTGGATTCCTGCCTTCTGGCCTCGGACGTTCTGAATTCCTCCTTCCGCGAATGGGTGGCCCGCTTCAATTCCCTGGGCAAGGTGGTCCATGTCAACATCAATGAGATGGGCCTCAATCCCAAGTCCAACTACAAGATCGGCAAGGTGGGAGAGTGCGGCGTCGTCAGCTACTATCCTGTGCTGCGCATCCCCAAACGTCAGGAACTGCTCAAGAGGGTCATGGATATCGGAGCCTCTATTCTTTTCATGCCCTTTTTCCTGGTCTTTCTGATCCTTTCCCTGGTGTTCACCAGCCTGGAATCCAGGGGGCCTGTCATGAACAACCGGATCAGGATCGGAAAGTTCGGCAGAAGATACTACCAGCACCGTTTCCGCTGCTACCGCATGGACGCGGAGGCACGCATCGCTGCCGGAAAGTCCCCCTACACCCTGTGGGGGAGATTCCTCCGCACCACCCATCTGGACGGCCTGCCTCAGATCGTGGATGTGCTTAACGGCGACATGAGCTTCATCGGCCCCAGATCCCCTTCTCTGACCGGGTTCCTGAGCTATAGCCCAGAGCAGATCTCCAACCTCTGCTGCAAGCCGGGCATCGTGGGATACTGGTCCTGCCAGACGGACATAAGGGACGTTACGGAGGACGACAGAGCCTATGTGGAGAACTGGAACTTCTTCCGGGAGTGCGGCATTCTTCTGGAGTCCGTGATCCGTTATCTGACCTTCCATTCCACCAGAAAGTTCTACAGGCAGTATCTTGTGGAGTGGGAACAGGAAGAACTGCAGCTGATCCGGGACTACGAGGAATCCGTCCGCCCTCTGGAATACGACAGGACAAGATATCAGGCCAGAGACGGGGCTTCCTACAGAGCCTATCTCATTATTAAGAGGGCCTTCGATATCGTGGCCTCCCTTCTGGCCATAATCCTTCTTTCCATACCCCTTCTGATCCTGGTCATCCTGGTCATCGCCGATGACGGCGGCGCCCCCTTCTACGGGCACAGCAGGATCGGCCTCAGAGGCAAAAGGATCCGGGTATTCAAGTTCCGCTCCATGCGGTCCGACGCCGGCAACCTGGAAAAGCTTCTGACGCCCGAACAGCTCAAGCAGTACTGGACGGAGTTCAAGGTGGACAACGATCCCCGCATCACCAAGATCGGCAACTTCCTCAGGAAGACCAGTCTGGACGAACTGCCCCAGCTCTACAACATCCTCCGGGGAGACCTTTCCGTGGTGGGGCCCCGTCCCATCGTGGAAAAGGAGACCCATATCTACGGAGACGAGATCGGGAAGCTGCTCAGCGTAAAGCCGGGTCTTACGGGCTACTGGCAGGCCTATGCCAGAAACAATGCCACATATGAGAGCGGAGAGAGACAGAAGATGGAAATGTATTACGTGGACCACTGTTCTCTGCTTCTGGATATCAGGATTATTTTCAGGACCGTCTTCTCGGTGCTGAAGCGGGAAGGAGCCCAGTAATGGCAAAGACCAAGACCATAAAGATCATTATTGCGACCCATAAGTCCTACTGGATGCCGGAGGATCCTCTTTACCTGCCTGTCCATGTGGGCGCGGCAGGCAAGGACAGCCTGGGCTATGTCCGGGACGATACCGGTGACAACATCAGCTCAAAGAACGTCAATTACTGTGAACTGACCGGCCTCTACTGGGCCTGGAAGAACCTGGAGGCGGACTATGTGGGCCTTGCCCACTACAGAAGGCATTTCTCCGCGAAAAGGCATCTGAAGGCCTCCCGGGAATATGTCATTACCGAAAAGCAGCTGCGCCAGGTCCTGTCCGGCACCGATGTGGTGCTTCCTGTCAAAAGGAATTATTTCATAGAGACCAACTATTCCCAGTACGTCCATGCACATCATAAAGAGGACCTGGACGTGACCAGGCAGATCTTAAATGAGAAATATCCCCGTTTCGTCCGGGCCTACGATGAGAGCATGAAAAGGACCTGGGGCCACCGCTTCAACATGTTCGTCATGAAGAGGGAATATTTCGACGCCTACTGCGAATGGCTCTTCGACATCCTTTTCGAACTGGAGAGAAGACTGGATATTTCCTCCTACTCTCCCTACGATGCCAGGGTCTTCGGTTTTGTATCCGAAAGGCTTCTGGACGTATGGATCGAGACAAAGGATATTTCCTATAAGGAACTGCCCTGCATGTTCATGGAAAACCAGAACTGGCTTGTCAAGGGCGGTAATTTCCTGCTCAGGAAAATAGGGATCAAAAAGTAAGGAGACCCCCAATGGAATACAGAATCGAACACGACACCATGGGCGAGGTAAAAGTCCCCGCAGAACATTTCTGGGGCGCCCAGACCCAGCGGAGCCTTCAGAACTTTGCCATCGGCACGGAGACCATTCCCATGGAGGTGATCCGTGCCTTTGCCGCCCTCAAGTGGGCGGCAGCCAGCGCCAATAAGGAGCTGGGGAGACTGGACGCGGAAAGGTGCGAGGCCATCAGCTGTGCCTGCAGCGATATCCTGGAGGGAAAGTATGACAGAGAATTTCCCCTGAAGGTATGGCAGACCGGCAGCGGCACCCAGTCCAACATGAATGCCAACGAAGTCATTGCCCACATCGGCATGGACGATCATCTGGGCCTTAAGATCCATCCCAACGATCATGTCAATATGTCCCAGTCCTCCAACGATACCTTCCCCACGGCCATGAACGTGGCCGCAGTCCTCTCCATCAGGGATTATCTCTATCCTTCTCTGGAAAAGCTGACAGAGACCCTGAAGAGGCTGGAAGAGGAGAACATGGACGTCATCAAGATCGGCCGGACTCATCTGCAGGATGCGGTCCCCATCAGCTTCGGTCAGGAGATAAGCGGCTGGAGAGGCATGCTGGAGGAAGACAGAAAGATGATCGAAGAGGCATCGGATCATCTGCGGGATCTGGCCATCGGCGGCACCGCCGTGGGCACTGGACTCAACTGCCCTCCCGGCTTTGACGAAATCTGCTGCAGACAGATCTCCGCCATCACGAAGGAATCCTTCCGGCCCTCACCCAACAAGTTCCACGCTCTGACCTCCAAGGATGCATATGTCTTTACCCACGGAGCCCTCAAGGCCCTGGCGGCGGACCTTATGAAGATCGCCAACGACATCCGCTTCCTGGCCAGCGGCCCCCGCTGCGGCATAGGAGAGATCTCCATTCCCGAGAACGAGCCCGGCAGCTCTATCATGCCCGGCAAGGTCAACCCCACCCAGTGCGAAGCCATCACCATGATCGCCGTACAGGTCATGGGGAACGACGCCGCCGTGGGTTTTGCTGCATCCCAGGGCAACTACGAGCTCAATGTATTCATGCCGGTCCTGGCCTACAACATGATCCAGTCCATCCGCCTTCTGGGGGACGCAGTGGCATCCTTTGAAAAGAACTGCGTAAGCGGCATCCGGCCCAACAGAGAGAAGATGGCACAGAACCTGGTCCAGTCCCTGATGCTGGTGACCTGCCTGTCTCCTTCCATCGGCTACGAGAACGCGGCAAAGGCGGCCCACAAGGCCTTTGAAGAAAACACTACGCTTAAGGAAGCGGTCCTCTCTCTGGGCTTTATGAGTTCCGAGGAATATGACGAACGGGTAAGGCCCGAAAAGATGGTCTGATCCGGGAAAGGAAAAGCATGTCCGAAAAACCTCTGATTTCCCTTGTTCTGCCTGTATACAACATAGAGTCCTATCTGCCAGTCTGCATGGAGAATGTGCTGGGCCAGACATATACCCGTCTGGAGATCCTGCTGGTGGATGACGGATCCACCGACGGATGCCCTGCCCTCTGCGATTCCTACGCGGAAAAGGACCCCAGAGTCAGGGTTCTTCACAAGGAAAACGGTGGACTTTCCGATGCCAGGAACTTCGGCATCCGGTATGCTGAGGGTGAATATATCTCTCTGATCGATCCGGATGATACTGTGGACCCGGATTACGTGGAGTACCTCTATGATCTGGTAGTCAAATACCGGGCGCCTATGTCCATCTGCCAGCACAGGGTCCTTTTTCTGAACGGCAGAGTGGAAGAATTCGGAAAACCCGGAGACAGATCCGCGGATCCCGCCTGGTGCCTGGAGCACATGCTCTACCATGACGTGATCGATACCTCTGCCTGGGCCAAGCTCTATCACCGGAGCCTGTTTGAAACGGTATCCTATCCTGTGGGAAGGATCTTCGAGGACATCGGGACAACCTATGCCCTCTTCATGCAGTGCAGCGTCATTGCAGTGGGCTTTGAATCCAAATATAATTACTGGATGCATGCATCCTCCATCGTGAATGCTTCCTTCTCGAAAAAGAAGCTGGATCTGCCCATTATGACAGACAGGATGGGAAAAGCGGTCCTGAAGGAATATCCCCATCTCTACAGGGCGGTCCTCAGGAGGAGAGTCTATGCAAGGCTCAGTACCATCAACCAGATGCTGGACACCCGGGAATATGCCGATGAGAAGAAAAAGATGATCGCTTTTGTCAGAGAGCACGCAGGCGAGATCCTTTCAGATCCCAAAGCTCCGAAAAGAGACAAGATGGCCATCCTTCTTCTGAGAGCCGGCTACCCTGTCTACAGGGCCGCCTGGAAATCCTATCTCTATGTAAAAAAAGGAAGATAAAATCATTTTTAAAAAAGCAGATCTGCCTCGGACCTGCTTTTTTCAGACACAGGCGAAAGTTTCGGAAAAATCAGGAGGATAAAAGAATGATCGACAGAAAGGTATGGACAGCGGAGATCCTGTTTCAGAACGGAAATATGTCATCGGCTGCAGTGCCGGTGGGACGAAGATCGGACGGACGCACTGCAATTCTGTGCTTTTCCCTTGAAGAAAAGGACGGAGCTCTGACGGGCAGGATCGATCTTGAGGTCAAAGACAGGACGCTGGAGGACGTTCCCTTTCTGGAGACAGTTTATCCGGTGCGGGTCCGGATCCCGGTCGCAGAGATGCCGGAAAAGATCACTGCCATTTATCTGTTCAGTCCCTGGTGGACAAGACCGGCCTTTACGGAAAAGCTGTCGGAAATTCCAAAGTATACCCAGGCAGCCTTCTTCAAAATGGAAGAGGACTGTGTCTTCGTCCTGCCTCTGGTGGGATCTGCCTTCAGAACGACTCTGACGGGCGGAGGGGACGACGAACTGGTCTTTGAAATGACAGCCGGCCTTGGCGGCATCAGGAAGGTGAATGAGCCCCTCTTTATTATGACCCGTGGAAAGACCGCCCATGAAGCTGCCGAAAAGGCCTTCAGAGAGCTGTCCCGGCAGACGGGCTTAAAGCTCAGAAAGGACAGAAGGATCCCGGAAATGGCGAAGTACCTTGGCTGGTGCAGCTGGGACGCCTTCTATACGGAGGTCAGCGAAGAAAAGCTCCGGGAAAAGGCCCGGGAGATCCGGGATAAAAAGGTGCCCTTCCGCTGGATCCTGATCGACGACGGCTGGTTTACGGCAAGAGATAAGACTCTCTCTGACCTGCGTCCGGACCCTGTCAAATTTCCGGAGGGCTTTCAGTCAATGATCGCCGATATAAAGAAAGAGACCTCTGTCACCTGGTTCGGCGTCTGGCATGCCCTTGGCGGCTACTGGGACGGCGTTGCCAGGGAGTCTCCTGCAGCCCTTTCCGAGGGGCCCTGCCTCTACGAGAATCCCGCAGGAAAGCTGGTCCCGCACCCGGTAAAGGGAAGCGGTTTTTACAGGGACTGGTATGAACTTCTTAAAAAGGAAGGCATCAGCTTTGTCAAGGTGGACGGACAGGGAGCGGTCCCCTTCTACTACAGGAACGGATTCCCTCTTGCCCGGGCCGCCAGAGACATCGGCTTTGCCCTGGAGAGCGGCGCCTCCGTTATGGACGGGTCTGTGATCAACTGCATGGGCATGCCCATGGAAAACATCGTTTCCAGACCCTCCACGGCCATTTCCAGGAACAGCGACGATTTCTTCCCCTTAAAAGAAGAAAGCTTTATGGAGCACCTGCTGCAGAATGCCTACAATTCCCTCTACCATAACGAAGTCTACTGCTGCGACTGGGATATGTTCTGGACAAGGCACGAAGCGGCCGGAAAACACGCCCTTTTAAGAGGCATCTCCGGAGGTCCTGTCTATGTGAGCGACAGGGTGGGGGAGACGGATCCGGAAGTCTTAAAGCCCCTTACATATACGGACGGCCGGATCCTTATGATGGAGCGGTCCGCAAGGCCCACGGAGGACTGCATCTTTACCGATCCCTTATTTGAGGGAGCCCTCAAGATCCATAACTTCGGCTTATACGGAGAAGATGAAAAGGCGGGGGGCATCGCCGTCTATAACCTGACCGGTACAGAACAGTCCTTCAGGCTTTCCCCTTCCCAGGTGCCGGAGCTGGACCCCGGGAAAAAGTACTGGATCTGGGATTTCCGGCAGAAGGAAGCGCTGGCCGGAGAGGGAAAGGATACTTTTTCCGGTTCGGTGGAGGCAGGCGGCTGCAGATGGTATGTGTTCGTTCCCAGGGGCAGGAACGGGACCTGCATCGGACTTTCCGACAAATATGCGGGCTTTACCGCTGTGGAGACCCAGTTCTCAAAGGCCGGCACGGACACCGTGGTCCTGAAGGAGAGCGGCACTGTCACATGGCTTTCAGACTGCAGACCGGTCCGGGTCACGGCCCAGGGAATAGATGTGACGGCACAAATGGAAAGCCGGGGGCCGGTGCATACGCTCCGCCTTCCGGAAGAAGCCGGCAGAGCCGTTCTGACTGTCACCTGGGCAGAGGAAGAAGTTTAAAGGAAAAGCAGGACGCCTGCAGGCAGATTGAATATAACTGAGTGCGAATAACAGGACTGAAAATAACAGAAGAAAAATAAGAAGGACATATCCCCGGCTGCGGTCTGCGGCCGGGGATATGTCCTTCATTTACCGGATGCTTCCGGGAAGAAGAAAGCTTTATGGAAGTTTGAGAAGAATCTTTATGGAAGTCAGAGGGGAAGCTTTTCCGGGATCCTGTTCCGGAAGACGGTATATTCCCGGAAGCCGGCTTCTTTCAGAATGGCGGCCGCCTC
>ODAI011378861.1_pt1 | contig 10760 bp, 5 predicted proteins | sample 1539321 | NCBI WGS metagenome assembly ODAI01 (sample SAMN02144231, study PRJEB22623) | gut metagenome | biome: sheep rumen | host: Ovis aries | place: New Zealand | reverse complement strand
TTTTCAGAGTAATTGCAGGGAGCACTATGCGACCTGGCGAATACAGAAGAGTCTGGGATTATTCTCAACTGAAATGCTACTATAAATTACCGGATATGCAGGAGATACTATGAGCGAAAGAAGTACCAGCACGGTATCGTTTCGAAGCAATCTTCAACCTGTCAGAGGATCATACAGGGAGGACCAGGCTTTTCTGAGGGCTGTTCATGATATTTTTGCACTTGAACTCCTTCAGAAAGCCGGGTATGGGCTGTCTTCTCTTCAGATGCAGGAATATCGGAATGCTTCCCTTCATTGTGCATTTGCCTATAAAGATGACTATCCATTTGGAACAATCCTTAATGATAAACGGAAGAAACAGGTCGTATGCAGATGCACTAATACTTCTTGTAGTCGTTTCCATATTTGCAGACCAGATTTCAATCCTGATGAACTTCATGTAGAGGAAGAAAATGTTTTTTTCCTTCCCCAAATATCCGCTATAGATTCTTTACTGATAGACAGGAAAACAAACGACGAGAATTCTAAGCAGGGGGATTTGGAGGCTGCTTCTAATGTTTTTAACACAAAACCGGATATAAAACCGGAATCACAGCTTGCTCAGGAAGAGATATCAAGCAATGAAACCGAAGAAAAACCAGATCCTATGAGTGATGTGGCAGTAGTAAAGAACTTGGATAAGCAGACTGATGCATCATTTAGTTCCTTTGTGGAGGTCGAACAGGAAGAAGTAATTCATCTCCCTGCTTCTGAAAGGACGATTATTAACGCAGGACCCGGAACAGGAAAAACGTGGACTCTCATAGAAAAGTTAAAATATATGTTATCAGAGCTGGAAATGGATCCAGCGAACATCCTTGTGCTCTGTTTTTCGAGGGCTGCCGTTGAAGTTATCCGGAACAGGCTTGAAGATGCTGCCAGTCGTGAAGAACTACCCTTGAACTGGCATCAGATCGATGTCAGGACTTTCGATTCGTTTGCCACATACTTGCTTGCATGGATTCAAGATAACATACCTAGTCTGTTGCCCACACAATATTCCCTTGAGGCACAGAGCTATGATGAACGCATTCACATGGCTTCCCATATTTTGGATGCTCAAAAGGATCTGCTAGCCGAATATGAGCATATCATTGTGGATGAGGTACAGGACTTAGTTGGTGTAAGAGCTGAGCTGGTTTTATCGCTCCTTCATGGTATTTCTGAAAATTGCGGTTTTACGTTATTAGGGGATTCATGTCAGGCTCTTTACGATTATCTTGCTGTTAATGACAGTTCCGTGATGAGCTCAGAACAGTTTTATAAAAACCTGTTCCATGAATACAGTAACGCCCATTATTATTCATTAAATCATAATTATAGGCAAGGAGATGATTTCGGAGCGCTGTCAATACCTTATAGAAAAGCAATCTTAAGCGATGATGCTGCACTAAGAACGGCTGAAGCCCAAAAGCTCGATGCTATTCTTTGTACTTCTGCTATCAACCTGAAAAATGTTTCGCAAAAAGAAATCAGCGATTTGCTAAAGGCAGGTACGCTCGGAATTCTAAGTCGTACAAATGGCCAGGCATTACAAATATCATCATGGTTTAGAGCAGAAGGAATACAACATGTTTTTCAAAGACCAGCTCAATCTCAGGATTTGGCGGCATGGATTGCAAGAATTCTTATCAATGCAGAAACTGATGTGATTGACCAATCCGAGTTTAGAGATATATTTTCAGTGTTTTACAAAACAAAGTCTCATTTATGGAGTAGATACTGGGATGCATTGATTAGCACTCAAAGGGATCAGACAAAAACACATTACGAAATTGAAGCTCTTTTAAGAGGGGTTTTCCAGAATGCTCGGAATCCGCTTTTATTTGAAGAACCCAATGACTTGCCCTTGTCAATAACGATAAGCAACATCCACAGAGCTAAAGGCAGAGAATTTGATTCTGTTCTCGTTCTTCAGGATGTACTTGAAAACATGACGAATGAAGACAAGAATGATCTGCTTGAGCATAAAGTTTGCTATGTTGCTCTTACTAGGCCAAAGAAAAAAGTAGAAAAAGTTACACTAAAAACGCAGTATATTTATATTTCTAAAGATGAAACCAGAAGATGCTTTAAGGCAGGGGGATTTGCCTCAAAAAAGTATTTATCACATTTTGAGGTTGGAGAAGGAGCTGATTTTAACGCAAGAACATATGCCAGAACGCCAGAAATTCAAAAGTACATACAATCTATGAAACCGGACACGCGTCTAAAACTGTTGAAATGTTCGGAAGAAATGGAACCTTATGTGTTGTACAGGTTAGTTCCTGAAGATGATGAACACACAATTCTTGGATATACAACACCTACGTTTGCAAGAAGCATGGGATGGGCTATTCAGAGAATCTTTTCAACTACCCATTCTATAGCTTACAAATATTATCCAAATATATTTGGGGAAATATATCTTGACGGATTAACCACTTGTATTTCTTCATCTGATATTGGTATTACAGGCGCAAAAAGATATGGTGGGATGTATGTTTGGTATGGCTTATCCATAAGTGGCTTTGCGCAGATGGAGAAGGATCGTTATTAACCCAGGAGGATCAAGATGCCTGATTATTCTAAGTTTTATGATGCACGAAGTATTATCACAGGTATTCTTTATGATGATCTTATCGGTCCTGTAAAAAAAGATGAGATCTTACCCGAATTACCTACTCAGTACTATATTATGGGAAAACTATATCCTCAAAATGATGAGGATGATGTTATTGATTTGGTTAGGAATCCGTTCTTGGAGAATGCTGTCGAGACTTATGATGCATCAATATCTTTAAGTAACCAGAAGAATCCATCCTCGCTTGGAATTACATGTACTTTAAAGCCAGGTGTTGTTTCTATTCGACTTTCGGGTTCCTACGCTTTTTATACCGCTATTCGGTATGAAGATGCTGTAAAAAGAGGGATGGATCTTTCGAAGTGGGACTCATTGGAAAAAAGGCCGAAGGACCTATGGATCCGAAACGAATATGGATTTGATGAAATTGTTGAGTTAAGTGACGAGAAAGTTGAAAAACCTATATCTCTGGATAATGGCATTCAACTACAGATTTACACTCATACGGTATTTGAGTCTGGTGAACGAGTCATTACTATTGCTATGGTCAACACTCATCAAGCGGGTAACGATGCAGCAGATCGGGCTCAAAAATGTGCATTTCAGCCGAAATTGATTATCTCAGGGAAAGAGGCTTACCCCATTTTTTCTACCTCTAATCGTCAGGAACAGTTTACTGAGGATGAAGAATTGCTCGAGCTTGATCTTCTTTATTCAGATGCAAACTGTTTTGGACAAGGACATGGCTGTTCTGTGGAATGGGACATTGAAAACATGGATCCCCTTTGGGTGTCTTCTGCATGGCTGCCATCGTTTAATCTTCATCAGATGATGGCAGCAGATATTGAAGATAAAAAAGTGCTTTCTATGCGCTTTCTTTCTGAGGGAATGCCAAAAGAAATTCTGCTTTCATTACGTCAGTTTGCAGCTTCTTATGATGAATGGATAGATAAAACTAAAAAAGCAGTAAAAATGCTTGACAGTAGCCAGCAAGACACTGCAGAGGGTAACATTCAAAAATGTAAGGCGGCGTTTTCCAGAATTACGCATTCAATTGACTTATTGGAGAAAAGCCTTTCTGGTAGTGCTGATGCAATGAAGGCATTTCAAATGGCTAATGAAGCCATGCTGCTACAAAGGAAGCAAACATTACTAAAAGCAGGAAAGGAATATGACCCGGGAAAAGTAACATGGTATCCTTTCCAGCTGGCATTTCTCCTTCACGAGCTGTCATCTTTTATAGATCCGACAGGAGAAGAACGTAAAACAGTTGATCTTCTTTGGTTTCCTACCGGCGGAGGAAAAACAGAGGCATATTTAGGCATCACGGCTTTTGTGATTTTTCTTCGCAGACTTCGCAATAGCTCGGACGACGGTGTAACTGTAATAATGCGATATACCCTAAGACTGTTAACACTGCAGCAGTTCGAACGAGCTAGTATGCTTATTTTTGCATGTGAGTTACTCCGGAAAAAATATCATCTTGGTGGAACTGAAATATCAATTGGTCTCTGGGTAGGTGGAAAACTGACTCCCAATCACTTGGAAGAAGCTCGTGCAAGCATTAACAAACAGCAGCGAGGAGCAGTTGTCTCTCCTGAAGAATCGAATCCCTGTCAGATCCAGGTATGTCCTTGGTGCGGGAAACCTTTAACCGCAAAAAACTATTCTGTTCGTATTGCAGAAAGAAGGATGCTTATTCATTGCGGTAATGATGAATGTGCATTTCATGGTACAGATAATGGTCTGCCATTACATATTATTGATGATGCAATCTATGAGCATCTTCCGACATTCATTGTTGCAACTGTCGATAAATTTGCACAGATTCCTCTCAGTGATAAGCCTGCTGCACTCTTTGGCATCTCCAGCAAAAAAAGGCCTCCTGTATTAATTATTCAGGATGAACTGCATCTTATTTCAGGACCTTTAGGCACAATGACAGGGTTGTATGAAGCAGCGATTACAAAGCTTTGCGAAAACAACGGAACAGGCGCAAAAGTGATAGCTTCTACAGCAACTATAAGAAATGCCAAAAATCAGATTATGGCATTATATGGGAAAGAATATACACAATTTCCTCCCCAAGGGATATCTTCAAAGGATTCATATTTTGCAGTGGAATCTACCCCTTCGGATCGTCCTGCCAGACAGTATTTTGGAGTGATGGGGGTTGGCGCAACGGCTACTACAACATTAATTCGTGTTAATGCGGCCCTCCTCTTTGCTTCAAGGTATCTTGCTGGGCTTGGATTTGAGGACCGTGTTATTGATAACTTCTGGACTATTACAGGATACTTTAACAGTTTAAGAGAATTAGGAGGAGCAAGCACCCAGATTCTTGATGACGTACAGAGCCGGTTTAGTTATCTCGCAAAAACTAAGTTTGGCCATCTAACGCCAAGTGTGGACCTTTCTGAAAACTACGATCACCTGGTAGAACTTACCAGTCGGATGGATAACTCTGATATTACCAAGATTATACAGGATCGTCTGAAGCGCAGTTATCGAAACGGCCAGCATAAGGACGTTTATGATTATGTGCTGGCATCAAATATGATATCCGTTGGTGTCGATGTAGGGCGTTTGGGCGTAATGGTAGTTGCAGGACAACCCAAGACAAATGCTGAATATATTCAGGCTACTAGTCGTGTGGGTAGAGATAATCCCGGATTGGTTGTGACTGTGTATAATGCAACACGATCTAGGGACCGTTCTCATTATGAGCAGTTTTTAAAGTATCATTCAGCCCTTTATCGATATGTTGAAGCAACAAGTCTAACACCGTTTGCAGACAGAGCACGTGACAGAGGACTTCATGCGCTCTATGTTTCACTGTGCAGATATCTCGTTCCCGGTTTGCTAAGCAATGATGCAGCAGTGTTATATAATTCATCCAATCCGGAAGTTGAGAATATTCGTTCCTTGATTCTTGATTATGTGGAAAAGGTGGATCCCGGTGAACTTGATGCTGTCATGTCAGAATTACAGGATATTGAGGATGCTTGGGATATTGCTGCAACGGGCTCTCTTGTTTACAGAAGCTTTAAAAATGAGAAAAAGCTTCTGAAAGGAGATACAGAAAACGATCGTTTCAGAACCATGAACAGCATGAGAAGCGTTGATGCTCAAGCTGGCATCTATCTTCTGGGGAGGTAACTATGGCTCTTCATTTTGGGAAAAAGGGTGAATACGATAAGAAAAAAGTCATAGGGCAACTGAGGAGGACTCAGCTGGTTACTACGTTTGGTAGTGGGGCAATTGTAGATATGCCGGACTACTCTGTTGTTATTGCAGCTACGAACTATTGGAAAGAAAATAGCCCGGTTTTACATGAACCCAATTTGGAAAAACTATTGAAAGTATCTCATTTTAAACAGCCCTATGTGTCTGAGAACACTGAAGACAAAGCATCACCCGATATACCCGCTTTCAGGTTCCCAATTATGCATTTTTGTCCGGATTGTGGGAAACTGATGCCTTATTGGGGGTTTGGCGATGATACTGGAAAGATTTGCTCATCGTGTAAAAAAAACATAGTACCGTCAAGATTTATTGCTGCTTGCATCAATGGGCATATGGAAGACTTTCCGTACAAATGGTGGGTACATGATGGAGATCTCTCTCAATGTCCTGCTGCTGACAAGAATGATAAACTAGTAATTTCATTTTCAGATGAAACTGGTGGACTTGAAAGTATTGTAATTACTTGTACAGCATGCGGAAAATCCAGAAGTATGGCAGGAAGCTTGAGTAAAGACGCCTTGCGTGGATATCGGTGTCATGGAAAAAGACCGTGGATAGGTATGAAATCTGAACACAATGATCCTGTAAAATGTGATGCATCTATGCGCGGATTGCAGCGTGGAGCGTCCAATGTCTATTTTTCACAGACTGCAAGCGCGTTGACAATTCCTCCGTTGAGCAGCATGTTACATCAGGAGATTGGGCGCTATTGGGAAAAGCTTTCATCTTTTTTGGATGGAAAACCAACTGAAGAGTCTTTACGTGCAGCAATATCATTACAGTTTGATGAATTACTTAAGCTGGGAATCTATTCCCTGGATGATATTGTCAGGGAAATAAAGAAAAGGAAGAATGAAGAAGGAAGTCCCGAAGAATATACTAAACAAAATCTATACGAAGATGAGTATCAGGTTTTCTGCTTGGGAGATTACGAACAACCGGATGACTATCAGTTCAGAATTGAGAGTGTAGAAATCCCTGACATTCTCTGCAACTATATTGATGATATTGTCATGGTTAAGCGGCTAAGAGAAGTTCTTGCGTTGAGAGGTTTCCGGCGAATTTCTCCAGAAAAACCATCTGCAGATAATGAACAGTTTCGAGGATACCATTATGACGGGGATTGTGTTCCTTTGAGTGAAACCCCGTTAAATTGGTATCCTGGAATAGAAATGCTTGGTGAAGGAATATTTATCCGTCTTAATGAAGATGTACTTGCTGCGTGGGAAGATAAGAACACAGAATACTATGAACCTATGAGAAGCCGCTTGGAAACGAGCAATGTGGAATGCGAGAATTTTTCTCCACGGTATGTGCTGTTACATACGTTATCACATTTATTGATTCGGCAACTCTCTGTTGAGTGTGGTTATTCAGGAGCGTCGATCAAAGAACGAATATACAGTACCTATCCAGATTCAACACACAAAATGGCAGGCATACTTCTCTATACTTCTTCATCTGATTCAGATGGGAGCCTCGGAGGTCTTGTTAGAAATGCATTACCTGAACAGTTTGAATTGATTTTCAGAAATATGCTTCAGGAGGCATCCTGGTGCTCTTCAGATCCTATTTGTATAGAATCAAAAGCCCAAGGTTATGATTCTCTAAATTATGCAGCGTGTCATGCATGTACTTTATTACCTGAGACGAGTTGTGAAATGCGTAATTGTCTTCTAGATCGGGGTGCAGTTGTTGGTTCTCTATTAGATCGAAGCAGAGGCTTTTTTGGTGATTTGTTTGATTGAGAGGGCTTATTATGATTGAAATGATTCCAGATCTGTTATCACCAGAAATAAAAAGTCAAGCAGAAAAAGACTTGTTTAATGAATTTAGAGAGTGTAAGACAGACGAACATTATATAATTCTTCATTCATTAGGGTTGTCTGAACATGTTAACAATATCTTTGGAGAAATAGATTTTGTTGTTATATGTCCGCAGGGGGTTCTTTGCATTGAAGTAAAAGGTGGAGAGGTTAGCTGCACTAAAGGACGCTGGAAATTTATCAATCGCTATGGCAAGGTAACAGAAAAAACAGAAGGCCCATTTCAGCAAGTCCAAGGTAACATGCAGTCGTTAAGAGGTCACCTTCTGAAACGACTGGGGAAATGGGACCCGTTGGTTTCTTGTCAATATGCGTCTTGCGTGATAATGCCAGATTGCAAATTCAAATATGAAGGAATAGAGATAATACCAGAAATACTATTTGATAAAAATAATTATCATAATCTACCGGAGACAATTGAGTATAGCTTTAGATATTGGCGTGAAAAACTGCTCAGTCAACATGGGTTTGAAGGAAATGGTCTCTCAGAGGATGAAATGAAACGGTTGTCAGGTCTCCTTCGTGGCGATTTTCATTTTGTTCCTTCAATGAAAGATACTATCGATGTAACAAGTAAAGCTCTTTATGCATTAACAAATGAGCAATACGACGTATTAGAAGCCTTAGATGACAATGAGCGAGTGCTTGTTTCGGGAGTTGCAGGATCCGGAAAGACTCTTCTTGCCATGGAACATGCAAGGCGCATTTATTTATCTGGAAGAGAAGTCTTATATATTTGTTTTAATAGAAATGTTTCTGCTTATGTTCAATATAAGTTTGAAAAAGAAGGAAAAGAAATAAAGGCATGTACACTTCACTCTCTTTTGGGAGAAGCGCCAGGAGATCAGTCTTCTTCAGATTATTTTGAAAAATTGCTGCCAGCTCAATTTATGAAACAGAAGAATGTTAAGGAATATGATTATCTTATTGTTGATGAGGGGCAGGACCTGTTCAGAGAAGCGTACATCCCCTGCTTGGGAAGAATGGTAAAAGGGGGGTTGACTGAAGGAAACTGGCTGATTCTGTTTGATCAGAATCAAAATCTTTACAATAGTAATAATCAATTTGATTCATGCCTTGGCAGATTAAAGAGGTGTGGAGCCGCCTCTTTTAAACTAACTGTCAATTGTCGCAATACCAAACAAATAGCCGATGCGAATACATTAACCACAGGTATAACAAATATTGGAAGGCCAAAAGTTAATGGCTTGAGCGTCCAGTACATACCTTATAAGGATAAAACGGATGAGCGTAATTTGCTAGAAAAGACGCTTAAGGAATTAAAAGATGATGGCGTGTGTGGTGGAGACTTAATTATTCTGTCGCGTTATTCTCTTTCAAATCCTGCCAATTGCCTTAATTCAAATTCAAAGGCAACACAAACAGGGGTGATAAAGTCAAGCGGACAAATATGGAGAGCAAAAACTACGGAAGTACGGTTTTCAACTATTTCCGCATTTAAAGGACTTGAGGCGAAGGCTGTTATTTTAATAGATGTCGATGGTTTTACAGATCAGACCCTTCGTTTGTTGAATTATGTGGCCATCTCCCGTGCAACATCATTGTTGTATATTCTATATGATTCTTCCAAAGAAGAAGAACGTCAGAATATGCTGGTTAGTGGGTTTTTTAAAATTTAATCGCGGGTAAAAAATTATACCATATATTGCCCAGAGTATTGAGATCAATATTGATTTATGCTATGATCGGGAACGATTTGGTATATGAATTTTCCCGGGAGGATTTAACATGTCAAAACAGATTCATGTCAGATTAGATGACAGCTTGTTTCAAGCCCTTTCAGAATATGCAGATAAGTCAGGTTTGTCTGTAAATGACTTTATCGCCAGTTCTGTTATGCAGACTCTAAGTAATCAGGCTCAAAATACCGCAGCTAAAAGGCCCGATTTTACGTTTATTGACTTATTTGCCGGGATTGGGGGAATGAGAATTGCCTTTGAGTCAAATGGAGGTGATTGTGTTTATTCAAATGAGTGGAATAAGTACTGTCAGCAAACGTATTTTGCTAATTTTGGTGAACAACCTGACGGTGATATAACCAAAGTTGACGCAAGGACAATCCCCAATCATGACATATTAGTAGCTGGTTTTCCTTGTCAACCATTTAGTATTGCCGGTGTGTCCAAAAAACAGAGTCTTGGACGTGCAACGGGGTTTGAAGATAAGACCCAAGGCACACTGTTCTTTGATGTCTGTAGAATTATAAAGGCAAAACGCCCTAAAGCATTCATGCTTGAAAATGTCAAAAACTTAAAAAGTCATGATAAGGGTAATACCTTTAAAGTCATTATGGAATCTTTAGATGAGTTGGATTACGAGGTCTTTTATGCAGTCCTTGACGGACAGAACTATGTTCCCCAGCATAGGGAACGTATTCTGATTGTTGGATTTGACAGAAAACGTTATGGTCAAAACATTGATTTTTCTTTTGATATTAGTCCTGTCGAACCCAAGCCCGTAATGCGTGATATTTTAGAGACTAACGTTGAGGAAAGGTATACTTTGTCGGACAAGCTTTGGACATATCTTCAGAATTATGCTGAAAAACATAAAGCAGCAGGAAATGGTTTCGGATTTGGTTTGGCGGATCCTGATGGGGTAGCGAGAACACTAAGTGCCAGATACTACAAAGATGGATCTGAAATTCTTATTGCCCAGGAAGGACGTAATCCGAGACGGTTAACACCTAGAGAATGTGCTCGAATACAGGGCTTTCCGGACACTTTTAAAATCGTAGTTTCTGACACACAGGCATATAAACAATTTGGAAATTCTGTAGTAGTACCACTAATGACAGATGTTGCGGGACTAATCGTCAAGAAATTGAAAGGGTTGGATGAGTATCAATGAGTGGAGAGGCCGTTTCCTTGGCAATTGAAAAAACTCTTTCTGGACAGCAAACTTTTTGTAAGCTGCTTTCGCCTAATGACAGCGGTGAGACGGGAGGACATCAGTCAGGCTTTCTGATTTCGAAAACTGCAAAGAATATGTTGTTTTCTGAAACGGATTTGTTAAACCATATCGCTAAAAAAGACATCAGGATAAAATGGCAGGATGATTTTTAT
>ODAI010731685.1_pt1 | contig 10760 bp, 6 predicted proteins | sample 1539321 | NCBI WGS metagenome assembly ODAI01 (sample SAMN02144231, study PRJEB22623) | gut metagenome | biome: sheep rumen | host: Ovis aries | place: New Zealand | reverse complement strand
CAGGCGGACTTAAGATCATCGGTACAGAGAGACACGAGAGCAGACGTATCGATAATCAGCTCCGTGGTCGTTCCGGTCGTCAGGGAGATCCCGGTGAGTCCAAGTTCTACCTTTCACTTGAAGATAACCTCATGAGACTGTTTGGTTCAGACAGACTCATTTCAATGTTCAATGCACTCAAGATCCCTGAGGGACAGGAGATTGAGCACTCATCTCTTTCAAAGGCTATCGAGTCTGCCCAGAAGAAGATCGAGTCCAACAACTATGCAATCCGTAAGAACCTGCTTGAGTATGACCAGGTCAACAACGAGCAGAGAGAGATCATCTATGCAGAGCGTAAGAAGGTTCTGGATGGAGTATCCATGCGCGATTCCATCTACAAGATGATCACAGACATTGTTGAGTCTTCTGTTGAGACGGTTTTGGGAGAGGAGAACAATCCCGATAACTGGAACCTCGCAGAGCTCAATGAACTTCTTCTGCCAACAGTTCCTCTTAAGAAGATCACAAGAGGCAGAATTGATAATCTCACCAAGGCAGGACTTCTGCAGCAGCTCAAGGAAGAGGCTGTCAAGCTTTACGAGTCCAAGGAAGCAGAGTTCCCCGAGCCTGAGACCATTCGTGAGATCGAGCGTGTCATCCTTCTTAAGGTTATCGACAGAAAGTGGATGGATCACATCGATGACATGGATCAGCTTCGTCAGGGTATCGGACTTCAGTCATATGCCCAGAGGGACCCTAAGCTTGAGTACAAGCTTGCAGGTTATGAGATGTTCGATGACATGACAAGGAACATTGAGGAGGATACAGTAAGACTCCTGTTCCATGTTCATATTGAAGAGAAAGTAGAGCGTGAGCAGGTAGCCAAGGTTACCGGCACCAACAAGGATGATTCCGCACCAAAGGCTCCTATCAAGAGAGCTGAGGCCAAGATTTATCCCAATGATCCATGTCCATGCGGAAGTGGCAAGAAGTACAAGAACTGTCACGGCAGGATGTGAGCGATATAAGGAATGAGTATATGCAATCCCGGATATCGCAATATCGCGAATCTAAATATTTAAGGAGATATTATGGTAGTTTTAGATCAGATGAAGGTTGAGATTCAGAACCTTCAGGATACACTAAAAGAAGTAACGGCTTCACTTGACCTTGATACCAAGAAAAAGGTCATTGAGGAGCTTTCCCGTGAGATGGAGGAGCCGGGCTTCTGGGATAACGCAGAGAAGGCCAACAAGAAGACCAAGGACCTCAAGAACATGCAGGACCTGGTTGAGAGCATTGAGCATCTCAACACTCAGTACGGTGATATCATTGACCTTATCGACATGCAGAACGCTGAGGGTGTTGATGATGAAGATATGGCAGCAGAGATAAGAGCTGAGCTTGATGACTTCGAGAAGACTCTTGAGGACATTCGTATCAGCAACCTTCTTAACGGACCTTATGATAAATATGACGTAATCCTGCGTCTCAACGCCGGAGCCGGCGGAACAGAGGCCTGCGACTGGGCAAGCATGCTCTATCGTATGTACACAAGATGGGCAGAGAGAAAGGGCTTTACAATTGAGACTCTCGACCTCCTTGACGGTGATGAAGCAGGAATCAAGTCAGTTACTTTCCAGATTTCAGGAACCAATGCTTATGGACTTCTTAAGTCGGAGCACGGTGTTCACAGACTTGTTCGTATCAGTCCTTTCAACGCACAGGCTAAGAGACAGACTTCTTTCGTATCCTGTGATGTAATGCCTGATATTGAAGAAGACCTTGATATCGACATCAATCCTGATGATCTTCGTATTGATACTTACAGATCAAGTGGTGCCGGTGGACAGCACATCAACAAGACATCATCTGCTGTACGTATCACACACATTCCTACAGGTGTTGTAGTTGCCTGCCAGAATGAGCGTTCACAGTTCCAGAACAAGGATAAGGCTATGCAGATGCTCAAGGCCAAGCTCTTTGTCATGAAGCAGGAAGAGCAGGCAGCCAAGCTCGCCGGAATCCGTGGCGATGTAATGGACAATGCGTGGGGCAGCCAGATCAGATCATATGTGCTTCAGCCTTATACCATGGTCAATGACACACGTACAGGTTACAAGGCATCCAATGCCGACGGCGTACTTGACGGAGATCTTGATCAGTTCATAAATGCTTATCTTAAGTGGCTTGCAACAGGCGGCAAGCCTGTCGGAGAGACAGAAGAGGCTTAATACGATAATAGAAATGCAGCCCGTAAGGACTGCATTTTTTCTTTCACATTGACTGGTAATTTGGTAAAATGAAGTTCAGGGAGTACCGATTATGAGAACAATAAAAGCCGCCAAAACGATAATGAGCCTTGTAAACGACTTAAGATCAATGACACCTGAAGAAAAGGCTGAGTTTTATCAGTCTAAGTGTGACTACTATCAGGGTATTGTTGAGCTTGGTCTTGTAGTGTCTGCAATTACAACGATTTTCTTTATCTATTCGGATTATATGATAAACGGGTCAGTTATTCCTACGCTGATTCCCAGACTTTCAATCCTTATATTCGTAGCAATATTCTTTATAGTTACCCACTTCAATTCACGCAATAGCCGGATAATGGTGGTCATGGATTTTTTTCTTGGTCATGGTATGGTCATTGCAGCCAGTTGGACAGCGTATAATCTCGTGGACAGGAGCAACTCCATCGAGGGAATCATTATTGTAAATCTCATCTGGCTTGTGGTGGGTTTTGCAGCTACCACTCGCGATACCATTATCAACGGTATCATATTTATCATCGAGATCATTATCACCAACACCTTTAATCACTACACAAACTACAGCCTTATTATGGCGCTTGAGATTCCGATCATCGTCGGTATCATGTTTGTTCACTACGTAATGACAGCCTACTACCTGGATCACTACAGAGTGACCCAGAAGCTCGAGCTCGCCATGGTAACAGACCCTTTGACTCAGGTTTACAACAGGCATCTTCTTGAAAAGATCATCTCCGAGAACACTATTAAAGACGTTAAGCAGGGTGAGCGCATAGCTGTTGCGCTTATTGATATCGATGACTTTAAGAGCATCAATGATAAGAACGGACACTACACCGGTGACCTGACTCTTTTATACATGGGACAGAAGCTTTCCAAGGAGACCCATGACAATGACTATGTAATCCGCTACGGCGGTGAGGAATTCGTGGTGATCTTAAGAAACTGCGATGTCAACAATGCCTGTGCACGCATGGAACAGTTCAGGATTGACATTGAGAATGCAAAAGACACACCGGTACCATTTACAATCTCGGTAGGTGTGTCATGCTATACAGGTGATTATTCAAAAACTCTTAAGAATGCGGACGATGCTCTTTACAAGGCCAAGAACAGCGGCAAAAACAAGGTGGTTGTCATGTGATCAGTAGAGTGATGTCACATCGGTGATCTCTCCGCTCTCAACCTTGAAGCTCCAGATGGAATGTCCCTTGAGTCTGTGCTCGGTAAGGAAGTAAGTATCATCGACCTTGGAGATATTATAAGGCGTTCCGCCGCCCACAAAGTACTGTGCGTAGATATCCTCGTAATCTCCCTTGGAGAGATCATCAAGGGAAGAAGTCCTTATCAGTGTCGCGTAGTCCTGATTGCCCGTGATATCTGTAGAAACAGTGATATAGTACATATTGTCAATAGGAGTTATCTGAACCATTCCGGCAAGTTCGTCGGGGACCGGATAGCTCTTTTTTACATTGAGGGTCTTTAAGTCGCATTGCAGGATCTGTGGCGCTGAGCCTGTGGCTGATACTCCCGATACGAAGTAGATGTCGTCTCCTACGATGGTAAAAGACCTTACGTATGACCCCGAAAGCCGGTCGATCGTTCTGATATCGGTAAGATACATCTTTGCGGAATCCGGCGTATGCCTGAAGCAGTACAGCTCTCCGGTGCTGGAACTCCAAACATAGAAGGTGTCGGAGGCTTCATCGTAGGCAGTAAAGTGAGGCCTGTTACCTATGTCATAAAAGCACTGTGTGTTGATGAATTTATTATCTCTTTTCTCAAATACCAGAACCCTGTTGTTCTCGGTGTCATCCACCAGGTATACGGAGCCGTCACTGGCCATGGTGTGGGGCTGTGTTGCCTGATCACACATGACATACCAGTCAGTCAGAGGAACGCCCGGGGTGTCGGTATAGATGATCTTGTTGTGATAGCAGTCCACGATAAACCACAGGTCTTCCACCTTGGTCACATAGGTTGGAATGCTCAGATCCGAGGCTAAGTTGTTTGCGGGAGTGTAAGAATCAAATGCGCTGTCCGGATCTTCTCCGGCGGAAGTCAGTTCCGATTCCCGAAGGTAGTCCTTTCCATCGTAGGGAGCTGCCTTTTGGGGAGCCTCAGGCTCTTTTGCACAGCCGGTCAGAACCGATGTTGTTAAAAGAACTATTGCGATTGCTTTAGATATTAAACTTGAGTGATTTGTATTTTTTCTGGTAAACATAAGATTATTCTAGCACAACTAAAGTGCACAAAACATAGCAAGTTCATGGTATGATTAATATAGCGTACATGAGTTATCGGTCTGACAGGAGGATTATATGGTTACGATCAGTCTTTGTATGATAGTCAAAAATGAAGAGGATTGCTTAAAGAGGTGCCTTGACAGCCTGAAAGGCATTGTCGACGAGATGATCGTTGTGGACACAGGTTCCACTGACAGAACTAAAGAAATTGCAAAAGAGTGTGGCGCAAAAGTTGAGGATTTTACCTGGACAGGGGACTTTAGCGATGCCAGAAATTTTGCTTTTTCCAAAGCAAGTTGCGACTATATATACTCCGCAGATGCAGATGAAGAGCTTGATGAAGAGAACAGAGAGCGCTTTATCAAATTAAAAAGTGACCTTACGGAGCTTGATATAGATATTGTCCAGATGCACTACTGCAATCAGCTGGAATTCCGTACCGTGTACAACTTTGACCGCGAGCTGCGCCCAAAGCTCTTTAAACGTGTAAGGTACTTTATTTGGGAGGACCCGATCCATGAGCAGATAATACTAGACCCTGTCATCTGCAACAGTGATATCGAGATCATGCACAAGCCCAAAGAAAACCATGCAGGCCGCGACCTTGAAGCCTTCAGAAAAACCGTGGTACAGGGAAGACGCTTATCAAAGAGACTCCACGGAATGTACGCCAGGGAGCTGTTTATGGCAGGCACTGACGAGGATTTCATAAAGGCCAAAGATTTCTTTACATCCTCGGCCCTGGATACTACAAGGGATCTGGATGAGATCAAGCAGGCAAGCTGCGTCCTGGCTCATATTGCAGTCATTGAGGATGATCCGGCAGCTCTTTTGAAATACTCACTCAAAGACGCTATAACAGAGATGTCCAGTGAAATGTGCTATGAACTCGGGGATTACTATTACAGCAAAAGAGATTTCGATGAGGCTATAGTCTGGTACTACAATGCAGCTTATGAATGCAGCAGTATCCTTGATATACAAAAGAGCGGTTCTCTTCCGCGTCTTGCACTTGCTAAATGCTACCATGACCTTGGCAATGAAGAGCAGGCCAAGGATTACGAGAGAGAAGCTTCTGAAATTGAAGAGTAAACTCAAAGGACCGGAGGGTATGGTGTGAAAAGAAGGTGGATCATAATAATAAATCTTCTGATCATGGGCTTCATACTGTGCATTATCTTCAGGTATGCAAGTGACAAGGCTGAGGAGACTACCAATAACTCAGTTGCGGCCTTTGAAAAGATGACCACTACCACAAATCAGATCATCGTCAACTACCTGGAGGATGAGCAGCATCTGTGTGATATATGGGCTAACTATGTCAACGGCTCAGCTACGGATGGCTCTCCTATGACGGCTGAGGAGGCCATATCCTATATCAGGAAGGCCAAGATATCTCCTGAGATAGAGGGGCATCTCATCTTTCACGACACTGCAGAACTGTCAGGAATCTCAACAACTGCCAATGTGGCAGATCCTGATGTCTATACTGTTTCCTACAACAAAATTAATATCTTTGACAATATCGAAAATGTCAGCGCAGAGCCGAATGTTGTCAATCTCACAAGAGCTTACACAAATCCGATGAATGGCGTGCAGTCAATTGCTTTTTTAAACAATGTGTCTGTTCTTGACAAGGAAAACGGTGAACTAAAAGACGGACTTTTGATGCGTGTTGTTCCCCTTAGCCGCCTTGAGCAGAAGCTTGTTTTCCTGAAAGGCGAGTATGAGAATGTCGAGATAAGTCTCATAGATCATGAAGGCAATTATGTTGTGCACGGAAAGTCTTTCAAGAACAAAAATTTCTTTGAATATTACAAGTCTTATAACGAAGCATCCGCCCTGCAATATGATCAGCTGATCAAAGAGATAAGTGGTGGAACAGGCACCATGACAATGAAAAATGCCAAGGGGGAGGAATGCATCTTGTCCTACGCTCCTCTTGAAACAATGAAGACATGGTCGCTTTTGGCCTATATACCGATGGATGATCTTGTGGCCAGCAGGTCCATCGACTGGCTGCTGCTTAGTATAGCCTCAGGTGGCTTTCTGCTTCTTTTAATTTTTAATTCCATTGTCATGATGAGCTACAACCGCAAGCTGTCAGAGGCTGCTCAGCAGGCCAATCAGGCTAACGAGGCCAAATCTTACTTTTTGTCCACAATGTCCCATGATATACGTACGCCCATGAATGCAATACTGGGTTTAAACGAAATGGTCATCAGGGATTCTAAGGACGAAGACATCAGAATGTATTCTGAGAGCATCAGAACAGCGGGGAATACCCTGCTGGGCATCATAAATGATATCCTTGATCTCTCCAAGATCGAAGCAGGGAAAATGGAGATCATAAATGTCGATTACAGTTTCGTCTCCCTTCTTAACGATCTTGTGAATATGGTGCAGAAGAAAGCTGAAGACAAGGGGCTTGTCTTTAACCTGGATATTGACAGGAATATTCCCACGGTCCTTAACGGTGATGAGATCAGGATCAAACAGATTATAATCAATGTCCTCTCCAATGCCGTAAAATATACGAAACAGGGACATGTAACCTTCTCCGTACATGGTGATAAGATCCCGGATAAGGCTGATTTTATCAGGCTTAAGGTCAGTGTTGAAGATACCGGTGTAGGCATAAAACCGGAAGACCTTGAAAGGCTCTTTGTGGCTTTTGAACGCATTGATGAAAAAGCAAACAGAAGTATTGAAGGCACAGGACTTGGCATGACCATTGCCCAGAGCTTCCTTGATATGATGGGAAGCCATCTTGAGGTCGAGAGTGAATATGGCAAGGGCTCGGTGTTCTCCTTTGAGATTGAGCAGAAGGTCATTAAGTGGGATCCTATTGGAGATTTCCAGGATGCCTATAAGCACTCCTTAAATGAGCGTGCAAACTACCACGAGAAATTCACGGCACCTCATGCCAGAGTTCTGGTGGTTGACGATACCCCCGTCAATCTTACTGTATTTGTAAATCTCCTTAGAAACACTCAGCTTCAGATTGATACGGCGGAGAGTGGTGATGAGGGTATAGCTCTTTTTACCAATAAACATTATGATGTGATATTCCTTGACCATATGATGCCGGATAAAGATGGTATTGAAACTCTCAGTGAGATGAAGGCAATAACTGAGACTCCAAATAGAGACACCCCGATAATCTGTCTTACAGCCAATGCAATATCGGGTATGCGGGAAATGTATACAAAAGCAGGATTTGATGATTATCTTACCAAGCCGATTGATGCCGAGAGGCTTGAAACGATGCTGATCCAGTACCTGCCAAATGGCAAGGTGGCTCCTGCATCCGGAGGAGGCGAAGCAGATGAATACGTGCTTCCCGACTTTTTGTTTAACCTCAAGGAAATTGATGTGGGCTCAGGCCTTACTCATTGCGGCAGTGGAGAGTCCTATATGGCAACACTGAAGATGTATTTGGACAGCGCTGAAAGAAATGCCGAAGAGATAGAGAGATACTGGGCAGCAAAGGACATAAAGAACACCACCATAAAGGTTCATGCCCTAAAGAGCACTTCCCGCGTGATAGGTGCTCTTGAGCTGGGCGAATTCGCCGCAAGGCTTGAGAAGGCCTCAGATGCCGGAGATACTAAGACTCTGGAGAAAGAGCTGGGAGAACTTATTTCACAGTACAGGCAGCTGGCAAAAGACCTGGAGCCTTTAAGAGAGTGCGACGACGATAAAGAGGACGATCGTCCCTTTATCAGTGATGAGGATCTTAAAGAAGTCTACAGAGCGCTTTGTGAGTTTTGCGAGAGCTTTGATCTTGACAGTGTGACTGATCTTGTGAAGTCTTTAGAGAATTACAGGATCCCTGAGGATGAGGCAACGCGAGTTGACGCTATAAAGAAAGCAGTGGATAATTATGACTATGAGATGATACCGGGGATTATTTCCGGGGAAATCCGACAGGGAGAGCATTATGAGAGTAATGAAGCTAAAACCTCAGGGCTATCTTCTTAAAAACATGCCCAGAGATGATATCGTGGCTGCAATTGATAATTATTTTCAAACACACAGATGGGATAATTACCTTTAAGAGGAGGGATTCCTATGGGAAAGATTTTTAGAACCGTTGTTTCTTTAAGTCTTACAGCAATGCTTCTGTTGCAGGGCTGCGGCAGTCAGGCAAAGCCCAAAGAGGGGTTTGTTCCCAAGTATGACACAGACACAGAGTTTTCTCTTACTGTTGCAGGAAGTTATTCTAACTTTGAATCGCTGGAGGCAGAGTTTGAGCGCTTTTACGAATATTATCCAAATGCCAGTCTCCAGTACGTAACAATGGATGACTATAACAACGTTATCCCCAGTGCGCTGCTAAACAGCGAGCCACCGGACATTTTTACCACCAATACCTGGATGGTGGGGAACGAAAAGTATGACGGCATGTTTGAGGCCTGCGAAGTCCTTTCGGATCCTGCGCTGGGACTTGATTATTCCTGCATCAGAAATTCGCTTATATGGACTAATGATTCAGGGGATGTTGTTATGCTTCCGATCTTTACCTCTTCCTCCGGAATGCTGGTCAATATGGATATATTCGAAAAGGAAGGATTAGAGGTTCCCACGAATTACGGAGAGCTTGTGAAAGTCTGTGACAAGCTAAAAAGCGCCGGATACGAATCGCCTGTAATGGGAGCGGATAAGTTCAGCGGCCCGGGGCTATTCAATTGTTTTGCCTATCCGATGTTTGCTTATAATGCTATGGAGAGCAGTGACAAAACCAAAGCTCTGAATAATTTTGAGCCGTCATCAGGCGAGATTATGAGACCATCACTGGAGAGACTGTATGAGTTTGTAAACTCCGACTGCATAGATGTGGAAAAATGCCGGGAGGAGATAATCGATGATTATGACTCCGTAATAATGAGGTTTTTTGAGGGGGATGTACCGATGATGTTCGCCACGGGAGATGTGGCTTCGGGAACGGCCAAGAGAGAGAGCAAGTCGGAGGCATTTTCAGATCATCCCTTCAAATACAGATTCTTTGTTTCGCCTTCAGGAGATGACGGCGGATATTTTATCAATTCCACAAGCCTTTGCTTTTCTGTCAACAAGAACAGCAGGAATCTGGATATGGCCAATGAATTCATGAGATTCCTCATAGATAAAGAGGAGCTCAACAACATGGCAGGGGCAAAGCGCCTGATCACACCTGTTGATGATTTTTCATATGATGAGCTCTATTCATCCCTTGCAGATGTGCCTGAGGACAGAAGCTTTAGCGACAAAGAGACAGGTCTTTTGGATCCTGCGGTCAGACAATTCAGGGCAGCTATTTATGCTGTGGGCAATGGCACAATGACCGTGGATGAGGCAATTGCTGAATATGGCAATATCCCTGAGGAGTAAATAACAGATGAACGAAAGAATAGTTGTAGTTGATGATGACGCCATAATTCTTCGAAATGCTGACAGCACCCTGTCGGATAAATATAAGGTTACATGTCTTAAGAGTGGCAGGATGCTCCTTGATTATGTCCAAAAGAATCCTGTAGACATGCTTCTTTTGGATATAAGAATGCCGGAAATGGACGGCTTTGAGACTCTAAAAGTCCTGAGAGACTGGGAAAAAGAAAGCGGTCACGGGACTACTCCTGCAATCTTTCTTACAGCTAATGATGACGGTGAATCTGAGACCAGAGGACTTTCTCTTGGAGCTATGGATTTTATCCGCAAGCCCTTTGTGCCTGAGGTGTTAAAGCTTAGGATCGGTAACCTTTTGGAACTGATCAAGCTTCAAAAAGACCTTCATCATGAGGTTGAGATCAAGACTGCAGAGCTTGAGAGCCTTTCTGTTCATGTGGTTCAGACACTTGCAGAGGCCATCGATGCAAAAGACAATTACACAAACGGTCATTCTACCCGCGTTGCCATGTATTCCAAAGAGATTGCCAAAAGATACGGATACTCCCCGGAGAGACAGGAAGAGATCTACATGATGGGACTTCTTCACGATGTGGGCAAGATAGGCATTCCCGACAGTATTATCAACAAGCCGGGGAGACTGACAGATGAAGAATATGCCACCATAAAAGAGCATCCGGCTAAGGGAGCCAAGATACTCTCAAAAGTTGTTGAGATGCCGGGGCTGGTTACAGGCGCCAGATGGCATCATGAGAGGTATGACGGAAAAGGCTACCCCGATGGTCTTAAGGGGGATGATATTCCTGAGGAAGCAAGGATCATAGCCGTTGCCGATGCCTATGATGCCATGACCAGCAACAGGAGCTACCGT
>ODAI014229462.1_pt1 | contig 10761 bp, 11 predicted proteins | sample 1539321 | NCBI WGS metagenome assembly ODAI01 (sample SAMN02144231, study PRJEB22623) | gut metagenome | biome: sheep rumen | host: Ovis aries | place: New Zealand | reverse complement strand
TAAGCTGAAAAGCCTCTGGTTTTCCTTCCTGGTCATTAAAAGGCAGGGCGATCGCTTAATACCTCAAGGCTGTGTGGGATATGCTGATCATAAGAAAGCCCGTCTCTTCGCGGCTGCAGCTCAGATCCGGACTTTTTATGAACCGCATATCCCGCCGGGGTTATGAGCGTATTAAGCGATTGCCCTGATTAAAAGCGACTAAAGCTTGAAAACCAACCCTCAGGAGATTATAATGTATCCTGTGAGCACCGGTCTTTCACGGTGCCACAGGATAACGGGTCAGGGGAGTTCTCTATGGAGCTTAATCTTCATAATCAGAGGACAACTGCATATGGTAATTCTTCACAGAATACGGGGAAACTGTCTCAGGGCCCCATGGGGGCACAACGCGGCGTGGGAAATCAGGCCTTATCGGGTGCACAGCCGGGCATGAGCCATCAGGGCTCCGCGAGGCCGCAGGCTGTAAGACCGCAGGCAGCAAGGCCCCAGTCTCCGGCAAGACCGCAGCCGCAAATGGCACAGTCTCCGGTAAGGCCGCAGCCGCAAATGGCGCAGTCTCAGGTGAGGCCGCAGTCGCCGGCATCCCGGTTTCCGGCGGGAGTGCAGCCGCAAATGTCGAACTCTCCAATAAGACGGAATGCGGGAGCAGTGCAGAAGCAGGGCCCGGCTCAGGCAGGCATATCAGCAGGTGCTTCGGAGCAGAGACCGGAGCCTGTAAAGACCGGCGGAATGTCTCCGTCAGCCGCAAGGCCTGTGAAGCATGAAGCGATAGTAAGGACCTTTGGGATGGACCTTACGGAAACAGTCAGTATAGTTTATCTCGGTATTCTCCTGGCATGTCTTCTTACTGCCATTATCGTACATGTTTTCGGAACGGCCTTTATGCCGGCCGGGTCTTTACAGACCTCCGGGACACAGACATCTGCCTTTTCATTTCCGGCAAAGGTGCAGAAAAAGCTGTATGCGGAAAGGGATCTGCTTGCGCAGTCTCCCACGGTAAGCGGTATAATAGCGGACCTTCTGGATATTTTTGTGATGGGTCCGGATGCGGCGGGCGAAGGAGAGGCCTCGGAGGAGGGTCTTTATTCTGAGGGAGGCTCAGGGCAGTCCTCGGATAAGACCATAGCTACTACCAATGAGCCCGACGCGGAAAGCTCCCAGACCTCCGGCGCTTCCATGGTACTGGACGGCGGACAGGGTATGGAGGGCTATGAGGAGGCTGCTTCGCATGAGGAGCTCGTTGCGCAGTTAGACAGCGCACTGGCCGCTGCCGACTATTCCTTTGCGGGAATGAAGCTGGCCTATAAGGACGACTATGGGGAGCTTAAGGGATACCCCCAGTCAGTGGTCAGCTATTTTACGGATTATATGTCCGCCAATACGGAAAAAAGAAATGAGTTTATCAATAAGATAAAAGACCAGAGCTTTTCGGGCTCCAATAATTCCGCTCTTGTTGTTGTCCTTCCTGTGATCAAGTTTACCGTAAATATGGCCTATGACAATACAACGGTCTCGGTTCCGGGCTTTGGGGATCAGGTCGTTAATTCAGGCCAGTCTGCCGTTATCAAGCCGCTTCTGCCGTGTATGTACTCGGTCACGCTCTCAAACGATCAGTGGAATGCGCCGGTTACCAAGGAGCTTGAGACCAATCTGGACGAGCTGTCCTACTCTCTGAGCGTAAGCTGATCCACAGTCGGCTGCGGTTCACGTCCGGTAACTGTTCGCCCAAAGGGTGAACTGTTGCCACATCCGTTTAAATTTTCCAAACATTTTAAATTATTTGCTTGACAATGCATGAAGGTGGTGGTATCTTGTTATCGTTGATTAGCACTCAGTCAAAATGAGTGCTAACAAAAGCCTGAATAACAGCAAGACTTTATTATTTAAAATAGGAGGCAGATATCATGAAGTTAAAACCATTAGGAGACAGAGTAGTTTTGAAGCAGCTTGAGGCTGAAGAGACCACCAAGTCCGGAATCGTGCTCCCGGGTAACAGCAAGGAAAAGCCCCAGCAGGCAGAGATAATCGCCGTGGGTCCCGGTACCGTTGTAGATGGCAAGGAGGTCAAGATGGAGGTCTCCGTAGGGCAGAAGGTCATATATTCAAAATATGCGGGTACTGATGTCAAGCTTGAGGATGAGGAATATATCATTGTAAAGCAGAGCGATATCCTGGCAGTAGTGGAATAAAGCCGAATACTTATAGTAAACTCAATAAATAATTGCGTTTACTATAAATCATTGATGCACACGATTGCGATAGGAAGGGCACTTTCAGTGCCTCGCAATCGGTGCAAAAGGAAACGAATAAATTCGTTTCCTAATAATATGAGCATCAACAAACATTTTATAATATGTAAGGAGTGAAGATTATGGCAAAAGAGATCAAATACGGTGCAGAGGCCAGAGCGGCCCTTGAAAAAGGTGTAAATAAGCTGGCGGATACAGTAAGGGTGACCCTTGGACCCAAAGGAAGGAACGTTGTTCTGGACAAGTCCTACGGAACTCCTCTTATCACAAATGACGGTGTTACGATAGCCAAGGAGATCGAGCTTGAGGATGCTTTTGAGAATATGGGAGCACAGCTCGTAAAAGAGGTGGCTACAAAGACGAATGACGCGGCCGGTGACGGAACCACCACGGCAACCGTTCTTGCACAGGCTATGGTGAGCGAGGGGATCAAGAACCTGGCAGCGGGCGCTAATCCGATCATCATGAGAAAGGGTATGAAGAAGGCTACGGACTGTGCACTCAATGCTATCAAGGAAATGTCCTCAAATGTCAACGGCAAGGAGCACATCGCAAGGGTAGCTGCCATTTCCGCGGGCGATGATGAGGTAGGAAATCTTGTAGCTGACGCTATGGAGAAGGTTTCCAACGACGGAGTCATCACTATAGAAGAGTCAAAGACAATGCTTACAGAGCTGGATCTCGTAGAAGGAATGCAGTTTGACAGAGGTTATATCTCCGCGTACATGGCAACCGATATGGATAAGATGGAGGCGACTCTTGAGAATCCCTACATCCTTATTACCGATAAGAAGATCTCCAATATCCAGGAGCTGCTGCCTCTGCTTGAGCAGATAGTACAGGCCGGAGCAAAGCTGCTTATCATTGCCGAGGATATCGAGGGCGAGGCTCTTACGACCCTTATACTCAACAAGCTGCGCGGAACCTTCTCGGTTGTAGGTGTAAAGGCTCCCGGCTATGGCGACAGAAGAAAGGCAATGCTTGAGGATATAGCGATCCTGACCGGTGGACAGGTCATTACCGATGATCTCGGGCTTGACCTTAAGGAAGCTACAATGGATATGCTCGGAAGAGCAAAATCCGTTAAGGTTCAGAAGGAGAACACGGTCATCGTTGACGGCGAGGGCGATAAGAAGGCTATAGACGCAAGGATCAATCAGATAAAGAATCAGATAGAGGAGACTACCTCAGACTTCGATAAGGAGAAGCTTCAGGAAAGGCTCGCAAAGCTTGCCGGCGGCGTAGCTGTTATCAGGGTCGGTGCGGCTACCGAGACTGAGATGAAGGAAGCAAAGCTCCGTATGGAGGATGCTCTTGCGGCTACCAGAGCGGCTGTTGAGGAAGGCATCATCGCAGGAGGCGGATCGGCATATGTTCATGCCCAGAAGGATGTTGAGAAGTTAGTTGACCAGCTCGAGGGCGATGAGAAGACAGGAGCAAAGATCGTGCTTAAGGCTCTTGAGGCACCTCTGTACTTCATAGCTGTGAATGCGGGGCTTGACGGATCGGTGATCATCAATAAGGTCCGTGAGTCAGAGAGAGGAATCGGCTTCAATGCTCTTACCGAGCAGTATGTTGACATGGTTAAGGACGGTATCCTTGATCCTGCCAAGGTTTCAAGGGCTGCTCTTCAGAACGCTACCAGCGTTGCTTCTACCCTTCTCACAACAGAGTCGGTAGTGGCCAATATCAAGGAGGAGACTCCCGCAATGCCCGCGGGCGGCGGAATGGGCGGAATGATGTGATCACTCCGGGAAAAGCCGGTATACGGGAAGCGTTTCTCCGGACAGCCGGAGGAACGGGCATAAAAATGATTGAAATGAAAGAAGCACCTTTGGAAATATTAGGTGCTTCTTTTGCTGCTGAGATTGTGATATACTTCTATCAGCCGGCGCAAAAAAGAATGATCAGTTACAATTCAGCGTACTGGCTGTGCGCTGAATTGTAACAATGATCCGGGCCTTCCGGGGTAACCGGCACGGAACAGGAGAGGAGCTTTAATGGGATCTAAGAAACAGGATAAAGGGATACCAGAAGAAAACGGAGCGTTCTGTCAGGACAGGGCATGTCCGGTGCTTATCCTTGTTATCCCCTGCTTTAATGAGGAGGAGGTCATCCGAAAGAGCGCTTCGGTGCTGCTTGATAAGCTTAACAGGCTGAAAAAGGAAGGAAAGATCGCAGGGTCGAGCAGGCTGCTTTTTGTGGATGACGGCAGCAGGGACAGGACCTTTGAGATACTGCACGAGCTTTCGGAAACGGAGCCTCTGATCTCAGTAGTCAGGTTTGTGGGAAACAGGGGACATCAGAACGCTATCCTTGCAGGTATGATGACCGCAAAGGGACACGCGGATGCGGTGGTGACCATAGACGCGGATCTTCAGCAGGATATTGAAGCCCTTGATGATTTTCTCCGGTGCTATAAAAACGGGAGCGAGGTGGTCTACGGCGTCAGGAATGACAGGAATACGGACGGCTTCTTAAAAAAGACCACAGCCTCCATGTATTACAGGCTTATGAGGTGGCTCGGGAGCAAGGTCATCACCAATCATGCGGATTACAGGCTGGTTTCCGGGAAGGTCTTAAATGCACTTTCCGAATATAATGAGGTCAACCTGTTCCTGAGGGGTCTGATACCGGCGATGAACTTTCCGTCGGATGTGGTCTACTTCGATGTGAAGGAGAGGGAGGCGGGCTCCTCAAAATATACCTTAAAAAAGATGCTGACCCTTGCACTTGACGGGATCACCTCCTTCAGCACTACGCCGCTGCATCTTATCGGGGCGGTGGGGTGTCTTGCGGTGGTATTCAGCGTGATACTCGGCGTCATAAGCATAGCGGAATGGATAATGGGCAAAAATGTTCCCGGTTATACCACACTTCTTATCGTGCTTATCATATCCGCAGGCTTTGTCCTCGTATCCCTGGGGGTGATCGGGGAATATATAGGAAAGATATATATGGAAACCAAGCACAGGCCGCATTATATCATTGACAGCGTGATATGGAGAGAAGAAGGGAAGTAAAAGTTCACCTAAGGGTGAACTGTTACGAAGGGAAAGAGGATCGCAGGGAATAGGCAGGTGCCTGATCAGTAACGGTGCGGGAGAGGAGGAAAAGGAAATAAATATCGATATCCATGCGGACGATTATGCTCTCAGCGTCAATACCTCAAAAGAAATGCTGGAGCTTATGAGAAGGGGTGTGCTTGACAGCATAAGCATAGTGCCAAACACCGGGGCCTTTGATGAATGTATGAAAATGCTCCTTGATGCCATTGAAGAGCTGCCTTTTCTTCCGCTCATGTCAGTACATCTGAATTTTGTGGAGGGCATAAGGCTTTCACCGGGGAAAGATAAGGGCAGGCCGATTGAAACGGGCTGGGGAGAGCTGTGGCTTGCTTCATATAACCCCTTTAAGAAAAAAGGGGTCAGGAATGAGATAAAAAAAGAGTTGACCGCACAGGTCAATAAAGCCTGGAGGGCGGTCAATGACTGCATCCTGAAAGCTAGAGAAAAGGGAATCCCCTGCGGACAGAAGGAGCTTCGGATCGACAGTCATCAGCATACGCATCACATTCCCGTGGTAATGGAGGCTCTTTTTGAGTCAATAGAGGAAAACGGGTGGAATACAGAATATATAAGAAATTCAAAGGAGCCCTTACTTCCGTTTTTTTCAGACAGGTCGCTTATTAAAAGCTACAGGGCGGTCAATATCATTAAAAATCTGATCCTTAACCTTTATTCGGGAAGGCTTGATCGTTATAACCGAAGGTACAACAGGCGGCCCATGTATCTCTGGGGGCTTGTAATGAGCGGAAGGATGGACAGGAAAAGGACGGAAAGGCTGCTTCCCGCGATGTATAAAAAAGCGAAGGAAAGCGGGAGAGATCTGGAGATACTCTTTCATCCCGGAAGGATGGAGAAAAGCGAATATAATGAAGAGATCGATCAGAAGGCTGCCCGGTCCTTTTACCTGAGCGACGACAGAAACGCCGAATACAATGCTGCGCTTCGCATGAGAGAGCTGAAGATATCTCTGGAAGCATAGCATAAAGTATGTTATACTTATGGAAAATATTTGAAGGCCTTCGGAAACTGTGCCATGCAAGGATCATGGTATCTGCCATGAAGGCTGAAACCGCATAACTTGTGAGCATGACTTTAGGAGGTTATTATGGCTGAAGTGACTTTAAATGAAAATAATTTCGAAGCTGAGGTACTCAAATCCGATATTCCTGTTCTTGTGGATTTCTGGGCACCCTGGTGCGGTCCCTGCAAGATGATGGGGCCTGTTGTGGAAAAGCTGGCTGAGGAGTTTGACGGAAGGGTAAAGGTCGGGAAGGTGAACGTTGACGAGGAAAGCGACCTTGCGGCCAGGTACAGTGTTTCAAGCATCCCCATGTTCGGGCTGTTCAAAAACGGTGAGCTTGCCGATAAAAGGGTGGGTGCCATGACGGCTGCGGCTCTTAAGGAAATGATAGAGTAAACGGCATCAGGAACTGAACTTGAATATACTTATCGTACATAACTACTACAGGATCCCGGGAGGGGAGGATGTAGTGGTCGAGAATGAAAGCAGACTTTTGGAGGAAGCGGGACATAAGGTCTTTTTATATACAAGGCATAACAGCGAGCTTGACAGCATGTCCGTTTATAAAAAGCTTATGCTTCCGCTTTCCTTCATCTACTCAGGGAGGACTAAAGCCGACATAACGGATCTGATAAAGGAGAAGTCCATTGATGTCGTAATGGTCCACAACACACTCATGTTCATAAGTCCCTCTGTATATTACGCGGCTTTGAAATGCGGGGTTCCGGTCATACAGGTAGTACATAACTTCCGGCTGCTCTGCCCCGGGGCTGCCCTGTACAGAAACGGTCATATCTGCGAGGAATGCATAGAAAACGGCCTGCATCGCGCACTCCGGTACAGCTGCTACAGAGACAGCCGTATATTTACCCTTGCATGCGTACTTTCCATGATCTGTCACAGACGCTTAAGGATCTATGAAAAGCTGTATTACATCTGTCTGACAGAGTTTGGAAGATCAAAGCTTTTATCATATCCCGGAATAAAAAAGGAAAGGGTCTTTGTAAAACCCAACTTTACCGGTCCTCCGAAAGAGATCATTCCATATGAGCAAAGAGAAAACTGCGCGGTTTATGCGGGAAGGCTGGACGAGCTTAAGGGTATCCGGGAAATATTTTATGCCTTCAGGGATATGGGCGAAAAGGCTCCGCTTCTCTATGTGTGCGGCAGCGGGCCGCTTGAGGAATGGTGCGGTGAGTTTATAAGGGAAAACAGTCTTTCGGGGATAAGGCTCTTAGGGAGGATAGAGCATGAGGAGGTTATACGGCTTATGGGAAGGGCAAGGGTGGTGCTCTGCCCCAGTAAATGGTATGAGGGACTTCCCATGAACATTATTGAAGCCTTTTCCGTGGGGACTCCGGTGATTGGCAGCAGCATAGGAAATGTAGCCGCGGTGATCACCTCGGAAGGCCTGGGGAGAAGGATCGACATAAGCCGGGGTTCACAGGCGGTAAAGGCTGCGGTCCTGTCATTCTTCTACGGACCCGGCAGCTACGAGTACGATGAACAGGCCTTTAAAGAAGCCAGAGAACGCTATGGCAGGAACAATAACAGGGTAATGCTTGAAAAAATACTAGAGGCAGTGGTTGATAATGGATAAGCTTTATATCGTAATACCGGCATATAATGAAGAAGAAAATATCGAAGAGGTGGTAAAGGACTGGTATCCCGTGATAGAGAGGCATGACGGAGGCGGAGAGTCAAGGCTTGTAGTCATCAATGACGGAAGCAGGGACTCTACCTTTGAAAGGCTTTCCGAGCTGAAAAAGGAGAGGCCTCTCATGGAAGCACTTACGAAGCCCAACAGCGGTCACGGGCCCACGCTGCTTTATGGATATGACTACGCTATCAGGAATAAAGCGGATTATATTTTTCAGACCGATTCTGACGGACAGACCCTTCCGGAGGAATTTGAGGGCTTCTGGGCACTCAGGGAGCAGTATGATATGGTCATAGGCAGCAGGGCGGGAAGGCAGGACGGCCTTGCCAGGATCTTTGTCACCAAGACGCTTAAGGCTGTTATAAGGCTCTGCTTTAAGGTCGACGTAACAGACGCGAACACTCCTTACAGGCTTATGAAGGCCCGGACCCTTGAGAAATATACAGGGCTTATCCCGAAGGACTATTTTCTGTCGAATGTTCTGATCTCGGTGATCTATAAGAAGAAAAACCTTAAGGTAAAATACATACCGATAACCTTCCGTCCCAGACAGGGCGGCGTCAATTCCATCAATATGAAGAGGATCTTCGGGATAGGGAAAAAGGCCCTTAAGGAATTCAGGGAAATAAATAAAACCATAGAGAACAGTTAAGGCTGTTTATCCGGGCCTTCGGTTATCATCTTAAGAAATGCCGCGGCATTTTCAGGATGCGGGGATACCGGGGAGAAAGTAAAAATAACATGCGTTTTATCATGCTCGGAAAAGCCGCTGAAGGCGCCGATTTCCTTAAGATAACTACTGTTATCCACTATAATGCCTACACATACGTCCCTGTCCTCGGAGGGCTGTGAAATGCCCGCGTCGGCAGCCGCAGCCGTATCCTCATCTGACATTTCGCTTTGCTTCCGATAACACAGCTCATATCCTTTGCTCTCAAGAGCCTTAAGCTCGCTTTCACTTAAAAAAGCTGTTGGATCTGCAAATATCCCTGCCTGTAGATATATATCTATAACAGACTCGGGAGCTATCATTACATCCGTTTCTCCTGCCGCGTACATGGCCATGAGCTTCTGAGCGGAGGCGACCGAAACGGGAGACATTTCCTGCGGATCCCCTATCGTGACCGAGGAGTCGATATCTATCCGGTATTCATCCGTATTTACGTTAAAGCGGGAGGCTATATCCCCCTTAAGCCTTTCCTCGGGGTCAAACCAGGGGGAAGCGTTGACCAGAAGTATATTGACAAAAACGGGCCTGTTTCCGTTTATAAGATCCCTTGTGACTGAGGTCACGATAATGACAAATGCCACGGCTGCCAGTATATGCCATTTATAATAGCCGAAGATGTAGGAAAGCTTCTGTCCGGGGGTCATTTTTGCAAAGCTTTCCTTCTGTTTTTTTCTTATCTCCTGTTCAAGTGTCATAGCCATGTCTCCCATTCATAATTAAGGAAATGGTCCGTTCGGCGAGCCGTGGATCCGGTGTAATAAGCGGTCGATACCCTGCCTTATTATACAGTATAGCGATGATGATTTGAAACTCAAATAGTACAGATGCACCACAACGGAATATTTTTCATCCAACCCTGATCAATATAATCCGAGGCAGAAATTCTTAATGATAATTCAGGTTGGAATTTATCATGATAAGCCCGCAGCGATCTGGATCTGAGGTTTGATTCGGCCTTAACTTCTATCGGGACAATATTACTGCCTTTTTGAATGAGAAAATCCGTTTCATAAGTGGATTTATCACCTGAATAATAAAAAGGAGTGTATTTTGTATCTGCCATCAGCTGTTCCAGTACATATTGTTCGGTGAGGGAGCCCTTAAATTCAGTAAAAATATCATTTCCACGCATCACGCTGTCTGTATCGAGCTCACTCATTGCACAAAGCAATCCTACATCTGGCAGGAAAAGCTTGAATGAAGAAATATCTATGTAGGATTTCAGCGGCATAGCCGGCTTTTGAACCTTGTTGACTTTACAAACGATACCTGCATCTGCTAGCCATTGTATCGCTCTTTCAAAATCCTTTTGCCGGGCGCCTTTTTTTACGTTACCGAAAAAAAATTTTTTGTTTTCCCTTGCAAGCTGCACCGGAAGTGACTGCCAGACCATACGAATACGGGGCATATCGTTAGCGGACACATGTTTTCCAAAATCTCCTTCATACTGACTGAGAATTGATGACTGTACTTCCCTCACTTCTTCAAAATCATGATTTTGGCTGAAAAGAGAGACAACCTCCGGCATTCCGCCTGTACACATATATGTCTTAACCAGATCCCTGTATAATGATGAAAATTCGTTGATCTTAGAATAGTTTCCCTCAGTAACATAGTCAAAAAGCCTGTCCTCGTTCATAGCCAGAAGGAATTCACGAAAGCTCATCGGATAAAGTCTGAGTTCATTAACCTTTCCCACCGGGAATGAAATGCCTTCATGAATGGAAACACCAAGCAAAGAGCCTGCGGCTATTATATGATATTCGGGTGCATCTTCACAAAAATATTTTAAGGCTTCGACTACCTGAGGCGTGGATTGAACTTCATCAAATACAAGAAGCGTTTTTCCGGGAATGATATGTACATGCAGATTGACTTCGATAGAATTCAGGACTCATACTTCCCACACATAAAAATGTGATAAAGCCAGTGTTTTCAATGCTTTGATAACTTAAAATAAAAGACAATGCACATTATCTGATGTATAATATAGGTGTCCAATCCATTTATATCATCAGAAAGGCATTGTCTAT
>ODAI012018118.1_pt1 | contig 10761 bp, 10 predicted proteins | sample 1539321 | NCBI WGS metagenome assembly ODAI01 (sample SAMN02144231, study PRJEB22623) | gut metagenome | biome: sheep rumen | host: Ovis aries | place: New Zealand | reverse complement strand
GCGATCGGGGGCTATGATGCCGTTGCAGTTGAAGTTATAATCGGTAGCGGGATAGCGCCCATAGTCGCCGCCATAGGTGAATATCTCCTTACCCGTGACGGGGCTCTTGTCGCGCATGCCCTGATCGACGAAGTCCCAGATATAGCCTCCCTGATACTTGGGGTACTTGCGGATGATGTCCCAATACTCCTTGAAGCCGCCCATGGAGCTTCCCATCGCGTGGGCATACTCGCACTGGATGAGCGGACGGGGATTGTCGCCCTGAGCATACTTCACGCAATCGTCATAGCCCAGATACATCGGACAGAAGATATCGGTCTTTCCTTCCTGGCGTGCCTGCTCGAACTGGCAGGGGCGCGTGGCATCATAAGCCTTCACCCAGTCGTAGGCTCGCTCGAAGTTAGGACCGTAGCCTGCCTCGTTGCCCAACGACCATACAATGATAGAGGGATGGTTCTTGTAGGTGATGACGTTACCCTCCTGGCGCTCGATATGCATCTTGGCGAAGGCCTCGTTCTTGGCAAGGGTCTTCTCGCGATAGCCCATACCGTGACTCTCAAGGTTTGACTCTGCCGTCAGGTAGATACCATACTCGTCGCAGAGGTCATACCAGCGCGGATCATCGGGATAGTGACAGGTGCGCACGGCATTGATGTTGAGCTGCTTCATGATCTTGATGTCCTGAATCATGCGAGAGACAGGCACGACATAGCCGCCATCGGGGTCGAGCTCATGACGATCAGCTCCCTTGATGAGGATGGGCTGTCCGTTGACGAGCAACTGGCCTCCAGCAATCTCGATGTGGCGGAATCCGACCTTCTTGCGCACTACCTCAAGCAGTTTACCACTTTGAAGGAGCTGGATCTCAACAGTATATAAATAAGGTGTCTCTGCCGTCCAGGGCTTGGCTTCTGGGAGTGAGGTGTGAAGCGTGAAAAGTGAGGAATTAGATCCTTTCAGAGATTCGCCTACCTGCTTGCCATCAGCATCGTAGAGCGTTGCCGTGACATCGGCCTTGCCGCCGGCAATCTTGGCATCGAATGAGAACATGCCTTTGCCATCGACGAGATCCTGTCCGATGGTGATATCCTGTAGATGGACTTTCGGAGTGGCATAGAGATACACCTCGCGGGCGATGCCCGTGAAGCGCCAGAAGTCCTGATCCTCGAGATAAGAGCCATCGCACCAGCGCATGATCTGCATGGCGATGAGGTTCTTACCTGGCTTCAGATACTTGGTGAGATTGAACTCGGCAGCGACCTTAGAGTCCTCTGAGTAGCCCACGTACTTGCCGTTGACCCATACACTAAGGTTGCTCGTGGCAGAGCCTACGTGGAAGAACACCTCCTGACCTTTCCAATCAGCAGGCAGTTCGAACTCGCGGCGGTAAGATCCCGTATAGTTGTTGGTCTCACCGATATAGGGAGGATTATTCTCGAAAGTGGTACACCAGGCATAGCCCATGTTCTTATAGGTCTTGTCGCCATAGCCGTTGATCTCGAAGAGTCCAGGCACGGGGAAATCGACCCACTTCGAGTCGTCGTACTTCAAGGAGAAGAATTCCTTGGGTGCATTCTGATGGTTCTTCACGAAACAGAATTTCCACATGCCCTCCATCGAGAGGAATCGTGCAGAGCCGCTCTTGTCGCCCAAGGCCTTCTCGGGAGACTCGAAGGCGAAGAAGTGAGCACGTCGCGGCTCACGGTTCTGCTGATTCACCGCTGGATCCTGCCACACAGGCAGTTTCTGGGCACTGGCAGATAAAGGTAGGAAAGTAAAAAGGTAAAAAGGCAAAAGGCCTCTTACCATACACTTCAACAATTTGATTGATTTCATAAGCGCATAAAAATAATTATAGTTACTCGATTTGCGCACAAAGTTACGAAAAATCGAGAGTAAAACAAAGAAACTTGTTCCTTTTTTTGCCGAGATGAAGTAAGTTCGCCATCTTTGATGGCAAAGATACAAAAAAAAGTGAAAAGTGAAAAGTGAAAAGTGAAAAATTGAGATAATTTTATATTTTTGACTATCTTTGCAGCAAGATGAAAAAAGAAGAACGATTTGCAAGGATTCTGGCGCACTTCAAGGCGCAGATGCCACACGTGACAACGGAACTGGAGTTTGGCAGCGTGTTTCAGCTGCTGGTAGCCGTGATACTGAGTGCACAGTGTACGGACAAACGTATCAATCAGGTGACGCCCGCCCTCTTTGTCCACTTCCCTGACGCCAAGACGATGGCGCAGGCAGAACCAGAGGACGTACTGGAATATATCCGCAGCGTGTCGTACCCCAATGCGAAGGCCGAGCATCTGGTGAAGATGGCGAGGGCACTCGTGGAGCGACATGGGGGAGAGGTGCCTTCGGACATGAATGCCCTGCTGGATCTGCCTGGTGTGGGCAGGAAGACTGCTAACGTGATCAGGAGTGTCGCCTTCGGAGAGTCTGCGCTGGCTGTCGATACCCATGTGTATCGCGTGGCCCACAGGCTGGGACTCGTGTCGCGTCATGCCAATACCCCATTCAAGGTAGAGCAGGAACTCGTGAAGTATATCCCCAACGAGGATATCCCCGATGCCCACCACTGGCTGTTGCTGCACGGCAGATACGTGTGCACATCGCGGAAGCCCCACTGCGAGAAATGCGAAATAGAATCCCTCTGCCCAAAACAGACAGAGGGATCGAAATTATCTTGATTGAATTTGGTATTTACTTCTTCTTATGCTGCTCCCAATGGCGGATGGCCTTGCGGTGGAAGCGGCTCTCGGCCTTGATAACATCGTAGACCTTCGAGGCTGACAACACGCTGAAGAACTTCTGATGATAACTCTGACAGATGCGTTTCTGCTCGAGTTCGAGTTCATCGCGCTTCTCCACTGCCTTGCGACAGGCTTTTTCATCGGCAGGCTTGTTCTTGCCCAGCTCCTTCATCTGCTTATAGATGACGCGCTGCTTGCTCTGCATCTCGCGATAGAGGGGGAAAAACTTGGCTGCCTCGTCGGCAGTAAGACCAGCCTCCTTGGTGATAAACTGCTCGAGATCAGCCTGGAACTTCTCTGGCGAGAACTTCTGCTGCTCTTCAGCACTGGCTGAGGTCAGGGAGAACAGGAATAGGGTGATGAGGATAATCTGTTTCATGAGGACTGGACGAATTAGTTTTCAGACAACAATGCATAGATTTCATGATTGTCGAGCATCATATAGTCGGCAGCCTCATCGATGGATTCTTCCACAGACTCCTGTTGGGCAGCAATCTGAACTGGCGCCTGAGGCTGGGCCTCGGGCTGCGACAGGAACATCCAGGCGACACCAGAGATGAGCAGCGCCACAAGACAGGCTGCTGCCAGATAAAGCGGTCGACGCATGCGCACCTGACGAGCCTTAACAGGGCGCTCGGGTAGCTGCTGCATCAACTGAGACGTAAATGCTTCGAAATAGCCCTCTGGAACCTTGTAGGGATTGCGACGACCTACTCTTTCTTCTATGTACTTTTCTTCATTCATTTGTATATCAGACGTATATTCTTTAGAATAGTTTAATCGTGTGCCTTAAAAAATGCCGCAATTTTCTTCACAGCGATATGATAGGAGGCCTTGAGGGCTCCTTCGGAGGTGTTGAGCAGACGACTGATGTCGGCATACTTCATATCATCGAAATAACGGAGTTGGAAAACTGTGCGCTGGACATCGGGCAACGAGGCTACAGCCTCCTGAAGCAACGCCTCAGCCTCGGAACCATCGAAATAGGAGTCGGCCATCAGCGTGCGGGCCACACTCATCTCGTCGGAAGTAGCCACAGGCCACTGTTTGCTGCGGCGCAGGAAGTCGATGCACTCGTTGATGGCAATACGTGAGAGCCAGGTTGACTCCTTGGCGTCGCCATGAAAGGTGTCGAAAGCATTCCAGGCTTTCAGGAAGGTGTTCTGAAGCAGGTCGTTGGCATCCTCATGGGAGAGGACCATACGACGAATCATCCAATACAGTTGCTCACTATACTGGTGTACCATCTTCTCGAAGGCAGCACGTTGCGTCTTCGAATCCATCATCGTACGGAAACCTTGCGCACTACATCGCCAACCTTCACGATGTAGCAGCCCTTGGGAATATTCAGTTCAATCTGCTGCGCAGGACTACTGATGCGCTCCTCCATCACACGCTTACCCGTCAGCGAGACAACCTCGAGGAGATGACCCTCTGCACCAGTGACACTCAGGATGCCATTTGCATAGGAAATGGAGGCTGCGAATGCCGACAGCGGCATCATCAGCGACATCAGGAGTCCAGCGACGAATATGTGCAATCTTCTTGTCATAAGCATCAATAACTGCTGCAAAGATATGAAATAAATGTGAAAATGCAAAATTTATTGCTTAAAAATCGCATTTTTGTTGCGTTCAGACGTCGAAAACGTCCATTTCGTTAGTCAAAAACGAGTTTTCAAACACTTCCTTAGCCTCATTGAGCAACACCTGTTCGTCGTCGTAACGCGAGCTGTAGTGCCCCAGCAGGAGCTTCCCTACCCCAGCCTCGCGAGCCACTAAAGCAGCCTGACGGGCTGTAGAGTGACAGTACTTCTCGGCTGAGGGCAGACGATCCTCGCCATAGGTGCTCTCGTGATAGAGCGTAGAGACCCCTTTGAGTTCTTCAGCCAAATGAGGCAGGTACTTCGTGTCGCTGATATAGGCATAGCTGCGCAACACATCCTCGGGTCTGCGGGTAGGCTTCTCGCTGATGAGGTAGCCACAACAGGGCACACGATGTTGCAAGGGGATACTCTCGACGGTGATGCTGCGATCCTCAAAGACCACCTGTCGCAGCGTGGTGTCTACAGGATGGAACTCGACCTTGAAGCCCAGATCGTGGGTGTAGAACTGTATCTGATGTTCGAGTTCTGGCCCCAGTTTAGCTGGTCCATGAACGTGGAGGGTGGCAATACGCCCCACAAGTCCGAAGGTGGAGATCATGCCGATGAGCCCGAAGCAATGGTCGCCATGCAGGTGGGTGATGAATACATGCCCCAGTTTGGTGAAACGCACCCTGCACTTGCGCAACTGCATCTGCGTACCCTCGGCACAGTCGAGCATCAGAATCTTCTGACGCACCTCGATGACCTGCGACGATGCGTTATGGCGGAGGGTGGGAAGCGCACTTCCACACCCTAGGATATGTACCTTAAACGGATCCACTTGGCACTAGATCTTATTAAACTCGTCTTGCGACTCCTCGAGTTCCAAGCCTCTGAGGTCGATCTCTGGTTTGGGTTTCCAACGGTTGTACTCGAAGGTCTCCTCCTCGTCGCGCAACTTGCCGATAGTCTTATAGGCCAGTGAGTCGGGGCCAAGGAAAAGAAGCTGGTAGAGGTTCAGTTCCTCTTCGTCGCCGCCACCTTCGCGCACGGAGAGGATCTCGAGATTACCATTGTAGATCTTCCAAGTGCGATACAGGATATTGGTCATCTCGATGCTCTCGGCAACTCCGCCTTCCTTGATACGGATACCTACCTCGGCACTACCATCAAGAGGATCGGGCATCACCCAATCACCCAACAGTGTGTTGAGATTGATGACCTTTAATGCCTCCGTCTTCGAGGCGTTGGCCATCACAGCCAGACGGTCGCCGCTCTGAAGGCCACCAAAGACCTGCCCTGCTTCCTGGGCATTTGTGAGACTCAAATTAAGCGTATCGCCATTGTCGGTAAGCACCTCCAGCGAATTCATCGCTGTCGCAGGGCCGCAGAGACCATAGATGGTCTTGTCGCGAGCCACGAGACTCTCTACGGTTGTAGAGTCTACAACATCTTCGTATACCGCCTGTTGCGATTTATTTCCACCACAGCTGCCAAGCATCATGATGCCAGCAGCCATCATTCCGATAAACAGAGTCTTTCTCATATCTTTTCTCTTTTCACTATTCACTTTTCACTTCTCACTCCTCTTCGCTTCTTCCCAAAGGGCATCCATCTCGCCCAGTGTCATATCCTTCAGGGGCTTACCCATCTTGATACTGTGGGCCTCGATGTAGTTGAAGCGGTTGATAAACTTACGATTCGTTTTCTCAAGGGCATTATCAGGATTGAGTTTGTATAGACGCGCAGCATTAATCACGCTGAAAAGGAAATCACCAAGTTCCTCAGTAGAGCGTTCCTTATCTTCTTTGTTCAACTCCACCTCGAGCTCCCCCAATTCTTCGCGTACCTTTTTCCACACATCCTGACGATCCTCCCAGTCGAAACCCACATTGCGAGCTTTATCCTGTATGCGATAGGCCTTAATCAGTGACGGCAGTGCCTCAGGCACCCCTGAGAGGACGCTCTTATTACCATCCTTCTCCTTGAGCTTGATCTGCTCCCAGTTCTCGAGCACCTGACTGACAGTCTTCACTTCTGCACTATTAACTTCCTCACTTTTCACTTCCTCCGGCACATAGGGCAACGGTTTGGGATCGACGGCATTAATCTGCGAGGGGTGATAGACGTGCGGATGACGGGTGATCATCTTCTTCGTCAGCGCATCACAGACATCAGCCATATCGAACTGCTCCTTCTCCTCAGCAATCTTCGCATAGAAACAGATGTGGAGCAACACATCGCCCAACTCCTTACAGATATCGTGAATATCGTTCTTAATCAAGGCATCGCAGAGCTCGTAGGTCTCTTCTATCGTATTGGGTCTCAGACTCTCGTTCGTCTGTTTCTTGTCCCATGGACAATTGGTTCTTAACGCATCTAAAACGTCAAGAAAACGCCCGAAAGCCTGCATTTTTTCCTCTTTTGTGTGCATAAATTTGAAATTATTGGCGCAAAGATAATACTTTTCGGTGGATTTTTACTAATTTTGCAGCGATTTTTGAAAATTATTAAACATAAATATGGAACTTGCAAGCAAATACGACCCAAAAGAGGTCGAATCGAAATGGTATCAGTACTGGCTTGACAACAAACTTTTCGCCAGCAAACCCGACGGACGTGAACCTTACACAATCGTCATTCCGCCGCCAAACGTAACAGGTGTGCTCCACATGGGACACATGCTCAACAACACCATTCAGGACATCCTGGTGCGCCGCGCCCGCATGGAGGGTAAGAATGCACTCTGGGTGCCCGGAACAGACCACGCCTCGATTGCTACTGAGGCTAAGGTGGTGAAGAAACTCGCTGAGCAGGGTATCAAGAAGCACGACCTGACACGCGAGCAGTTCCTTGAGCATGCCTGGGACTGGACGCATGAGCATGGTGGAATCATCCTAAAGCAGTTGCGCCGCCTGGGTGCCAGCTGTGACTGGGACCGCACTGCCTTCACGATGGACGAGAAGCGCTCGGAGAGTGTCATTAAGGTTTTCGTTGACCTTTACAACAAAGGACTCATCTACCGCGGACTCCGCATGGTGAACTGGGATCCCAAAGCGCTCACCGCTCTTTCTACTGAGGAGGTCATCTACAAAGAGGAGCAGAGTCATCTGTTCCATCTGAAATATTATGTTGACGGACTCACAGCCCTCGACAATGAGGAGGCTCTGAAGGCCGAGGGTAATATCATCCACAAGGATGAGAAGGGCTATTACGCCGTTGTAGCTACTACCCGTCCTGAGACCATCATGGGTGATACGGCGATGTGTATCAACCCCAAGGATCCCAAGAACCAGTGGCTGAAGGGTCGCAAGGTGATTGTACCGTTGGTGAACCGCGTGATTCCTGTCATCGAGGACCGCTATGTGGATATCGAATTCGGTACAGGTTGCTTGAAGGTAACGCCTGCCCACGACACCAACGACTATATGCTGGGTAAGACTCATAATCTGGAGACCATCGACATCTTCAATCCAGATGGAACGATTTCTGAGCAGAGTCCTATCTATGTAGGTATGGATCGTATGGTCTGCCGCAAGCAGATTTCGAAGGATTTGCAAGAGGCTGGACTGATGGAGCGTATCGAGGACTATATAAATAAGGTGGGTTACTCAGAGCGCAACCCCGATACTGCTATCGAGCCCCGTCTCTCTATGCAGTGGTTCCTCTCGATGAAGCATTTTGCAGATATCGCTCTGCCACCAGTGATGAACGACGAACTGAAATTCTATCCTGCCAAGTATAAGAACACTTATAAGAACTGGCTCGAGAATATTCAGGACTGGTGTATCTCGCGTCAGTTGTGGTGGGGACACCGTATTCCTGCATACTACTATAATGAGGAAGGCGACTTCGTAGTAGCCGAGACACGCGAGAAAGCTCTTCAACTGGCTCAGCAGAAGAATCCAGCTATCACAGATGCCGACCTGCGTCAGGACGAGGATGCCCTCGACACATGGTTCTCTTCATGGCTCTGGCCTATCTCTCTGTTCGACGGCATTAACAATCCAGGCAATGAGGAGATCAAGTACTACTACCCCACCAGCGACTTGGTTACAGGTCCTGACATCATCTTCTTCTGGGTAGCCCGTATGATTATGGCTGGTTATGAGTACATTGGCGACATGCCTTTCAGAAACGTTTACTTCACAGGTATCGTTCGCGACAAACTGGGTCGCAAGATGTCGAAGTCGCTTGGCAACTCACCTGATCCTATCGAGCTCATCGAGAAGTTCGGTGCCGATGGTGTGCGTATGGGCATGATGCTCTCTGCTCCTGCAGGTAACGATATCCTCTTCGACGAGGCACTCTGCGAACAGGGACGTAACTTCAACAATAAGATCTGGAATGCCTTCCGTCTGGTAAAGGGCTGGAAGGTAGCTGATGTAGATCAGCCAAAGGCCAACAAGACAGCTACCGCATGGTTCGAGGCAAAGCTGCGCGAGACGAATGCCGAGATCGACGATCTCTTCAAGAAGTATCGTATCAGCGAGGCACTGATGGCTGTCTATAAGCTCTTCTGGGATGAGTTCTCAAGCTGGTATCTCGAGATGGTGAAGCCCGCCTATATCAATGGTGAGCCTCAGCCTATTGACAAGCAGACATTCGACAAGACACTCGAGTTCTTTGAGATTCTGCTGAAGATGCTGCATCCGTTTATGCCATTCATCACTGAGGAGCTTTGGCAGCACCTCTATGACCGCCAGGATGGTGAGAGCATCATGCGCGACAGTCTGAAGCTCCCCGCTCCTACTGCAGCAGATGCTGAGCTCATCGCTCAGATTGAGAATGTGAAACAGATTGTTTCTGGTGTTCGCATGGTTCGCAACCAGAAGAACATCGCCCCCAAGGAGCAGCTGGAGTTGCAGGTAGTCGGTAAGAACGACTATGCAGCGTTTGATGGTGTCATCATCAAGATGGCCAACCTGAAGGCTATCAACATCGTAGCCGAGAAGGACACCACCGCATCAACCTTCATGGTAGGTACCGATGAATTTGCAGTACCTGTAGGCGATATGATCGATGTAGAGGCCGAGATCCAGAAGATGGAGGCTCAGCTGCAGCACCTCGAAGGTTTCCTGGCAGGTGTCAAGAAGAAGCTCTCCAACGAGCGCTTCGTAGCCAATGCCCCCGAGGCCGTCGTTGCCCTCGAGCGCAAGAAGCAGAGCGACTCCGAAGAGAAGATCGCCGCCCTGAAAGAAAGCCTCGCCGCACTCAGGAACAAGTAAGCGTACACCTTATTATATTTAAGATATGGAGAAAAGCTATCTTGTTGCTGAGCATTGCTTCACCATTCAAGCACCGGAAACGGTGTTTGAATGTATGTCGCAATACGAACCATTTCTAACAGAAGAAACTCTTCCTGAAGTATTTAAACTTTCTATATGCCAGACCTCTGTCAAGTTTGAAGATTTTACAGAAGATTATCGGCAAGTCGATAAGGGATTTTTTATCGTATTTGGTCACACCAAAGAAAGAGAGCACGTTTTTCTATTTTATCTTGGAGACCAACTAGAGAGTTGGATCATTTGTTCCGAGGATTTTTCTTTAGGCACATTGTATCTTTTTGGGAAAGCCACCAAATTTTCTGTAAATAATTGCTTGATGGTTCTTTTCGCTTTTGCAACCGCTCCATTGAATACGTTGTTTTTCCATTCTGCGGTTATAAGTTACAAAGGTCGAGGGTATATGTTCCTAGGCAAAAGTGGTACAGGAAAGAGTACGCATGCCCGATTATGGCTTCAGCATATTAAGGGGACAGAGTTAGTCAATGATGACAATCCTGTGGTACGAATCAACGATGAAGGGGAAGTATTTGTATACGGTTCTCCGTGGAGCGGTAAGACGCCATGCTATCGCAATGTGAAGTATCCGCTTGGCGGCTTTGTGCTGTTAAGCCAATCACCATACAATAAGATTCAGCGTATGAGAGGGATTAAGGCCTTCTTGGTTATCAAAAGAAGCGCAGCCAGCATGAGATGGATTAAAACGATAGCTGATGGACTCCACATTTCTGAGAACCACATAGCCAAGGTAACACCAATTTGGTTCCTTGAATGTCTGCCTGATGAAGCTGCAGCAAGACTATGCCAGTCAGAAATCGCTTATGAAGGATAACACGATCATTGAAGAGGCTATCCGTCTGGTAGAGGAAGGACACGACGTGACCCTTCCTGCCAAGGGGAAGAGTATGCTTCCCTTTATCGTTGGTGGGAAAGAAAGTATTCTTCTTGTCAAACCTGACAAAATCCGCGTTGGCGATGTTGTTCTGGCATGGGTTGATGATTATAGGTATGTTGTCCATCGCATCATATCCATCAAGGGAGACTCAATCACATTGATGGGCGATGGGAATCTGGCGGGGATTGAACACTGTTTTTTCAAAGATGTTAAGGCAAAAGTAACTCATGTAGCAGATTC
>ODAI014675714.1_pt1 | contig 10762 bp, 7 predicted proteins | sample 1539321 | NCBI WGS metagenome assembly ODAI01 (sample SAMN02144231, study PRJEB22623) | gut metagenome | biome: sheep rumen | host: Ovis aries | place: New Zealand | reverse complement strand
CTTATAAGAGATGTGGGTTTTATGGGCCGTGAGGTCCGACGGGACTACACGGGCACAGCAGAAAAATTATTCCTGCTCAGAAGAGACTTCCCCGTCTTCCTCATCCTCATCGTTGAAGAGAAAGACCATGAAGCGCTCATAGACATCCTGGAGCTCGTCATCGTCGTCAATGGACTCGAAGACGGTGTCTCCGTTTTTTTCTTCCACTTCACGCAGAAGGATAAAGCCGTAGTCCGGATCATTCTCATCCATCTCGTCTACATTGGCCGGGAGAAACAGCGCATAGCTCTTCCCGTTGTAGTCCATGCGGTCGACGACTTCAAGCTCAAACTCCTGCCCGTCATCGTCCACGATGGTGATCAGATCGGCGCCGTATTCTTCGCTCATTCATTCATCCTCCTGTCTCGGTTGGTTCTATTGTAACGCATCTCGGGAAAGAAATCAATAGGCAATCGATACGAAAGGCTGAAAACAGCGGTACCCGAAGCAACTGGGCTGTCGGGTACCGGATTAATCGCTTGATGATGATTTCCAGCGTGATTGTGTCAGCGCTGCTCATTTACATAGATGTTGGCCTTGCTCTGGATGATGCGGCATACTTCGTCGATGCTCTTCTGATCGAGGAAATAAGCCTGGACCTGCTCGTTGACAATATCGGAGATGCTGGTATTGTAGTTGGCGAGCCGGGTGCAGCTTTCAATGACGGAGCGCAGCTCGTCCGCCTGCTCCTGGGTCAGCGCGTAGATAAAGTGCTGCTCACCGCTCTCGTCGGTCCAGCTGCCTCTGGGAACCTGGATCTTCTCACCGTCGGAGTCGAGGACATAGTTCCCGTCGGCGTCCTTCTGGTAGTTGACCGTCATGAGCGCCTGGAGCTTCCTGTCATAGGCGCTGCGCATGACGGGGATGGTGAAGACGTCGTCCTGGGCCTTTTCCGTCAGCATGCTGTGCAGGAACTCCCAGGCCAGATCCTTATGGGCGCAGTTGCGGCTGATGGCAAAGCCGTTCTCCATCTGCATGATGCTGCCTACGCCGCTGCTGGTCGGCCATCCGATGTAGGTGACCTTCCCGCCGAAGTTGATGTTGTTCCAGAGCACGGAGTCGAGACTGTAGAGGTAGGTCTGGGCGAGCATCTGTCTGCCCTGGCGGATGAGGCTCTCCGTCGTCTCGCTTGTATCATGCTCTTCCCAGTTGTATTCCGCCGGGAACTGTTTGGCGAACTCCAGGAGCTGCTTGAACTCTTCGCTCTCAAAGCTCACCTCGCCGGTATTCCAGTTGACAAAGCTGTCCATGTTGGCGTAGAGCAGGGCGGAGAGGACCTGGTCCCGTGTCACGTAGGGATCCAGCGGCGTGCAGTCTTCCGGCATCTTCTCAAGGGCTTCATAGAACTCGTCGTAGGTCCAGCCCGGCGTATCACCGACGATGCTGGCGGCGCCCATCAGGGTCTCCACGGAGAAGCAGGGGACAATCTCATAGAGATGGCCCTCAACCTCCATGGCGCTCAGCACGTTGGGGAAGAAATCCTCGCGGCTGAGATCTTCGGAGGCGTCGATGTAGGGATAGAGATCCTCCAGCAGACCCTTGGCGGCAAGCTGCTGATAGGGCAGCTGTCTTGTCGGGAGAATGTCGGGGAGATTCCCGGCCATGACTTCGGTCATGAACTTCGTCATCCCGGCGGTCATGTCGTTTTCGGTGTTGTATTCGGTATAGTCCCGGTATTCAATCCGGACGTTATCGTGGCTGCGGTTGAAGCGGACGATCTGGTTGGCCAGCTGATAGTCCGGATAATACTCCAGCTGGGCGATGCTCAGGATCTCCTTCTTCGGGAGAGAATCCGCCGGTACCTTCGTCAGACGGAAGATCTGACTCTCGCTGCCGGAGGCGGAGTAGTCATAGGTTACGCCGGTGATGGTGCCGTCGGGAGCAATATTCAGGGCGCTGGCGTCCACAGCGCTGCTGTTGACGTCGCAGCTCATCCAGTTCAGAATCCGGACAGGCTCCTCTCCGTCCAGCCGGAAGCCGTAGAGATAGAGACCGCTGATATAGTAGAAGTCATAGTCCTCATCCCCGGAGAAGACGGTCCAGGCCTGCTCCGGCATGCTCACCGGCTCTCCGAAGCTCTTCTTCTCCATATCCACCGGGAGAAGCTCCGGACCCTTGTCACCGTAGACCATCACGGAGACAGTGCCGTCGGAGTGGGTTACAACGGAGTTAATATAGGTGTCGGCGGGCAGCGTGAAGACCAGACTCCCGTCCGGCGCGATGCAGAGGAGGTTCATTTCCATGGAGCAGAGGAGATTCCCGGCAGGATCCAGCGCGACACTGGAGATGTTGACCCAGCTTTCAGAGGCTTCAATGTCAACGGGGGCCCGGCTCAGCTCTGCTCCCGTCGGACTGTAGACCACGATGTCGTAGGTCATCTCGCTGCGGAAGTAGTCTCCCATATACTGCTCTTCCGTGCCGTAGACGGACTCCGGACCGTCAAACCAGCTGGCGCCCTTCATGGAGAGAGCCACCAGGTTTCCGTCCGTGTTCATGAGGGGTCTGCCGAGATTGCAGTAGGAGTGAAAGTCGAGTTTCCCGTCGGTATTCTCGGCAGGCATCTCCGGCTTATAATCCGGGAGCTTTTCCGCCTTGCCGGTCTCGTCGACAAAGTACAGAAATGAGCCGAAGATGTCATACTGTCCTTCGTACTCCTCAACGGCGCCCTCCGGGACTTCCTGCCGGCCGATCTTCTCCGAGCCGATGGCATAGAAGCCGCCGTCCGTGAACAGCGCAGGCTGGATATAGGTGTTCTCGGGAGTGCCGGTGATGGAGAGAAAGTCTGCTTTGTAAGCGTAACCTTCCGGGACCGCTGTATCTGCGGAAGGCACAGGCGTGCTGCTCCCGGCGGAGGAGTTCTGTCCGTCTGCCTCCGGCAAATTTGCCGGCTTCCCGCAGGCGGTGAGGCCCAGAAGCATCACGGCACAGAGCGCCAGAACAAGGACGCGGAAGAGAAGGGGTTTCTTAAAAAGATTCATCATATATTCCTTTCCTGCAGGTCTGAAATTGAATAAGCCTGAAAACAGAACAGTAATCCGGATGGCATGGGTCTGAAAACAGGCGGGCAGCCGAGGCAGAAGAGCTGGAGAAGACGAGCCAGGGCAGAAGAGCTCGGGAAGGCCCGCGGCGGCGCCCTTTCGGACAGATGCAGCGCAGCATATGCGGGGGACGTTTCCGGACAGACACATGGCAGTATACGCAGGGGGATCCGGACATGCGCATGGCAGCATAGGCAGGGGGCGTTTCCGGACAGACACATTGTAGCATATACGGGAAAAGCTGTGTCTGAAGAATTCTTAAAGTTCAGGTTCGGCGTGGAAAACACAGCTCCCTCTGTGATATACTGTTTCATACGGTAATTGGAGGGAACAGCCCCTTTGAGGAATATGGGAGGGTTCAGCCCCTTTGAGGAATATGGGAGGTTATGAGCGATGAGTGAAGAGTTGACAAAAGTCATAGTAGTAGACGACAACGCGGACATCCGGAAGGTCCTGAATCTCCTGCTGTGCCGGGAGTATGAAACCGCGGAGGCGGAGAACGGCAGGGCCGCCGTTGCGTATCTCAGAGAGAACCGCGGGACGGATCTTGTGATTCTCGATGTGATGATGCCGGGGATGGACGGCGTGGAGACCTGTGAGAAGATCCGGGAGTTTTCCAACGTGCCGGTGCTGTTCCTGACGGCCAAGAGCGCGGAGAAGGACCGCCTGAGCGCCTATCAGAGCGGCGGCGACGACTTCCTGTCCAAGCCCTTCTCCCAGCCGGAACTGCTGGCCAAGGTGAAGTCCCTGCTGCGCCGCTATCAGGAATACCGGGGTAAGCCCGCCTCGTCGGTCTGGAGCTCCGGGAACATCGAAGTGGACCTCGGCACGCGCATGGTACGAAACGGCGGGGAGAATGTCCCGCTGACCGATACGGAGTACTCGATTCTGGAATGCCTGGTGAAGAACCGCGGCCGTACCGTCACCACGCAGGAGCTGTATGAGACCGTCTGGAACGAGAAGTTCCTCCCGGGCTCCGGAAACACCATCATGGTGCATGTGCTGAATCTGCGCAGGAAGATCGAGGAAGTGCCGTCTTCGCCGAAGATCATCCGCACCGTCTGGGGCAGAGGGTATCAGATTGACTGACGGGAGAGGCAGGACGTGGCGAAGCCTGAGCGCGAAGCTCCTGCTGGCGACGCTCCTGAGCCTGCTCCTGGCACTCATGACATACGCCGTCCTGAGCCGTGTGGCGCAGGTCTTCGTCGACCGGTATTATATGAGCGCATCCTCGTCCGCGTCCCGGAAGGCCGCCATCTATACGGAGCTCAACCGCTTCATCATCGACAACCAGCTCGCGGGCAACGACGCCGAAGGGCTGGATCGTTTCCATCAGGAACAGACGTATATCTCTGTCACGGTGTACCCCGTTGAGGATCTGAACTTCGGCACCATCGACAGGGACGGCGCACGGAATATCCGGATGCAGAGCATAGAGCCGCCGAGACGGTCGGGCATCACCGGGAAGCTCTATCCCATGCGCTTCGCCGACGGCATCTATTACATCACCATCACGGACAACTCGCGGCTGAGGGAGGATGCGTTCAACCGGGGCATGGCGATGGTGTTTGCCGGCGTCGTACTGGTCAGCGCCCTGGTCTGGTATGCAAACGGTCTGACGCGGCGGGTTGTGCTGCTCTCCCAGGAGGCCGCCCATATCGGAGGCGGAGATCTGGAAGGGGAGATCACCGTCAGCGGCGGGGATGAGATCGCGGAGCTTGCGGAGGACATCGACCGGATGCGCGACGCGATCATCGAGCAGATGGGCAATGAGAAGCGGGCCTGGGAGGCGAACAGCGAGCTCATCACGGCAATGAGCCACGACATCCGGACGCCGATGACCTCGCTGATCGGCTATCTCGATCTGCTGAAAAACGCGGATAACATCCCGGAGGAGGACCGGCAGCACTATCTGGACGCCGCCTACGGCAAGTCCCTGGCGCTGAAGGATCTGACGGATGAGCTGTTCAAGTACTTCCTGGTATTCGGAAGCTCTGAGCCGGAGCTGAACGAGGAGGATTATGATGCGCACCTGCTGATGATGCAGCTGCTGGGCGAGGCGGAGTTTGATCTCACGGAACTTGGATTCCGCGTAGAGAGCGATGACAGGCTGGAGGACGGCTTCACGGTACATACCGACCCCGCCATGCTCAAACGCGTGATTGACAACCTGATCTCCAACATCAAGAAATACGCAGATCCTGCTGAGCCGGTTGTGCTTCAGACCAAGGCGGAGAAAGCCGGGGTTCTGGTCTCGGTGTCCAACACGGTCAGCACCGGCGGCACCCGCACGGAGAGCACGAGGATTGGCCTTCGGACCTGCGAGAAGATCATGCAGTCGCTGGGAGGCAGCTTCCGCGTCCTGAGAGACGAGAAGCGCTTCTCGGCGGAATTCACACTCCCGACACAACAAACAGCGCTCCCGCAGCTTTAACGGCGGAAGCGCTGTACAGTTTTCTGAGACCGGAAACAAAGTCAGTACTGAAACCGGACGGAGGAGAGACGCCGGAGGACGGAGAGAAAGAGCAGTTGGGCCCTACCAGCCGAAGACCCACAGATGCGTGACGCCGAAGGCCTCGCGGATGAAGTAGTTCAGCATCACCAGCGGGTAGCCCCAGGGAGCGGAAACGCCGGCGGCTTCCACACCGCGTATGCGGGCCATGGATTTGGCACGGAAGAGATGGTAGGCGCTGGAGACGATGGCGACGTTCCCGTCCGGGTCATCGCCCCGTTCGCGGATGATATCGAAGGAATAGTCCAGGTTCTCCCAGGTGGAGGTGGCTCTGTCTTCCACCAGGATCCGCTCCTCCGGGATCCCGTGGCGCAGCAGCCAGTCGCGCATGGCCTGCCCCTCGGTGACGGTCTCGCCCTTCCCCATACCGCCGGAGACCACGGCGACGCTCTCCGGATACCGCTCCATATAATCCAGAGCCCCCTGCAGCCGGCGGACAAGCGTCAGAGAGGGCTGATCACCGTAGACTGCGGCGCCCAGCACGATCAGATAGGGGCGCTCCGGGTCACGGTCCGTCCGGGCGCTGCGTATGATCGGGATCTCTACCGCGATGAAATAGACAAGGCCGAGACAGGTGAGCCCCAGCAGAACCCGCCACAGCACGGCAGGGAGAAAATGATGGGCCGTGAGCAGAAAAGCGAGGAAGAGCAGCGCATATCCCCAGTAGGCATAGCCTCGCAGCGCGAAGCGGAGAAACAGCGCCGCGGCAATCAGCGCTGCGGAAACTGCGGCCCAGAGTCCGTGCTTCTTCATCTGCTCAGCTCCTCCCATCTCTCATACAGTCCCAGAAGCTCTGCATCCAGGGCTTCTTTTTTTTCTTCGATCTCCATCAGCTTCACATAGTCTGTTGCGTACAGTTCCGCTTCTCCGCTAAGGTCTGCCTGCTGCTTCTCCAGTCTGGCGATCTCCTTCTCCAGCTTCTGCAGTTGCTTTTCGGATCCGCCGCTTCGGGGGCGCTTCGGGGGCTTTTCCTGTGCCTTTTCCCGGGCCCTTTCCGGGGCCTTTTTCTCCGTAAGGGTGTAGATGTTCTGACGTTCCCGCCAGGAGCAGTACTCGTCATAGCTCCCGCGGAAGTCCGTCAGCTTCCCGTCCTCAAAGGCCCAGACACGGGTTGCAAACTTCCGGATAAAGTACCGGTCATGGGAGACAAAGAGCAGCGTCTCGCCATAGTCCGACAGGGCGTCTTCCATCCACTCGCGGCTTACGATGTCGAGATGGTTGGTGGGTTCGTCGAGAATGAGGAGGTTAACATCGCTGCCCATGAGCATGCAGAGCTTCAGACGGCTGCGTTCGCCGCCCGAGAGCGTGGAGACGGGCTTGAAGACGTCTTCTCCCCGGAAGCCGAAGGCCGCAAGGCGGTCCCTGGCCTCCTGGGGCTGGCAGCGGCACTCCCAGAGCATGCTGTCATAGACGGTGCGGCTGTCGTCCTGAAAGAGGACCAGCTGGGGCAGACAGGCGCTGCGCACGGTGGGGCCCAGGGCGAGCCAGCCGGCGTCCGGGTGTACCTCGCCGGTGATGAGCTTCACCAGCGTGCTCTTGCCGCTCCCGTTGTCCCCGATGACGGCGATGTGCTCCTGTCCCTCAACAATAAAGGAGAGATCCGAGAACAGCGTCCGGTCACCGTAGCCCTTCCCGAGCCCGTCGGCGACGATCACCTCATCACCGGAGAAGGCGCTCTCCCGGAACTTGGCGGTGAGCTTTCTGTGCTCCTTGGGCTTTTCACTGCGGGAGAGCTTCTCAATCCGCTTCTCCATGGAAAAGGCGCGCTTATGCAGCTTGTCATTGCCCATGAAGGCCCAGAGATGCATCTGCTCCGCCGCCTTGGTGAGCTGCTCAATCTTCGCCTGATCCTTCTCGTACTGCTTCCGCTTCTCCTCATAACGGCGCTGGCGCTCTTCGAGGTAGAAGGAATAGTTCCCGCTGTAGAACTCCGCCTTCCCGTCCACCAGCTCAATGCAGCGCTGTGCCACCGTGTCCAGGAAATACCGGTCGTGGCTGATGGCGAGCACCGTGCCGTGAAAGTGCAGGAGATAGTCCTCCAGCCACTCCACCGCATGCAGATCCAGATGGTTGGTGGGCTCGTCCAGCAGCAGGATCTCGGTATCCTCCAGGATGAGGCGGGCGAGGTTTAGCCGGGTCTGCTCCCCACCGGAGAGACTCTCAAAGGTCTGCGCCCGCATGGCGGCGCCGATCTGAAGCCCGTTTGCCACACGGTTCACGGCAACATCGGTCTCGTAGCCTCCGAGACGTTCAAAGTCCGCGGAAAGCCGGTCGTATTCCCGGAGCAGGGCAGGGGAACTGTCGTGCTCCATCTGCGCCTCCAGCTCGTGCATCTTCCGGCGGATGGCGTCCACATGGCGGAAGGCGTTGCGCAGCACGTCCTCGGAGGTCCAGCCCGCGGGATAGACCGGAAGCTGCGATATGAGGCCGATGCGCTTTCCGGAGGCAACGGTCACCTGACCCTCGTCTGGGTACAGCGCCCCGGTCAGAATCCGGAACAGGGTGGTCTTGCCGCAGCCGTTGGGGCCCAGGATGCCGACGCGCTCGCCGGCCTCGACCTGAAAGCTCAGCCCGTCCAAAATGTTATTTCCAATCTCAAAAGACTTCACCAGAGAAGCCACGCTGATATCGATCATCGTTCCGTTTTCCTCAGTACCCCGATCTCAGTTCAGTATTCCATGTCCGTGCCCCGGCGAACCAGCGCCTGCAGGACGGTGTTGGCAATGGGCGTTGCGACGGAGAGACCGCCGCCGCCGTTCTCCACAAAGACGATGAAGGCGTAGGGGTGATCTTCATCCAGCAGAAAGCCCGTAAACCAGGCGTGAGATGTCCCGTCGCCGACCTCCGCGGTGCCGGTCTTGCCGCAGACGGTGAGGCCCGGGAAGCGGATGTCGCCGTAGGTGGTGACGACGTTGTTGCGCATGAGGGTCTGCATGGCCTTCGCGGTCTCCGGCTCAACCAGAACGGACTTCTCCGCCGGCTGCCCGTCGTCGATGAGCTTCGGCTCGCAGATGATGCCGTCATTGGCAATGGCGGAGACAAAGCGCAGCATCGAGAAGGGACACACCAGGTCCGTGGACTGGCCGATGCCGGACCAGCCGGTCTCCGGGTCGCCGACAAACTCCAGCGGATAGTTCCCCGCGGCAGTCGGAATGCCGTCCAGGTTGTGCGAGTCCAGAAAGCCCCAGCGGCGCACGTGGTTGATCATCTCCGTCTGTCCTACAGAAATGGCAATCTGAGAGAAGGCAATGTTGCAGGACACGGCCAGCGCCCCGGCAAAGTCCTGGGTATAATGCTCATAGGGACAGGTGATCTTGACGCCGGCCACCTCCGCCTCACCCTCGCAGAAAAAGCTCTTCTGCCAGATGGACTTCACGCATTCTATGGCGGAGGCGGCGGTCACCAGCTTGAAGATGGAGCCCGGGGTGAAGCTCGCCGAGAGCAGGCGGTTGATGTATGCCCCCTCGGCGGCCTCCGGCTCGTTCTCCGTGGGGTCGACAGCGGGGGAGGACACCATGCACAGGAGTTCTCCCGTCCGGTAATTCACCACGCCGACGGCGCCCTTGCGGTCAGCCAGCGCGGCGTAGGCTTTTTTGTTGATCTCGGCGTCCACGTTGAGCTTCAGCGAGATATGCCTGGACTGGGTCATGCCGGTGACGGGGTTGTAGCCGTGGAGCTGGCCGGAGAAATTTGTGAGAATCCCGGTTCCGGTCCGGTTCCAGAAGTCGCCTGTGACGTGGTAGTTGGCGATCCGGGTGGGGCGGTCGTCGTTGAAGTGGTTGTCGTTGGCGGTGAAGGCGGCGAGAAGCTCACCGTTGCGGTCCGTGACGATGCCCTCCGAGAGAGAATTCAGCCGGGAGAAGTAGCTTGCCCAGCGCTCCCCGTCGATGAGATAGCGCTGCACATAGATCAGCAGTCCCAGGGCGATGAAGGAGGCGAGCAGCAGCACGGAGAGAGCGCGTCTGTTCATCTTTCTCATTGCTTTCCGCCTCGCTTTCCCTTCCCGGTCCGCACCTGAACCGACACACGGATTCCGGATTTCTTCCCGCTGCCGGAATTCTCCCGCGGCATGGTGATGATCTGCGTCTCCTTTTTCCTCGAAGGTGCGGCGCCGGCGGAGACTCCGCTGTATGGACCTGTGCCCGATCCGCCTCTGCCGCCGGAATTACCTTTGCCGCCCGATCCGGCTTTGCTTCCGGAAGTTCCTGTGGCTCCACGGGAGGTCTTCGCGGTTTTCTTCGCGGCCTTCTTCTCCGCCCGCCGCTGCCTTCTGGCCTCAGCGGACTGCTGCCAGTCGCGGACGGAACGGATGGTCTCTCCGGGCTTTACGGCGAAGCTGGCCTCGCGTCTGGTGTCCGCGCTCTTCAGGAAGGCCATCATCATCCAGCAGGAGAGCAGGGAGGAACCGCCGCGGGATACGAAAGGAAAGGTGACGCCGGTAAAGGGGAGAATATCCATGGAGCCGAAGACGTTCAGCCCCATCTGGACCAGCATCATGCTCATGGCGGCGCAGGAAGCAATGGCATAATAGGCGCTGCGGCTTGAACGGGCACTGCGGATTGCGAAAGCCGCCAGCAGCAGCACAGCCAGCACCATGAGCACCGCGACAATCAGGCCCTGCTCCTCGCATACCATGCCGAAGACAAGGTCCGTGTTCGCGGCGAAGATGTTCTTCAGCCAGCCGTTTCCGGCGCCCTTGCCAAAGAGCCCTCCCGCCGCAGCGGCGCTCATGGCACGGGTCTGCTGGAAGCCCTTATCGTAGATATCTTCCCAGACGTGGCCCCAGGAGGCGAAGCGCTGGGCGATATAGGGCCGCGCGCTTACCGCAAGGAAGCCCGCCAGCACGGCCCCGGTGACGGCCAGCATGACCGTGGCGATGGAGCCGGAGCGCATGAAGGAGATGACGAGAAAACAGATAAAAAACACCAGTGCGGTGCCGAAGTCCCCGATCAGGGCCAGCGCCATGACACAGATGGCCGAAAAGCCGATGAAGATATACAGATTCCCCCGGCGGAATAGACGGTCGAGGGTGGAGGCCCCGACATAGACATAGGCGACCTTCACAAGCTCGGAGGGCTGGAAGGAGAAGCCGCCGAACTCCAGCCAGTTGCGCGCGCCGAGCACCGCATCGCTCGCGACGACGTTCACGGCGAGAAGCAGCAGCGCGGCGCCG
>ODAI011093934.1_pt1 | contig 10762 bp, 11 predicted proteins | sample 1539321 | NCBI WGS metagenome assembly ODAI01 (sample SAMN02144231, study PRJEB22623) | gut metagenome | biome: sheep rumen | host: Ovis aries | place: New Zealand | reverse complement strand
TTTCAGAAACGTCAGGACTGCCTCCCGTTCCCGGTGGCCGCTGTCTCCTCCGCTGTAGATGCACAGGCACATGAGCCCGCCCTTTTTCAGCAGCCTGAGCCCGGTCTCCATCGCCGGGATGCTGGTTTCGGGCCGGGTGGCCAGTTTGTGGTCCCCGCCTGGCAGGTAGCCGAAATTGAAGACGATCACGTCCGCTTCTTCCGGTACATAGGCACCCATGTTTTCGTGGGAATCCAGGATCAACCTGGTATTGGCGCCGCATCCGCTTTTCTCCAGCCGCTTTTTTGTATTCTCCAGTGCGGTTTCCTGAATGTCAAAGGCAAAAACCCGGCCGGTCTCTCCCACCATCCGGCTCAGGAACTGCGTGTCGTTCCCGTTGCCCATGGTGGCGTCAATGCACAATCCGTAGCCCGGAGCATACTGCCGAATCAGTTCATGGCAGTATTCAGTGATCTGAAATCGATTCATAACGTTTCTCCATATAATAAAAAAAGACGGGAGACACACCGTCTTTTTTCCATTTACTCTTTGGCAGACTTAACTTGAATGCCGGCATGATCGGTGGCAAACCGTTCATGCGTGGGGAATAGGGTTTGAACTATTCTGCAAATTCCTGATTATACAGCTTGTTTAATCTGGAAACTTTTCTGGATGCCGCGTTCTTGTGAACTACACCTTTCGCAGCAGCCTGCATGAGCTTTTTCTCAGCTAAAACGAGGTTTGCCTTCGCTTCTTCTTTTTCGCCTGCTTCTACAGCTGCATAGAAGTTCTTCAGAACGGTCTTGTTATGTTCCTTAACTCTTCTGTTTCTTGCTGTCTTGCGGTCGATTACGCTGATTCTTTTCTTTGCAGATTTGATGTTTGCCATTCGTTTTCACCCCACTTTCGGTAAATATTGCGGTTAATATTATAATATGCTCCGCACACAATATCAAGTGTTATTTTGTTCTTTGTTCAAATTATTTTTACATATCATCGAAGAGGTCATCGCCGCTGAAATCTCCGGAAAATCCATTGGGATCATAGGCCCCATAGCTTCCGCTGTCGTTATAAGCGCTGCCGCCCATGTTATTCACCGTGTAGACCTGCACCGGACGATTCAGCTCTTCGTAGAACACCACGTCCGCCGCTTTCATATAAGCATAAACGAAGAGGATCGGGATCTCAAAGATCAGCATCACGAGGGTCAGCGGGAACCCCAGCGACGTCATATCGGTCACACCGGCAGCTGCTCCGTAGGCAGCGGCAAAGACGATCGCCGGCAGACAGGCCAGGATATACCACCCGATGAAGGAGATCTCCAGGGTGAACAGGGTCCCTTTGTTGCCTACCATCAGCCGCTTGCTCTCGCTGATGCACTGGCCCGGGGTCCAATCCGGATGGTCTCGCAGAAGAAGCGGTGCCTGACTGTAACGATAAGCCGCGATGATCCCGGGGATGATGAACAGCAGGGTCCAAAGCATGACCCGAACCATCATCTGTACGCCCAATGACAGGCTGCGTCCGAAATCTTCAAATCCTTCAAAACAATCCCGCACATTCGTGGGCTGCCGGCGGACGATCCGCATAAAATACGCATACAATCCCACAACGGCCGGCCCGAAGATGATCAGGGTATAAATACCCGTGATAAAGCTCAATGTCGGGAACAAACTCTCCACAATAAATCCGACGATACCCACTATGATCACGTAGATACCACTGGCCACGGCCGCTTCCAGCCACCGGCCCTTCAGTTCCATTCTCGCCGCACTCTTAAAAAACTTCAACGGCTCATTGACGATTCTGTGATCCATAACCTTCACCCTTTCCTCCGGATCCCTTTATTTGGCCAGCAGACGGTGTGCTTCGCCAACCACTTCTTCGATCCGGAATGGATATGGTTCGGAGAGCAAGTCTCCTTCCCTTCTTCCTTTCTTCATATATAAGAGATATTCGATATTGCCCTTTGCTCCGGTCATGGGAGAAAAGGTCAGCTCCAAGACGTCGAAGCCCAGTCCCCGGGAAAAGTCCGCCACTTTTTCGATCACCTGGCGGTGGACCTGTGGATCCCGGACGATCCCCTTTTTCCCGACCTGGTCCCGGCCGGCTTCAAACTGCGGTTTGATCAGGCAGACCAGTTCTCCGTCTGTCCGCATAATATCATAAGCCACGGGCAATATCAAGGTCAGAGAGATAAACGAAACATCGATGGAGACGAAATCGATCTCCTCCTGAATCAAACTTTTATCCAGGTACCGGATATTCGTCTTTTCCATGTTGACGACACGTTCGTCGCTCCGGAGTTTCCAGTCCAGCTGTCCGTACCCTACATCCATGGCGTACACCTTCCGGGCGCCGTTTTGCAGCATGCAGTCTGTGAAGCCTCCCGTGGAAGCCCCCATATCAGCGCAGACCGCATTTCCCAGATCGAGCCCAAACGTACGGACTGCCTTATCCAGCTTCATTCCTCCCCGGCTCACGAACGGACACTCCGATCCCTTTACCCGTATTTCCGCGTCCTCCGGGACCTGTGTGCCGGCCTTATCGACCCGTTCTCCATCCACAAAGACCAGCCCGGCCATGATCACCCGCTTCGCCTTTTCTCTGGACTCCAGGAATCCTTTGCTCACCAGCAATACATCTAATCGTTCTTTCATATCTTCTTCAGGATCCTTTCCGCCACCGATGCGGCATCCAGTCCATAAATCTCCTCCAGCTTCCCGGTTTTGCCGCTTTGGATAAACCGGTCCGGCCACCCGATCTTCAGGATCTTCGGCCGTTCTTCCCGTTCCGCAAACAGATCTTCCACCATCGTCCCAAAGCCGCCCCGGACGGTATTGTCTTCCAAGGTCACCAGCAGGCTTGCCTGTCCGCAGGCCCGAAGGATCCCTTCTTCATCCAGCGGTTTGATGAACCGGGCATTGATCACGCCGCAGCGGATCCCTTTTTCCGAAACGATCTCCGCCGCGTCCTCCGCCGTCTTACGGCATCTTCCGGCCGACAGGATCCACACCGGTCCGCCTTCCTTCAGGACCTGGCAGGTCCCGTCTACCGGGGTCAGCGGCAGTGTTCCCTCCCGGAGAGCCGTCCCTCTGGGATACCGGATCGCACAGGGCCCGTCCATTTTTCTGGCATATTCCATCATGGCACGGAGTTCCTCGTCGGAGGAAGGCGCCAGGATCGTCATATTCGGCATAGCGGAAAGATAAGACAGGTCAAATTGTCCGTTGTGGGTCTCCCCGTCGTCCCCAACATTCCCGGCCCGGTCGATGCACAGTACCACCGGCAAATTCTGCATGCAGATATTCATCAGGATCTCATCGTAAGCTCTTTGAAGGAAAGTGGAATACACTGCCACAAAAGGCCGCTTTCCCTGCAGAGCCAGCCCCGAAGCGAAGCTCACCGCATGCTGTTCGGCGATCCCCACGTCGAAGACCCGGTCCGGCATGACCTTCGACATCCGTTTTAACCCGGTGCCGTCCAACATCGCCGCACTGATGGCCACGATCGCTTCGTCCTTCAGCGCCATCTCCGTCAGCTTTTCTCCAAATACATTGGACCAGGACGCATAGGAAGACTTGGAGATCGGCTCCATCGTTTCCGGGTCAAAGGGCCCGATGCCGTGGAAACGGTCCGCATTCTTTTCGATATACTCATTCCCCTTGCCCTTCTTCGTCATCACATGAAGGACCACCGGCCCGTCGATCCTTTTTACAGCCTCCAGAAAGTCCGTCAGCTCGCCGATATCGTGCCCGTCGATGGGCCCGTAAAACTTGAAGCCCAGATCCTCAAACAGACTCTGCTGCATCACGGCACTCTTTAACCGGTTCCGCAGACGTTCCAATCCATGGAAGACCCTCTCTCCCATGGCACCTTTTTCCGACAGGCTCTCCCGGAGCTTTTTCTTCAGATCCACATAAGCCGGGCTCAAACGGATCTTGCTCAGGTGCTGGGACATCCCGCCCACATTGGGGGAGATAGACATCTGATTGTCGTTGATGATAATGATCATTTTGGTCCGGGATGCTCCGGCATTATTGAGCGCCTCAAAAGCCACACCGCCGGTGAGGGCCCCGTCCCCGATCACCGTCACCACGTGAAAGTCCTTCCGGTCCAGGTCCCGGGCCTTCGCGATCCCCAGCGCGATGGAAATGGAATCGCTGCTGTGGCCTGCGTCGTAAACATCCGCCGGACTTTCCGCTCTTTTGGGAAAGCCGCTGAGACCTTCATATTGACGAAGCGAATCGAACCGGTCTCCTCTTCCCGTTAAGATCTTGTGGACGTAAGACTGATGCCCCACGTCCCAAAGGATCCGGTCATCCGGCACATCGAATACCTTGTGAAGAGCCAGCGTCAACTCCACGACCCCCAGATTGGATGCCAGGTGACCGCCGGTCTTCGCCACTTTCTCGATCAAAAACCCCCGGATCTGTTCCGCCAGTTCCTCCATTTCCGGAACGTCCATGGTTTTCAGATCCCCAGGAAAATCATAATCTAACAAATCTTTCATAATTAATCTCCGTAAAAGCCGGAAGCTGGAAGCTGGAAGCTATAGCTTGGATGACTGTAAAATACTCCAAGCTCCAGGCTCCCCGCTTCAAGCTTTTATTTTACCCTGTTATACATTTCTTCTGCAATGCCCCGAAGCACCTGGGCCTTTTCCCCAAACGGTGCCAGTGCTTCCATGGCTTTTTGGTGGATCTCCCCATAAATCGCCCGGGCCTCTTCCAACCCTAAAAGAGCCGGGTACGTCAGTTTCTGATTCTTTTCGTCGCTGCCGATGGGCTTTCCCAAAGTCTTTTCATCCCCGGCGACATCCAGGATATCGTCACAGATCTGGAAGGCCAGTCCCAATTGCTCACCGAACACTTCCAATTGCTTCGTCCCGGACTTTGAAGGTGTATTCCCCAATTTGGCCCCGGCCATCACCGCCGCCCGGATCAAAGCCGCTGTTTTGTGACTGTGGATGAACTGCAGGGTTTCCAGACCCTGCTCCTCCGCCGACTCGCTTTCGATATCAGCTATCTGACCGCCGATCATCCCCCGGTTTCCGGCCGCTTCCGCAATGATGGACGCGGCTGCGATCTTCTTTTTTGCCGGGACACTTTTGAAGCCCTTCATCGCTCCCAGCATGATCTCATACGCCCGGTTCAACAGCGCATCCCCCGCAAGGATCGCGCAGGCCTCTCCGAAAACCTTATGATTCGTCGGTTTCCCCCTTCTCAGATCATCGTCATCCATCGCCGGCAGATCGTCGTGGATCAGGGAATAAGTGTGGATATACTCCAACGCGCAGGCAAAAGGCATCGCTTCATTGAGCAGCCCGCCGCACATCTCGCAGGATGCCAGGAGCAGCACCGGCCGAAGCCTTTTTCCACCAGCCGTCAGGCTGTAAGCCATCGCATCCCGCACACTCTTAGACAGGGTTTCTTCCTCCGGCAAATAGTTCAACAGTTCTTCTTCCACCATTTCCCGAAGATCATTGATGCTGTGCAAACCCATCTATTCCGCCTCCTCTGTCAGTTCTCCCGTCTCCTTGTCCAAAATCAGCATCCGCTGACGGGCATTCTCCAGGATCTCTTTGCATTCTTTATAATACTTCGACGCTTCTTCGTAATTCTTGATGGAATCCTCCAGGGAACCGGATTCGTCCCGCAGCGCCGCAGCTGCTTTTTCCAGCTTCTCAAAGCTCTCCTCAAAACTCTTCTTTTTTGGCATGATCTACTCCTTATCCCTTGGTGATTCCTCTGCTGTTTTCAACCAGGCAGTCCAGTTCTCCGTCTGCCAGCCGCACCCGGATCTCCTGCCCCGGTCCGGTCTCCTTCACAGACCGGATCATCTTCCCATCCGGGAAGGACACGATGCCGTAGCCCCGGCTCAGGATCTTCATGGGATCCATGCTTTCCACCCGGCTCTTTAAAGTCTCGATCTTCAGCTCCTCCCGGTGGATCGCTTCTTTTAATCCGGCAGACGCTTCCTTCATCAGCACATCCGCACGGCTTTCCGCATTTTCCAGGCGATAGGTCAGATACCGCATCAATTCTTTCGGTGCCGACATTTCCATGGAGCCCTCCAGCATTGATACTATCCGCTCCAGGCTCACCCTGGCCTCATCACGGTACCTTTCTGCCATCTGCTTTAACTCGCCCGTGTCCGGCACTGCCATCTCCGCGGCCGCTGTAGGCGTCGCCGCCCGAACGTCCGCAGCAAAATCCGCTATGGTGAAATCCGTTTCGTGACCCACAGCGGAGATCACCGGGATCTCCGAACCGAAGATGGCACGGGCCACCGGCTCTTCATTGAAGGCCCACAGGTCTTCGATGGATCCGCCTCCCCGGCCCACGATCAAAACATCCGGCCCAAACTCCAACTCATTCATTGCCCGGATCGCCTTAGAAACATCTTCAGCGGCTCCGTCTCCCTGCACCAGGCAGGGACATAAAACGATGTCCGTCAGGTGGTTTTTGTTCCGAATCGTCCGCAGGATGTCCCGGATCGCCGCCCCGGTGGGCGAAGTGACCACTCCCACTTTCAGTGGGAATGCCGGCAGCGGTTTCTTATACTTTTCATCAAAGAGCCCTTCGGCCGCCAGCTTTTGCTTCAACGCTTCAAAAGCCACTGCCAGGTCCCCTTCCCCTTCGATCCGTACATTTCGGACATTCAGGGAATAGTAACCGCCCCGTTCATACACACTCACATAGCCTTCCGCCACGATCTGCATCCCGTCTTCCAGTGTATACTTCAAATATCGCACCCGGTCTGCCGGCAGGAAACACCGGATCACGCTGGTTTTATCCTTCAGCGAAAAATACACGTGGCCGCTGCTGTGGTATTTGATGCCGGAGACCTCACCGGTCACCGGGATATTGGTCAAAAGCGGCTCGTTTCGGAAAACGGTATTGATATATCTGTTTAATTGTGATACCTGTATCGGTTTCATCCTCATCCCTCATTCCCGGAACGCTCTCTCGATTCCCAGGATCGCCGTACCCACTGCATTGTCGGAAGAAAGCTCCGGCTTCCCGAAGAAAAGCTTTGGATCCGTGTTCAGTCGTTCCCGCAGGAACTGACTGGAGGCCACGCCTCCTGCGATCAGCACCGGCTCCACACCGGTCTTTCTCCGGCATTGTCCGATCATTTTTTCCAGCGAATCCCCGATCCGGTCCAGGAGGGCTGCAGCCAACGGGCCCGCCAACGTCTCCCCCTTTTCGCCGGAAGCGGTCTTTTCCTTTATATAGCGCTGGATCTGGGTCTCGATCCCGGACAAATTGATCCTGCCGTCTTCCGTCAGGATCCGGCACAATTCCGGCAGGGGCTCTTCCTTCCTGCCGAAAGTATAGCGCATTGCTGCATTGTCGATCGCCCTCCCGCAGGGAAATCTCATCCCCAATGCCACGCCGGTCCGATCGATCACCTGACCATAGGAGAGATCCTTCGTCCCGCCGACGATTTGGATGTCGAAAGCCGGCCCGTCAGACCCTTCGATCCGGCTGCATAACAGGACTTCCGTGGTCCCTCCGGAAAGATGGAGCGCCAGAAAAGGTTCCGAAGGATCGATCCCGGTCCCCGGCAATACCGCTGCCAGATGGCCCTCCTGGTGGGAAAACCCGTAACAGGGTACATCCAGGCTCCCTGCTATCGCCTTCCCGTGGGAGATCCCTGCCTGGAAAACCGGCATGTAAGACCCTTCCACCGGTCTGGGACGTTCGGAAACCGCCACCGCACAGATCCGTTCCCGCGCAAATCCTTCCGCACGCTCTGCCTGCAAAAACAGCTCTTCTAAGACTCCCGGGAGATTTCCTATATGCTCAAACAGGGCCTGAGATTGCCTCAGGCCCCTTTCTCCCTGCTTCACTTCCAGTACGACTCTGGAGTCCGCTATGATATTGCGTTCTTCATCGACGATGGCCGCCGACGTAGTATAATTGCTGGTATCGATACCCAGGCAAAACCATTTATTGCTCATTCTTTTCCTTGACCATTGACGCCAGGACACCGTTGATAAAGCGGCCGGAATGGTCGCCGCCGAATTTCTTGCCCAGTTCCACTGCCTCGTTGATCGTCACCGAGGCCGGTGTCTCCGTGAAAAAAAGCTCCGCTGCCGCCAACCGCAGGATCGCCACATCCACCTTGCTCATGGTTGCGATCGTCCACTTATTGCCCATCCGGTCGATCATGGAATCGATCTCATCTTTGTGCTCTGCCACCTGGTGATAAATGGAGTTGAAGAACGTCATCGTGTGCCCTTCCATCCCGTTGTTTTTCAGGAACCTTTCTTTCTTTCGCTCGCTGAAATCCTCCTGGATATCCATCTCATAGAGCATCTGCATCAGCAGTTCTCTTGCCTGACTGCGTTTCATTATTCTCCCTCTCCTTCTAAAGCCGCCAGCGCCGCCTCATCAAAGACCACGCCCTGCACATGGATGTTCACTGCACCGGCTTCCTCGCCGGTCATACTCTTGACTTCCTGGCGGATGGTCTCCTGGATCTTCCAGGCAACCTCCGGTATCCGGTATCCATAATATACATTCAGAAAAACGTCGATCACCAGAGAATCGTCATCCTTGGAGATCTTGACGCCCTGTTTAACATTCTTGATCTTAAGGATATTCTTCGTGATACTGTCGGTGATGCCTCCCTGAAGAGAAGCCACTCCCGGGACCCGGGCCGCCGTCATGGCTGCCGTCACTGCGATAACGTCATCCGATACCTGTAATCCATCTCTAAATTCTTCACTCATCACAGTCGTCCTCCCTGTCCACTGATATCCTTCTCATGAATTCGAATATTATACTATATTTCCAACGCTTTTACAAGCTTTTGATTGCCTTCTGCACTTGAGAAGGATATAATAAGCTCAAAATCAACAAAGGAGAAGGATTATGAACGCAGTAGTCGCTGTCATGCTCATATTCGCTTTGATCGGACTGATCGACAAGATCCTGGGCGGGAGGTTTCACCTGGTCCCGGATTTTGACAAAGGCCTGGAATTGATGGGTTCCATCGCTTTGTCTCTGGTTGGGATCTATTGCATGGGCGTCTATTTGTCGGAACGCTTTGCAGAGCCCATCGCTGCTTTGGCCGTGAAACTTCCCTTTGACCCTTCACTGATCATCGGCGTTCTTCTGTGCCCGGATACGGGCGCTTTGCCGGTAGCCCTTCAGATCGCCGGTTCCCGACCGGTGGCACTCTACTGCGGAATGGTAATCTCCACCGCCGTCGGCGTCACCGTCAGCTTCAACCTGCCGGCTTCTCTGAACACACTGAAGGATAAAGAAGATCTGTCTCTGTTGATGCGGGGTGTGGTGATCGGGCTGATCACGATCCTTCCGGGCATCATCCTCGGTGCTCTGATCCTTCACCTTTCCATGTCGGATTTTATCCGCAACACCATCCCGATCATTATTCTCTGCATCGTGCTGGCTTTGGGTTTAAAGCTTTCTGCGAAGGTGACCACCGCGATCCTCACGGCTTTCGCCAATCTGGTCCGGTTTGTGAGTCTGCTGTTTTTCGTCATCGTCACTCTGGGGGTCTTCGTCCCCCGATTCGCTCTGGCCAGCCCTGACCTGGTGGCAGACGCCTTTATCTGCGTCGGCAAAATGATGGCAGTGGTCTGCGGTGCCATGGTATTCTCCCGGCTGCTGATGACCTTCTGCAAAGGTCCTTTAGGCCGTCTGGCAGAGACCCTTGGCACCAACGAACACGCGATCAACGGATTGATCCTCAGTTTAGTCACTGTTTTCGCCATGCTGCCCCTCTTCCCGAAGATGGACCGCAGAGGAAAACTGATCAATGCCGCCTTTTCTGTCGCCGGCGCCTATATCATCGGCGGCCAGATGGCCTTCGTTTCCAGCTTGACCACCGGCGGCGAAGTGCTTTCCTATTTTGTCATGAAATCCGTCGCCGGGGTCTGCGGGATCCTTGTGATTTGCCTCATCGAAAAAAAGCCGAAAACAGTGGACAAACCCGAAGTTTGATAGTATAATACATCTTGTCAATTTGATATGTCGCCATGGTCAAGTGGTCAAGACGCTAGCCTCTCACGCTGGAATCAGGGGTTCGACTCCCCTTGGCGATACCAATTTATGCCCCGAGAAACGTTGAAATTTCAACGTTTCTCATTTTTTGGTAATGCCCTTTTTTGAGAACAATTGAGAACAAACATAAAAAATGAGTATAAAATGCCTCTATTAGAGGCATAATTAAAGACTTGAAACTCTATTTGTATTGATTTCAAAGAATAATCGTTACTTAGCGGAAAGAGCATCATTCATTAATTCCAGATTAGCTTGATCGGAACGTCTGTCATAACAGTAGTTGTTAAAAGTTGTACGTTCATTCGTATGCCCGGCAAATCGTCTAATAGAATCGATATTCATCCCAGCATCGATCAGGGATGATATGACCGTTTTGCGGGTTTTATGAGTACTCTTACGCGGGATCCCCAACTCATCACAATACTTGTACAATGCTTTATTGACAGCGCTATATCCGATTGGCTTTTCATTCATTGAAAAGATATATCCATCTGATATAGCCGATCGTTCCTCTTGAGTCCTTCTGGCGATTCTTATTATTCGTATCGCCTCATTGGTCAGCTGAATCTCACGATCACCAAACTCTCCTTTGGTATGTTCCACTATTTCACCGGTTTCATTCCGGATCATTTTAGTGATGCTGATGGTTTTGCCATCATTGGAGATATCATCATACGTCAATGCTCTGAGTTCACCGATACGCAAGCCGGTTTGAAACTGGAACAATACCGCTAAAGCGGTGA